>Ga0209086_10001243_pt1 | contig 20878 bp, 19 predicted proteins | sample M_130207_XF_Meta_FD_187312 | JGI IMG/M metagenome (GOLD analysis project Ga0209086, IMG submission 187312) | Freshwater microbial communities from Lake Montjoie, Canada to study carbon cycling - M_130207_XF_MetaG (SPAdes) (version 2) | ecosystem: Environmental > Aquatic > Freshwater > Lake... | reverse complement strand
ACCTTTCGGCAATTAGTTATGTGGCCGGACACTCTGTTGGTGAAATAACCGCCGCAGCAATAACTGGAGTTCTAGATCAAGTTTCCGCACTTAACTTGGTACGAGCACGTGGTGAACAAATGGCTATTGCAGCAAATGGTTCAGAAACGGGAATGTCTGCAGTTCTAGGTGGCGAACGCGAAGTTGTTATCGCGGCCATTAACTCTGTTGGTCTTATCGCTGCAAATGAAAATGGTGGCGGACAAATTGTTGCTGCTGGTTCACTTACCGCTCTTGCTGCTCTTGCTGAAAATCCGCCAGAAGGATCCCGTGTTCGTGCGCTCGCGGTTTCTGGTGCATTTCATACAGCAACGATGGCACCGGCTGTTTCACGCCTTGCAACTCTTGCCACATCGCTAACTGCAACTGATCCGAAGGCGCCATTTATTTCGAATAAAGATGGTGCAGTAATTGAGAACGGTCGGGAAATTTTAGATCGAATAGTTGGTCAAATCGCTGGTCCAGTTCGCTGGGATCTCTGCATGGAGACAATGGCTAAATGTGGTGTTACCGGAGTTATTGAAGTACCTCCTGCAGGAACACTCACTGGTTTAGTAAAGCGCTCCCAAGGTGAGATTGAAACTTTCGCTTTGAAAGGCCCCGAAGATTTATCCGCAGCGGCAGAATTCATTGCGAAACATTATGAAGGAGGTGCTAACTAATGTCGCTTAAATTCGCGCAAGAAGTTCAGAGCGCTCGCATCCTTTCAGTAGGCGCATATCGCCCACCTCGAGTTGTTCCTAACTCAGAGATAGTTGACCGAATTGATTCAACTGATGAATGGATCCAACAGCGCACCGGAATTCAAACTCGTCACATCGCAAGTGCCGATGAATCACTTATAGATATGGCAGAAAAATCTGCGCTAATCGCAATCAAGCGCGCCGGATTAACTGCTGAAGATATTGATGCCGTTATCTTTGCAACTATAAGTTATCCATACCAAGCGCCAAGCGCCGCAACAGAGTTACTTGTTCGCCTTGGAAACACAAAGGCGGCGGCCTTCGATATTTCAGCAGCCTGTGCGGGTTTTTGTTATGGCGTTGCACTTGCAAATGATTTAGTCCGAAATAAGACAGCTAAGAATGTTTTGGTAATGGGCGCAGAAAAACTCTCGGATTACACCGACCCAGATGATCGTGCTACTGCATTTATCTTCGCTGATGGCGCTGGCTCTGTAGTTATTGGACCTTCACAAGATATTGGAATTGGCCCAACAGTTTGGGGTGCTAGCGCGGAAACTCGCGAAGCGATTCTCCTTGAACCATCATTCTTAGAGTTCAAAAACAATCCCGGAAAATTAGATATTGGTTGGCCAAATATCACTCAGCAGGGTCAGACTGTTTTTCGTTGGGCGGTATATGAAATTGCCCCAATCGCACTTCGCGCACTCGAGGCTGCGGGGCTAACTCCAGATACTCTCGATGCATTTATTCCACACCAAGCAAATGATCGAATTATCGAATCACTAGTAAAATCAATGAAATTGCCAGAAACTGTTGCTGTTGCCCACGATATTCGAACCTCGGGCAATACTTCCTCCGCATCAATTCCACTGGCAATGGATGCGCTACTCGCCGAGAAGCCAGAACTTCACGGTAAGAGCGCTCTTCTCATAGGATTTGGCGCTGGGCTCGTATATGCCGGCCAAGTTGTTGAACTACCCCCTAAACCAAGTAACTAACGCACGAATACGAAAAGAAGGAGAACCAAAATGGCACTAACAGTTGAAGTAGTTCTTGAAGGAATCAAAGAGATCGTGGTTGAAGTTGCAGGCATTGATGCCGGCATCATCGCGATGGATAAGAAATTCACTGACGACTTAGATGTTGATTCACTTAGCATGGTTGAAGTTGTCGTTGCTGCTGAAGAAAGATTCGGCGTAAAGATTCCTGATGATGAAGTTACAAAGATGGCAACTGTTGGCGATGCGGTTAACTTCATCGTTGCAAACGCTAAGTAAGCAGAAATTAAGTTATAAATGAGTAGGCGTCGCGTAGTAGTAACCGGCCTTGGTGCCACTACTCCACTCGGTGGTGATGTTTCCTCAACTTGGGAGGCGTTGCTCGCAGGAAAAAGTGGGGTGCGCAAACTTGAAGATGAGTGGGCGAAAGATTTCTCAGTTACCTTCGCGGCGAGAGTTGCAGTAGAACCATCAGAAGTGATGGAGCGCGTAGAAATGCGTCGCTTAGATAGATCAGAACAATTTGCGATGATTGCATCGCGCGAAGCCTGGAAAGATGCTGGCGCTCCTGACATTGATAAAGAACGACTTGGTGTTGTAATTGCATCAGGTATCGGTGGCGTGATCACGATGCTCGATCAATACGATGTTTTGAAAGAAAAAGGCGCACGTTTTGTAAGTCCACACACTGTTCCAATGCTTATGCCAAATGGTCCTGCTGCAAATGTTGGACTTGAGCTTCAGGCAAGAGCAGGTGTTCATGCTCCAGTAAGTGCATGTGCATCTGGCGCAGAAGCAGCCGGATATGCCCTGGAAATGATTAGAAATAATCGCGCAGATATTGTTGTTACTGGTGGCGTAGAAGCTGCAATTCATGAATTGCCAATGGCAGGGTTTGCTTCGATGAAGGCGCTCTCCACTCGCAACGATGCACCAGAAAAAGCATCTCGTCCTTACGATAAAGATCGCGATGGTTTTGTACTTGGTGAAGGTGGCGGTATTTTAGTATTTGAAGAGTTAGAGCATGCAAAGGCTCGTGGCGCAAAGATTTATGCCGAAGTTATGGGGCAAGGTTTAACATCAGATGGTTTTCATATCGCAGCGCCAGACCCAGATGGCCAGGGTGTTACTCGCGCTGTTAAATTAGCGCTCGAGGATGCCGGCATTCCACTCTCTGAAATTGTTCACTTAAATGCTCACGCAACTTCAACACCTGCTGGCGATGTTGCTGAAGCAAATGCACTAGCCAACGCTCTAGGTAGCCACATTTCGCACGTTGCAGTATCTGCTACTAAATCAATGACTGGACATTTACTAGGTGGCGCCGGCGCTATCGAATCAATTTTCTGCGTACTTGCGATGTATCACCACAAAGCACCACCAACAATTAATATTAAAAATCTTGATGAAGCGGTAACCGTTGATGTAGTGCGCGATGTTCCACGCGATCTGCCAAAGGGATCTATTGCATGCCTTAACGACTCATTTGGCTTTGGTGGCCATAACGTCGTGCTGGTCTTTAGATCTTTTGAAGGCTGAGAAGGTTAATTAACTTTAAAGCTGACTGAAACTGTAACGCTGACGCTCTTTGGAATCGATGATGTGTCATACATTCCACCAGCAGAGGTATCAACTGAATCAGGTTGGGTTACTTGAACCGGACCACTTGTTACTGCCAGAACCGGACCAAGTTTTGAACTAACAGCTTTCGTAATTGAAATACCGCGAGCCTTTGCATCAACCATTGCTTCCGCCAATAGTTTTGGACGCAACTCATCCAAATTAGAAACATAGAACATTGGGCCATAATTATTTATATTTACACCAGTCTGTAAAAGTGAACCCATGCCATTAGATAACTTCTTAATTAGTTCTACATCACTCGAGCGAACAGTCACATTCTGATTTGCTTGATAGCTAATTATTCGGCCAGTTGAATTTCCATTTACATATTCATTATTTGCATATGTAGTAACGCCGCCAACTTCGATTGCTTCAGAGGAAAGTCCGCCATCAATTAAATACTTTGATAGCGAATCAGTACTTGTACCAATCTTCTTAACTGCGACTGAAACTTGTTGTGACATCTCGCTCACATTCAAAGTCCACACCGCGTTATCTGCAACAGCAGAAGTTTTTGCTGAACCAGTTACAGTAATTGAATTTCCAGCTTTCGAAGAGAGCCCAGTTCCTACAAGACTTAGCCCATATCCCATACCAACTGCGAGAATTAGCGCAGCAAAAACAGTCGTGATAGAGCGGCGGGATAACTTCTTCTCTTGGAATTCATTTGTCATGGCTAAATACTAACCGCTCGGATTTCCCCTTCGCTACCCACGCCCCGGCGATAGCTCTCAAGCTCCAAGTCCCAGGCAATTCCAAGGGAGTTCGAAACTGATTTACGCAGGGTTTCATAACTGCGAGAATTCTCCAGAATTGTTACCAAACGATTTTCATGAACCATCACATCTCCAGTCGATGCCGTCACTGCCTGATGTAGCCCAAGATCAGGAGTACAGCGATACAAAACACCTTCACCACTAATGTTTGAAAACTCGCGCACTTCAAAGCGCAGGTAATGCCAAGATTTGAGTGTGCTTGCAATCTTTGATGCAAATGGTTTCAACTCACGCCACTGCAATTGCGTTGCGAGCGCACCGGGTGACAAATGTTGTGTTTCCCAATTTAATTCAACGGGGTATCCAAAGATTTCATTTAGCGACCATTGGATATGTCGAAGCAAAGCCTTGGGGGCGGAATAGATCCGAAGATCTCCAGCCAACATCCCATTACTGCTCGGTAATATAATCACTTTAATTTCTCCTAGAACCATCAATCAGGTTGCCTTGGTGCGACCTTCCCCAGCCCACCATTAAAGACACGCTCAAATTGCGCTTCTAGAACTAACTAACGCCGCAATTATGGCCCGCAATCGCTCACTTTGGCTAGTCCTACTTCCTTAGAACATCTGAAAAAATTTTTCGCTATTGACCGATATGCAGTTACACTTTTACCTAGTCCGACGCTTGGCAGTACCCGTTCACTCGGTAAATCTGTACAGAGGAAGACCGGTCTTTAAGGAATTCTTATTGATCACATTTACCGTAAGGAAATAGATACATGGCAACAGGTACAGTTAAGTGGTTCAACTCTGAAAAGGGTTTTGGTTTCATTGCAGTTGATGGTGGCGGACAAGATGTTTTCGTTCACTACTCAGCAATTCAAGGTAATGGATACAAGTCTCTAGACGAGGGTCAAGCCGTGACATTTGAAGTAGTTCAAGGTCCAAAGGGCCCACAGGCTGACGCAGTTAATCCTGCATAATCAACCATTAACAAGAAGAGAGCCTCACCTTCGGGTGGGGCTTTTTTAATACCCAGTTCGCTTAGGTATAGCTCCAACTTTTTTCAATTTAGCAGAAACTTCTTTCGCTGGACTTAAATCTTTTCCAGCCTTCCAAGCATCCAAGTATTTCCACGGATAAATCTCACCGCGCCGTACCCACCAGATTCCTGCTTTAGTTGGCCACGAAATTCCAAAGTGCACATGTGGTGCAAGTCCGGCGGCATCCCCCGAAGTTCCCACCAACGCTATTAACTCACCTGCCGCTACTTGATATCCAGGAACAACTTTCTTGTAAATCTTAGAAAAGTGTGATCCGTAATAGCGAACTCCATCATCGCCAATCATTGATATTGATAATCCGCCACGAAGTGCCCCGCCATTGTTTTTCCATGAATATTCATCGACCGCATTTACTTCATCTATTACCCCAGAAGTTGGTGCCACAAAGTGACATCCTTTTTTCGTCAAGATATCTGTTGCGGGATAATCATGATGAGCCTTGGAATATGTTGTCTTGCAGCCAGCAATCGGAAAGACATAATCAGGTGAAGCAAACGCGCTCGGCGCTAGCGCAAATAGCGCTCCAAAGCACAACACCCAAAATAAGAACTGAGAATTTTTTATTTTAGGCTCCGTAAGAGCGCGCGTGCGCCACTTGTGCGTAGAATTTCAAGAGCTGCTAAATATTGCGCCATAAATACTTTGTTCTCGGCCAAACCTCCAAAGATAGAGGTAATTTTCAGGAAGGCCCCAGGTGAATTAAGTTCCGCGTTTGCTGCTGCCATTACTTCAACTCTCTTAGGATCAATAACGCTTATCGCAGCGCCCTTCTCATCGGCGCCCTGGGCATAACGCGACCAACTTGCGATCACAGCAGCACAGATAGGAGTTGAACCACCCATTTTAATTTGATCAATTACGACCGGCAGCACAAATTTTGGAATTCGATCTGAAGTTTCAGCGCATATGCGCACAAGCTGATCTTGTATCTGGGGATTACCAAAACGATCTATAACGATGCGTCCCCACTCTTTTAGATTAAAACCTGGAACGGGTGCCAGAGTTGGAACTGCTTCTTCATCAATATAGCGAATCAGTAAATCATTGATATCTGGATCATGAATTGCTTCGTGAACATAAGTGTGGCCAAGTAGATGGCCAAAGAAACAAAGTGCTTGGTGGGTGCCATTGGCCAAGCGCAACTTCATTAACTCATAAGGAAGCACATCTTTAACCAGAGTTACGCCAACTTTTTCAAAATCCGGACGGCCATTTGCAAAGTTATCTTCAAGAATCCAAAGTGTGTAAGGCTCGCAGGCAACAGGCCAGGCATCTTCTAGGCCATAAGTATTTTTGATGTAATCGCGATCTTCATCTTTTGTCCCTGGGGTAACACGATCAACCATAGAATTTGGGAAAGTCATATTCTCTGCAATCCATGGCAGAAGGTCGGGCGCTACTTTGCTGGCAAAGCCGACTACAGCGTTTCGAGCAACTTCACCATTGTGCGGAATATTGTCACATGACATCAAAGTAACTTTGCCGGCACCAGTATCGCGGCGTCTGCGAAGTGCCTGGGTTAAAATACCAAGCCACGATTGAGAAGATGCAGGATCTGCTAAATCTGCTTCGATTAATTTGTCATCAGCTCCGCTAAATTTGCCAGTAACAGAATCTAGCCCATAACCACCTTCAGTTATGGTGAGTGAAACTATTTTGGTTTCTGCATCTGCAAGGCGCGCAACAACTGGTTCACTATTTGAAGTTGCATGATCGATCCCAATTATTGAACCAATCACAGAGGTTGTTGCTGTGCCATCTGCGAATTTTTCAGTAAGGGTATATAAACAATCTTGTGGCACGAGTGCCTCACTTACCGCGCTTGATAATGCACCAATTCCAACACCCCAGATTGCCCAATCTGAATTTGCTCCTGAATTTAATAATTGATCCAAATACTTAGCCAGGTGGGCCCGGTGAAAATGTCCGACACCAAAATGAACTATCTTGGGCGAAAGTTTCGACCGGTCGTAGCCTGGAACTGGAAGGGCATTTGGTAATGAACCGACCGTTGCATTGGAAAGTTTCATTTGCCCCGCTTCATAATTGATAGCTAATCTCAGATTAGATAATCTTATTGGGTTAGACACCGCGGAAATAAGAACTTACGCACCAACTTCAATGTGTTAATCTCGCCTATTCCCAGGCGCTTTTAGCGCACCGGGGCGGTAGCTCAGTTGGTTAGAGCCCCGAACTCATAATTCGGTAGTCGTCGGTTCGAGCCCGACCCGCCCCACGAGAATTAAATGAATGAAAGTTACTTAGCCCTGAGTTCAGGTTTAATTGAAATTGTCGGAACTTGAAGCATCGACATCAATTACTGCGCCAGTAGGTGCCGAGCGATTGAATACTTCTGCGGCTTCACTGTCTGTTAGTGCTCGTTTGTAAATCTTTACAGCAGCGATATATCCATTTTCATGATAGGCGCCATCAAGGCCAGCTGCCATAAGAGTGAATGCTCCATTAGTGGGGAATCGGCCGGGTGTTGTTGTATTCGGTGTTCCAAATGCGCTCAAAGATATTTCTAATCCGTCGATGTATAACTTTTCGGAAGCTAAATCAAGTGGACTAAAGACAAAAACAAAGTCATGGAAGTCTCCGTAAAAGGAAGTTGAATTCGTTCCATAAATATCATTATTCCAAGTGTTAAATCCAAAAGCAGATGGGCCACCAAACTCACCGGCCGGACAATCCCAAATGTCATATCCATCATTTACGCCCATTCCACTGTGCGTACCCCAGAAGAAAGGCATTCCACATTGTCCTGATGGGAGGCTCATTCGCATTGCTACAGTAATTTCCGATAAACCTGAAGTGCTACCAATTGATCCAGATGCAGATGCATTATTGCCGAAATCCAGGTAGCCACCGTTTTCTGAAATCAATTCAGGAGAATTAATTAAGGTTATTACACCGCCACCGGATCCATTGTTTATCCATCCGGTAGAAGTTATTCCTGAAGTCTCTGCGGTGATGCTCTTTAAGTCATCAGTGAGAAGGCCTGGCGCATCGACTGCGTTGTACCAAAATGTGACTTCAAAACTTGAATTGGTTCTAGTATCGATCCCACTTCCATCATTTACATCAGGAAAATCTTTTGAGGCAGGGAGGCCATAATCATTATCACTCCAAAGATTATTACTGCCAAAGCCCGTTGTTTCTTCACCTGCAAAATGCACATTAATGTCGGTGCTATTAAAATCCAATGGATACTCATCGCCGGCCCAGTCATAGCCAATAGGGTCAAGGGCTTGCCCTGAAGAACCATAGAATTTAAATGTGAAATTAACGCCATTACATTCTGATGGGATATCGCTTACTTCAAAACTTGAGAATCGAAATGTTCCACCGCTTGCAACATTTCTAAACACAGCTTTCGGCGTAATTGTGATTGACTGATTTGTGCCGGCACATGAAACGGTTTGAGCAACACCTTGGCCAAATTCAACTGGGTTGTTGCTATTTAAGTTAATACTTGCAGCAAGAGTTGATCCGAGAGCAATTACTCCAACAATTGCTCCAATGCCAAATAGATATTTCGAAGATTTTTTAAAGCGAGATCCATCGGGACCACGAGTATCGAAATCTAGGAGCGACATGAGCGCAGTCTAGGCGTTGTCACGTGCTTGCAACATTGGAAATAAAACATAAATAAATGAAGAGCTAAAAAGCTCGCACTGGCCGGACAAAGAAGGCGAGGCTCTTGGACGGGTAATCCGTGGAACCATCGCGGTAGGACCTCGCTGAACCGCTGTCATTCTCAGTTGAGGTCCAGTAGCCTTCGCCGTTTTTCCAGCCCAAGGCACTTGTCTGAAACATAAACATCCAGAAAATTTCAGTGCTGGAGGGTAGGTACCAATCAGATAAGTCATTTGGCCCTCTGTAGATTCTTGCATTAAAAGCGGCAAGTGATGGGCCGCCACTTTGCAAAACCATTGCCATTGTATTTCTATAGCCAGTTCCAGTTGCAGTTCCTTGTGCTGACGAACCAATTTCCGTATTTGTATTTGGAGACCATTGATACTCAACATCAGTCCAAGCATTAACTCCATCTATAGGCGCCGCTTCTAAATACTTGCATTGCCCATTAGTAGGTGAGCCGGTATCGCTAAATGTCGGGCCACAGTTAAAAAGCGGAAGAAATCCTGGATTACCTGCTACATAGATAATTCTTCCACCACCAGGTCCAACATCTCCATATCCATAAGTAACCTCAGCTGCGGTAATGCTAAAAGTATTTGATGTAATTGGAGTTAGAGAAGTGGGCGTAAAAGTTAAAGTAAAATCCCCGGCATCGCCAGTAACAACAAGGTTGGTGAAGGTTGCAATGCCTGCCACGGCAGCAACCGTTGTTGTTCCAGTCAGTAATCCGGTGCCAGTGGCAATTGATGCCACCACATCAACTGTGGAACTAGTAACGGTACTGCCATTGGCATCGACGATGCGAATTACAGGCTGTTGAGTAAGACTTGATCCACTGACTGCACCCGTTGGTTGCGTAGTAATCGCAGCTTCAGTTGCAACTGCTACTGGCGTTGCAATTGTATTGAAAGTTTCAATAGTAATTCCCTTAACTTCTTCTGCTGAAGCAAATGGAGTGCGCGTAATTGTTCCTACATTGCTAGCAAAGTTTAGAGTGAATGAAGTGTTTGTTAAATCACCTGAAGGACCTTGAGTGACAGCGTCTTCAACTGCTCCATCACTTATCCAAGTGAACAAACCACCATCATTCGCAATTTCTATTGTGTTATAAGGGCTATCATCTTCAGGATTCGCGGAATCAGCGTAGCTAAAAAGATTGATTATTCCGCTATCACCATAAGCTTTAATAACAAAAGTCTTACCGTCGCACTTATCTGACGAGCTATTAATTCCATTTATCTTTAGAGAGGTGAATTTATATGATCCAGCGCCTGTTTCATTTACGAAGGTTGAGAAAGGTGTAACTGTGATGTCGTTATCGCAGGCAGTTGTCTCAGCAATCCCTTGCCCAAATTCAACTGGTTTTCCGGTATTCAAATTAATACTCGAGGCAAGAGTTGAACCCAGTGCAATCACACCTACAAGTGCACCGATACCAATAACTATTTTTAGGCTCTTCTTTTTACCTTTTGGCTGGGAGCTTGAGGTATCAAAGTTGAGCAGCGACATGGTTGCAAGGTTAGACCTGTAATGACAGATGTATATACCTTTAGCGAAGACTCTTTACGATTATGTAGCGGATTTGAGTAAAAACCGAGCATCGAGTGCCTGGTTTCAGAATTTGTTAAGGAAGTGTCTCAAAGGCTCTTATCGGGCGAAGATTCATTGGAGTGGATGAATAGTGCATCGAATAATTACCTAAGAAGTCCATCCACATCTTAAATTGGCTTTTTCTGTCATCATCTGGTTCATTCCATTCTGATGAAGACCAATACCAAGATTCACTAAATCCAGGTCGCAATTCGCCTTGGGCACATTTAGTTCGTAGCGAACCAGTAGGAAGAGAATTTGCAAACTTACACAGTTCGTTCAACTCATTCATAGATGGAACAAACCATTGGCCAGAAATACTGTCTGTTCCGGAATATTGAAGCGCAACTTTTGAAGCTATGTTCTCCGTACTGGAACCACTATTTTCTGCAGCAATCAATAAAGTATTGCTCATCCCAGCACCTATGCGCCAGCTTTCTCTCTCCCACATAAGGCCACTCTGATTACCTGGGGTTTCAGATTGTGACGCTAAGTTAAAATCAGAATATGTAAAATAATTCTCACCATTATGTATCGACCAATTTGCGGGAGCAACTTCTAAGTAGTGACAATTTGTATCGCAGGTGGATCCTGTGGAAGTAAAAGGAGCACTTGAATAATAAAAAATTGTCCCTCCGCCCGGACCGACTAGACCAATTGGTGAGACTGTAACTGAGTCACTACTCTCAATTGTTATTCGATCTATGTCCTCACCAGATACTAGAGAGAAACTTGGAAGAGTTCCTGCACCAATAGTTACAACGAATCCGCCACTTATATTCTGAATGTCATCTGAAGTTAACCCGCCACCTACGAAAGTAAAATTACCGTTATTATTCTCAACTTTTATTTCACTATAAATTGTGCCATTGGTGTTATACAGGTCGAGAGGCGAATTTTGACCGCTTTTATAAACCTTAATCGTAAAAGTCTTTCCATCGCATGCTTCTGAGACATCGGTTACCGAAAAGGTATTGAAGAGGAATGTGGCATTTTCCGTATCATTAATAAATGGTGCCTGCGGTGTAATAATTATGTTGTCGTCACATGCGGTTGTCTGAGCTACACCTTGACCGAATTCAACTGGGTTGCTGCTATTTAAGTTAATACTTGAGGCAAGAGTTGAGCCAAGTGCAATAACGCCAGCAAGTGCCCCGATACCAAATAGATATTTCGAAGATTTTTTAAAGCGAGATCCATCGGGACCACGAGTATCAAAATCTATAAGGGACATAGGAGAAGAGTAGGGGATTCTTTGGCGCTGATGATAGAAAATTTTGGCAATCGAGTAAGTGGCCTAGATAAATGGGCTCTTTCGCTAGAAACTTCGCTTGCAGTTGCAAGAGCGCTAGACCAGCTATACAAAGCCTGAATCCCAGCCTCTGCTACTTAGTATTGAATTACTTGCCTAATTCTCTGCGCAGAATTTTGCCGTTGATATTGCGTGGAATGAATTTAACTAGAAATACATTCTCCAATTTCTTGCGCGTAAATTTTTTTGCCACAGCAGCCCTGAAATCTTCTTCTATGAATTCGTCATCAACTACTAGGGCGATAGCCAATTTTGAAACTCCCGAATCACCTTCGAAGGCAAATGCGGCTGCATCTTGAACATTAGGCTCTGATGAAGCAATTTCGTCTAATTGTTCTGGGTTAATTTTCACCCCTCCAAGATTGATTACGTCATCGTTTCTACCGATTACGTGAAGTCGTCCATCTTTACTTTTGAAGCCGATATCTCCTGAATAGAAGAATCCTGATTCAAAACTTTTAGCTGAAGCGGCGGGATTATTGAAATAAGAAGTAGCCGCATTTGGAATCTTGTACCGAATTAAGCCAGTTTGATCAGAGTCAACTTCGCGTCGATCTTCATCTAAAATTTGAACAATTGAGTTTGGATGAATCAATAGTCCTGGAAAATCTTCCTTTGTTATGTCACATATCGCTATAAATCCAGTTTCGGTTGAAGCTAGGGAGTTATAAATTCTGCATGGCTGTTCATTTCTAATGCGATTGATGAGCTTAGAGGTAGGTGAGCTTCCGCCCGTTACTATGTTGAAGTTCTCCTCTAATTTGGTACCTCTAGCTTTAAGTGTGTCCAAAAATTGCGAAATATGGTTTGGGGAACCGATGTTCACGCTAGCGGTTTGCGATTCATGTGGGCTTGAGACAGGTAGCCCAGATGCATGGCCCTCTGGAAGTTTTGATTTCTGCAGATTGTGCCTTAGAGAAAATACCAGGAACTAGATTAGAGTTAAGAGCATGGGTGCGAGTGGTGATGGACTTTATGTAAGACTGGATTTAGTTGATGATGATAATAAACCAGCCGGTTACCTATACAAGATTTATAAGCGGAAGCCCGACATAATTCCTCGCGTAGGTGAGGATATTTATCTAGATGATGAACTTTATTCAAAGGTTGCGAGAGTCCATTTCGGTGGTCATGGCTTGGAAGCCGTTCATCTAGTCCTAGAGCCCATCAACGAGTCATACCGAATTGGGTTACAAAGTCTTCCTGAAAACAAGGCTCATAACGGTTGGAAATTTAGGAACGAGTCGGATTAAAAGAGTCGTAGGCCAGACTTTTAACTGATCCCCTAACACTTGTCTAACACCCTCAAGAAATTACTAGGAACTTGGTGGTTCGACAGGAAACACATCACGCTTATTAGCCGTTAGCAAGAAACAACTAGGCACGCTGAGATTCAAGATTAGAACGACTCATAATTCGGTAGTCGTCGGTTCGAGCCCGACCCGCCCCACTTATCGATCCAATTTCATTGTATTTGTATCTACGCAGCCCTACTCTTAATACTATTGATTGACCCCAGCCACCAGGTTGCCGCTATCAGTTCTTAACCATTTACGGTACGAACGATTAGCGAAATCAGGGTGCTATGTCTCTACTTAACTTTGATAGCAAAGATAATCAACCTAATCGCAAGAGCCTTAAGTTGGTTCTTGGTGTTGGCGCAATCGTTGGTGTAGTTGCGCTGGGCTCAACACTCGCGGCGAGCATTAATTTAAATGGCGGCGGCCCAGTTGAATTTGGCCAAGGAGTCGCTCAGACAACGGCTTGTGACTCACAAATCATAGTTACCCCATATTCAAGTTTTGATAACTCTGATGGGGTGCAAGAGTTTGTGCTCTCTTCGATTGAAATTAGCGACATCGCAAATGCATGTGCGCCCAAGAGATTTCAAATCAATATCTATGGAAATTCTGATAATCCTTTAAATTCGGATGGGAAGATAGAAGTTGATTACTTGTCTATTCCAGATCTAAGTTTTACCCTAAATTCCGATAGCGATTACTCCACTCTCGATGATTACGATTTAAATACCGACAATGATGGACTAGGAATTTTAGGTTCTACAACTGAGTATGGAATCAGCAGTTTTACCATCACAGATATTTATGATGGAAACGACAATGAAATTCCCGCGGAAGATATTCTCAAAATCACCATTGAAACTCTAGATACCGCTGATGGCGTGTTCACTTATGCGCAAACTTCTTTCGACTGGCTAGTGCTTGCCGCAGGCAAAAGATCAACCGTCGAAGCAGAGACTCCCATAAATGAACCCACGTTGCACCATGGAAGTTATTGGTACAACACGCCAAATGTTTCTCGCGGATTTTCACTCGACCCGATTGTCAGCCAAAATGGTTGTGACACCGAATCTTCGAATCCTGACTACAGACTTTGTTGGCACATTTTTAACGGTGAAGATTGGATGGGTGATGGGTATCGCGCTGGAGCCAACACCGGTGGCAGTACTGCCGGCGAGTTGGTCCGCGCAATTTATACCGCCGACGACCCGGGCTATTATCCAATCACCCCACAAATAAATGTTCTTAAATCTGATTTAACCGATGGCGGATGGACTCGTTGTTATTACGGTGATTACAGTCGTAATGTCACCAACGCACAAGTAGCAACATGTACCGGCACTTATGTTATTTATGCTGGCGGATATCCTGACCCAATTAAATAACTAGTTTCCTGGTTCAAAAATCCCCTAACACTTGTCTAACACCCCCAAGAAATTACTAGGAACTTGGCGGTTTAACGGGACACATGGCAGGCTAAAAAGCCTTCAACAAGAAACAACTAGGCACGTTGGGATTCAAGATTAGAGCGACTAATAATTCGGTAGTCGTCGGTTCGAGCCCGACCCGCCCCACCATCTAAGAGCCCAATTTGTAATTCGGTAGGTGTATTTACATAGTAGGTCTATAAGTCGCTAAGGTTCACTATGCAAAATCTTTTCAGAGCAAAACGTGCTGGATCAGTGCCAGCAATGGCTTTCTTTGTTCTCTTCTTAACTCTTTTTTCAATTCTAGGTTCCCTCTTTTTAGCAGTAGGTATTGGGAATCCGATAGACAAAGTGACACACACTCTCTGGAAGAGCCAGAGCCTTAAGCAAAATGCTGGTAAATATTTGGTAAGTAAGACTCTTGAGGGCGCAACCGGTGAGGAGCGAAAACTTCTAATAAAGAAAGGTCCACAAATTTCAGCCGCGGTGACAGAGCTACTTGGGAATCCTTTGTTGCATCAGCAGATTGATCTACTTTCAAATAGTGTTTATGTCTATTACACAAGCGGTTCAAAAAGTGAAGCATCAGTAGATTTAAGACCAATCGTGCGATTGGCATTTGAAAGCTTGAAGTTTATTGATCCACAGTTTTCTAGTGCAAAAAGTGAAATAGACAAGATTGATCCAATCAGGTTGCAGGTACAGAAAGATGGGCCAAATATCTCTCAGGTAAAAACTGGCCTAAATCTGGCCGTCATCTTGCTCCTAATACTCTCCTTGCTGATGCTGTTTTTATACGCCATCTTTGCAAAGGCTTTAAAGACTGCGTTGCGATGGGTTGGTTTAATAGTGTTTCTTGAAGGAGCGTTACTTACTACCGTTTACCTCGTCGTTGATTCGCTTATTGCGCATCAAGCGAGTATTTCAACTGAATCCTTAGCTCGCGAGGCTTTGCCTTTAGCAACGCATCCACTTATAGCCCCATTCTTAACATGTGGAACTACTGAATTTTTGATTGGGATTGCACTTTTTATAAGCAGTTTCTTAAAACGTCAAAAAATAAGTGAATAACTAAAGTATTTGAATGGCACATCATCTGGGTGATAATTGGACTTAGTTTGTGGTCTTCACCAAATTATTTCTTACAATCAAGCAAGCGAGAGGCGTAAATAGAATATGGATCTAAGGCACAGTTCTGATTAACCCAATTCTGAATTGTTACTTTATTGCTCGCTTTTTTAAATCCAGGATTGCGCTTAGAAGAACCATTCCTACCGTAAGGCTCCTTTTGGCTAAAAGAATTCCCGGAGTTAGAAAGTACAAATCGAATAGCGCCTGAGTCAACTAGTGACTTGAAATTTGCGAGTGTTGGAGTTGGATCCTCGCCATTGAAGCCCCCAATCGGATAGATCAAATCCTTCGTTGCATTTATATATGGCGCAGCAGTCAAGCCAGTGAAAGTGGCTAAGGCGAATTTGGAATCAGTCTGGGTGCGGATGTAGCTTATTAATTCTGCTTCGGGGCGACCGTTTTCAATCAACTCCTCCTGAATCTCTATGATTCCACCAATCCTATTCATCGCCTTCTGTGCATTAGCAATTCCTAATTCGGCAAAGGTCAGTCCAGCCATTGGGTTATAGGCATCAGATTTCTTCAACGTATCTAATGACCAAAGGGCTGGAGTGAATATGAGCGCACCAATAAACAGCGCTGAGGTCGCAATTTCTGGAACTCTTTTAAAAGTAAACACGCTTAAAACTAGGAAGGCAATCAATATTGCGGCTTGAAATAACGGTGCAGGGAATAAGTAAGATTTTTGATTTACGGTGATGAGGAAAGCCCACGCCAAATTAGTCATTACGATGGCAACAATGAAATAAGGCTTCTTCTGACTGACAAATTGATAGATGCCCAGAGCAATAATTATTGCTATAGGAAGAGCCATCGTTGAGAGGTAAAACTGGTGCATGCCCTTTACCGCTGAAAACATAAGGATTTGCAAGATTAAATAGGAGGTTGCAAAAATAAATACTGGGCTCTTGTATTTTAAATAAACCAATAGGGCGATTGAAATAATTGCTGTTGGAAGCAACCACCCGATCTGGCCAATTAGAAATACATTCAATAATCTAAAGGGCCCTGGCTCCCCACCAAATGGTGGCGTGAATGTGCGAGATCCAAAATCCCCTCCTGAAATGTGTCGCTGGGTGAAACGCCCTAGTCCGTTGTATCCAAGTACTAGTTCTAACCCAGAGTTTGTATTTGTTCCACCGATGAAAGGACGTTTTGATTCTGGAATCAAAGCAACCAAAAAAATCCAAAAACCAGAGGCAAAAATTGAGAGTGATCCCGCAATTAAGAGATGATTTAGTTTATTTTTCCAACTTTGTGATGTCACCAAATAGCCAAGAATTAATGGCGGCCAGAGCGCCCAGGCAAGCAGCATGTATGAATGAAAAGCTAAAGCAATCCATAATCCAGCCCAAATTAAGTTTTTTCTGCTTGATTCATTTAGCGCAATTATTGAGAACCGAATCGCGATTGCAATGGCTAAGTAATAAAAGGTTTGTGGCTGATTTGATCTCGCGACAGCAACAACGATTGGTGTAGTAGCAAGGATCCATCCAGCGGTCATTCCAGCGGTCATTCCATAATACTTTTTTACAACGAAGGTGATTACAAGAGTTGCCGTTATTGCAGCCAATGCATTTGGAAAGGTGATAGACCAGGTGCTGAAACCAAATATTTTCACAAAAATCGCTGGAATCCAGAATGAACCAGGAATTTTATCCAGAGTTACAACGCCACCAGGATCCATCGCGCCAAAAATGAAATTACTTAAACTCCTGCTCATACTATTTGGGAATGTCGCGTAGTACTCGGAGCGCTCTACATTAGCTAGGCCCCAGAAATTTGTGATTCCAGAGAAGAGAGTCAAAATACCAATTGAAATTCGCCACTTTAGTTCACGAGCATTTTCCGACTTGATCTTAAAGCTCAAATTTCTAACCATTCTGGGTGGGCTAAGTTCCAATCGATAGTTTTATGAAGTGAGTCAATGAGAGAGATAGGAGCCTTCCAACCAAGGGATGCTATGAGCGATCCATCAAGGGCGTAACGCAAATCATGCCCAGGCCGCGATGTATGAAAGTCAACAATTTCATAATTCAATTTCCGCCTCATGTGTTCGGCGATGAGTTCGGCTAGTTCTAAATTATTAATCTCTTGCTCGCCAACGACGTGATACTTCGCTGGCTTATCCGATTCTCCGTACTTTGGAAGCTCTTTATCAAGAAGAAAGAGCAGTGCATCGGCTTGGTTTCTGGCATGTAGATAAAACCTGCTTCCAATTTCCTCCACAAGAGATCCGTGAATTGACACCTTCTCCCCCGAGATAATCTTGCGCATAATCATTGGAATAAATTTTTCAGGATCTTGCATTTCACCGATCAAGTTCATCGTATTAGTAATCATGATTGGCAGACCATATGTACGCCAATACGAGAAGGCGATACTCTCCTGAGCAGCTTTACTCGCACTATAGGGATTGCTTGGAAAGTATTGATCGACCCATTCGCGATGAGCGACACCAAATGGCGCCGGACCATAAACCTCATCAGTTGAGATATGAATAATTTTTTCAGGAGATGCAACCCGTGCCCAATCGAGTAAGTTACAAATTAGCGAGACGTTATTAACTATGAAATTTGCTGGTTCAGCGATACTTCTATCAACGTGGCTTTCACTGGCTAGATTCAGAACATAATCTATCTTTCCAAATTCTCTGGCCGTAATGCTCGAAACAGGGTACGCCAAGTCGCACTTAACGAGATGAACTCGTTTTTGAAATTCTTCATTGCCACCTATGGAAAGTCGAATTCTGTCCTGCAATCCTTTATGCGAAAACGTAACTGGGCAAACGATTTCCCAGTCAGTTTTTGTGAGCACATGGCGCAAAACATGGCTACCAACAAACCCAGAGGCGCCAGTCAATAGAAGTCTCTTGCTGCTCATTTATTCCCCAAATGCTCGGTCGATGTTGACGTTCCAAAATTAGGTTTCAGGAATCATCCCATATAGCGAAAGGGTTTCAAAGTAATCCAAATTGGCGTGGGGTAGATTGGGTTTATGAGGAATATGGGTCGGCCGGAATCGCAAAATATCTGGGTATTTATCCCCGCCTATAACTCGGCAGCAACTCTTGAAGCTACCTTGAAAGATCTACCAGGTGAATTAACTAACATCGTGGTCGTCGATGATGGAAGTAGTGATGAGACCTCGCAAATAGCGAAGGCTAATAATGTAAATCTAATTACTCATGAAAGAAATAAGGGTTACGGTGCCAGTCAAAAATCTGGCTATAAATTTGCTCTAGACAATGGCGCCGAAGTTGTGATCATGCTTCATGCAGATTATCAATATGATCCTAGGGTCGCGCTCATTATGGCCGAACTAATTTTGCTTGGAAATTGTGATTTAGTTCTAGGAAATAGAATCAGAACTAGACGGGAAGCTTTAGATGGCGGCATGTCAATTTGGCGGTATTTGATGAATAGATTCTCAACAAACATTGAAAACGTAATACTGGGTCAAAATTTAGGCGATTTCCATTCAGGACTTAGGGCTTACTCCGCAAAGGCGTTGAATCTAATTCGATTTGAATTCAATAGTGATAATTTCGCCTTCGATCAAGAGTTACTTGCACAGGCATGTGCACTTGGACTTCGGGTAGGTGATATCCCCATACCCGTGCGATATGGCAATAATTTTTCCATGCAAATTAGTGGCATGTGGCAGACAATCCGATATGGAAATTTAACACTTCGTATTCTTCTCTTATTTTTACTACACAAATCTAGACTTCTACGCATTAAGCGTTTTGCTTCGAAGTAATACTTAACCTTAATTTATGTACGAGAATTGGATCTCTCGCAAGTAGGGTTAAATTTGAAACATCAACTTGAACTTTAGATTGGCCATACATTCTGAATGCCGCCGCTCTAATTTCACTCCTGCATTGCTTTACTTCACCGAAGCAAAGGCCCAGATCTCCACTTTTAAATCGAGATTGGATTATCTTCTTGGACTCTGTCGAAATGTCATACTGATTTTCAGTTCTAAACGAAGTTAGAAATATATCCTTGGGCTGTTCTACATATAATTTTGTGGGCCACGCATACCAATAATCACCGGAGGCAAATCGATATGGTTCACGGTTATTCTCAAAAATTACGTTGAGAAGCTGCTTTTTAGGTTTTTCAAGTGGGTAGTCGCTGACTAAATTTCTGGCTATCAAAACATTTGCTAGGAGTAAAAACAATAAGGAAGCCGTCAATATTCGCTCGTTGAAAAGAAGATCTACCATTCTCAGCGCTCTCGTTTTCAAAAATGAACTTTCAGATAGAATTTCCTCAAGGATACGCATTGTTATGCACATCGAAACAAAGGTTGCGGTTATGAAATATCTCGTAGCTCCTGAATTTAGTTGTATGTGACGTAGGCTTGTCAGGGCAAAAATAGAAAACCAAGTCAGCAGAAATCCGAAATATGTACTCTGACTCTTCTTAAATTCGTGAAGGTATATAGCTCTTGACACCAAAATGAGCTGAATAGTGATTAACGAAAGCCACCAATTATAGACTTTGAAAGGTGAGAAATTCGTGGATACAATTCCGCCTATTTCTCCGTTGGATAATCCAAGAATTATGAAAAATACTCCAAAATTAACCAACAGGTAAGTCAGGGATAGTTCATAAAATATATTTTTGAATTTTTTCAAGGACATAACCAAAATTAAAAGAGGTGCCAAATAATAACCATTCAACGGATTAATCCAGCAAGATACTGATATCAGGAAAATTAGGGCAGGGACGGTAATGCTTTTTTTCGAATTAGAATTTGCAATTAACAGTGATAACCCAAAAATCCCAAGTGGAGCAGCATAAGGCAATCCCGATCTAAGTAGATCTAGGTAGGACACGTTAGTAGTCAGGAATATCAAAATAAGAAAGATATAAATAAGTGTTCTACTGACTACCTCTTTCTGTTTCTGGTAAAAGGCTCGAGATACGGCGAATAGAAACACTACTAATGAGAAAGCTTGAATGAAATTTTGGAAAAGTAGGTTCCATCTCATTTCCGTAAAGGGTTTTGCCAAAAGTGGGACTAGCGTCCCAAAGCGATTTTGTCCCCAAAAGAAAATACGCCAATTTTCGATGCTTATTAGTGTCAAAATCAAGTCATCAGAATTTGATTTCCAGGTCGTGCCCGAATACCAAACTAAAGGTAAGGCGGAAAGAAAGAGAAACGATGAGAGATAAATTCTCATTCTCGTTTTCGCGCTAGTAAGTATACTCAATTGTTGAACTTTCTACTAAGCTCTCGTCTCAATATCTTGCCATTTTGATTCCTAGGAACGGCATTCACTTTAAACACTCTCGAGATCTTAGCCCTGGTGAATTTGACCTTCATTGCGCTT
>Ga0209086_10001242_pt1 | contig 20907 bp, 23 predicted proteins | sample M_130207_XF_Meta_FD_187312 | JGI IMG/M metagenome (GOLD analysis project Ga0209086, IMG submission 187312) | Freshwater microbial communities from Lake Montjoie, Canada to study carbon cycling - M_130207_XF_MetaG (SPAdes) (version 2) | ecosystem: Environmental > Aquatic > Freshwater > Lake... | reverse complement strand
TTCTTGATAGAATCCTTTCGCGCAAACCCTTTTGACTTACTTCCACCTGCAACGTTCTTGACCATGATTCTATTAACTATTATTAATTGATATATTTCTTTAAATTTATTTCAATTTTATTTTTTAACAAAATTTAAAGAAATCCAGGCGTTCGCAAAGTTCGGCCATGATTCGTTAAATTATAAATGGACCGCACTTGCAGACTAAAGTTGAAATCGGTCTTGTGAAGGTCAACCAGGTTCCCCTTCTGGTTCAATAGTTTTATGGTTATTCTGGATATGTCAACCGGGCCATAATATTCTCTCTTTTTGTATATAAAATTAGAGTTATTATCAAAGGTTGTACTGAACAGGTTGCTACTTATCGGGATAATTCCCAATATATCCTTATTTAACACACTGCCGCCCAGAATGCCATACGTGCTGCTGGCAGGCTGCGAACCGGTATAATCCTCTAATTGAAAGAAAAGATAGTTAGAATACGTGTTTGTGAAGACGGACTCGGAGGTGTAAGACTTTAGGTCCTTATAATAAACCTCTCTAAATCCCATTAGATAGCCCATTGTCTGCACATATACCACAAACGGCAGCTGAGTTTTATCTGGCGGGGGCTCGCCATATTCAGTATAAATCGTGTTCGCATAAACCACCTTTGATGTCAACTCGGTGCATTTGTTATTTAGAGGGTCTTTTTTGATTGTATTCATTCTGAATGTATTTGTAGTATTACTAATGGTTGTTCTGCGCGTTGATAAACTAACCTCTACCTTGAACCTGTATGGAAATATACCTAATTGATCGTTAATTACCTTTGTCATTTCATCTGGAAAGCTGGCTTCAGTTATTGTGCCTAAAAAACCAGGTAGTACATATGGCGAATAATTACCTACTGGTAGCGTAATTATGCCTGATATACCAGTAAAATCCTCTTCTATATATATCTGATTCGTTCTGGCCTCGTCGTTAAATGCGTACATCACGTTGGGTATATTCGCGGACGTTAGAGAAATAGAAATTACATTTTTCCATTTTATAGGTAAATCAAATGTTGAATTAGACGGTTCCGAATTAAAAAACTCGTTTCGCCCTGCCGTGTTAAAGACGTATACAGAGGTATTTGTCTCATACTCGTAGCCGTTAATCCCCTCTGGAGGTACATCATTTGTCTCTAATGCAGGGTGCGATGAAAGCGGATTAATAATCTTACCTGTTCGCACATCTCGTCCACGGTTCAGAAATTTAACCGCCTGCTTTTTAATCTCAATATCAGACTCAATATCTTTATAAAAAAGCAACAGGACCTCCTTTGCGGACTTTATAAAATTAATGATGTCAAACTTATGTTTTGCACTGTAACTCTGATTATTCATTGACAATATTTCAGTAGCTAACTCTTCTTCTCGTTTCATTAAATCGGGCGGTGTATAGGTCTGGTCTAATTTAAAAAACTTTATTAAATCATCTGTTGTATAATTATTGACGTCCAAATCAAAACTTGCCTCCATTATACTTATATTTGTTAAAAAAATAAAGAATCGTTCGCACCCAAACAAATAAACCTCTTAGTCATTGGTTTAGAAGGTTGGCTTGCGCTTTTTTCTTTACGTAATATATAATGAAGGGAGGTAGAGCAGTAAGTCAGTGGAATTTATTCACACAAAAGGTGTACAAAGAGGGCAAGGCCAAGAATGCCAACTATAAATTCAGAGACGCCTTAAGAGATGCAAGCCGTCGCAAGGCCGAGATGGGCTCAATGAGCGTGAGCCGTAAGAGAACCAGAAAGAGCGGACGGTCCGCCTCATTGGCTGGCGGAAAAAGACGCGCGCGAACCCAATCCAGAACCCGTTCCAACAAATAAGTAGACAATAATAACATAACCTAACCAGTGTAATAATACAATAATCCTAATATTTATCGTATTATTCTCCTAAAATAGCAAATAATTGAGGCATTTTTTCGCGCGGTAATTTATTTACAAAAGACCAATCAGTTTCGTCGCCTAACAGTCTGGTATAGTTTGTGAACAATTCGTCCAAGCTGGAGCGCTTCGCCGGATTCGGGTGTGTATTTTTGGACAGTTCTCTTGTAAACTTAGTTATAAAGTTATTCGGTAGAGAGAAAACCCGAGAAATGTTCCCAAAGATATGCAGATATAAAACACTTATGCTATACACGTCCCACTTATCACTATTCTCCAATATATCCAAAATAATATCCGTTTGTGTCATATTTATGTATTTTTTCAAGGAAGCAATACATGCATCCTTATACGAGACGCCAAATTTTTCAGAAAAAAGATTCAAAAACGGCAACTTTTTTACAAATTCCTCGCAAATCTCTTCAATAAACGAGTAGGAAATAGTAGAAAGGTTATTTTGTATTAGATAGAATAAGACGTGCACCTCTAATGGTTTGTGAGTGTAGTCGTGTTGCGCTTTAATAATATTAGTAATATACTCTATATTTAGCCGAGAAATGTGCAGACTCGTTTGAAAATTGCGAATTACCGGGTTCTCTCCGCAGTCAAGATTGAATGTAATATTTTGAGGAGATAGGTTGAAAAAACAAATGTCGTTCTCATTTAATGCGCGTAAACTCGCCAAGATATAAGAAAACGATGTAATGGCGCTGAAAATAAGGCGTTTTGGATCCGCAATATTAAACAAAAACTCGTCAAAATCAACCAAATGCTCGTTTTTATACTTGAAAATTAGGTATCTAACGTCGTTTGTTAAATGCAGTTTTTCAACAACATTTTCATTTAATTGTCCTATATTTACAAAGTCACATGTCTCGGCAATGTAAAAATTGTTTGAATAATATTGGATTTGTTTGATTTTATCACTTATATCGGCCTCATTTTTGGAATAAAAACAGTACTTGGCCAAGTTGGTATTGTATTTGCGCTTAGCACATTCTTCTCTCTTTTCGGCAAAAGTGGGCAAAAAATGACTGTTTATATTTGTTATATCAATGTTTGTATTCATTATTTATTTAGTTTATAGAGGTCGCTTTATTATTTTTATTTACGAATAACTAAGAAGTGCCGATTTTTATACGTTTTTTTGATCTTCTGCTTTATTTCGTCGGAATCTGTAAGGCCGCTCTTGGTTAGATGGCTGATCTCGTCCTTTATTAGCTCTAAATTAGTATTACAGAAGTTATCAAACCCGTCCGATGGTTTATAGTTTGCATCGCCAATGCTCTTATTGATGTGCGAGTCAATGGCCTCAAGCAGCTCCTTACGAACGGATACATAATCGCGTCTTGGTTCTGGTGCCTTTTTTTCAGTGCTCTTTTTTCTGAAATAATAACGAGCACTTTTAAACATTTTGTCCAGAATATCGCCGTCATACCCTAACCGCGTCAATCTGTGCACTTCCTCGTTCACCACGTTTTCATTCGCGTCTATCCATGCGACCCAGGCCTCCTTAAAATCCTTCCTATGATCGTATTGATGCACCTTTGCAAAGGTAAACAAATCCTGCATAAAATCCTCTGTAAATTTGTAACGATAAATATTTACCACAATCTCTTCATTATTTTTACGCATTTTCTCACAATCATCTGTCCTACTATCGGCATATGAAAATGTATCATGTCTGTAATCGCTTGGTCTATAATCGTCAACCCTAATATTAGTAGGGCGGTCGCTATCGCCGCGAGTATACTGTCCAGTTTGGGCAAGCGAAACATCTGTCATTTTAAATCCAATCTGATGGTGAATATTATGGGTACTCTTTAAAATAAATGGTATTACGATTTCAATTTTATTTTAAAGCTAATGAAAAGCATTTCTAATGATTCTCTGCCCGGAATGCTTCAAATTCCATGTATATTTTTTTCAGCTTATAAACGTAAGGAAATTCACGTCGCAGTCTATATGTGTATTCGGCCACATACTCGCTGTTTGCCCACTCCTTCTTCTTATAAATCATTTGCCTATATGTGTGCTTCTCTATTTTCTCCTCTAATTTTCGTTGATAAGACGAGCACTGTCCGTCGGCGAAGTAATCATCCGTGTCGTAATTAAATTTGGGGCTAATATACTTTGGTTCCCGCGACAGGTCGGTTGTCAGTTTACAATAACGACCGCATTCCGATATATACTCGATAACCAAGTACCGGTCAACATAATAATCACAGTCCATCTTAATGCGGGGTTGTATGCACGTATTTATGGATATATAATAGTAGTGCAAAAGTAATCAATTTTTTCATAAACTTTATAATGGGATTATATTCTGTTTATATTTATATAATGGTCTCCAAAACCAAGAAGCAACCCGTTTCATTATTTGGCATTAACGATTGCAATCCTCCAAAGAAGAACTCCAAGCGGGGATATACATTTAACAAAAAGACTGCGAAAACATTTAAGAAACGGCCGAAACCATACGATTACAAACAAATAATTCTATTTCCGCATAATCTTGGGCAAACAAAGACCGGAACCGAAAAGGCACCTAATCAGTTAAATAAGTTTATAAATCACAGAAAGCACAAGATTATGCGGGTTAAAAACACGGGTGACCTTTATAAAAATATAAATGATCTATATGTGGCCAATGCAAAATTGAAGGGGCCAATTATCAACATTGGAGGCGACCATTCTATGGCCATTGCAACAATCGCCGATACATTAAATAAACACCCCGACGCAAAGGTGGTATACTTTGATGCCCATGCAGATATAAACACCTATAAGAGCTCAAACTCTAAGCATTATCACGGAATGCCATTAAGTTTCGTAACCGGAATAGATAAAGACGACCGTTTTTCGTTTATTAAAAACAAGCTACCCCTTAAGAACCTGCTTTATATAGGAAGCCGGTGCTGGGATCTATTTGAAATAGACGAGGTTTATAAGAAAAATATCAAGTTTTTAACCCCAGACGAAATAAACAACAATTTTGAAGCATCGGTAAATAAAATAATGGAGTTTGTTGGAAATTCGCCGGTTCATGTTTCATTTGACGTAGATTCCATTGACCCTGCATATATTCCGTCTACAGGAACCCCGGTAAAAAATGGCCTTAAATTAGACAACGCCATTAAGATTTTGGACAATTTAAATAGTACAAATATTGTCAATATGGACATAACTGAACTGAATACTTCATTGGGAAGCGCTAAGGATGGGGACAAGTCTGTAAAGAACACCGCAGTTTTATTTCATAAATTTTTAAGTTAAACGCCCGGTCCTGGTTGTATTGGATCCGGAATAACTGCCGCTACAAATACCTCTTCATTGCTCTCCTTTGATTGATGATATAGCGTAAGTGATTCATAGAAGTCCTTCACCTTCTTATTTATACGTATTCGCTGTGCGTCAAATGATGTCAAATATAGGCCATCCAGGCTTTTTACTCGGGATAGCGCAACATATGTCTGCCCACATTCAAATATTCCGCTCCCTACATCAATTTCTGCCGAATCCATCGTTGCGCCCTGTGACTTGTGAATTGTCAGCGCCCATGCAAGAATTAGAGGGACCTGCGATACACCTATGCCCGGAATTTTATCGCTTGCCCAAACATTTCTTAGCATTATGCGGTCAATGCCATTGTTAAATTTTACACGCGGCGAACCTGTAACATCGCAGAATGCTGTGACGATTCCTTGACTACCATTGCACACTTCTATACCAGTTTCTGACTGAATATTGACTATACACATGACCTGAGACCCAATTTTCAATTTCATATCCTTCTCACAAATCAGATTGCTGGCCAAGAAATCCAGCTCCATCTGCACGTCTTTGTCGTTGAACTCGCAGCGTTTAATCCGTTCAGATTTCGTCATTTCAATGTCCTTTAAATATTTAATTTTGTAGTCCCTTTCTTCGCTAAGAAGCGCCGACATTTTGGTATTGTTGATGTTTTCCACCTTGGCGCGTGTAGGGTATAATTTGGTCGGTTCTGCAACCAATTTGGGGTCAAATGGCCGTCCTACATACTGAAGGAGCAGGTCGTTGGACTTGCGCTTAATTCTTCCTTCACGGATCTGGTTTAGGATGGTTGAATACACTTCGTCGGTTTGTCGGAAAATTTTTACCAGCTGAATTTGGCAGTCGCGGTGAAATGTGGAGTTCCAGTCATCGCTTTCAAAACAGAACCGCTGGGTGTCGGGCTCGGTATGGTCGCCAACCGGCGGTAACTGGAAGAAATCACCGGAAAATATCATCTGAATCCCGCCAAATGGTTTTAGATTGCCTCTTACCGCCTTGCCGATTTCATTCAACATGTTAAACAATTTTAATGAAAGCATACTGACTTCATCAACTACTAATATGTCGGTCCCTTTCCATAATGCCTTGGCAAATTTATTCTTCTTTATCTTTGTTACGAGATGGTCTATTGGGCCATTTCCGAGGCCTATTCCGGCCCATGAATGTAGGGTTTTTGCCTTGCTATTCAGTAAGACCGCTGCACATCCAGTTAGAGCACACACATGTATACTCTTAAACCGCGATACTGCGTGCTGATTTATCATTTTTATTAAGGCGGACTTTCCTGCTCCGCCCGGTCCTGTAATAAATATGTTATGCCCCTGAACATATTTATCAAATGCTATTTGCTGCTCCCTTGAAAGGTCCATTGTATAATTTGTTATGATATATTTAATATTCTTTTTAATATCAATTTTATATTTTACCGTTTAATTCGTTCACTTGGGTTTCTAAGTGGGAAACCTTATGCGATTTTAACTGCTGTTAAATTCCCTGAAAGGGTCGCCCCATATTGAGAATAAACTACACCGCAATAACCACCTAATGTTATTGGTGCGGCCGTTGTGTATACTGAAGATACTGAAAATAATCTTTGCAAACCACCCCCACCACCCGCAAGTGAATAAGCAGACAGCTGCTGATAATCAGAGTAATTTAAGTTAAACGCGGATACCCAAAATCCATGTGTAGTTGTAGATGTTGCTGGGTAAGGAATATTATATGTAATATTAAAATTACCAATAATTAGCCAAGTTCCCGCACTAGGTATAATTAAATAATCCATAAAGAGCGTAGGTAAAGTCCCAGGGGTAGGCATAATAGTTACAAGTCTTAAGGTTTGATTTACAATCGTGGATTGAATATTGCCTGATGCTCCTGGTGCTCCTGGTGCTCCTGTAGGACCTGTTGCACCCGAAGAAGCCGAAGATCCCGAAGAAGACGAAGAACCCGTAGGACCCGTAGGACCACAAAAGCTTGCATCAATATTACTTTCAAAATGAATGCAAGTATTTAGTAGCCCAACGTTTTCAGATATAAGTAAATTACCTGTTGTATTATTAGAACTGGAGACATAGTTATGTTTAGATGAATAATTTAAACCACCAACCCTTCTAAATGACATTTATATATACATTTAATAAAAAAGTAGCGCGAAATCCCAAAGTTGTATGGATAATGCGGATACTTAATGCTACATTAAATATTTTTGAAAATAGCAAAAATATTTAGCTTTTAATGGATACAATTCATCTGCATTTAAAACAATTTCCTTGATGTGCGGATAGTTAATTCTCGCTCTCCATCGGGTTTTCCATTGATATGTACATTCACCTTTTTGCCCTTGTATGCACCCGTCTCGTGTTCAGGCGTAATATCTTCCGCCATTCCCTGCAAATAATGGTTTCCTACCTTGGTTTCATAATATACATTGCATACAATTGCGCCGCGTTTTGTCGTGAACGTAGTCAATGTAGTCACCCGATTTACACCATCAACCACCTGATGAAAATTGACGGAGGACATTTCACCAACGTGATTCTTTTGGCCATCATACATTTTCGCGTGTGTGTAATTTGTATATGTCGTATCCTTTTCCATAGACATAACGCGCGAGTTTTCTGTAAGCTCTGACACATGATAGTAGTATACTTCAGTTGTAGTTCCGAAAATCGAATAAACAAGATATATTACGGCTAAAACACAAACAACGAGTATAATCGTATTGGTGCCAGCCATCTTTTCAAACATCCGCATGGGTCCCATTATATATATTGCATTATATATTTTTTCTCGTGGATCTTGATTTTGACCTTGATTTAGAATTAGAGCTACTCTTGCGCTTCTTATACGCTCTATAGGTTCTGTGTGATTTCCTATGAAAATGATGCTTCTTCGGTGTAAGAGTATACTTTTTGCGCCTTTTTCCGTCAATTGTAAGCGGAAGGATTAGTTCCTCGTTGGGTAAAGGACTTGACAAATAACTGTCCGCCTTTGCCGACTTAACTAACTTTTCAATGGGCGCATCATATGCAGAGGACCCCCGTCGTGGTAGTTCAACTTGGTAAATGGTCGGTTCATATCTGAAAGCAGAGTCGTCAAAGTCCTTTTGAAGACGTTCATGAAGAGGCATATCAACACTCGGAATATTCAACATCGTTTCTAAATCCTGGTTATCAAGTCTAAACTCGTAGTCTTGTTTCGCGCCATCCGTATTTGAGGATAACGAAATATTAGCCTCCTTCCCGTCGTAAGTGGCGTCCCACTGAATCTCGTTAACCTGCTCACGCCTCTTATTATGGAGTATAGTTTGCATCTGGCCTTTATTTTGAATATAAGTATTAAGCATATTTATATTTTAGACAGATTATATTTTATTCAATATGTAAAATATTTCGTAAAAAAATAAGAGGTATAATTATGGATTTAACCTTTTCGGAGATTGACAATAACGACGGCGGCGGTTATCCAAATGAATCTTACGCAAATATAAATTCTGATAGATATTGGGAAGCGCCGCCGACGCCGATACAGCCGGCGGTGAAACCGGAAAAAAAGAGAGTCTCGTTTGATGATATAATGCGTAATATGAATTTGGTTGTTAGTAAAACTGGCGTATTACAATCGATCCGGCAACAACCACAGGAACAGCAACAACAGAACCAGCAACAACAGAACCAGCAACAATATCAGCAACAGCAGCCCAATCCGGCAGTGCAAGTACATAAACAGAATCCACTGGACCCATCTGTTAAACATAGTTACATCTATAATAAATATTTCAAAGATTACCAGGACGCTGCTCCCCCCGAGCCAGAAATTAAGGTACCCAAAACTAAAGAGGAATATTTTAGAATGGTAGCAGAAGAGAGAAAGCGACAAATGGATGAAAAAATAAGGATCTCCCAAATTAAATCAACAAAGTTAATGTTTACAACAAACGCCGGTCCACAGGGTACTGTTCATGCAAGCAGAAATACGCTGCGCAAGCTGAGCTTTCGTTGATAATCGTGCAACTAAGTATTTAGATTTATGATAAAACAACTTAAAGGTTCCAATACATAACATACTGAGTGCCAAGCGGCGGCAACTCATCCATCCGACTTTAGCTCATTTGGTAGAGCACTTGACTGTAGTAGTTTCGCCTTTAGTGATCGAGGGGTAGCTGGTTCGATTCCGGCAAGTCGGAAATTTAATGTGTATTCACTAAGATACCTATTAAATAATAAGGATAATGATAATAATATTTGATACTTGGTGTCAATTCTTACCAAGAACATCCATATCTATAAGCGAGTTTGATGAATCCGACCGAATACTCCGCGTATCTGAATTATGTCCCAAACCGGCGTCCTCAAATGAAATGTTAATATTATTTTGACCTTGAATATCAGGCCCAAATAGTCTAACAATATTGTTCTTTTTCAAAGTAAATGTGCCATTTTCCTGAGATGGTGACGCCGCCCTGCCCTCCTCAAGCATACTATAAATATGTTCTGCGCACGTTATATTATTTTTTAAGAGGTTGTTTGTTTGTTGAATTTCCGCCAATATTTTCTTACTAAACGCAGCATCTTTATTTAATTTGTCAACCCGACCCATCTCATCAAGCACCCGCAGTTCGCTCAAATACTTATCCTGTCTGCCATATGGGTCCATTACATCTTCTACAAATGTGCTGAGTTTTTTAGGGTTCCCGCCCTTTTCCTTGGGCCTGCACCAACAGAATATCCGTCGTAGGCATGTATATTCCTCGGCATTCTCCATCTCCTTCATAAACATATCATCTATGATTGAAAATGCGGATTTTAATAGCAGTAAATTATTAATATGCCGTTCCTTTTCTTTCTGTAAATTTGAAAGTTCCTGTTCAAGCGTAGAAGTGCTCTTGTCTTTCTTTCTTCTGGAGGTTAAAACCGCTGTTAAATATCCTCGTCGGTTCATGACCTCTCTCAGGGCATTGATTTTGCGTTTCCGTATGTCTTCAATCTTCTTTATAATTAAAAATACATTCGTATTATAAATAATCGGATACCTGGTTCTTATTTCCTTTGGGATAATAAATTGATTTGTCCCCTTTATATCCCCAATCTTAGTTTCGACATCTGTTATCTTAGTTTCAATATCTGCTAATTTTTTACTTATGTCATTGTTACTCGGGTCATATGCAAATAATAATATTTTACCAGATGTAAATTCAACAGACGACTGCAATTTGTCATATTGATGAGCGGATATCTTATGGGCCTCTGATGCCGCGTCCAATTTTAAATAATTCACAACTGCCAATAAAAATGCAATAAGCCCGTTGATTCCAGATATAAAATAGACACCCCAGTAATATTCTTTAATTGTGGATGCCATTACAGTTGCGGTAGTAGAAAGTAGAATGGATGGCATCATTAAAAAATTTAACCGGTTCTCGCAGTAACTCTTAGATTCCATATATATCAGCCTTTGGCCCTTCAAATAGGTTGCAAGTATATCAAATGCGCTTGAATAATATTCGCTTTCTGCAAAGTAGTTGTCGTCGATTGATTTTTCAACCTCCTTGTAGGTATATTTTTTGAAGGTAACTATAGTGGGCGACATATTTCCCGAGACATCTATTATATTACTTGAACAATCCGTTGTTACATCGTCGGTAGATGCATCTTCTTGCATAATATCGCTTATATTTGTAGAGATAGTGGGAACAGTATTTGCAGCCAGAGGCGACCGCGGCGACTGCTCGTAGCCGTAACCACTTAAGGTATGGCTTAACGTACGATCTCTCGCGCGCGCATTATTACTATCATTGTCGGTGCGATTTTTCTTACTAATTTTGGCGCCCTTCATATACTAAATGGACTTATAATATACCTCCCATAATGAACTTATTGTAAACTTATAATAGGATTGTTATATATAATGCAAAAAACTCGCAAGAACGGCCGCGGTTCAGCTACGAGAGGCTGGAAGAATGAAAAACCAGGGTATCATCAGAGAACTGTCATGTTAAAACATTGCGGCAAGACGTGCTTTTTAGGCCCGAAAAAATCCTTCCCGATATGCAAGAAAAACACCTGCAAAGTCAGCTCCAAGGGAGTATATGCCGCATATATCCGGGCGCGACAATATAAGCACGCGGGTATTTCCAGCAAGGCAAAAAAAATGCTTATAAAGATGGGGGCAAAACGCTGAAGCTATTATTCTTTATTTACTTATTTGCATTAAAAATTAAAAATGAAATATACTCATAAAAGAAAACTATGAGTATATACTATATCAATTACAATGAGTTCAACCGATCAATTATCTGCATCAAATAACTTTGACAATGAATGGGGCTTCTATATAGATTTAGAGAGTTTACCACCAGTTTTACAAGGGCCCGCGATCCGTCAAAAAAAATGCGATTATGACTACGAATATTTTGCAGAATACTATGAAGACTATGAAGAAGACTATGACGGCTACTATAATACATATGTGCCGCATTCAGAGAGCGCACATAAATTTATACCAGAAAATGTAGAGCGACTTATCGTAAGGATAAGCTCTACCACAATTATTACCGTCGCCCTCACATACGTCATATTCTTTGTACTATAGAACATTATTAGAAGGGTCAATGTACTTCAGATATTCGGTAAAATTTACAGCCCCACAAATTGTGTTTCCAAATAAAACTCCGCTTGGATCAATTGTATAATCAAGATATGGAATGGACGTTGCACTTAAATGAGCAGGAACAATATTTCCACTATTATCCACAATAATCGAACACCCCGATAAATCTAACTGTGTCACTAAGTTCATATTTAAATCTGCTGGGTTATATAGGTCATTAACATAAAGGGCTTTTGCCCTTTTTAATAATAGGTAGTTGTTCTGTGTAATGTTTGTTTTGTTTCGCACACAAATATTCGGCGGACAAAACCAAGCCAGCGCCCCCCTATTTATCGTATACTCTCCCGCCTGGCGCGACTCCTTAAGTACCCCAAATGTATTTTTCCCCGTGTAGGTGTTAAATGGTCTAAATGATCGTGACATTATAAATTATTACAATATTATTTAATTTATAATGATAAGCATTATACATCATATGCGGTAATTAGTGTGACACAGAAACTAAAATCCATGTTATTTAAATCTAATATTCTTCCATATTCATCTAATAATTGAATAGTCATATTTTGCAATTTTACTGGACCAAAGTATTCCCTCGGCGTTGTTATAATATTTAAATTGTTAGATACTTGAACGTCAAATGGACGAGACTGTAGTGATATACGAGCTAAAATATTATTGTTTAACATGGATGAGTTAAATGCGCTGTAAAACCCGTTATTGACATTATTATTATGGTCGTCAATCACAAGATAAATATATCTTGGTCCGGTCATATCAACTACTCCTTCGGATACGTAATTTAAGTTGTTTACGTATTTACCATTTCTAAAGCCTAATGCCCACCCAAATTTTAATGGCAACGGAGTACCATTATCATCATAACCAGCGCGGTCAGTTTGAAAGTTAAGCGCCAATACGGTAATTGTTTCGCCAGTCTTTGGCCCCACCATCATTTGACCGCTACCAGAATTACTATTTATATTTAATACAAACAGGACCTTATTAAATGGAGATCCCAAGATAGAAAGCTCGTTGGTTATAATACTCGCGATTCCGTCCCCGGTGTAATTTCCATCTGGAATATTAATAATCGCATTCGATGTGTTGACTGTTATTTGAAAAAAATTATTACCATATTGTTTTGACACGTTGTAATATGTTAGAGGCAGTTCTATTGCATTTAATTGCATTCGCAATACATTGTCAAAGTTCATAGGCAATGTAACTTGGAAATTAGAGGAGGCGGTTGAATAGTAATTCTCTCTAAATCTGCTATCAATATTTAAATTTTGCCGAATGGTTGACCTTCTTAGAGGATTGATAACACCTGGGAAAAACTCACCAGGGTCTGATCTCAAAAACGGCTTCACCGGTCTGACTTGAACCATGTGGTCATTGATGTCATCCAAATCGGTCGTTTTTAGTTCATAATTTGAATTATACAACTGTGCAAACTTTTCCGTTAAAAAGGTATTCTGGTCTGAGTTTCCAGATGAGCCTTTTATTAACACATTCTTTACCTTTACTAAAAAATTTATTGTGTTATTTTGCACATCCTTGTTTACATTAGCGTTATTTATAATGTTTTCTCTCAATTTGGTTAATTTCATTTCAAGAATATTATTGTCGTAGTTTGACGGGAGCTCCAGCATTTCAGCTAGTTCATTCTGTGTGTAATTATTAATGTCCAAATCAAAACTCATATAATATATTAAATGATTATATTTAAATATTGGAACTTAAATTTAATTTGTCATGTTAATAAATATTTATATATAATATACAATGTCATTCGCAAGACCACTATTTCAAAGCAGTAATGTGACAGGACCTACCGGCCCTACTGGTCCAGCTGGGCCAGCTGTAGCCCCTTCCGGAGGCGCCGGATCTATAGGCGCTACTGGGCCTGTGGGTCCTACTGGACCCGCTGGAGGTGCAGGGTCTATAGGTGCTACTGGACCCGCGGGAGCTGCCGGAACTCCGTACTGGAGTTTCTCAAGTAATAAAATATATCCGATATCAACCGCGTACTTTGTCGGCATAGGAAAAACAACTCCTACTGTGGCATTAGATGTAAGTGGTAACGTAAGCGCTACTGCATATAATACAACATCTGATTACCGCATAAAAGAAACGGCCGCCCCGCTCGATGAAACATTTTCAGTAGATAATCTAAGACCCGTTACTTATACAAATTTAAATAGCCAGAAACAGGATATTGGTCTAATTGCACACGAGTTACAAGAAGTATATCCATTCTTGGTAACTGGAGAGAAGGACGGCGCAGAATTGCAAACCGTTAATTATACCGGACTCATTGGTGTTCTCATTAAAGAAATACAATATCTCAAACAGGACGTTGCTCAACTCAAACAGCAAATATCCGCAGCCAATAAATAAAATTGATTATACTTATATCCTTTAAATGAGTAATATAATTATACAACAATGACCTCTGCATCTCCTGTATTAGCAAATAAAAACTGTCACGAGCGTGACCAATATATTCAATTCTTTGAAGAAGGTCACAAATATGTTGTCCTATTTGAACCCAATATAAGGTACACGTCGGTGACTACATGGAATCACTCACATTTCCCGCATTTTGACGCCGACGCTGTTATCAGCAATATGATGAAGGGTCGCGGCTGGAAAGAAGGACATAAATATTGGGGTCTAACTGCCGAACAAATAAAGGCGATGTGGGCCACTAATGCCAGCGCGGTTTCTGGCGCAGGAACCGACCTCCATTTTGAAATTGAATGTTTCAATAACGAGCCGCGACTTGAGCCCGAGTACACGAATAAGGAGCTGTATGACCTTTATATGAGCAACCATGGCGAGACCCATGAAAGTCGCCCATTAGAATGGAAGTATTTTATAAATTTCGTCAAAGACTTTCCCAATCTGAAGCCGTTCCGTACTGAATGGGTTATCTACAATGAAGACGTAAAAATTTCGGGGTCAATAGATATGATATATGAGAATCAAGACGGGACCCTTTCCATTTATGATTGGAAGCGCGCAAAAAATATTACCAGGGTCAATAATTTTAACCGGTTTGCCCTCCCCCCACAAATATGCCATTTACCCGATTCCAACTTCTGGCATTATGCACTACAATTAAACACATACAAGACCATTATAGAGGCGAAATATGGCAGAACTGTGCGAGATTTATTCTTAGTCCGTCTGCACCCCGATGCGGAAGAACAAAATTACGAACTGATTCCGCTACCAGACTTGTCTGCTGACGTGCGCGCTTTGTTTTTAGAAAGGCTGGGTGCACGCGCTAATGAAAGTAATTAACAATCAACCTATTTAAAACTATTTAAAACTATAAACAATATTAAATTAATGGACAAGGGTTCTATTTTTTTCGCATTCGTCGCAATTTGGTATTTTAATAGATATGGCATTTCATCCAATTTATTTGTGCTACTTTCAAACTTATATCGGGCAGTTGTAAATAGGCATGATGCACCTGTTATTGATAATATTGTTCAAAATGTCCCTGTAGAGGAACCCGTTATTAAAGTTAGGTACGAAGACAAGTATCTTGCAGAAATTAGACTGTTGGAGAAGGAGTTCAAATTTGATGAAAATGATGAAATGATAGTGAAAAAGACGAGCGAGCATTTAAAGGTTATTACAGATTCCTTTGCAGATAGACGGAAGGAGATCGGGGGTCGTTTGCGCAATATAGCGACAGAGCTGAGGAAATACGATGATAATACGAGTAATTTGGAACAAATAGATAACCCGGAAATAAAACTGTTGAGAGAAGAGCGAGACGGATTATTGGAAGAGGACGACACATTAAAGAATTCTATGGAGACCGACGAGGGGAAACTGCAGAATAATAAACAGGCGGCGGAGGGTGCGTTGCAGTTTATGATAGACTGCAAATTGGATAAACTGAAAAACTGCCATGTTATGGAACACACTCCGGTTGGAAACGTATTGATGATATATGATAAAGAGCGCGAGACGTTTAAATATTATAGCGACAATACAATACCTTACAGGTATTTAGACGTAGTGGCAAGGAAGTACGTGAAATTTTTTGATTGTAGGCCCATTTTTGTAAACACTGAAGAGGAGATACAGCTTGCGGAGAAGAAGAATGAACAGGCAAAGAAGGAGAAGGAGGAAAAGGAGGCATTGGACAAAAAAAGGAGAGAAGAGGCTATCGCAAATCACAAGCCCGTTGAGGAAAAGAAGCGAGTTTTTGCTAAGTTTAAAAGTTATAATAAAGAGGCCGGAACGGGACATGTAAGTACAGGCGCTCCTCCCAAAAACAGTGGACCGAGTAGACAGCCCGCTGAAAAATCCGAGAATGAAGCGGTATTAAAGGAACGGGCGAATAGATATACGTACGAGGGCAAAATGGCAAACTTTAGCTTTATAAAAAAGATTGACAGAAAGATTGTTGATAAGAAGCTGGCCATGACCTTTGCTGACTTCAAGAAAATGGGTCTCTTGAAGAAATGATAAAATAGTCAATTTATACAGGTCGCAGCCTAATATAAACTTCTTGCTATAATATAAGTATGACTTATAACACTAAACGATTCAAACGTGGAAGAAACTCTACCCGAAAATATTATGGCGGACAACTGGCACCGACGCAGGGGCCACAAATTGATAAAAAAGAATTTATTAAACACAAAGGAATCATTACTGAGCTTGCAAATAAGGTTGTAAATTTGCTTAAACCAGTCTTAAAAATAGGATTAACCAAGGCATTAAATGCACTTGAACCTGCAGAGGGTACAAATACAGAAATAGCAAATGTGCAAGAACCAGAACAAGATTCAAGGCTTAAGCAGGCCGGACGAACGGCCGCCGATATACTTAATAAGGGCCTCGCGTTGGTTCTGAACCATGTGAATACTGTTTTAGCCGCCCCTGGTGTGCAAACAACGGTAGATGCTGAAGCCGCGCGAGCGACCGAATTGGTAACAGATATCTTTTCCAGGGTTGCCGAGAAATTGCAGGATCCGAAATTGCAAGAACAGGCGCGTTTAGCAGGCGACGAACTCGCCATTTATGCAAAAATACTTGTAGAAGCAATGAGAGAACCACTTACTGAACTTGTGGGGATACTGAGTCAGGCAGGACTGAAGGCGACATCTGCTATAATAGTTGGCATCGTTAAAGTGGTTACTGATGCAATGGCAGCGGTCCCGGGTTTGGGTGCAGTAATTGAAGTTGGTAAAATTGCAAATGATGTTTCCAGAGCTGTCGGCGATGCGGCTGAAGCGGGCTCCGATGCAACTACTGCTGCCTCAAAAGCGGTCTTTGATATAACCGAAAATGTGAAGCAGGGTCTCAAAAATGCGGCTGCCACTGGAGTTATGGAGAATCCAGAGACCGATTTACCGCCAAAAGGCGGTGGGTATACAAATATGAAGCAGGCTCTTGCTGAACTTGCCCGGGCTCAGCGAGCGGGGAAAAAAATAGAAAATAGAACACGATTAGAGATAGCCAGATTTGAAAACCCGCGAATACAAACCAAAAATAATAAAACAAGACGGCGACGACGACGCGCTAATTAGCTGGACGAGCTTGCTTCCACTCCTTAAACCCATTGCTTCTATAAATATCAAAAGAACTTTCCAAATGATTCACTGCAATACTATACGCCCTTCTATGATGCTCATCCATTTCACGCAAATACGCATAAACCTCCCTTTTCTGTTCAAGGGAATAATTTCTCACTGCCGCCGGTATATTTATATTTAATGTTGTAAAGTCTGGCTCTGACGACATGTTGGATTGATTTATAATTATCGCATAATTTTAAATCAATTTTTAATTTTTAGAATTTAATTTAAATTAAGTGTGATATGTCACAAAACATATTAATTTATTTCCCGTATTCGTATCAAACCGTATATCACTTGCGTTAAACATTTTTGTTATACTGGTGTCCACAGTATATCCATTTTCCACCAGAAAAGAAATTAAATCGGGGACTTCGTCCACTACCATTAAATTGTTGCAACCTTTTCCACACCCCACGCCAAAGGATGATATGGCAAGCCCGCATTGTTTTGAGCGAATACATGGCCCTGGCTGACTAAATTCGCTGAGCGGAGGGAAATTCACTCTTACAATTAAATCTGCCAGCGGCCCCTGCGGCAGCCTATTTAATACAACAATGTTTTTATAACACTGGTTATACGTGTCTAAATATGGCTGACTAAAGAGAGAAATTGTTTTTGCTGCAGCATCCACGTTTGGTGGCATAATAGGAACATGTCTATTTGCGGATATTGGTCTTGGTGCACTCATCTTATTAATGAATCTATACATGTAATAACACCCGACAAAAAAGTTTTTATTTACTTACTTATTTTACTGTTTATAATATGATTATCTAATTGCTATGGCTTGGGTTTTATTTTGTTTTGTTTTTGGTTCATTCATTTCCGCATAGGTCGCTGGATATGTTGCTTCTTTCTGATCCAATGGACATCTTTTCCAGTGCTGGCATACTATCACCACTCAGGATTGTCGCGTCTTCGAGCGCATTGTAGTTGGCAACGTCTGTGTCGTAGTCGTCCAACTCAGACTCGTAATCCTCTGCATATTGTTCGCAGCCACTTAGGTCAGGAGTAACGCGCGCATATCTGTGGAGCTCGCCCTCTTGGTTTTCGCAGAAGGAAGACGGATATGAATAGGGCTGCGGAATTAGTCTTCGAACTGTCGCCTCCAATGCAGCTATTCTTCCAGCATTGTCTTGGTAAACGCGTTCCAGCGCTTCTTGTAGCTGGCGAATTGTCTGCGCCTGCTCCTCTACGCGGAGCTCCAGCAAATGGCAGTTGTTGACAATTTGCGCAGTGGTCATTGTTGTCTCTGGTATAGGATTGGCCGCCTTGAGCAATAGCCAATATTCGCGTCTGAAATAGGGAGGAGGGCAGAAGTCGGGATAGAAGCGATATCCCTCGCCGTTCTTGAATTTTTGCACGATTTCCGCTGTTAATTCATTTACAAAACTATCTTTAAAATGAACGAATGCCGATCTTACGACCAAGTCAACATCCTTTCCAAACCCCGGTTGTTTGGTAATCGGTGCAAAGTCCACGCGACTAACACGACCTATCCCGCGATTTTCAATCTCGCTCACTATGACATTGCTTGGTACGAGGGTTGAAATGCGAGGAATATAAATGCAGCTGAGTCCGTCCATTTTGATTATTTTGATACTTTAAGGTACACGTCTTGTGTTTGGTTAGCATCAACTCCAAAATAAAAAGCTTCTCAATTTTTTTTTAAAATGATTATTATTTGCATAATAAAAATAAATGAAAAAGATATTGGCGCCTATTTACGAGCCAGTATCTTTATTTTTGTTTTATTTATAAGTTAAATAGAATGCTTTTTATTTTTTGTTATTTTTATACATCGACTAGAATTGGTTGTGGCACAGTAAGTTGGGGGTCGTCTATTTCTGGCCGATTTTTGACCTGATCGCCTGGTTTGTAGTTGGAGATAATGATGCGAAGCTTACCAAATAGCTCGTCATTTATGCGCTCTACATCATCGTCATCCTGGTATTCTTCATGGTCCGCCATCAGAGCCTTTACCAGTTGCTCTACTGTCACGCCCTGCTCGGTGAGTGTTTGCGCGACGAACTCGGCAGTTGGGTTTTCTTCCTCCTCCTCTTCCCAGCTCATCTCTCCATTATCATTGAAACGTACATCGCCGTACGTACGCCGGCGCGGGCTCATCGCCTCTTCCTCTTCCTCCACATCCTCTGCATCGTGCGGAACGCCATTAACATTGTTCATGAAGAAGCGGAACCCCCTGAGCGCATCATCGCCATAAATCTCCTCTACAGTCGCATCATCATCCCATTCATCCTCCTCCTCAGCAACTTCCTCAGCCATAGCCGTGCGACAATATGGGCACGCAAATCCATTATGCGCTACGCTTGTCATTAGACACCTCGCATGAAAGGTGTGGCCACATTCTGTAGTGACGCAGTTTTTGGTGAAGTCGACCTCATCCATGCAAATTGGGCAATCATAAGGCGCTGTCATATTAATGTTAAAGGGTTCAAAATACCACGTTGATAAAATAGTATTCATAACTAATTGGTGTTAAAGCATTTCAATTTTTTTATTTATTGCGTGTTTTTTGCAATAACTAAAAATTTATAAGTTTGAGGATTTAACGTCTGGTAGATTTGCGGGCTCGGGTAGACCTGCGATTTCTGGTAGAATTACGGGCTCGGGTAGACCTGCGATTTCTGGTAGACTTGCGATTTCTTCTAATGCCACCACGCCAACGCGACATAGAGTCCGTATTTTCTTTTGCTAATTCGGGATATATGAGAAGGCGAATGCCCGCCGGGCTATTTATTACGGTGCCGCCTTCTGTAATCATACCGTTTTCATGTAGCGTATAGACGTATAGACCTATTTTTACGACCAATTTCATCGGGTTATTAATCACATTGGAGCTGGGTCTAATATTAAAATCGGGGTACTTCTTTTCAAACCCTTTTAATGGTAATGGCGGCGGGGGGTACCATATTGTGCGGGGTTGATATATTCTGCCGCATAGAAATATGTTGGCTTTGTGGGAGTGGTAGATGCCATAATAATATAGAGATATATTAAAAATTGCTGAATCCGGGGTGTACCGACCGGTGCCTTTTTTTCAGTGCCGAATTTTCAGTAAATAAATTTCTTCAAATTTTATAAAATTTTAGTGGTTGTCATTTTACACAAGAATAAAAAAAAATTGAGATGCTTATTTGTATCATAATTAATGGCACTTGTCCAAGACAACAAACTGCATTAAGCTTATCAAAATATGTCCGCCATTCAGAATATCAGCCTCTACGTTCCCCACGTCTTTGCTAATTACAGCAAGGCGGCGGTTGCCAAGGTCTTCAACGAATATGTTGGAGAAGTGAAGGAGGTTGACTTTGTATCCAAAAAGAGCCACGACGGCCGACCCTACAATGCCGCCTATATCCACTTTCACGCCTGGCACAATAACCACGCTACGGTCAATCTTCAAGCGCGCGTTCTTGACCCTGCTCAC
>Ga0209086_10001241_pt1 | contig 20920 bp, 19 predicted proteins | sample M_130207_XF_Meta_FD_187312 | JGI IMG/M metagenome (GOLD analysis project Ga0209086, IMG submission 187312) | Freshwater microbial communities from Lake Montjoie, Canada to study carbon cycling - M_130207_XF_MetaG (SPAdes) (version 2) | ecosystem: Environmental > Aquatic > Freshwater > Lake... | reverse complement strand
AACAGCATCTGCATAACGTACACGTAGTGTGTGGATTTGTGCTACTGGACCAGTCATTGGTTGTACGCCGACGATTTCGTTAGCGATAACTGTTGGCATTACTCGACGAATTACTGGAAGGATCACGCGATTTAATGTAGCTACGTTACCTACTGCTGTAGCGCCACTAGTTGCAGTTTCCATCAAGTGCTTCTTCGTATTTTCTAAGATTACAGCCATTGTGGTTCTTTTCGAACCTTGTAGACCTTCTAACAGGGCGTCTTTGGTCTCTGTCCAACGGCCTTCTAATAGTTGGGTTGTCATTTCTTATTTTCCTTTAATAAAATTACTACTATTTTAGCCCTGCTAAACGTCGAATTTCTACAACATTGTTGAGAGACTCTTCGTTATTTTTAGCAGATTTATCACCTGTCACTTCTACACGACTCTCAGCTAATACAGCTTTTTCAGCTTTGACAGCTGGAGTGTTGTTTAGAACTGCTGGTAGATACTTGTCATATGCAGTTTGTAGTCTTTCAGTCTGCACATTCTCGAGTAGGCTGCTCATTACTTCAGCTTTCTCTTTGTTTAATGTCTTAAGTAATCCATCAAGTTTCTCTTTACGAGTGATACTGTCTGTGATTACGCGAACTTCACGGTTCTTAGATTCAACTAATGCTTCTTTTTCTGTAATTGCTTTTTGACTTTCAGCGATAATAGCATCTTTCTCTGCTAATACTGCTTGAAGTTTTGCGAATTCTTTGTTCTCACTAAGATGAGTTCCAGCGAATTCTGTAGCAAATGCTTCAAATAAGCGACGACCGAACATGTTCTCACGAGCAGTTTGGATGTCTTCTTTAAGTTGAGCTAATTCTGAGCCTAGATTGGTTGCCACTGCTTCCTTGACAAGTTTAGCACTGCGTTTAACAAAAGCACCTTGTAGTTCAGCTAATTTTTGTTTAGCTTCTGCAACAAGTTTAACTTTAGTTTCAACAACAGCTTGCTTGTCTTGGTCAAACTCTTTGATCTCTTCAGCTAAGGCATGGATAACAAATTTTTCTAGTTTAGCGATTGCTTCACTTTGAACTTTCTTATCTGTGCGTAGTTCTTTGATCTCTTCAGCTAATTTAGTAACCATAAAGTCATTAAATTTGCCTGCGCTTTCAACCATGTGACGTTTAAATTTCACGCGGTCTTCTGTAAGAGCTTGTTTCTCTTCTGCGAACTCTTTGAGTTCAGAGCTGAGACTTTCAGTGACCATTTTGTCTAGAGCTTCAACCATTACATTTTTGTCGTGCTCATAGCGGCCAGCGAATTCTTCACGCAATTCTGCGCGAATAGTTTCACGTGCTTCATTTAACTTTGATTCCCAAGCTTCGGTTAAACTTGCTTGAGTTTCTTCGTTAATGATGCCACTATCTAACAATGGTTTGATAGCATCTAACATTACGATCTCCTATTTAATTTTCAAATCTTTGATAAGGCCTTTTACAGCTTCTCTTAGATATTTTTGTACCTTTTGATCTGCGCTGGCTTCCTTTGCCAATTCGAATACCTTACTGCCACCCTTCATATTCATCAGTCCTTCGTAAATCGCTGTTGGATATGCGTTAGGTGCGCTTGGTTGCGCAACTACATCTACTGTGACTATTTCAAAGTCACTTACTCGGCCATCACCATCGCTCACGTTACCGCTACCACGAGATGAAACACCTAATTTTACTCCTGACTCCAGCATCGTTGTTACCAACAATCCCATTGGAGTAGGAAGAATCTTTAATTTACCAAAACCATTAGGACCATCCATCCACATATCTGTAATCATATGTGAAACACGATCTAAATTAATTTTCAAATCATCAGGGTGATCAACTTCGCCTAAGACGCTGTAGCCACCCTTGATCTGTTCATTTAGTGTGCCAACGGCTTTTTCAATCTCATTTACAGGATACACACGTTCATTGTGGTTTTTAACGCCACCTTGGATGAATATACCTTTCATGTAAAGATTCTTACCTTTGCCGTCAGCCGTAGCTTCAGTAAGGACTTCCATCCTTGCCGCGTCAAAAGTTAAGTTCTCTTTAAGATAAAATGCCATTATAGTTTCCTAATTATCTTGCTTTAAGTGGGCTAGTTTTATTAACAGCAACACTACCATCATTACCAGCTAGTTTGCCTTCAGAACCTGTACTAGCTTCTTTAGTTTTAAATGCTGTTTTACCTGCATTTGCACCTGGTTTGTTTTGTGGGTTAGCTACTAGTGTACCTTTTGGTTTTTCACCAGCTTGTGGACGATTACCGTCTTGGTTAGCATTGCCGCCTTTAGCAAAAGCTGCTGTGCCGCCCATGTCATTCTTACCAGCTACGATTGATTTAGTATTTTTGCCACCTGATTGTGGAGTTTTAGCACCTGAAGCTGCCATTTTGCCGCTTTCAGATCCTTGGCCAGTATCAGCTACTTTCTCAACGTATTCACGAACGATAGATTCGTCAACATCTTTGTCTTCTTTGTCTTCTTCGTCGTCTTTGTCTTCTTCTTTGTCTTCAGCTTCGTAGAATTCTTCGTTGCCCATTTCTTCTTCGCCGCCCATTTCTTCTGAACCTTCGTCACCGTGGATACCTGGCATTTCGTGTTCTTCGTGTTCTTCACCAGCCATTAATGCATCAAATTCAGCTTTAAGTTCGTCAAGAGCTGATTCTAAGTCGTCAACACGTGCTTCAACGCCTTCTTCACCGTGTTCTTCACCTGGCATTTCTTCAGCATCAAACGCACCAACTTCTTCGTCAGAACCTTCTTCGCCTTCTTCTTCCTCTTCACTGATACCTTCTTCGTCCATTTGAACGTCTTGCACCATATCTTCAACTTGGTTACCACCAACTTCGTCTAGGTCTTCTTCAGCTACTAGGTTTTCGTAAATATCACGTGATTTTTCCACAACGATTTCGTGGAACAATTCGCGAGCTTTGTCTGTCTCATCGTTGATGATGAATTCGACTAATTGTTCGTATTTGTTGTTCATTATGAACTCCTTAAAAATTAATATTAAATCCGGACTAATACTTGAATAGAACTGTATTATGTTTATATATTTACATAATAAATTGGAAAGGGGGGTTAAATGCTATGTTTTTGAATCGTTTTGACAGATAACTACATCATCGGTGCTTCTGCTGCAGGGGCTTTGTATTGGTCTTGCACTGTTTCTAATTTTTTCTCGTGTTCTAACTTACGCACATCATTCATGATACGTAGTCGATTCAGCTGTTTTAGTGTGAGCTTGGTCTTGCGTAGGTCGCTGAGTTTGAGAGTGGTATTATCGTCCTTTTCAGTGCGATAGCCATCAGTTTCTTGTTCAAATACTTCTAGTAGGTTCATATGATTATTTACCAAATATTACAAACCTAGACTACCGCCTGGCGCGGCTGCTGGATTACCTACTGTGTCTGGTTGTCCTGGGCCTGGCTGCCCACCAAGGTCTGCTCCTGGCATGCCTGGTGCTGGTGCTAGATTATCCATGTCTTGCTGTATGCCCGCTGTGCTGACACCCACTGCTCGTAGGCCAGCTTCTGGAGCTTCTGTGTCCTGTACCTTGCCGTTTTCTTCTGCCCATAGTTCATCATTGCGTGTCATTTCTTCTTCGCTGAGATCTAGATAACGTTCAAGCAAGAAACGTTTTGAAAGATAAGGAACTGGTTCTAACTGCACGAATGTATTGATACGCACTTGATCGACTTCTGCTTGGCGGTATTTGGCAAAGTTCTGTGGCTCATTGAAACGTAGTTCAAATAGAGCATTGTCGATATTGATGCCTCTCCAGCGCATGAACATCTTAAATTCCATGTCTAGTTTTTCTGCGATTAAAGTCTGTAGGCGCATACAGTATTGGTTAAAGCGCCACTCTTGGATCAACGCCGTTGTAGTCTTACCATCGCTGTAAGTTCTTTCGCTGTCATCATTACCTGTGGGCAAGTAGCTCGACGGGATACGTAGGCCACGGAACATCTTGTTAGTAAAGTAACGTAGGTCAGTGATCTCGCCAAGATTTTGACCGCCCGGAAATACTTCTACTGTACTACCACGGCCATCTGCTGTTGTTGGAAAGAAATAGTCTTCGTTGGTTGATAATGGATTGTATGTAGCATCCATCATGTTTTGTCCGCCACCGGATTGAGTAGGAATCCTGCGCTGATGGATTTCGTTTTTGATACGGTCAACATAGGCCATGGCCAAGTGTGTGGGCATGTTACCCACGTCAATCTTAAAGATCCTGCGCTCTGGAGCACGCTGTATACGATAGATTAGGATAGCATCTTCGAGTAGTTCTTTTTGTTTGAATATCTTGAAGATACTTTCTAATACCGAATTACCAAATGGCCAGTTTAGATCTAGGCCTTCTGTAAGTGATATATGCACTACATGTTCTGCGTCGATCACTGCTTCGTTCTGTGCATGACCAAAACGGCTACCACCGCTGTAAGGACTCTGTGGTTGCACGTAAGCACCGCTGGGTCCACCTACCTGTGGGTGGTTGATGAATGTATCGCTGGAACTCAATGCCGTGGCTGTCAAGTTCATAAAGTTAATATTTAGATCTTTGATAACATACTGCTCTGGTTTCTTACCTTCGGCTTCGTTAACGATGACCTTGGTAACTTTGAACATCTCTGTCCAAAATAATTTAAATGTCTCTGGATCACGCAGGAATACTTGATCGCCGTATTTGATCGTATTGCGGAATAGTTTGAACAAGCGTTTGTTAAGATCATTTAAGCTGACCCATTGTTGTAGCTGTTCACGGATGATCTTAACTTCGTTGTCTGTGGGATCTTCTTTAAAGAATAGATCAAAGCCTGTGCCATTTTCGTTATTAGTCTGTGTGCTGAACTCTGCGATGATGTCTAAGGCCGCGTTTACTTCCGAATCCATGTCCATCTGTTCGTATTGATTGTAGCGTTCTGTGCGATTTGGGTGACCGATGTAGACTTCTGGTAGTTGGCTGGCAAAGTTACGATAACCAGCATCTGGTAGATTATTAACACCATTGCTACCATTGATCGGACTCATTAGTCCACTAACGTTTGGGTTAGCGGTTTTGAAGTATTTTTTCCATGCCATAGTTTATTTTACCTTAGATACTATTTATTAGTATATACTCTTTATTTAACTGAAATCAACCGTTTAACCAATTAATTTTAGTTGGTGTTCATCGCTACTTTACCTAGAAGCCCACTACTAATACCCATTTGTTTAAGCATGTCTGCCATATGCATGGTTTGTTGCGTTGCGGCGTCTCTTATTTGCTGCGTTGCCTCTAATAGCTGTTTGTTTGTAGATGATATCATCTCTTCACTGAACTGACCATTTTCGCCCATAGTTGAATTTCTCATTCCCTCAGCCATCTCGGTATTTTTTTTCGACAGCATAGTAACAGCATTTTCCCAACCCCTGGCTTTATCTGACAGATCTTTAACGAGGTTTGGTTCAAGCACATTGCCGGTGACTTTATCATATGGCATAGACATATCGCCGCCAGGAGTCCAATTTACATCATCTAACGCTGTCCGGAATGGGTTTTTTGCATTTACTAGGAACTTGGTCTGTTCTTCAAACATTTTAGCAAAGTTTTCACGCATCTGGGCCGCATTAATTACTGTGCCTGGGCCAACAACCATCTCAGGACCAGCTTCGCCTACTATACCTACCGTACCAGATGGGATTTTTCCGCCGTCAGCAAACGCTTCATAATCATCTGGTACACCAGCACCAGACAGTTTTCTAAGTGCTCTTTTATAAGCAGGCTCATCAGCTGGTGATTTTGATCCGGCGCCATCGGCTAATCCCATGGCTTTTAATATCGACGAACTAGCCTTGTCAAATGCATTTGCGACTTTTTCAGCATACCAATCTAAATGGCTGTTTAAGAAACCTTCCATGGTCACTTTGAACTCTTGTGATTGATCATAAACCTTGGCCAGATTTTTTGTTGTGTTGTCTGCAAGCTTCATCTGGTCCGTATTGTTTTTGTCCATTTCAGCCACTTGACCTGGTTTAAATCCTCCTTTCTTTGTTACCAGAGCGTCATATACAGCATTCATATTTGTCACTTCTCCTGGTCTTTTTATAAGACCAGCTGGACCGAGGTCACCCATAAATCGTTTTGCATCCGGTATCGCGTTGGCTATAGTATCTGCACTTTTGCTAAATGCATTTTCTACCGTTAATGCTCCATTCTTTGTCCCGTCAGCCATGGCTATTATGGCATCATGGAATGGACCTTGCATAAATCCAGGGACACTTATAGCTAGCCCTCCGAGAGCTTCCATGTATGCCTGCTGTGCGTCTTGTGATTTGTCGCCAAATGATTCTAACGCTGGGAAAACTTTTTGCATGACTTTAATTTCGTTGTCAGAAAGCGTGGCCTGGAGATAGGCATTTTGGCTGGCTTTTCTTGCTCGTTCAGTTACTTCTTTTGCATCTTTACCTGTGAAGTCGGCGATGACTTTCATATTTTTAGCAAGTTCAGCCGTGCCTTGGGCTAGATCTTCCTTGGTCATTTTTTCTAATTTACCATTGGCCGCCATCTGTCCCATATATTGCGCAGCTATTTCTATTTGTTGATCATAGGAGAAACCTAGATTAAACATTTGGTCACGCAGCGATGGTAAACCGCCTGGACCTTTTTTCGTTAGTTGACCTAGATTTTTAGCCAGTGCTTTTGTGGCATCGGCACCTGACACCCCCAATAGATTTAAATCCGCTTTGCTTTTGGTTATGGCTTTTGCAAAGTCAACGATACCCACTCTTGCTTCAGCAGCCGCTGCCTGCATGTCATTTAAGCCACCGCTAAAACCAATACCAGTTTTAGTGTATTCTTGCATGGCTGTGAGATTTTTTTCTAATTGTTCAGCAAACTTATCGTTAGCCAGTTTAAGTAATGCGGCAGTGGCATCAGTAACACCTGCAATAAAACCACCAATGAACGGTAAACCGCGGGCTGCTGAGCTGAAAAAATTACCTATTAGATCAATGCTGGTATTGATTAACGCTTGACCAGCTTTGATAGGATTTGCGGCTATAGTATCATAGTTAGCGATGAATTTAGTTGCCACGGCCGTTGCAGTCAGGGCGAGATTTTTAAGACTTTGTTCAGCACTGTCGACGACCCCTACCCAGGCTTTGGTTCGCTCGGTTTGCTCTTTGATAGCTTTGGTGGAGTCTTTGGTAGCTTTAGCTTGTTCTTTTTGTTCTTTGGTCAGACCTTTAGAAGATTTTTCTAATGCTTCAGCGATACGTTGCAGGGTTTCTTCGCTGGCAAATCCGTCAGCTTGGACTTGTCCGATACCAGGTATGTCAATTGATATTTTTTCAGCCATGGGTTTTTATCCAATAAATATTACTTGTATATACGTATATTTATAAGGATTAAATTCAATGGAAAAACCTACTAATAACCCTCTGTTTAAGCATTTTAGACAGCCAGCAATTTATCTAAAACTGCCCAGTCAAGGTAGGTTCTATCCCGACGGTAGCCTACAAATTTCTGTCACTGGTGATATCCCCGTCTATCCAATGACGGTCAAAGATGAACTAACGCTGAAAACACCAGATGCCTTGATGAATGGTGAGGGCATGGCCGCAGTCATCCGTAGCTGTTGTCCCACTATCTTAGATCCTTGGTACATTCCTGCTGTGGATCTCGATACTATTTTTATCGCTATACGCCTAGCCAGCTACGGCACAGGCATGGATATTAGCACCACATGTCCAAAATGTAAAGAGGCGAATGAGCACACTATCAACTTGACCACAGTGTTAGAAAACGTAACAATAGCTGACTACACAGAGCAACCAAAAATTGACGGATTGATCTTCAAGTTTAAACCACAGAGCTATAAAGATGTCAACAAGATAAACATAGCTAGTTTTGAAGAACGCCGCTTGGTCAACAACGTATTAGACAGCGAAATCACAGACGAAGAAAAGAAACGCTTGTTTGATATTAGTTTTAAAAAGATCAGTGAGCTTAATATTTCGATGATCGTTGATTGTATCGACAGTATCACAGTCGAAGGGAAAACAGTATCCGATCCTGCGATGCTACGTGAGTTCTTAGACAACTGTAGTCGACAGACTTATACAGATATCAAAGATAAGATCCAAGAGATAATGAACAGGAATAAAGTTAAACCTATCAAAGTTACTTGTACCGAAGCAGACTGCGCTACAGAATACGAAACTAGTATAGAGTTTGACCAAGCCAATTTTTTCGCATAAGGCTTTTGTCGCTTAAGATTTCCGAAATAGAAAAACTGATCGAGCAGTTTGAAAATGAGACAAAAGCCATACGCAGCGATATACTCGAGATGTGTTGGCACATGCGCGGAGCCGTCAGCTACGAAGAAGGTATGCTGTTAAGTTCCTCTGACAGAGAAATAATCAACAAGATAATCAAAGGCCACATTGAAACTACACAGAAGTCAGGCCTGCCATACTTCTAAGCTATAAGTATCTCTTTCCCGCAGTCATTAAACTCCATTACTATTGACTTCTAACCGATTTAAATAGTTTACCCATTGCGAAAGCAGTGTTGGTTTTAAAGGAGGTCCAGAAGATGGATATCTTAGCAACAGTAAAGAAATGGGCGGGTGCCTTGTCAGATACAGCAGTGAGTGTGTTAGCACTGATGATCGTGTTAGAAGTATTACTCAAGGGAGCAGCTCTTCCATTCCTACCAGCAGTTGACGTTATTGGTAACGTTACTGGAATCGTCAAAACATTAGGCGGTGAAGGTGTTGTTGGTTTAGTGGCAGTATGGGTACTGTATTCAATTTGGAAGAACAAATAAGTCTTAAGTTCTTTTAGTTATAAAGCCAGCGTGGATATTCATTTATATTCACGCTTTTTTATTGGCTATTGTCTCGACCCTATCGAGATGTCTGCGACATCTGCATTTCGCTTGCGCTCATGCTTTTCCTTCTACTCTAATAACTTTGATTTATTGTTAGTTCTTCATGCTTTATCTAGATCTTTCAGTCGTAATTTACCTACAACAGGCAAATTACAACGAAGACTTTATCTGAGTCCTTCTCGCGTACTAACTAAAAGAGATTGAGATCACACTCACGGAAGCGGTCAGCCTGTACTCCCTACTCTAGATTCTTCTGGCGGTAGCATCCAAGGCCGTAGTTAGCCAACTATGGATTGCTCTCGGGTCGGTTTGGTTCGGAGCCCGAATCTTTTGGTTTTTATACCTAAATTGATTGCCGTGTCGTCCTGTAGATAGTCTTCTCTATCTGTTCCAAGTAGGCATGACCTACCATCTCCTCAGGACACAGAAATACATCTGCATCATTGACTGATTTATTCTTTTATTATTAAATCTTTTACGGAGCCTTTACCAAGTTTAATCTGTATGATACCGTTGTAGTTGTTTTCTTTCAACAGCACACCTTCCTTAAATTGATAGTACGCTTCCATGTAGTTTGTTTCACCGCGGCTCTTACATAAATGTATGATCTCACGTGTAAACTTGTCTTTTCCTAGCCTAGCCATATCTTCAACTAGTCTAGCACTTGAGCCCCAATAGTCTTTCCAATCAGTCTCAACTGTTTCCCTGCGCTTGTTTTTCTTGCCTTTTAGAGGTGGTCTCTTTTTGATGGTAGTAAAATATTTGCGGCCTATATAATCAAAGCCATTTGTAGTGTTGGTTATTCTGTAGATAAAGCCATAATTGTCTACGATATCCCCGGAATCAAATATATTTCCGTTATAAGTCCAGGGATTATCATAGGTCATATTACTTGCCTGTCATTGCATTTTTCTTATCTTGGATTTCTGCACGTCTAGCCTTGGCTAGTTTAGCTAGATCGCCTAGTGCGCCACGAGCACGTGCCGCTGAAGCCTTAACACCTTTGCCTTCAAATTTTTCTGATTCTGCTTTGTATAGTTCTACTGCTGCTAAAATATCATCATGAATTGCCATGTTTATTTTTCCTTTTTAAAAATTATACTACTAATCTTGCTTGTTTTCTAGCGATTTCTTTACTAATCTTTGCCTTGTCTTTCTTACGCTGTGTTTTGTCTATTAATGCTGTTAATTGTGTTAAATTTAATGGACGTAGTCTAGGTTTACCACTTTTATACTGTAGTGGATGATTGTGTCTTTTACTTGGATGAACTCTTGCTGTTGCTCCGCCTGCCATATATTACTCCTTCTATATCATATATAGTTTAATTTATTTTATCTACGATGTAAATTGAAATTCTACTTCTCTTTGCCATTGGTTAGTGAAACTAGTCCCTACTAGATTCTTGGTACAGGTCGTTGCACAAATGTTATTTGGTTTTCCATCAGTCCAAGACTTTTGTATACTATCAAATTTATCTATAGAATTTTCGCTGATTCCCATCCAACAACAAGGATATATAATGCCTTTAGCTGATATGTAAAGACTAGATTCTTTCAATGCGTGACATTCGATTGAACCAGCAGTTACTACAGGATCTTTCCATCCTACAGGAAAACCTAAAAAACTTATAGGAGTAACCGTGTGCCTTTTACTAACTTTAGCACGAAACCAACTAAATCCTAAATTATTAGCTAGTTCTTCTGCAGAATCTACCTGATGTTCGTTATGATTAAATACCAACATATCCCAATGTGCAGATCCACCAGCACTAATAAATGCCTGGACATTCTCTAATACCTTACTCCACTTGACATTTATCCTATAGATATGATTAGTATCTTCTAGCCCGTCGATACTAAACACTACATAGTCTCGAGGTTGAATTAAAATGCCTGCAAGTTCTTGCCACCAATCAACATTTCGAAGCCCGCCATTGGTATTCATTCCTAATGTTATATTAGGATTGATACTGCGAAAATATTGAAAAATTTCTAAAGTATGCTTGCCGGCGGCTGGATCACCATAATCACCACACATAAACATTTTTTCAAGATTGCGGATAGTATCTTCACTAACAAGATTTTTTATCTGTTCAACAGTTAGATGATGCAGATCTGTTTTATTAAAAGTTGTATCAGTTTCTCTAGCACATTGCGGACAGGCTGCATTACAGGCATCTGTTGGTTCTATGTGTAAGACTCGAACATCTTGATTAGCTAATTTCAACATCTGTATTATAGCTAGTAAAGCCGTTTTCTTTTACCACGGTTAATATATTATTCACACGACCACCTAGCTCATCTCTATGCGATACTAGCCAAATTGACTTATGTGAATCACGCGACATCTTCTTAAGTATGGCCATGGCATTCTCTACGCCACTGGCATCCATGCCACTGTCAATCAATTCGTCGATGAATAATAAGTTGATTGGTTGATATAAACTTTCCCATACATCACGGAAACTCCATGACAATGAAAGTATAAGTCTGTTACGCTCGCCTCGACTTAGATTGTCAAAGTCTAGTTCACGTCCTAGTTCAGTGATGTTGACACTTAGGTCATTCATAAACACCACAGTGTGGGGTAAGCCAATACGGTCAAGATATTGGCTTAATCTCGCGTTCAAGTAGCTGAGATTTTGATCGATGATTCTCTTACGGATATAAGAATCTTTATTAGTTAATAGTTTGTATAAGAACTCTTGATGGTCTTTGATACGACTCAATTCATTCATCTTAGTATAATCAATCTCAGCAAGTGCAGTTGCCTTCATATCTGCAATTTGTTCGGTGTAGGGATCTTCTTCTGCGGTCTTGCTGGTGATCTGTTCTTGTATGCTGGCGATACTGCTACGATGTTGGATAGCAAGAGCCTCATTGTCATAGAATGTCTTAGGCTGTGATCCTAATTCACCTAATTCTTGTTTTGCTAGGATCAGTGCTTGTAAATCTCCAGCATGGACTCCTTGCTGTGTTTCTGCATCTTTAAGTTTGCTTTCTTTGATAGCTAATAACTCGATATGTTTTTCATCATGTAAATCTTGTTTACAAGTATTACACTTATGTTCACGTAGAGTGGCTATATCACCTGTTAAGTTATCAATGCCTTTAACTTCACGTGTTAGATCCTGTTCACTACGTGCTATGGCCTTGTCTAAATCAGCTAGGTCTTTACGCTTTTGATTATAAGTTGATAACTCTTTATGTGCAAGAATCTCTGCATCAATATCTAATTTAAGTAATTCATCTAACGCTGTCTGTAATTTAGCGACATCATCTTTGCGTTTAGTCAACCATAACATCTGACGACGCTGTGTAGCTTCGATCTGTTCTTCAATACGCTTATTGGCATCAACCACTGCCTTGATGTTGGCTTCTTCCTGTTGTATGGCGTCCTTTGTAGCCTTACTCTGCTCTTTGAGTAGTTCGGCTTTCTCACTCAATAAAGTAATACCCAACAGTTGCTCGATTATAGCACGCTGATCGTTTGGCTTTAATGCTAGAAATGGTTCTGTATATGTATTCAGAGCCACCACGTGCTTGAACATCTCATGCTTCATGCCCAATAAACGTTCAATCTCTTGTTGCGTTTCTCTGCTGTCGCCTTGACTGTTATCGTCTTTGGCTTCTTGTTCCTGTTCACCTATGTAGAATTTCAATACGTTGGGTTTACGTCCACGCTCAATCTTATAGTCAACGCCATTGACTTCAAATTCAATAGTGACCAACATGGCCTTGGTGTTAGTTTTGTTTACTAGATTATCTTTGCGGATATTAGTAAGTGCTGTTCCATACAAGGCATATGACAGTGCATTGATGATGGTAGTCTTACCTGTACCATTTCTTGCACCTGTGTCGTCACCACCCAGGTCAATGTTTTCACCTAGGACTAGCGTGAGGTCTTTACGGTCAAAGTTAACAGCCTGGGTGCTATTACCCACGCTCATAAAGTTTTTAACTGTGAGATATTTTATTTTGAACAAATTATAGATGCCTATAGATATCTAATAGTAAATTGGGATCGTAATGATCGCTAGCGATATTAGTCAATTGGCTAGTCACGATGCTGTCAATGCTTTCAAATTTGATATTACCTAGCATGATGTCAGACCCAATATCGGCATTCTTAACTGGTAGTAATGTCAATTCACGCAGTTGATATGTGCCGACAAATGTTTCTTTGATAAAAGTTGCTTCTTCATAACTGATATCAATGTCCAGATTAACTCGACAGTGCATGTTTGGTAATAATAGTGCTTCTGGAGTTTTAAGTACATCACTTAGATTCAACACACGATATCTAGGTTGTCCTGGCCAAGTATGATACTCTGGCTCTTTCCCCCACTCTAAGATCATCATACCTCGGTCGTCATCACCGGCATCTGCATAGTTGTGTGGAAAACAATTACCCATATAGGTAATGTTGCCACGTGTCTGACGTTTATGGAAGTGTCCAGTGAATACTTTCTCTACACCATTGAACGCACCTTCTTTGATCTCACCAGTGTCTGGCATGGCTACCATGGCATTCATATAGAAGTGCGGTAGTTCTAAATGCCCAAACATATACTTGGCTGAAATCTTGCCTAGTTTCTTATGATCATCACCCACTAGCCAAGGAACAATACTTACATCACCTTCTTTATAGAAGTCGTTGATGATCTCAATGTTTGGTATATGTCGAGCCCACTCAGCTGATTGGATATCACGCTTATCTCTGTAATACAGATCGTGATTACCTGGAATAAAGAACACACGATCAAAGGCCTTGCCCAATAACTCCAGGGCAGTAAGACTGTAATTCAGTGTGACTATGTTGATCGCCGCACGATTGTTGTGCCAGTCACCCGTCATGAAACAGGTATCGCAGCCCTCAGCTCGGGCGGTTTCTATAAACCATTTAACAAAGTTAAGACAATCGTCGTTATGTGTAGCACTGTTAGACTTTAATCCAAAATGAATGTCAGTCAGAACAGCCGCTTTCTTGAATAGATTAGCCATAGTTATATTATACCTTATTAAATTCTATTTGTCTACTCATAGCTATCAATTTGGCAAAATATCAACTAACCAAGGAAATGTCTGTTTCCAATTAGTATTTCTTCGTTGATCTAATAATGTTAGATAATTTTTTAAGTCTTTAATTTTATTTTCATCTTTTAATGATTTTTTTAATGTGTCGGCAATTGATTGTATCTGTAGCTTTACAGCTCGATCAGTTTCTGTTTTGTCGGACATTAATTGTAAAATTTTATTAAAGTCTTGATCAAATATATCTTTGCCAAATATGTAAGGGTTATCATATGAACCAGTGGTATTAAAGCTATAATGTATAGGTTCGCCAAATACATTATCATCGGTTCTAATTTCTGTCCCACGCAACGAATTCCATTGGTTAATTTTTTCTATTAACGCAGGCATTTGTTTAATGGTCAATGCAGATATGGCGCTGTTTATAGATAGTGTAACCCACGGCTGATCAACTAAAAAATCAAAATTCTTTTCCCAAAGAGATAAATCGAGGCCATATCTGGTATATTCTTGTTCTTTTCCCCAGGCATCTAAACTAGCAGTGATCTGTATTTTCCAAATTTTTCGATCAATGATCAATTGTTTAAATTTTTCCATGTATTGCTTAAAACGTTTGTGTGGAATATTTAAGTTTGTAATTACACTAATGACTAAGTCAATATTTTTGTGTTTGTCCCAAAAATTTATAACATCATCCATCTCATCAAGAAGAAAAGGTTCGCCACCAAGTATATGAAATCTGCGTAAGGTAAGATAGCGATCTTTCTCTACCAGATAGTCCCACAATGCAGAAGTCATCTTGTTGTAATGTGGATTATTAAAACTAGATTGAACATTGAACGCAGTATTAGCATTGACGAAATTACTTTTAAATTTTCTATTTTCGTTTTCCCATTTACTGCTGAATTGTGGCCCACAATATATACAAGCCATATTACAGGTATTGGTAAAATAAACTTCTAAGATGGTGGGAGTTATTTCTGTGGCTGCAGGATCTGTGTTTAATTCTGGCGGATGTTGGCAAGGATCACCTTGTAATTTAAGTTGATATTGACGATCACTTATACCCCCTGCCTGTTCTACATTACGACAATATTCACACCCGTGTCCGGGCCACTGCCCATCTAACATTGCTTGTCTATCTCGAATTTTTTCAGGAACATTATGGAAATTGCTAAAATTACCAGGATCTATAGCATATTTTTCAGTGCGATGGCAAGACGCAGTAGACCCACTGTTAAAATAAATAGTGCTCCAATTCCATTTGAGTAAACAAGCAGGTTCTACTTTAATTGGAAATATATGATTATTCTTCGTAGTGTCCACCACCAGCACCCCAGTCGCCTTGACGTGTGTAACTTGGACTATAATTATTCATCTCTAAAATATCATCACGGATATTCTGGTTACGTTTTTCAATGTTTAACACGCGAGTGTAACTATTGGTAATAGCTGCAGTATAGTAAGCAAATGGATTCTGACTTTTTGCTTCATCAAACTGTAAGCCAATCTGACTTAGTTGTAGTAATGCTTGGCTACGCATTTCATCGTTGTATGTGTAACCGCGCCAGTTAGAGCGTGTAGCATAGCGTTCACATAACTTAATAAACATGTGTGCTAATTTAGCAGTCATACTACCGTGATCTTTACTAAACTTACCTTTTTCTACTCCTCCCTTCCAGTGACTTTTGCCTACACACACGGGATTTAGTTCTTCATCTACTGAGTAATGTTGGAACGGAGGAAAGTTTACCTTGGTATATTTGGTTGCACCTTTAACCACCACCGGCTCGTCATATTCAGTTTCAAAGTTTTCTTCATCAGAGTCATATTCTTCTTGTGCTTTGAGATCTGCTTTTTTCTGTTTAACATCATCGATCGGTATATGCGCCCAGGTCATGACACGGAATACTATATCAGTAACTGGGATATCTTTGGTAGGTGTCAGGAATTCATCTAATTTACGTTTGTTTCCTAATAACAGTTCTGCTTCCTGTGCTTCTTTAGCCAGACGTTCTGCACGCATCTTGCGAGCTTCCTGCACTGCTTTCTTAGTGATCTTGTCAACACCAAGGACGATCATGTCATAACTTTTTACTTCGTCGCTGATGAAACTACAGTATGTGAGTTTACTCTTGTGTATTTCTTTAAGAATATCTTTATTGTTTAGATAATTTACCTTTCTTGCCATGGTTACGGTTCCTTTTAACTACTACTATTATAATACCTATAAATACTAAGAACAAGAGGTATTTTAAAAATGGCACTAAATTTAGGCGGAGTCTTTAGTCAATCTAACAGTCTGGCTCCCGGAGAGTCCGGCGGAATCCCAGGTAGTAATACTGTGTTTGATCTATTAGATCTAGCAAAACTCCGTAGATCAAATGCTGGTTTCCTTCCGGGCGGAATGCCGAGCATGCCTAAAGCTGATCCCAATTTTGGATTCCAAAATGCTTCAGGGTCTGGTGGTGCTACAGCTGCCGCTGAAGACGATTGGCGTGTGCGTGTTAGTTTAGCCGCAGGTGCTGGTATATTCTACCAAGATCCCACACTGTTATCAAACGCTTTGATGTATCCCCTATTAGAAACCAATGGTGTTATCTGGCCCTATGTTCCACAAATTTCAGTAACACATCAAGCCAACTATACTTCAGCCGGCCTTACACATAGTAATTATCCCGCACACTTTTACAACAACTCAGAAGTGGCAGACATACAGGTATCGGGCGAATTCACAGTCCAAGGTCCCGCAGACGGACAATATTTGATGGCAGCCATATACTTTTTCCGTGCGGCAACCAAGATGTTTTTTGGTCAAGGTGCTAATGTAGGTAATCCGCCCCCGATAGTGTTCTTAGATGGCTACGGTAGTCACTATTTTCCTCACGTGCCTTGTGTGATTACATCATTCCAACACACCATGCCAGCAGAAGTAGATTACCTACAAGTGCCTATCAGCAAGACTAGTTTAACAGAATCAGCAGCACCGGCACCAGCTGGACCAAACAGTGCAGTTGACCTGGCAACTAATAGTATCACAGGCGCCAACTATGAAAAATATACTCCGGCTTTACTAGATTCTAGCAAAGAAGGAACCAAGGCAACCACGGCACCCACATTAGCATATAACACAATAACAACAACTACTCGTGTACCAGCAGTCAGCACTATAGCAGTGACCTTGCGTCCAATATATAGTCGCAAAAACCTACACGACCGCTTTGATCTTAACAAGTTTGCCAATGGTGATCTACTAGCAGACAAAGACAAAGGATTTGGAGGATTTATCTAATGGCAGTTACATATTCAAGGTCTAGTCCTTACGCTAATACTGATGTCTATGGTTTCTTTTTAGACGTGGCTAATATTCCAAGTATTCCGATCGATCCAAAAGATGTGCAATATCAAATTGACGCTATCTATCGAGGACGTCCTGATCTACTAGCATTCGACTTGTATGGTGATCCTGCCTTATGGTGGGTGTTTGTTATACGTAATCCAAATGTCCTACAAGATCCTATCTTTGATTTTCAACCTGGTGTTACTATCTACGTGCCACAGAAACAGAATCTAACTTCAGCATTGGGACTATAGGTAAATGGCCACTAGTCAAGCAGCTCAAACCGCATTAAGTTACTTCCAAGGTAAGGGATGGTCTCCAGCACAGGCCGCCGGTATCGTTGGCAATCTACAACAAGAATCTGGACTTAACCCACAAGCATTCAATGGAGCAGGCGGCGGAACAGGCGCTGCAGGTATCGCACAATGGCGCGGAGCAAGGCAGGCTAATTTTGAAGCATTTGCAGGGGTTCCACTAAGCCAATCAACCTACCAACAACAGCTAGACTTCGTTAACTATGAACTAACACAAGGTACAGAAAAAGACGCAGGTGCAAAACTCAAAGCAACAACCAATGCCGCTGATGCCGCTGCCGCAGTTGACAAATACTATGAACGCAGTGGCGGCGCTGATCTACAAAAACGTATCAACAATGCTAATGCACTAACAGGTGGCGGTCCGGCCGTTCCGAACACACAAGTTCCTGCAGATGTTGCTGGGGGTGAAGAAGTTCTTGTTACCGCAAAACGCCCAGCTATATTATATCCAATCCCTAATAGACTGCATCAATATCCCAGCTATATCTATGGCCTAAGCCTACATCTATTGACAATAGATGAATACAACGACATGGTTAACACACAGACCTATACACCCAAACGTGTATTAATCGCCAGTGCCGGTCGTTATAGTCCAGATACGTTTCCACGCAGTGAATTCTTTGACAAAGATTTCTACTTTGAAAATCTTAATGTAGTAACCACCATAGCGCCAAATAATATCAGTAGAAATACTAATGCTATAGAAACATCATTTACCATCATTGAACCTTACGGATTCACACTGATTGAACGTATAATCAAAGCGGCTAAAGCCATTAAAAGCCCAAGCTATACACAGATGCCATATCTACTACAGATAGATTTTTTTACTATAGATGATGCCGGTAAGATTGTTGGCTCAGTTGAAGAATTGCGCAAACGCATACCTATTACACTTACACAATTTGATGTAAAGGTCAGCGGTAAAGGTGCAGAATACAGAATAGCTACCTCGGCATATAATCATTCAGCATATGATAAAAATACTGTGACTACACCAGCCAATTTTGAAGTAGTAGCTGGGTCTGTTTCTGAATTTTTCCAATCGATCGAAGGCACAGCTGCCGACACTGTACCATTTGCCGGTAATCAAGTGCCGGGTGAGCGTGCGATAACAGAACAGTATAATCAAGGTCCAAATTTTAATGCCACAGCTAGTGATACCACCTATACACGTGTTAAGAGTTATGGCACTGCTATCAATGAATGGAGTGAAAAGTTAAAGACCAACGGAATTATCAGTGAAAATGATGTCTATAGATTTGAATTTGATGACATTATTGGTAAAAGTCTATTCACTCACCCAGATACAGTTACCCCTAAACGAACTCGAATGCAAGATGCTAGAACACCCAACGACTTTGTTAATATAAAAAGACAAGCCGCAGGCGAGCAACAGGCAATGTATGACCCTAGCAAGGTCGTATTCCAAATTAATTATGGCACGACCATTGACAAATTACTAGAATATGTCATACGCAACAGTGATTACATACACAATCAGCTGATAATTCCTTCAGATCCTGACTATGATCAAAAAAGAAAACAAATGGCAGAAGAGCCACTTAATTGGTTTAAGATCGTGCCTATTGTCAGATTACGAAAATTTGATAAGATCAGAGGTAAGTTTTCTAGAGAAATAACCTATAGAGTGACACCATATAAGATTTCTAATGTGCGCCTTGACATAGCCCCACAAGGTGTGGCATTAAGTCCATGTAAAAATTATAACTATATCTACACTGGTAAGAATGATGACGTATTTGATTTTGATATTAATTTTAATACGTTATATACTAGTCAAGTTACCGCCTACAGGAATAGTCTAGCAGAACTTAATCCCACTGCTGACAGCAACTCTACTACCGAACAAACACAGAATTTCCCAAATTACGGTGGCGGTGATGCATCAATGGAACCTAACGCTATCATGCCATCGATCCTACACCCTGTGGTACAGAATTCTACTGCCAGTGCCACAGGCGGAGCAAATGATACAAAACAAGTAGCGGCGTCTGACTTGGCCGATAGCATCATGACCAGTACCTTGGGTGATATGATGATTTTAAAATTAAAGATCCTAGGAGATCCAGATTTTATCAAACAAGATGATATATTCTATAGAACACCGCTGACTAGCGTTACTGCTACCCCCACAAAACCTACCGATGACGAAAGACTATTGCCAAACAACGGTAGTTTGGTAATGGATAACGGAGAATTATATGCACAGGTATTGTTCCGCACTCCGGTCGACATTGATGAATCGACAGGATTAATGGAATTTGATTCTAATTATAAAAATAGTTTGTTTAGTGGTCTATATCGAGTTATGACAGTTACTAGCAATTTTCAAAATGGACAATTTACGCAAGAATTAGAACTAGCACGCTTGCCTCGACAGGCAGCATTTGACTATACTGAATTACAAAATACCGATGGAACAGAAAGAACACAGCGTGAAGAATCCAATCCAGATGCATTCCCAGGTAAACTAGGTATCACTCAAACTCCCCCAATCATTCCTGGCCTGCTACAAAGTGGTGGAGTACCTCAGACCACTGCTGATGCCAGTGACTCAGCAACGAATCAAACAGCCGGACAGGATCAACAGGCCGCACAAGAAGCTAATAATGTACCACCATTGGTAACACAAAATGCGCAGGATCTGCGTATAGTGAATGAAACTGCACCAGAAGAAACTATAACTGCTCAGACAGATCCACAAGCCATAGTGCCTGACTTCACTCCGATATCTGGTAGAGGTAATAGAGTGCCAGGCTAAGCTGCGGTGCAATAATCAAAGGAAACTCAAATGGCAATCAATGACAGGATAGGTGGCAAGGTAGTCAAGGCAGCACGCAGAGAAGAAGCCCCAGGCACCCGTGTTGATCCCTATCCATACGTAGGTATAGTTAAGAATAATCTTGACCCGACCTTGTCAGGAAGACTACAGGTATACATTCCTGATCTAGGTGGCCCAGCAGATGATCCAAACAATTGGCGCACGGTCAGCTATAGTAGTCCTTATATGGGTTATACCAGCCAAGTCCAATCACAAACAGATACACCTAGCCCAGAAAATGGTTTTACCAAGGTAAGCCACACCTATGGCATGTGGATGGTTCCACCAGATATTGGTGTAGAAGTCATCGTTGTATTCATCGCTGGTGATCCCTTGCGTGGGTATTTTATTGGCTGTGTTAACAGCAATCTCAGCCATTTCATGTTGCCAGGGATAGCGGGCACACAGAATGTAGACGTCAATAGTCTGACTGCTGATCAACGTAAATCCTATGCCAAAGGTGACATCGTTCCAGTAGTTGAATTTAACGAAT
>Ga0209086_10001238_pt1 | contig 20944 bp, 18 predicted proteins | sample M_130207_XF_Meta_FD_187312 | JGI IMG/M metagenome (GOLD analysis project Ga0209086, IMG submission 187312) | Freshwater microbial communities from Lake Montjoie, Canada to study carbon cycling - M_130207_XF_MetaG (SPAdes) (version 2) | ecosystem: Environmental > Aquatic > Freshwater > Lake... | reverse complement strand
AACTGTGGTTTTCGGAAATGTGGTTTTCGGAAAAAATTTCAAAGTTCAAGGTTCTTGGGGCCTCAAAAGGTAGCCTAATGTGGACAAAAAAAAGCACAGACCGCGGGCTGTGCACAAGGACACTGAGGAAAAACCGCACAAAGCTTGAAAGCTTTGGAGGTTTATTTTCAAAGAAATTCAGTAAGATAATTTATTTATTAAAAACCAAAGTATTAAAAAAACCCAATCAATTTGAACAAACCCTTCTCACCGTGCTTCAATGCCATAAGTAAAGCACCAAGGCCTTCAACTCCATCCTCAGGCGACCTTGTAGGGCCTCTCGCTTGCAAGCGACCCCCCCTTCATCTGCCACTGATCCATCCCCTCACAAAAGCTGCCTCAGCGCTTGGCTTTGCTCAACTCGTCACTCGTGGCCTATGCTTACAGCTTAAGCTTTGTGCTCAAATGCTCGGCCATCCGCATAAACCATCAAAATGGGTTTAAAAATCAATAAATGCCTAGGGTATTCCCTCGAGTGGTGGTTTATATGCTTGCACATATTCAATTGAACCACTAAATTCTCCTTGTAATGTCTATTTCGCATTGCATGGCCTTTAAAGAGCACGTCGTATGAAATCAGCATTGAGACTCTACAATTTGAGCGCAGTGGTTCCCTTCGCCAAATATGTAAGCATGGCGATGTCAATGTTTTCGCAAAACACATTGGCCTCCAACGACGACAACTCAAGAACCTTCAAAGGCGATATCTCCGATTGTCAATCCTCCATATTGGGCATCATTGAAGATGAGATCATTCCCCGCCTCTTGAAATCTGAACGTTTGGTGCAAAATGATATCGGGAAAATATCCATCACCCGGGCCAACATCCTGGAAGAAACCATCGATTCCTTCGCTCACTTGTGCATCGATGAGGACACAAAGCTTGCTCAAGCTTTTATAGACGAGTTGCTGGCCAATGGGTATGAAACGGACCAAATTTTCTTGCAACTCATCACGCCAGCGGCCAGGTTTCTTGGCACACAATGGGAAGAGGATCTGTTGGACTTTACACAAGTCACTCATGGCTTGGTATCGCTTCATTCCATTTCCCATCATATTGGTTTTGCATTTCGAGACGGCCCGCTGATTCAAGGAGATGTTAAACGCATCATGATCTCCTCGGCCCCTGGATCTGAGCATTTGCTCGGACCTACCATCGTGGCAGAATTTTTTAGAAAAACCGGTTGGCAAGTCGTGATGGAGATCTCTCCAAGCGTCAAAGGCTTGGTTCAAGCCGTTGGCAACGAGTGGTTTGATACGGTTGGGATTTCAGTGAGCCTTGAACAACAACTGCAAGACTTAGGCAGCTTGGTCAAAGCCATTAAAAAAGCGTCTAGAAATCCTAGGCTCTCCGTTTTATTGGGTGGCCCCGTGTTTTTAATCTGTGATTTGAAGGCCGAAGATTTTGGTGCCGATGGCATCTGCACAGATGCAAAGGACGCTGTTGCACTTGCCTTGTCTTTGCATCCAAAGGATTGAGCCTGTCAGCTGCAAAAATATGGACTTGATAGGTCCCGAGTTTCGCGACCTGTCCATCTTAAAGAAAACCGCAGGCCCCATCACTCATTGAGCTTTTGAGGCGAGCTGAGCCAATTCATCAAGTCGGCATACCCGATGCGTCGAACACGTCCTCAAAAAGCACGGAGCTCAAATAACGCTCACCCGAGTCAGGCAAGACCACGACAATGGTTTTACCAGCACTCTCGGGCTTTTTCGCCCATCTCACGGCCGCTGCTGCGGCCGCACCGCAAGAAATACCGACCAAGATGCCTTCTTCTCGGGCCAACCTGCGCGCAAACTCAACGGCCTCTTCGTTGCTCACTTGCTCGATTGCATCCACCAAAGAAAGATCCATGACATCAGGCACAAATCCAGCACCAATGCCTTGAATCTTATGGGGTGCGGGCTTGATCTCTAAGCCATCTCGGGTTTGGGTGAGGACTGGACTGGACGAGGGTTCAACGGCCACAGTGATGATGGCTTTGCCCTTTGTTTTCTTGATGTAGCGAGACACGCCAGTGATGGTGCCACCGGTTCCCACGCCGGAGACAAATATATCAATACCACCCTCGGTGTCGTCCCAAATCTCTGGGCCCGTGGTGGCCTCGTGAATCGCGGGATTGGCAGGATTTTTAAACTGCTGCAGCAAGACGTACTTGCTGTGGCTAGCGGCAATTTCCTCAGCCTTGGCGATGGCGCCCTTCATCCCCTTCACACCCTCAGTCAACACGAGCTTGGCACCATAGGCCAACAACAATTTTCGACGCTCAATGCTCATCGTATCGGGCATCGTTAACGTAATGGGAATACCCTTGGCCGCTGCAACAAAGGCCAAGGCAATGCCCGTATTGCCACTGGTGGGCTCCACAATCTCTTGACCAGGACCCAGGAGACCTTTTTTTTCTGCATCCCAAATCATTGCAGCACCAATGCGGCACTTTACTGAGTAGGCAGGATTGCGCCCTTCAATTTTAGCCAAGACCGTGGCCTTGGCGCCATCCGTGACTCGGTTGAGCTTGACCAAAGGCGTGCGCCCGATAGTGAGGGAGTTATCAGCAAAAACATTTTTCATGGCAACCTCGTTTTACTCTGTAAGAATATGATTCTACTCTCAGTCTAATTCCTATTATTTTAAAGAGATTTGATAGAAATGACTTTCATCCATGTGCAGATCCTGGCTTGATTTTATCTATTCTTCCAAGCAATAGGTACAAACCATTTGAATAAGCACCTTCATCAAGTCCTTCGCAACTAAGCTCGCTTGAAAAAACACAGCAAAAAAAAGCCTGCTCTATTCCAATACAGACGCTTTCAATTCACTATGTTAGTTCACTTAAACGTCAAAGACCACCGTGCATCAAATGTCCTTTAGCAATGAACCACAGCCGCGCTTGCCATCGCCTTGGCACTCAGTGCACCTCAATCGATGAGTGAGCGGTATCTACAAGATGACTTTGGTAGATCTTCCATGTCCAGTTTCGTTGGAAAAGTTTATACTGCGTTAAATACTTTTTTCTCTCTTACAAACACCCAAACCCCATCATGCTTGATTTTTGATCCATGAGCATTAAAACAGTCACCGCTCACGCACTGAGTCTGCCTTTTGACATTGGTGGCCCAAAACCGATATTTGCTGGCAAAGAGCGTCAAATGGAAATGCTACTGATCCGCGTTGAGACTCAAGATGGCTTGGTCGGTTTTGGTGAATCCTTTGGTTTTGCGATTTGGCCCGCTACCGTGCAAGCCCTTGAAAGATTGGTGGCACCGTTGGCGATTGGCCAAGATGAAAGCCAAATCACCACTCTCACGCAGGAAATTGGACGCAGACTTCACCCCTTGGGTCGCGCTGGCCCTGTGACATTTGCGATATCTGGCTTGGATATCGCTCTTTGGGACATTGCCGGACAACGTCAAAACAAGTCCCTAACGGGCCTACTTGGTGGCGCCCTGCACTCAAAGATACCCGCCTATGCCAGCCTGATTCGTTACAACAATCCTGACTTGGTTGCCAAAAATTGTGCAAAAGCAGCGGCCCAGGGTTTCAAAGCCATCAAAATCCACGAATTCTCAATTGACGCCATCAAAGCAGCCAGGCAAGCCATTGGCAAAGACATTCACCTGATGGTTGACGCCAATTGCCCATGGGATAAAACGCAAGCCCTTCAAGCATGTGAGGTCTTGCGAGGAGAAAACCTCTTTTGGCTGGAGGAGCCCTTGTGGCCCCCTGAGGACCACCTCGGACTGGCAGAAATTCAAACCTTGGGGCGTATTCCAACAGCCGCTGGCGAGAACGCCTTGGGCTATATGGATTTTTTAGATTTGATAGAAAAAAAATCCATTACCTACGCACAACCCAGTGTCACAAAAATTGGCGGGATCACAGAATTCATCAAAGTTGCTCAACTGATCGAGGACCACGCGCTAAATTTGGCGCCTCATTCACCTTACATGGGTCCAGGATTGATTGCAACCGCTCATCTTTTAGCCACCAACTCCAAAGATATTTTTTTAGAGTATACGTTTTGTGAAATGAATGAAAACCCGCTAGGCCCATCCATTTTGACCCAAGACGGTTATTTTGAAGTCCCAATGGCACCAGGCCTTGGCATCCATATAGACATGCAAATCGTTGAAAAACTCACTGTCAAGTAGGTACACATGAATATCAAATCTATCGTCTTCATTGCATTGACCTATGCTCTCTTACCTTGGTGCTCCATGGCACAAAACACCAACGTGAGCAAATTGGTCATTGCGTTTCCTCCGGGTGGTCCCACGGATACCTTGGCCAGGCAAATGGTCGAGCAACTGGGCATTGAGCTTGGACAGACCATCGTCGTTGAAAACAAACCCGGGGGCAACGGCACCGTTGCTGCGCAATACATCTTAAATGCTCCAGCCGATGGGAAAACTCTGTGGCTGACCACAGCAGGTGCCATCACGGTCAATCCGGGTCTTTACGCAAAACTTCAGTATGACGTCAAGCGTTTTGCACCCGTCTCCTTGGTCGTCAACAATCAAGAAGTCTTGGTGGTCAACCCCAAAAATCCAGCGTTTGATGCGCAGCAATTTGTCAAAAACGCCATTCAATCGAAAAATGGCATTAACTTAACGTCCTCTGGAATTGGCAGCATGCCCCACATGGCCATTGAATTGCTAAAGGATGCAACGGGAAATCACTACACGCATATTCCAAACAAGGGGGCGGCGCCTGCGATCACCGATCTATTGGGTGGACAAGTCGATGGATTTTTTGGAGACATCCCTGGCGTATTGCCTTACATACAGGCGGGCACTTTGCGAGCCATTGGCCTTGCGGCTCCGAGCCGAAATGCCATCTTGCCAAACGTCAAAACATTTGCAGAGCTTGGCATCAAGGGCATGAATTTGAACAATTGGAGTGCGATTTTTGTCTCCAAACAAGTTCCCGCCCCTACCATTGAGCAACTGAACAAGGCCATCGTCAGAACGCTAGACAACAAGGCGCTGAAAGAAAAGTTACTGAACTCAGGCACCGACCCCCAATCCTCCAGTGTGCTTGAGCTTTCAAATTTGGTTGAAAGCGAGACCAAAGCTTGGACGGCTCTAATTCAAAAATACGACATCAAAGCTGAATAAATGTCTAAGCTTATAAAATCTGCATTGGGTGAGCTCAACTTATCAAATAGACTTGATCAAACAACAACAAGATCAATCAAAAAAGTGAATGCTTGGAGGCGAGATGCCTAAGGCTTATCGATGGATAATAAAAAAATCTGGCTCACCGCCTAGGCCTAAAAAGTCAATTGATTGATGCATGCATTGAAATGCAATTTAAATTATGAATTTAGGTATAAGCGGCAAGACCGCATTGATCACAGCTTCTAGCAGTGGCATTGGTAGAAGTATTGCATATACATTGGCACAAGAAGGGGTCAATGTTGTTTTATTTGCCAGAACAAAATCTAAACTGGAGAACTTGACCAGTGAAATTGAAGCAAAGTACGGCGTCAAGGCCTACGCATTCAATGGAGATATGTTGAATGAAAACGATGTCTCTCAATTGGCCTTGTTTTTAAAAGATACATTCAATGGGCCAGATATTTTGGTTTTGAATACACCAAGACCACCCAATCCGCTTCGAAGAACGGTTGAAGAAACTCAACCAGAGCGCTGGCACGAGGCCTATCAAAATCAGTTGTGGAGTTCTATTCAATTGAGCAATCACGTGCTTGCCCTGATGCTCCATAAAGGCTGGGGGCGCATCATCGCCATCACCTCAGCTTCCGTCAAGCAGCCCATGCCTCATCACAGTTTATCGACTGTTTTTCGCGCTGGGATGACCGCTTATATGAAACACTTGGCCAATGAAATAGGTGAAAAAGGCATCACTGCCAACTGTGTCGCACCCGCCTTGATTGACAACTCACACCGAACGGGGACAGCTGCTTATTCCGAGGATCAAATGCTGGTGAGGAAAAAAATGAGCCCTCTAGGACGAATCGGCACGCAAGAGGAACTAAGTGGGGTGGTCGGTTTTTTAGCTTCTATGCAAGCTGGTTTTATCACAGGAAGCACCATCATGGTGGATGGGGGCATGAGCGGATCCCTCCTTTAAATATGTGCACCCGACTGCAATCATTGAGAGCTTAAATCAAGCTTGCATGAAAATGTTCAATGGACACGATTGCGCTCACCCCCCCTTTGATCAAACCACCTACATAGGTCACTTCGGGTCCTCCTTCAAAGCCCCCGCTTGAAGCACCCAAAGCATAAAGCCCCTTGATAGGCTCCCCGTTTTGATGAATGACCTGTGAATTTGGAGTGACCGCCAAGCCACCCATCGTGTATGTAATGCCAACGCACATTGGAATTGAATAGTAGGGGGCCTGCAAAATGGCTTGAGGCCTGTGTTTTGAATGACTGCGGCTGAGAGAGACGGTATTTGCAAAGTCATTGCGCTCAACACTTTCATTGTATTGGGAAAGCGTCTCTTGCAAAACATCCACATCCATTGCAGACACCTTGGCGAGTTCTTCAATGCTGGACGCTTGATGAACCGTGCCACCTTCATGCGGGACGTGTGGATTGGCAGGTATCAAACCTTGCTTGCCAGCCTTGTTCCAGATGGCGTCATCAAAGATCACACTTGTGCTCAAAGGTTCGTCCAACTGGGCAATTTGATTGGCCACATACACCCCCCCTCTGCCCTCGTCGACAAAGCGTTTTCCTAGGGAGTCGACCACCACACCTGCAGTCACCAGACTGTCCAAATAAGGATAGGGCCAAAGCCGATCAATGTGCATGGCGTCTTTGCTGAGCGTGTGCCCATAAAAACTAGACATGCCAATGGCTTGAGCACCCAACTCCAAAGCCATTTGCAAGCCATCCCCAAAACCGGTGGCACCCCCCCGTTGTTTTAAATCTTGAGGTTTTTTCGTGATGTATTTTTTAAGAAGTTCCAAATTGCTTTGAAAACCTCCATCTGCAATAAAGACACCCTTTGATCGAAATAAAGCCTGGGAGGATTGCCCCTCCTTGCTTAACTGTGCTTGCACGCCTACACAAGCACCGTCATGACTGATCAATGACCTCGCTTTGGCACCTTGGATCATTTGCCCACCGCGTTGCGTGAAGCGTTCAGCGAGCGTTTGCAATAAAACGTCTCCCGCCAATCCCTTCCAACTCAGCCCCGGTTGAGTTCTTCCCTGTGGCGCCATGGCCCATCGATGGTGTTCGGCATTGGAGACTTGAACGAATTGCATGCCAATGGACTTGAGCCAATCAACCACTCTGGACGCATTCAATGCAATGACTTGTGCGTGCAGTGGACTTATAAAACCGCTGGAACTCTCAACCATCAATTTGGCCAAGACCTCAGGCTCGGTCATGACATCTCTCAAACAAGCGTGGTAGGTGCCACCAGCGAATCTTGTATTGCAGGGGTAACTCTTAGACTCCCCTTTTTCTAAAACCAAGGTTTTGAGATTGCGCTCTATGGCTTGATTGGCAGCGACCAAACCCGCAATACCGGCTCCGATCACAATGACATCGAATTGATGGTCCTCAGACATTGAGTTCTTTGTTCAAAGGGTCGTCAATGGGGTTTCATTTGCGCCGTGATAGGCCGATAGATTGTGAGATCCTCCAGTTGAGAAAGACCGCTTAATTGCGTCTCAGCAACCACCTTGATTCCACGCTTTGGCGTCGTTTGATGAAAGCCTGTGGTCTTTAGAACTTGAAACTCCAAATCATTCGCATGCATCGTTTGATCCGCACCGTCCTTGATCACCAAATATTGATCCAAGGCAACCGCTGGCACTTCGCCAAGACCTTCAAATAAATTTCTGATCCAAACGCTATAAGCCGGCCTAAAACGTTCACTGGCCTTGCCTCCACCACCATTGTCCAAATAAATCTTCGACTCAAAGACATTGGGGTCAACGGTATACACTGCCATAAAGCGCGGGGGAGAACCGTGAAGCGCTTGAAACCTTTGCGCTGTAAAAATACCGGGTATTGTCATGAACACCTTTAAATTATTGGCGTACCAATCATTCCATTCTTGCAGCCACTCGGGTTTAGAAAAAGAGTGCTGAACCATGTAAATTGACATAAACATTCCATTAAAAATCTTGCTGAATTATCAATGCAGATGAGACAAGAGCATCTTAGGGTATGTATTTAATGGATATAAAAATAACTCCCCTATGATCACCCAAGACCGTTTTCAAGGATAGATTTCATGATCATTGCGTGCTGTTTCTCGCTCAGGGCTTTTTTCATCCTGGCCTTGTGTACTTGCTTGGCGTGCTTTGCTCAGAGTTACCCCACAAAGCCTGTCAAACTGGTGGTTGGATTTTCTGTGGGAGGCGGCACCGATACAGTGGCAAGATCGGTTGCAAAAAAACTCTCCGAATTTTGGGCCCAACCCGTTGTGATTGAGAACAAGGCCGGGGCAGATGGGTCCATCGCAACAGAGATGGTCTCTCAATCCAATCCAGACGGCTACACCTTGGTCATGGTCTCCAACGCACACACCATCACGCCGTTTCAAAGAAAACTTGGCTACGATCCAGTGAGAGACTTTGCACCTGTATCCCTCATCGCATCGACACCCAATTTACTGCTGGTCCATCCAAGCCTTCCTGTTAAAAATATCAAAGAACTGATAGCCCTTTTAAAATCACAACCCGGCAAATACAGTTTTGGCTCTAGCGGGACGGGTACCTCACCCTACTTGGCGATGGAATTGTTTAAAGCAGAGACCGCCACACAAATCAATCATGTGCCTTACAAAGGAAGCAGCCAAGCCGTGGTGGACCTTTTGGGAGGACATGTGCAACTCATGTTTGGTGCAGTCCCAACCTTGGAGCCCCATGTGGGAGCGGGCAAGCTCAGAGCCATTGCAGTCAGTAGCCCCAAAAGACTGGCCGCATTTCCAGATTTACCAACGGTGGCGGAGACCTTACCTGGGTTTGAAGCGGCCAGTTGGTATGGTATTTTGGCGCCAGCGGGAACGCCTGCATCCTTGGTCTCAAAAATTCAAAATGACATCGCCAATGCACTACAAACCAGTGAAGTCAAAAATTTTATTGTCAACAGTGGCTTTGATGTGATTGGCAATAAACCCAAAGAGTTTTCCAATGTGATTCAACTAGATTTAGAAAAGTGGGGGAAATTGATCAAAACGCTCAATTAGAACCTGTTCAAGAAAGCCTTGCCAAATGAAGGCGCTCAAACCAAGGGTTTGATGTGACTCTACACCCATCCCTTAGGTACTAAAAAAAGTCGTTCTATTCAAAAATTTTGCAAAGATAGAGCTTGCATTCACTTTTTTTCGCTCTCTTTTGTCATCCATGGTAGAAATGTTTGTTCCATGGATTTTGATGGCGATGTCGTAAAAAACGATATCCCTCTTTTCAAACTCTCTCAAGGATTGAACGCACTCATCAAAATCGATTTTGAGGTGCTCAAAAACCACTTGGTTCATTGCTTCAATAAATGAAGAGAATACGATCAGCTTTTCAGTCTCGTTCTCCAACACATACATCTTCCAAAACCCATGTTTTTTTTCCATCCTTAAGCTGCAATAAGCGCCCGAAGACCTGATCCCATAACAAGCTCTCTCGTATTTAAAGTATCCCATCAAGCCATTGTCCATGAGCTTTACAACCGAAAGGCCAATGGGATAAATATATTGATAGGGTGATATTTTTAATACATAACGTTCAAATGAATTATTCATCAGATTACTTTAGGGTTGAATATATTGATTTGAATCAATATTGGTTAAATGAGAACTAAAAGTCTCATTATACACATAAATAAATACTTAAATATACTTTATTTTAAAAAAATTGGAATAATGAGTTTAAAAGTATTATTTTTTACTTTCAAAAGGTGCTCTACAAAGTAAAAAGACCATTTCTGCTGAATTTGGCCCTTAGAGTTCAGGACTACTTAAATCATTTGCCGACCTTTTTTGATTCCTTTGATACCCAAATATGGAGTACAAAATCAGCTCCTCCCTAGGCCAAGTAAGGTTTTTGTAGCCACAAGGGTTCTACACCCACGAAGCTAGGGCTTTATTTGAAAGAACAATTGCGCTCTTGGAGCGCGTCCATCGAACTCGCTCGCCTCAGTTTGGATTGAAATGGAGTCACCGATCTCCTCAAGGTCTAACGCAGCAAAGGGCATCAGCGAGCTTGGCGATTCGATTGTTGAGCGTATTTGGCTTGTCATCGATCAAACACTGTTTCTGCTGCAACTGCTACGCCACAGGCCTTGCCTGCCACGATATCATTTCTCAGCGCTTGGAGTTGGGTGGCCTGATGGCGCTCGGTGTCCTGGAGTAAGCACAGTCCCAGTCCCGCTTGGACGACTTCACTGACGTTGTTGTAGCGACCACTTTTGACTTGGCCTTGGCTGAAGGCCTTGAAATGGGGGCTAGGGCAAAGCTGTTTTGCATGTAGACCTCCCAACAGGTAACAAATATTTACTTAGAAAAGAGTCTTTTCAAGATTGACCGCAAGGCAACAAAAACGACGCCCATGCCCCAGTGCCTACAGCAATTATTGTCAGACTCAGTTCGACTTTGAATCAAGCATATTGCAACCAAGTGCTTTGACACTTGGGGCAAGAGATCTGCATCTTCTCAAAAAGAGAGACCCTGCACTTTTGATGGCAATGGGGGCATGAGGTCACCATTTTCCCATTCGCTTGAACAGGTGTTTCGATCTCCGTATCCAAAAGAGAGAACGGCAACTTCAAATTGTATCGATTGCTCTTTTTGAAGTGCAGGCCATACCCACTGGCAGGCGCAGCGAGACGATCCGCGTCCTCAAGGTCAAAAAAATCATCTGACAGTTTATCTCCCACGCCCAATTGTGAAAGGTACCACGCACGCAAAGGATTGGGTACAAAATAATGAGCCAGGGAATGCTCGTTGATGGCTGCAACGCACGTTAAATATTTAAGCTTCTCCGACACCAGTGCTCGACTGTACTTGTGAAAGCGATAAAAGATATAGCCAAAATAGCTCAAAGACTCTTCTTGCCGCGTCAATTGAGCCCACTTTAAAACAATCATTCGCAAGGTGTTCAACTGATCCAAGATGCTTGCATTCAATGTCGTCACATGGTCTGCTATAGATGCAGCCAACACACTGGAGAGCGCTTGCTCAAAGCCATTGTCTCGACGAACGCCTTGCGGGTTTCCAAAGAAGTCCACATTGCTTAAACTTTGACTGGCAATAGACATCGAGCGAAAGAGCTCTGGCGTGGCTCGACTGAGCTCTGGAAACAGCAACGAAAAACGCTCATGGTCCAAAGCGTTCAGCTCTTCTGTGAAGATGTGAATTTTTGACATCTCAAACACCTTAGGCTACTCTTAAAACAACACGACCGTGCCTAGGCCCAACAGCAAAACCATCCAAATTTATTGTAGCATTTCTTTTGCGATGATAAGTTAATTGGTCTGTGCGACGCCCCTCGTACAGCATTGGCTTTGCACATCTCTGAAAAAGAACACCCCAAGCTTGTACGCCCCCAGATGGCAGCTCGCACAGCGTGAAGTCGAACAACCCGATCGTCCACACGGCCCGCCCTCAGGGCACAAAACATCTTGGCCAAAGAGGCCTTTTGAACCCAACTCCCATCCCCCCTTGGAGCTTGATGTTTAAAGCCCCAAGTGGGGCCCTTCGTAAAACCACCATTGAATATTTTGAGCAAGGGGCCTAAGATGCTGACAGTGCATGCCCCAAGACCTCTTGTGAAGGGGTCCATTGAACGAATTTTTTCAAAAGGCTCTCCCATGAAAACACGCGCTGCTGTCTCAAGATGTTGGAGTTTGTCTCTCTTGATGCTTGGGTGCCTTGTGAGCTTGATGCCGCAGGCTTCTTGGGCTCAAAGTTGGCCCAATAAGCCCATCAAATGGGTGATCCCCTACCCCCCTGGCGGAATCACGGACAGCGCCACTCGAATGGTGGTTCAAAAGGTCCAAGAACAAACGGCTTGGTCGATCGTGATCGACAACAAAGCAGGTGCAAACTCCATTTTGGGCGCAGAAATCGTTGCCCGATCTGCTGCGGATGGATACACTTTTTTAACGGTGATTGGAGCCCACGCAGCCAACGCAACGCTATACGCTGGGCGTTTGCCCTTTGATGTGGTCAAGAGTTTCAGCCCCGTGTCCTTGGTGGGCATTGCGCCCCTTTTGATGACGGCCAGTCCTCAACTGCCAGTCAAAGATGTGAAGGAACTCATTGCCTATGCCAAACAACATCCTGGCAAACTCTCCTTTGGGTCTTCAGGCGTGGGCGCAGCAGCCCACCTCACACAAGAACTTTTAAAACAAGTCGCTGGCATTGACATGGTTCACGTCCCCTACAAGGGAACTGCCCCAGCCTTGAACGACTTGATCGCAGGCAACATTCAAATCTTGACCGATACGCCAAGTGCTTTGATGCCACAAGTCAGAGCCGGCAAGATCAAAGCCTTGGCCGTCTTTTCTCCCAAACGAGTCGCAGGCACCATGGAGGTGCCCACCATTCAAGAGGCTGGAGGCCCAGCCATTGATGGCTCCACTTGGGTCTTGTTCTTGGCTCCGGCCAATACACCCAGCGAGATCGTCAACAAACTGTCCCAAGAAGTTGCCAAGGCTGTGCGCTCCAATGAAATGCTCGCTCGATTTGAGGGCTTAGGGATTGAGGCCGTGGGCTCCACACCTGAGGAGGCCTCTAAGTTCTTGTCTGAAGAGATTTTGAAATGGGCCAAAGTCATCTCAAGCGCAAACGTCAAAGCAGAATAAGCCCCTAAACCCCTAAGCGCCAAGGCCTATAGACCCAGGCCCCAAACCTAGGCAAATCTCAACCAGCCAGATTGAGATTTTATTTCTCAGCCACGACGTGAAGATCCATCACGCCTATGCCCGTGATCGTGCCACGCAAATGATCCCCATGGGCCAGTCTCGAAACGCCAGCAGGCGTGCCTGTGGTGATCAAGGTGCCAGGCAACAAGGTGCACACACTAGAGAGAAAACGAATTAAGTCTCTCAAGCCATTGATCATGTCAGCGGTATTGGCCTTCATGACATTGACCCCGTTTTGCTCCACATCGATCAACAGCGCTTGAGGCTCTGCGATTTCATCTCGACTGACAATCCAAGGACCCACGCCACAAAATGTATCAAACCCTTTTCTGACGTTGCGTGTGTTTTGGCGACCAATGCCCCAAGGATCTCGAATACTGATGTCCCAACACATGGTGTAGCCAAAGACATGGTCCAGCGCGTTTTCAGCACTGACGTTCTTGGCGGTTTTACCAATCACGGCGCACAACTCACACTCAAAGTCGACGTGCTTGGAGATTTTTGGAAGGATCACGGTGCCGGAAGGCCCCACCAAGGAAGAGTTGGGTTTTAAAAAGATCTCTGCCATCAACTCGTCGGCTGAGAGGTGGGAGCGGTCACTTGAGCCCACGCGTCCGATCATCTCGGCCTGGTGGGCCTTGTAATTGGCAGCGGCCGCCCAAATGGCAGGAGGATTGTCAACCGGCACCAAGAGCTTCACGTCTGCCAACGCTAGAGAGGGGGCCTTCAAAGCTTGGGCACGCGCATCTAAGGCTAGGCTTGGATTACTCAAGGCCGCGATTTGATCTTGCACTGAGGCACCCACCTTGACCGCTCCCATAGAAGCAAGCACTTGGTCCAGAGGATAAACGCGGTCAGCCTCAATGAGGCCCGTGGAGGAGTCGTTGTATCTGCAGATTTTCATTTTAATTTTCCTTAATCAGTGGGTTCAATTCTAGCGGTCTTGACCAAGCGGCCAGCAATGTCAATGTCCCTCTTAATTTGAGCGGCAAACTCCTCAGGGGAGTTCCCGATCAAATCAAATCCATCGCCCGAGGCCTTTGCCCGAAGCTCAGTCACCCCAAGACCTTTCACAACGAAGGCGCTTAGTTTTTCCAATATCGATTTAGGCAAACCGGGTGGTGCAAAAAGGGCTGTCCAAGTGGGAGGGGGCTCAAAATTGGGCATGAGCTCAGTGACTGTGGGCACATCTGGAAACATCTCCAAGCGCTTTTGTCCCGCCGAAGCAATCAAGCGCAAACGCCCCGCTTTCACATGAGGTGCCACCATGGAGATGATGCCAATGGTCATGGGCACCTCACCTGAGATGACATCGGTGATCAGTCGATTGTCGTTGTAGGGCACGTGAAGCAATTGGGTGCCCGTGATGCTTGCAAAATTAGCCCCTGCAAAGTGCCCTTGTGTGCCAATGCCCGTGGTGCTGTAGGAGAGTTTGCCTGCATGGGACTTTGCATACTCAACCAAGTCCGCGATGCTTTTAGATGCAAATGAAGGATTGACCGCAAAGACCAAAGAAGTGCGCCAAAGCGCACTGACTGGGGTCAAATCAAGCCATGGATCGATCGGCTCAGATTTGGAGAGAAAGCGCCTGGTGACTGGGACGTTTTGCGAGGCCAGCAGCAAGGTGTAGCCATCGGATGACGCACGTCTGGCCGCCTCAACCGCCAGCAAACCACCAGAGCCGCCTCGGTTCTCCACCACAATGGGTTGACCCATGGCCACAGAAATACTGCCCAAAATTTGTCTAGAAAATACATCCCCTCCATTGCCTGCCACGTACTCAGAGATCACTCGAACAGGCTTGCTTGGGTAATTTTGCGCTTGTGCGTCCACTCCACGCACACAAAAAGCAGCGCACATCAACACAAGCAATGGAGTCAATTTAGAGGAAAACATTTACGCACCGATCAAAATAAACGCATTGGACATGAAGCTCAGCATGTGCTTGAAAAAAAACCAATGAGGACACACCTAAAACCATGGGTTTCAAGCAAAGGAAGGATCATCCCATACTTTTCACATGGATGAATTAGGGTTAGAACTTAAAATTACCCCCCTTAAAGACTGGATCGATTTTCTTTGATGCAACGGCCAACAAGAACGTGGTGAGGGGATCAATATTTTTCTGCCAACAAGCCCATGCCGGGTAGTGGATCTTTGATGCCCACGCGCCTGAGAGCCAGCCAATAGGTGGCCACATTCACACCGATCAAGGGTTTGGCAAATTTTTGTTCGATCTCCTGCGTCATGGCAGACACGGGCAAATTGGTGCCCACGTGAATCAAAACTTCCGCTTGTGAGCGGTTGACCGCTTCAAAGCCCTCCATGACTTGAGCATGCGTGAAACGCGCCACGGCAGTGGGCCCTGTTGACTTCAGACCATGCGTACTCACCACGTCATAGCCACACGCTGAAAAAAAGGCGGCAATCATTTCATCTGCCGGGGGCCAATAGGGGGTCAATATCGAAATTCTTTTGGGGTTTCCAATGGCTTGCAAACCCGCCAAGACCGCCCGAGAAGGCGTGATGAAGGGGATGCCGCACAAGGCCTCCAATCGACGCTCCTCGTTCAATGCGATTTCACCATCTCCTCTAAAAGAATGAATGGAGTGTCCGTGAGCGACCACATGGGGCTCACACAAGAGCACCGACTCCAGCGCGTCCTCCAAATCGCCTTTTTCTGTCTCCAAGGCCTTTTTGTACTCCTTTTGATCGTCATAAGGCCTGGGTGGCAAACGCATGCGAGTCACGTGATTGGTGACCCCAAGGGGTCGCATCGCCTCCATTTCGGGTTGCACGATGGTGTTGGTCGCAGGCACGACCACGGCCACTTTGGCCCTGTAGGCCATGGTATCGAGCGAGGGGGCATGCTGAATGGCGTGTTCGGCGTTAGACATGGGTGCTCTCCAACTGTTTGGGTGATTTGGTTTGATGAAAGGATTTATTCAATTTTTAAATTGCTGGCTTTGGCCGCCTCAGCCCAAATCACAATATCCGAGTTGAGCACTTCTGTAAACTGACTGGGCGTATTGCCTATGGGGTCCACCCCCATTTGGAGCAACTTGGTCTGGGTCTCCGTTTGCATGACCGCGTCTCTCAAGACCGCGGCCAATTTATTCACAATGGCTGCAGGCGTCGCGGCGGGCGCGACGATGCCGTTCCAAGTCAATGTTTTAAAACCAGGAAAACCTGATTCTGAAAAGGTGGGTACGCTTGGCAACTGGCGTGCACGCAAATCACTGGAGACACCCACGATATGGATCAAGCCCCCATTGGCATGGGAGGCGAGTTCAGAGAGGTTGCCAAAATACATTTGAACTTGCCCGCCCAAGAGGTCGGCAACCGCTGGACCCCCGCCCTTGTAGCTGATGTGGGTCATTTCAAGATTGGCACGTTTGACAAAAAGTGCCGCCGACAAGTGAGACACACTGCCTGATCCGCCTGAGGCGTAATTGAGCTTTCCTGGGTTGGCTTTTGCATACGCAATGAACTCACGCAAGTTGCTCACAGGCACCGACTTGCTGATGGCCATCACAAATGGATTGGAGCCCACAATGCTGATTGGAATGAAGTCCTTTTTGGGCTCGTAGTTGGTTTTGGTAATGGCTGGCAAAATGGCCAAAACAGGCATTGCGGCCATGAGCAAGGTGTAACCATCTGGCAAAGACTTGGAGACAAAGTCGGCCGCGATCGCTCCGTTGGCACCGGCCTTGTTCTCCACAATGACCGATTGCTCCAAAGCATGACTGAGTCTCTCGGCCGTGATGCGCGCAATGGCATCGGTGTTTCCGCCCGGGGCAAAGGGCACGATGATTTTAATTTGCCTCTGCGGCCAAGAGCTCAAAGAGGCTGTTTGCGCATGGGACAAAGACAGTTGGGCAAGAAAGAGGCCAGTTACTGCACAGGCGCAAAGCCGAATGTGAAACCGTCTAGAGGTGAAATTCAGTGAGTTCATTGAATGGTCTTCCTGGAAAAAAATGATTCTTCGTTATGCCTGCGATTGAACTAGCAAATTGAGTTTGCTTTTTTAATGCTGTTGATCATTGAGGAGACCAGCAAATACTCACGACGAGAAGTTTCACTGGCATTGATTTTTCTCAATTGCGCAAAACGTTCTTGCCTAATTTTTGGATCAGCTTCCTCAAGATTGTGCTTATTTTTAATCGAAATCTCTTGAACATATTCCATGTTCACGCTCTTTCTCTGTCGCTCATACAAATTGAGTAACTCAGGACTCTCTCCTTGGACAATCACGCGTGCGAGTTTGTCCGACAAGTTCATGGCGTCGTGAATGCCACTGTTTAAACCAAACCCGCCCAAGGGATTGTTCACATGCGCAGAGTCACCAGCGAGCAGCACACGCTCAGACCTGAACCGATTGGCCACCCGTTGATGCACACGGTAAACACTTTGATGCACGATCGGATAAACAACATCGGCTGGCGTTTGAAGAACGCGTTGAAACACCGAGTTGGCATATTGAGGATCCAAAACTTCCTCATCGGTGTGCGCTTGCCCAACGGGGATGGTCATGCGCCATAGACCTGGGGGTCCTAGATCAGGCATGCGAAAAAATGCAACCCATTGCTCGGGGTCACTGACATAGGCATTGTCGGCGTAGCCCAGGTGCGAGAAGTCATGGGTCGTGCTCACCACACTGTAGCGCTCAGGCCAGGTATAACCATCAAACTCAATGCCCGCAGACTTTCTGACCGAACTTTTCCCACCATCTGCACCAATCACCCACTGCGCCAACAACTCAACCTCTTGTTCTTGATGTTTGACACGAACGCTCACGTGCTCGGGGCCTTGTGTGAGGGAGATGAATTCATGAGAAAACAAGACTTGCGCGTTGGAATAGGCCGTCAACTTCTCTAGCAAAATAGGAGTTAGCCGATGCTGCTCCAAGTGAAGCCTAAAAGGATACGGTGTGTCGTCTTGCAAAATGGACATGTCCCACTCTGCAATCAAGCCCTCTTGCAAATCTCGACTTTGCCACACAGGCACCTTCAAGCCAATTTGCATCATCGCATCGGTCACGCCAAGGGGCGCCAACATCTCCAAGGTCGGGGGGTGAAACGTGCCCGCCCTTAAGTCCAGGGTCGTGTTGTGCTCGAGTTCAAGCACACAGACTTGCACCCCTTGACGGGCCAAGTCCAAGGCGCATAAAAGCCCCACAGGCCCTGCGCCCACAACGATCACTTGATGAATGTTCATGGTTTTGATCGCCTCAATAAGAACGGGGCATGCCCAAGATGTGCTCGCCCAAATAAGACAAAATCAAATTGGTCGAAATGGGCGCGACTTGGTAGAGTCTGGTTTCCCTGAACTTTCTCTCAACATCGTATTCAGCCGCAAAGCCAAAGCCCCCATGGGTCTGCAAACACACATTGGCCGCTTCCCAGGAGGCGTCTGCGGCAAGCAATTTGGCCATGTTGGCCTCAGCGCCACAATTGACCCCGGCATCAAACATGGCACACGCGTTGTAGCGCATGAGGCTCGCCGCCTCAACATTGACGTATGCGCGTGCGATGGGAAATTGAACACCTTGGTTTTTTCCAATCGGTCGATCAAACACCACGCGCTCATTGGCATAGGCCGTGGCTTTTTCAATGAACCAATACCCATCTCCCACACACTCTGCAGCGATCAAGATACGCTCCGCATTCAAGCCATCCAAAATGTATTTGAGCCCCAAGCCCTCTTCACCGATGCGGTTTTCAACGGGGATCTCTAGCCCATCGATGAAAATTTCATTGGTTTCATGATTGACCATGTTGCGTATGGGCCTGACGGTGATGCTTTTGCCAACCGCTTCGCGCAGATCCACCAAAAACACGGAAAGTCCCTCGGTTTTTTTCTTGACCTCAGCCAAGGGTGTGGTGCGTGCCAAGAGCAGCATGTAGTCCGAGTGTTGCAACCTAGACGTCCAGACCTTTTGACCATTGACCACGTAATGGTCTGCCTTTCTTGTGGCCGTGGTCTTGAGCTTGGTGGTGTCACTGCCCGTCGTGGGCTCGGTGACTGCCATGGCCTGCATTCTGAGCTCGCCACTTGCGATGCGAGGCAACAACTCGCTCTTTTGAGCCTGCGTGCCATGCCGAACAACGCAGCCCATCACATACATTTGTCCATGGCATGCACCGGAGTTGCCCCCTGCGCGATTGATTTCCTCCATCACCACGCTGGCTTCTACCATCGACAAATTGGAGCCCCCATACTCCTCGGGTATCAGGGCACTTAGCCAACCGGCCTGGGTCAAGGCATCGACGAATTTCTCGGGGAATGCCCTTTTTTCGTCCAAGTCTTGCCAATAGCGCGAGTCAAACTGAGAGACCACTTGGCGAACACCGTCCCTTAAATCAGAGAAATCATATTGTGGATTGCGATTTTTAAACATGTCTTTAAAGTGTATTTGAAGGATATGAATTCTTTTTAAATGCAGAGCGCTTTAAGCGCTCTTGCAGAAGTTGAGAAGTTTAAGCAAACATCTGTCCACCATCCACATTGATCACACTGCCCGTCAAATAACTTGACAAAGGTGAGCAACAAAAGGTGGTCAAGTCTGCGATTTCTTGAGGCTCAGCCATTCGCCCAAAAGGCATTTGAGTGGTCAACTCCATCCAACGCTCAGGATCGGAAAATTTCTGCGCAGCTTGCGCTCTGAGCATGCCCTCCATGCGCTCGCTTTTCGTGGGGGAGGGGTTGATGCCAAAGACTCGAACACCCGACGCTTGAGAGGAAGAACCCAAGGCTTGGGTAAACGCAATCAAGGCGGCATTGGCCGTGGAGCCACAAATATAGGCGTTTCTAGGCGCAGCACCGGCCATGCCAATGATGTTGGCAATGACGCCCCTCTTTTTGCTTTGCATCAAAGGCAAGACCTCGCGGGTTAAATTGATATAACCAAAAAGCTTCAACTCCCAAGACTGCCTCCACTTCTCCTCGTCAACGTCCAACAAATTGCCCCCTGGAATAGCGCCCGCATTGTTGATCAAAATGTCGATGTCTTGGCCATGCGCGGCCAGAGTTTTGGCCGATCCGCTCTGAGCCAAGTCCAGTGCGATGCTGTGCGCTTTGATCCCCGTTTCTGACAAAACACGCTTACACGCCGCATCAAGCGAAGCCTGGGTGCGAGAGACCAAGGTTGGAATGGCACCCTCTCTCGCAAAGGACAAGGCAATGGCCAAGCCAATGCCTTTGGAGCCACCGGTCACCATGACTTGTTTGTCTTTAAGCTTTAAATCCATTTCAATACTTTCAAAGTTAATTCAAAAAAAGTCAAGGCTCAAGGACTCGGCACTTGAGCAACAAACCATTGAGCGATGTCTTGACCTTGGAGAAAACAAACCTCTGGCTCGTCCATCAACAAATCAAGCATGCGCTCAAACGATCCAAATCGATGTGGCACGCCAATTAAATGGGGATGCAGTCCGATGGCCAAAACACGGGGTCGTTTTTGAGCTTCCCTTTTGAACAACGCCAAGGTGCTTTTGAGCCTGTCGTACATCTCATTGGAGGAATGCTTCTCTACGGCGTAAATGATGGAGTCGTTGATCTCTAAGTTATAGGGCAAGCTCAGCAAGGGGCCTTCTTGTGTTGTCATCCAATTGGGCACATCGTCCACGACCCAATCAAACACATACTCAATGCCCGCGGCTTTCAAGGTCTCTGGTGTGGTGTGGCTCTCGCGCAGTCCTGGCCCCAACCACCCCTTGGGACGATGACCGGTGAAGGCTTCAATCATATTGAGTGCTGTGTTCACAACCTCCCCTTCGGCCCCAGCATGGTTGAGTGATTTTTGATGAACACCGTGACCAATGAACTCCCAATGGGCATCTTTCATCGCTTTTGCCGCCTGGGGGTATGCATCAATCACACCCGCGTTGAAGCTGGTAGAGGCCGTTAGACCACGCTCAGTGATGGCCTCAATGATGCGCGGCAAACCACAACGCATGCCGTAATCCACCCAACTGAAATTGGGTACATCTGGCACAGTCTCTTTGCCATGAGGGGGCGTGATGATGGTTCTGGGCATGGGCGCGTCAAACTCCCA
>Ga0209086_10001236_pt1 | contig 20955 bp, 19 predicted proteins | sample M_130207_XF_Meta_FD_187312 | JGI IMG/M metagenome (GOLD analysis project Ga0209086, IMG submission 187312) | Freshwater microbial communities from Lake Montjoie, Canada to study carbon cycling - M_130207_XF_MetaG (SPAdes) (version 2) | ecosystem: Environmental > Aquatic > Freshwater > Lake... | reverse complement strand
GATCTGGACGACAATTCCTTTTGTCATTCTCATCGTCATGGCTATTCCGGCCACTCAAGTGTTGACGCAGATCTACGACAGTTCTGAATCCGATCTCGACATTATGGTCACTGGCTACCAATGGCGCTGGCAATATCGGTATTTGACAGCAACCGGCGAGGAAGTTGTCTTTTTCAGTAACCTGGCGACGCCAGCAGAGCAAATTCAAAACATCGCTGCTAAAGGGGAAAATTATTTGCTGGAAGTAGATGCGCCCATGGTGGTTCCGGTTAACAAAAAAGTGCGCTTACTACTGACCTCTGCCGACGTAATTCATTCTTGGTGGGTGCCTGATCTGGCAGTGAAAAAAGATGCTGTACCTGGTTTTGTAAATGAATCCTGGTTCATTGCCGAACAGCCCGGCATATATCGTGGTCAATGTACCGAGTTATGTGGCAAGGATCATGGGTTTATGCCGATAGTCGTGCAGGTAATGGCAGAAGCCGACTACAACAACTGGATAGCAGACAAACAAAAAGCGGCTGCAGCCGTCGCGGAACTGGCCAATCAAGAGTGGAGCCTGGAGCAACTGGTCGCACAAGGTCAAACCGTTTACACCACTTTCTGCATGGCTTGTCATCAACAAAATGGTCAAGGTTTGCCGCCGGCATTTCCTTCTTTGCTTGGTAGTCCAATCGCCACCGGCCCAATTGGCGATCATGTAGCTACCGTGATCAATGGTCGTCCGGGCACAGCGATGTCGGCTTATGGTGCTCTGCTAAGTCCGGTGGATATCGCCGCCGTGGTTACCTACGAGCGTAATGCATTTGGCAACACCATGGGTGACATGATCACCCCAGTTGAGATATTGCAACTGCAGGCTGCTGGTGAATAAGCAGATCACAAGCACCCAACCCCAACATAAAGCAATAATACACGTTTAAGGAATCAAACAAATGGCGATAGGACACGACGATCATCACCATGGCCCAGCCAAAGGCATTACGCGCTGGCTGTACACCACCAACCACAAAGACATAGGCTCGATGTATTTGTGGTTCAGTTTTGCCATGTTTCTGCTGGGCGGTACGTTTGCGCTGGTGATTCGTGCCGAATTGTTTCAGCCTGGTTTACAGTTTGTTGAACCGAGCTTTTTTAACCAGATGACTACCATGCACGGGTTGGTGATGGTTTTTGGTGCGGTAATGCCGGCATTTGTTGGCCTGGCAAACTGGATGATTCCACTGATGATTGGCGCGCCCGACATGGCGTTGCCCCGCATGAACAACTGGAGCTTCTGGATTTTACCGTTTGCATTTGCAATGTTGTCATCCACTTTGTTGATGGATGCAGGCGGCCCCAATTTTGGTTGGACTTTCTACGCGCCGTTATCCACGACCTACGCTCCGTCTACCGTTACCTTCTTCATCTTCGCCATTCACATTATGGGCGCCTCGTCGATCATGGGTGCCATCAACATTATCGCCACCATCCAAAATCTGCGTGCGCCCGGTATGACTTACATGAAAATGCCGATGTTTGTTTGGACCTGGCTGATTACTGCTTATTTGTTAATTGCGGTAATGCCGGTACTGGCGGGTGTGGTAACGATGATGTTGTTCGATATTCACTTTGGTACAAGCTTTTTCAGTGCGGCCGGAGGTGGCGACCCAGTGTTGTTCCAGCATGTGTTCTGGTTCTTCGGTCATCCCGAGGTGTACATCATGATTCTGCCAGCATTCGGCGTCGTGTCTGAAATCATCCCGACCTTTTCGCGCAAAAAATTGTTTGGTTACGACTCGATGGTGTATGCCACATCCTCCATCGCATTTCTGTCTTTCATAGTATGGGCGCATCACATGTTTACCACGGGTATGCCCTTGGCCGGTGAATTGTTCTTCATGTATGCAACCATGCTGATCGCGATACCGACTGGAGTGAAAGTATTTAACTGGATCACCACCATGTTCCGCGGCTCCATTAGTTTTGAAACACCGATGTTGTTTGCAATTGCCTTTGTCGTGTTGTTCACCATGGGCGGCTTTACTGGTTTGATGTTGGCAATTGCACCTGCAGACTTCCAATACCACGATACATATTTCGTGGTTGCCCACTTTCATTATGTGCTGGTGCCGGGTGCTATTTTTTCCATCATGGCGGCTGCCTACTATTGGTTGCCAAAATGGACGGGCAATATGTATGACGAAACTTTGGGCAAATTACATTTTTGGCTGTCGTTCGTTGGCATAAACGTATTGTTTTTTCCACAGCATTTCTTGGGTTTGGCGGGCATGCCACGCCGTATTCCCGACTATGCATTGCAATTTGCAGACTTCAACATGGTGTCGAGTATTGGCGCATTTATTTTCGGCTTTAGTCAGCTGCTCTTTTTGTTCATCGTGGTTAATACCGTGAAGGGCGGCAAGAAGGCGACAAGCAAAGTATGGGAAAGTGCCGAAGGATTGGAGTGGACTGTGCCCTCCCCAGCGCCGTATCACACGTTTAGCACACCACCGTCCATTCAATAATAGCAATCACACTAGCGTATGAAAGATAGCCACACAAATTTACAACAGCAACAACGCACGGGTCGTGTGCTTGCCAAATTAGTAGTAATAGTAGTGGGCATGTTCGGCTTTGGTTTTGCGCTGGTGCCTATTTATGACGTGTTCTGTGACATCACTGGGCTTAACGGAAAAACTGGAGCGCGTACTACCTACACTGCTGCGACTGTCGCAGTCGACCAGGAGCGAACTGTAACCGTGCAGTTTACGGCCAATAACAATGCAGGCATGAGCTGGGAATTTCACCCGATGGTTAATCAGGTTGAGATACATCCTGGACAACTGACAGAAGTAAAATTTTATACACGTAATCCCTCATCGGTTGCCATGGTTGCACAGGCAGTACCGAGTGTTGTGCCGTTTATCGCGGCTGACTATCTGCATAAAACCGAATGTTTTTGTTTTACCCAGCAGACTCTTGCTGGGGGCGCGTTTGTAGAAATGCCGGTGATTTTTTACTTAGATCCGGCCATTCCCGCTGAGGTCAGCAAACTGACTTTGTCGTATACCTTGTTCGACGTAACAACAAATTTTATTAATGCAGGCAGCAACCTGACTGCAAACTAAACACAAGATTGAGGATGGTTTGACCCATGGCGCATGCAGCAAAAGAAGAAGTAAGCAACGGCTACGAATCTTATTATGTACCCGAGCAGTCCAAATTTCCGATCTGGGCTTCTTTTGGGTTGTTTCTCATGGTGTTTGGCTTGGCCAATACCCTCAACGACATCAAGGCCGATGTTAGTGCCACCACCTCCAGCTGGTTGGCGTTTAGTGGGTTTTTTATCTTGTCGTGTGTGCTGTATAGCTGGTTTGCCACACAAATCCGCGAAAATAACCAAGGTCTGCCAAGTGCCCAGCTCAAACATTCTTATGTGCTTGCCATGTACTGGTTTATTTTTTCCGAAGTAATGTTTTTCTGTGCGTTTTTTGGCGCCTTGTATTATGTGCGTAATCTATCGGTGCCCTGGTTGGGCGGCGAAGGTGCCAAAGGCGTGGCGGCCATGTTGTGGCCAAATTTTGAGCCCATTTGGCCAGTTATTGCCAACCCCAATCCGGAACTTTTTGAAAATCCGGAGGAGTCCATGGCCTGGAAAGGTTTTGGCGAAGCACTGCATTATTTACCGCTGTGGAACACGATCTTACTGTTGAGCTCCAGTGTCACGGTTCATATTGCACACACAGGGTTAAAAGATAACAATCGTAAAAAACTGATTACCTGGTTGAGTTTAACGGTGTTACTGGGTGTGGTGTTTTTATTTTTACAGATGCAGGAATATAGCGAAGCGTATTCAGAGCTTGGCTTAACCCTGAATTCTGGCATTTATGGTTCTACTTTTTTTCTGTTGACAGGCTTTCACGGTTTTCACGTAACACTCGGTACTTTTATGTTGTCCGTGATGCTGCTCCGTGCCATCAAAGGCCATTTCAAACCCGAAGATCATTTTGGGTTTGAAGCCGCGTCTTGGTATTGGCATTTTGTAGATGTGGTGTGGGTGTGTCTGTTTCTGTTCGTCTACATTTTGTAGCAATGCAGCGCAACTCTATCCTAATGCCTTAAAAAAAGTTATAGCAATCACCGGAGCCAGGGCGCATCCAGTATCAACTCGCCTGACATCACGCCCCAGGTGATGCAAATGATCAGCAACACAGCCAGTGTTACTCTGACACCAAGGGCAACATGAGTGCGACGGCCAAGGCCTTGATCCTTGTAAAAAAATACGGCGCTGCTACCTAGGCTGATGATGATGGCAATAAGTAATAATACGATGATGGTTTTGAGCATTGTGGGTGGGGTGCTTGGCGAGTGTGTCAGCCCATAGTAACAAACTACGGGATATCTCAATAAGTTCCATGCCCCTTTGGTGTTAGAGAGCACCTTCTAAGCGCCGGTACTTCAATATGTTGGCAAAGCTGGGCCACAAGCGGTTCGACTGGAAACTTACCTTGTTAGTGTTGGTGTTGTGTCCCGTGTTGGTGAGTTTGGGGTTTTGGCAGTTGCAACGCGAGCAAGAAAAAATCGATCTTCTAAACCTTTATTCGGAACGTCAGCAACAAGCCCCCGTCGACATCGCGCAGCTTGATCCACTAGACGACCTGTCTTATCGGCAAGTAACTATCGCCGGCAGTTTCGATAACACCCATGTGTTTTTACTCGACAACAAAACATATCAGGGTCAACCAGGATATGAAGTTATTGTGCCCTTGCACACCACCGCAGGAACGGTGGCATTTATCAACCGCGGTTGGATTCCCCAGGGTCAATATCGGGACCAGCTGCCGGCAATCGCTAGTGTCTTTGGTGAGGTGTCTCTCACCGGAAGTGTTTATGTTGCAGTGGGCAAGCAGCTAGTGCTTGGAACAGAGTTGGCCGCCCAAGGTTGGCCTAAAGTAATTCAAACGCTTGAACCTGCCGTATTATTTACGCTGGCAGGTAAAGACGCGCGCTTACCGTTATTTCCTTTCAGTATTCGTCTAGCCCAAACCAGTCCGCACGTGTTCATGCGTAACTGGCCGGCAATTACCACCTCGCCAGAAAAACACCGAGGCTACGCAGTACAATGGTTTGCAATGGCGGTAACCTTGCTAGGGCTCTTTCTGTATTACAGCCTACGATCTACCCAAAAATAAGCGTGGAAAAAAACCCAACAGCCCACTCCAGCCCACTCCAAACAGATTTCTCACCATGGACCTTAATAAACTTAAACTAACTTTTCTATTATTAATTGCAGTGGTGCCGATCAGTCTGGCTACTTGGGTATTTAGTTTGCGCGAAGTGCAAGGCGTAAATAAAACCACAAACAAGGGGGAATTACTGTCCCCAATTATTGATATCACTGCATTTGATTTTCGCGATGTAGAAGGGCGTAGCGCGTATGTTTCATTCGAAGACACCATCAGCAAGGTCTTGCCTAAAGATTATAGTCCGCAGCCTTGGCGCTTGATTTATCTGGGCGCTCCGGCGTGTGATGCTGTTTGTACCGAGCGCCTGTATTTTTTACGGCAATTGCACATTCGTTTAAACGCCGAGTCCAAACGGGTTGAACGGGTTTATGCGCAAGTCAGCAACACCTTAGATCCTTTGCCGGAAGTAACTAAAGCACACTTTTCCGAGCAGCAGCCAGACCTAAAAATTGTTTATGCCCTCACGCCGACAGTACAAGCACTAGTCACACCCACCCTAACAAACGGTAGTAACCCCATCACCTCACATTATATTTATGTAGTCGATCCTCTGGGGAATGTGATGATGTTTTTCACACCCGAAAACACCCCTGAACAAATTCTTTCTGATCTCGATAAGCTGCTCGATCAAAGCAGTGTGGGATAATATGGGACAGTAGGCTTTCACCATTTTTGGACAATTGGAACCTTTATGCTCAGCTCTAAATCGTCTTATAACCTAGCCTTAGGTGCTACAGCGCTAGCGTTGTGTGTAGTGATCCTTGGTGCTTTTACGCGTTTGGCGGATGCTGGACTCGGTTGCCCGGACTGGCCCGGCTGTTACGGCCTTGCTATTTGGCCGCAGTCCAGTGCACAGATTACGCAAGCCGAGCTGTCTTTTCCCGAAGCGCCGTTCGAACTACATAAAGCTTGGCCAGAAATGGTGCATCGTTATTTCGCCAGTACACTTGGATTGGTGATCGTGGCCATCAGTTTTATGGCCTGGCGCAAGCGCAAGGTGCCCGGTCAACCATTCAAATTGCCTTTGTTTTTATTGCTGCTGGTTATCGCGCAAGGGATGTTTGGTATGTGGACAGTCACTCTCAGATTATGGCCGCAGGTAGTGACCACACATTTGCTCGGGGGCTTCGCCACGCTCAGTCTGTTGTGGCTGCTGGTGTTGCGTTTGCAAAATCGTCCCTGGGCTGCGCTGAATATTCCCCTGCATCACTGGCAAAAACTAAAATCTTTGGCGCTGATCGGATTGCTGTTGGTGATAATACAAATTGCCCTCGGTGGTTGGACCAGTTCCAATTATGCAGCGCTTGCATGCCCCCAATTACCGACTTGTCAGGGTCGCTGGTTGCCACCAATGGACGTAGCGACTGGCTTCAACGTACTGCAGGAAATTGGGCCCAACTATTTAGGTGGTCAATTGGATGGCAGTGCCAGAGTTGCCATTCATATGATGCATCGTATCGGCGCTGTGGTGGTGTCTGTCTATTTAATTTTTTTGCTCAGTCAGTTGTATCGTCACGCCGGGGGCTCGCTTTTGCACAGGCCTTTGTACAGGCAAGCGCATGTCATTGCAGGTTTGCTTGGTGTGCAAGTGTTGCTGGGCATGAGCAATATCATTTGGCAACTACCGTTGGCGGTAGCAGTGGCACACAATGCGGGGGGTGCCTTGTTACTGCTGGCGCTGGTCACGCTCAATTATCGGCTGCGCAAAAATATCACTGAGTAACCGTACATGTTTTCTCTTGAACGCTATTTATGACAAAGAATGTCGCTAGAACAGTTATAGGTTGTATCGCGTTTATGGCCTTGTTGGTGGGGTTGCTGGTCAACCGTGTGCTGACACCACCTCTCTTGAGCAATGCACAGTTGGCAGAACAGGGCCTGTTTGTTTATGACGTGCCGCGCAAGATCCAAGACTTCAACTTGTTAGATCACGAGGGCAAACCATTTGCCAACTCGCAGCTGGTCGGTCAGTGGTCGATGGTGTTTTTTGGTTACACAACGTGTCCTGATGTTTGTCCACTTACCCTTGCAGCTATCCGTCAGTTCAAGCAGTTAATGCAGGAAAAAGACAGTGCCCTGCCTATCCAAGTAACCTTTATCACTGTTGATCCACAGCGCGACACGCCGGAAAAACTTGCCGCATATGTGCATTATTTTGGCGACGACTACCTCGGTGTTACAGGCGCATACATCGACATATTTACATTTGCCCGCCAATTGAACGTAGCCTTTGGATATCAACCGGTAGAAAACGGCGACTATCTAGTTAGTCACAGTGGCGAGATTATGCTGATCAATCCCAATGGCGATTTTCATGGCTTCTTCAAATTGCCACACTCGCCAGAGCGTATGGCAGCTAATTTTTCAGCGGTACTTGGCACTTGGCAATAGGGCTAAAGCCTAATATTGCAACGCTCAGGTCATCCAACAAACCTAAAAAAGTTAGAAAAAATCATCGAAACAGAAGAACAGAAAACAAATCCCTAAAAAATTAAAAAACTTGAATAAATGTTTTATATTCCCTTGTTGAATAAAGGTTTTATATTGCGTAGGATAAATTCGATCGTTTCTAGTCTCATAGGAAAACCGTAGGCTTAATAGCCTAGCCACTTGTTTTGCAGTTGCAGTTCATGTCTCTAATTTTAACTTACGAGTAGGTGAAATGATTGTAAAGCCTCGATTTACCGGTAAATTGCTTACCCTAACAGCCCTTGCGTTGATCACATCTTGCCTAAACTCTTCGGTGTACGCGCAATCAGACGAAGGCAGTGTCTTTGGTCGTGCTACCGCAGGCGCCACAGTCACAGTGACCAGCCCAACAACAGGGGTGACACGTACTACAACTGTCGATCCCAGCGGCGACTTTGCTATCACACGGCTACCCCCCGGCCTTTATACCGTGACCGGAGATGGCAACACTGTGGAAGTTTTGGTAAAGATTGGTAGCGGTTCAAGCGTCAGCCTTGACCAATCAATTGAAGAGATATCAATTTTTGCTAGCCGCCAACGCTCGATTGACTTCTCGTCAACAGAATCCAACAGTGTGTTCACGCAAGAGATGGTGCAGCAACTGCCGGTACCGATGAATGTCAATGCTGTGGCAACACTGACCCCGACTGTATTACGCGGTGATACAGGGCTGGGATCAGGCGACCTGCCCAGTTTTGCGGGCTCGTCTGTCGCAGAAAATGCTTACTACATCAACGGTTTTGACGTCACCAATATCCGCAACTTCCTGTCTTATGCAGATCTGCCGTTTGAGGCGATTGCGCAGCAACAGGTAAAAACGGGTGGCTACGGGGCAGAATATGGCCGTTCGCTGGGAGGCGTAGTCAGCTTGTCGACCAAGCGTGGTACCAACGAGTGGACCGGTGGAATGTCGTTCTACACTATGCCGAATTCGTTGCGCGCTTCAGGCAAAAACGTGTTGAGCCGTGAGCCCGAAGAAGCTGGGGTTTACACCGTGTTTAGCAAAGACGACCAACGCGACATATCGACTTTCAATATCAGAGGCGGCGGTGCCTTGATCAAAGACAAATTGTTTATGTTCGCGCTCGTGCAGCGTGAAGAGAGTGAATTAGTAAATTTCGCGCAAAGTACAACGACGGTTCAAACAAGCAACACACCCACAGGGCTTATAAAACTTGACTGGAACATAGCTGACGGGCACCTGCTGGAGTTTACCAATATTTTCAACAAGCAAAAGATAGAGTTAACAGACCATGTTAACGCCAAATCATTCAGCACTGAGCTCAATGGTGCAGGCAAAGATAGCTGGTTAATCACAGGTGGCACAGTCTCAATTGCGAAATACACGGGCGCGTTTACAGACAACTTCACCACGTCGGTATTGGTGGGCCAAGTGGAAGACTTGGTCGGTACCTTGTACGGTTCCCGCGTGCAGAACGCCACGTGTCCTGTGGTGCTAGACACCAACTTAGCTGAAATTGGCTGCTGGCAAGGACCTTTCCCGGGCGGCGGTGGACGACTTGCAGAGCCACCAGATTTTGACAAGCGCTTGGCGGCTCGTATCGATTTCGAATATCTCTACGGCGACCATAAGTTCCGTGCCGGGGTCGATGCCCAGGAATTTGAGTCATCAGAAGCCGGGGGCTCAAGCTATGCTACCGGCCATTACTATCGTTATTATGTAGTGCCAGCCTCAGGCACGATTAACGGCGTTGCCGGCTTTGTGCCGGGATCTCAATTTGTGCGAGATCGCAACTCTAACACCACCTCTGGTACCTACATGGTGGAGAATACCGCCTATTACGTGGAAGACAGTTGGCAAATCTTAGACCCTCTGCGTATTTACGGTGGTGTGCGTGCTGAGTCATTCAACAACAAGAACGGAGATAAAATCAGTTTCGTTGAACAAAAAAACATGATTGCACCCCGGCTTGGATTTTCTTACGAAATGGCATTGGACAATCCGACCAAACTCTACGGTAGCCTAGGGCGCTACTTCATTCCGGTAGCGTCAAATACCAACATCCGCATGACGCGCGGAGAGCTCTACGTTCAGAACTACCATCAGTTTGCGAGTCGTAATCCAACTACACAAGGCCCTGTCAGCCTTGGCCCGAAAATTGGCGTGTCGCAGGTGGTCAGTGATGGCAGCCTGCCCCTTCCCGCAACGGTTGCTGATACAAATCTGCAACCCATGAACCAAGATGAGCTTATTCTAGGGGTCCAACAAACGCTGGACACTGGCTGGACATTAGGCGCGAAGGTCATGTATCGCTCGCTCAATGACGGCATGGATGATTTTTGTGGCCACGGTGCTTTCGAAAATTATGCTAAAGACAAAAAATACGCAAACTTCGACAGTAGTTCACTGGCAAGCTGCATCCTCATGAACCCGGGCAACGATGTCAATCTGATGATGGACATCGATGGCAAAGGCAAGCTTGTGGCTCAAACTGTGCCAAGTAAGTATTTCGGCCTGTCGAAATACACCCGCACCTACCGGGCTGTAGAGTTTAGCTTTGAAAAGCCGTTCGATGGGCTTTGGGGTGTCGCCGGTTCGTATGTATATTCAGCCAGCAAAGGCACCGGAGAAGGCTATGTGTCGTCTACAATTAATCAGGACGACGCGGGTGTTACCCAGGACTTCGATTTTGGTTCACTCACCGATGGCGCCAGCGGTCGGCTGCCAAACGACCGGGAGCATGTGTTCAAGCTGTATGGAAATTATGCCCCGGTGGAATATCTGCAGCTTGGTTTCAACCTAACCGCCTTGTCAGGTCGACCCTTGAGTTGTATTGGTTTCGTGCCTCCCAAAGTGGCAGACTTTGCTGATGCTTCGAATTACAGCACGGCCTCTTCGTACTACTGTTTGGATAGTACCGGAACCAGTCGTCTCGGCCAGCGTGGCGAAGCCGGCAAAACGCCTACTACTTATACGCTGGATCTGCAGGCTCGGCATACCTTCGAGAACATGTTTGGAGGTGGTAGCCTGACTGTGCAGGCAGATATGTTTAATGTGCTCAATTCCCAAAAACCAGTCGAGTTGAGCGAAGTGCGAGATTTTAGTCGTGCTTCGTCCAATGCAGCGACGGGTAACCAGCTTAGCCAGAACTATGGACTCCCCATTGCATTCTTGTCGCCACGTGCGGTGCGGTTGTCGATGCGTTACGAGTTCTGATAAAAGCCAAGAGGCTGTTGAAAGAGGGGCGCTGCGGCGCCCTTTTTTTTGCTGTCGACAATATTCTGGAATAAGATTAAGTGAAGTCAGCGTCAATTTTTTGCGCAAGTTTGTAGTAAATCCGGTAGTCTCATAAACGCATGCTTACAATTTCATATAACAATATATAAAGAGGTGAAAGATGCTGCGTACAAAATTATATAGTTCAATGCTGGCATTAACGTTGTTTGGCTTTAGTGCACAAGCGGTCAATGCTCAAGCACCACAAGAGAATCCGCTGGCTGCTGATCATGACTTGCAGACTCGTTCGCGGATCCCAGAAATAAAACGCAGCGATATGAAAGCCGAAGACCAAGCAATTTATGACAAAGTGGCGGGACTCAATCGCACCACCCCTTTGATGGGGCCACAGGGCGTTTCCCTGCACATGCCAAAAGTGGCGCAGGCGATGGACATTCTCAACCAGTATTTGCGTTACGACAGCATCATTGGCCGCCGTTATATTGAAACATCCATACTGGTCGCGGCGCGCGAATTTGATCAACAATACGAATGGACAGCCCACGAACCCACAGCGCTAAAAGAAGGTGCCCCGCAAGCCGTAGTGGATGCCATAAAATTTGATCGAGATATTGCTGGGCTAGAAGCCAAAGACAGTTTGATTATTCGCTATGGCCGGGAATTACTGCGCGATCATCATGTGAGCTCAGCGACCTATGCCGAGGCCGTATCTTTGTTCACGCAGCAAGGAGCCTTAGAAATAGCGGCTGTTATGGGGGATTATGTGTTGGCAGCAATTTTGTTGACGGCGATAGATCAACAGTTACCTGCCACCACCATACCCTTGCTGCCTGACGCGGGTGGTGAATAAATAATTTATGAGCGGCTAGTCTCATAACGTTAGTACGCCTGTAATTGTTGCTGTTTTGCACAGCAATATTTATTTTTTAAAAAGCAGGAACAGATGCCGCATATTTTATTTGCAGCACTTCTGTGGCGACTAGTAAAAGAAGGCCATCATCGCCAGTGCCGGGGCTATGAGTAATCGTATAACTAGAAGAGTAAATTTCAAACACAGACACTACCCCACCACCAACTTACTGTGCTTAACTTGCGGCCATTGTTTTCTCATTCTAAAAATAATAGTCCCTCCTAATGGACGTAGTTCAATACATCGAAAATTTTCTCCAGTCGTTCGCCGCCGGCATTCTCACGGGTGTTATCTATGGCTTGATGTGTGTGGGCCTTACCGTGATTTTCGGAGTGATGCGGGTGATCAACTTTGCCCAAGGTGAATTCATGATGCTGGGCATGTATTTCACTTATTTTATGTTTAGTTGGTTGGGCGGTTATCCATTTTTTGATGGGCTGTATTTCCCCTTTGTGTTGGCCTTGCTCGCGGGTCCGGTGCTGTTTGGTGTGGGAAATTTAGTCCATAGGGGTTTGTTGCAAAAAGTCACCGGTCAGAATGCGAGCCGGCTAGAAGGCGGTGGGCATTATGCACAACTGGTGCTCACCTTTGGTCTTGCGCTAGTGCTGCAAAATGGCGGGCTGTGGCTGTTTGGCTCTACGTTGGTGTCGGTGCCGTCTGAGCTGTCTTACAGCGCCTGGGAAATGGGGCCGCTGTATCAAGACAGAATTATTATTTTTATCAATCAAAACCAATCCATTGCCGCACTGCTGGCGCTGGGTGTGGTGTTGGTATTTGCACGTTATATGGCGCGGTCAAGATTAGGTAAATCGTTGCGCGCGGCGGCAGATAATCCAGAGGCTGCGGTTTATATGGGCATTGATGTAAGCCGTGCACATCGCATTGCTTTTGGGTTTGGGGTGGGCATTACCGCCATTGGTGGCGGGCTCTTGGCATCGAACGCACCGTTTCAACCTTATATTGGTACCGACTATGTCATTATCATGTATGCCGGCGTTGTACTGGGCGGGCTGGGCAGTATAAGGGGCGCATTTTTGGGCGGCTTGAGTATTGGCATCTTGCAACAAGTGTCAGCGTCTTTTCTGCCTAATCAATTACAAAACACCATGATATTTACCTGTTTTCTGCTGACCATATTATTGCGACCACAAGGTTTGTTTGGTCTGCGCGAAAGGGTGGCATGATGATTTTAAAACGAGATCTGCTCCGCATCGTGCTGTTTTGTATCAGCTACGCAGCGTTGGCAGCGCTAGTCGGCAATTCGTATTATTTGTTAATCATGACTCTGGTGCCGGTGTGGGCGGTGATGGGTTTGTCGTGGAATCTCTTCAGTGGGTACAGCGGTTTGGTGTCGTTTGGCCACGCCGCATTTTTCGGTGTTGGCGCATACACCGTAGCACTCACCCTCCAAATGTGGCAGCTCAGTCCCTGGTACAGCTTAGTGCTGGCAGGATTACTCGGCGGTATTGGTGGCCTGTTGGTTGGCCTGCCCACGTTCCGTTTGCGTGGGCACTATTTTGCGCTGGCCATGTTGGCCTATCCGCTGGTGATGCTCTACATTTTTGAATGGCTCGGTTATCAGGAAGTGGCTTTAATGATGATACGCGAACAGCCCCTTGCCTTCATGCAATTTGAAAATCCACAGGTGTATGTTTATTTGGCCGTGGTGTTGCTTGCACTGGCGCTGATCGTTACCGCAATACTGGCACGCTCTCGTTTTGGTATGTCGCTGCTGGCTATTAAGCAAAATGAAGAAGCTGCTGAAGCAGCGGGCATCGACACCCGGTATTGGAAACTGCTTGCACTTTGCATCAGCGCAGCGATGGCCGGCACGGTGGGCGGGTTTTATGCGGTAGTGCTGCTGGTGGTGACTCCGTTCGCAGTGTTTGGCATGTTGGTGTCGGCGCAAGCGCTGGTCATTGCCATGTTTGGTGGCGCTGGCACTTTATGGGGGCCAGTGCTGGGGGCGGTTATTCTGGTACCACTGAGCGAAATATTACACGCGTACTACGGGGCAAAAGTTCCTGGAATTCAGGGCGTAATCTATGGCTTTGCGGTTATTGCGGTAATTATCTACGCACCAGATGGCCTGATCTGGAAATTGCGGGCTTTTTTTGGAGCGCGGCAAACACCACTGCCTGCCTCGAGTGTTGCCGGCTTGCATACCAAGGGCAGTGCATCTTTGCTCGCGTGTGGTGTAGAGGCGAATGCAGCTGAATTTATTTTGGAAGTAAAACAACTGCAAAAATCATTTGGTGGCTTACAGGCGATTGACAACCTTTCGTTTAACGTTAAACGCGGCGAATTACTCGGCATTATCGGGCCGAACGGTGCTGGTAAAACCACCTTGTTTAATTTGCTCAATGGGTTTGTCCAGCCCGACAGCGGCAGCATCGAGTTTGAAGGTGCTTCTTTGCTAAAACTTAAACCCAACAAAATTTGTCGCCGTGGCATTGCGCGCACCTTTCAAGTGGCCAAACCGTTCCCGCGTCTTTCGCTGTTCGACAATGTGGTTATTGGTGCCTATGGTGCCAGCCACAATAATAACCAGGCTTGCATGCTGGCTGGTGCCGCCTTGCAGCTGGTGGGTTTGCAAGACAGTGCCCACAATTTGCCAGCCCAGCTCAGCAACCGTGAGTTGCGGTTGATGGAACTGGCGCGAGCGCTGGCGGCAAATCCTAAGTTGATTCTGGTGGATGAAATTTTCGCCGGGCTCGACCCCGAATCTGTGCAAGTGGTAGAACAGGTGCTGCGCAAAGTCACGGCACTGGGCATTACGGTGGTAATCATCGAACACAGCATGAAAACCATGGTGCAGTTGGTCGCGCGTTTTGTTGTGCTTGATCACGGTGCACTGTTGGCCACAGGTATTCCACAAGACATCGTGCGTAATCCCAAGGTTATCGAAGCGTATCTCGGCAAGAAGTGGTTGGCTCATGCTCAAGCTCACTAATCTTTATGCCGGTTATGGCGCTGTGGACGTGCTGAAAGATGTCAGCATTGAAGTAAATGAAGGCGAATTTGTCGCCATTGTTGGCCCCAATGGCGCAGGTAAAACTACCCTTTTTAAAGCCATTTCCGGCTTGGTAACACCGTCGCGCGGCAACGTATATTTTGCCGAACATAATTTACTCAAGGTCAGCCCGCACCAGCGTGCGCATTTGGGTATTGCCCATGTGCCGGAAGGCCGTCAGGTATTTCCTTCGCTCACCATCCTCGAAAATCTGGCTTTGGGGGCTAGCACTGCCAGCGGTCAGCGCGACTGGAACGACAATCTGGAAAAAATCTTCAGCTGGTTTCCGGTTTTAAAAATACGCCAACATCAAAGAGCTGGTTCTTTGTCTGGGGGTGAACAACAAATGCTCGCTATCGGACGCGGCATCGCCGCGAGTCCGCGCTTACTGCTACTCGACGAACCCTCGATGGGACTGTCGCCCCTGATTGCCGACGAAATAAGCGAACGCTTGGTCGAGATCCACCGCAGCTCTAAACTCAGTGTGTTATTGGTAGAACAGCGCGTGGCCGAAGCCTTGCATTACGCCAATCGCGGTTATGTGCTTGAAACCGGCAGAGTTGTGCTTAGCGGCAGCCAAGCCAGCTTGCAGCAGGATGACAGGATTCGGCAGGTGTATCTGGGCATGTAATGTAAATCCGGCTGCTCAGCACAAGGTTATTGAGTAGCCGTTTGTCATTCCAAAAAGGGACATCCTTTTTTGGCATGTCTTGATAGCCCGTCTTGACAGAGCATGGCTTGCGTTCAATCATGGCCCCTATCCACACTAGGTCTGAGCACACAGGAATTTCCATGCGTTTGCCCCTTTGCTTTTTTATGACTGCCCGTTCATTTGTGTTAAGCCTTGGCTTGCTCACCGCTTTTGTTTATATCCCCGCGTTCGCCCAACCCGCTGCTGTAAAAGTTGGCTTGATTGTGCCTTTATCGGGCCCATGGGCACGGCAAGGACAAGTGATGCGGCAAGGGGCCGAGCTGGCCATCAAACATATCAACACACAAGGTGGTATTGCTGCGTTGGGCGGTGCTCCCATGGAGCTGCTAGTGTTCGATGCGGGCGACTCTGTGGAGCGCGCCAAAAACGCGGCGCAACGTATGGTTGCTGAAGAACCGGATTTAGTGGGTGCTGCAGGTGCCTACTTGAGTTCCTTTACCTTGGCAGTAACGGAAGTCACCGAGCGGGCAAGTTTGTCGATGTTAACGCTGTCGTATTCTGATTTGCTTACAACGCGCGGTTTCTATTATGTATTTCAGACCTCGGCGTCGGGTGCTTATCAGTCGACTAATGCATTGCCCATTTTGCTCGACATTGCCACAGCCGCTTCCGGCGCCAGGCCCAAGACTATTGCAATTGTGATGGATAATACGGCAGCCTCGGTGGCGTTTGTCGCTCCCATCAAAGAAGGCAGTGCCCTCAAAGACAACAACCTCGAACTGGTAGTTGATGAGGTGTTCACGCCGCCCCTGGCTAACGCAACGTCCCTGATCCAACGGGTTCGCGCCGCCCGCCCTGATCTATTACTGCTGTTGCCTACAACAGTGTCCGATTCTAAATTGCTACTCGAAAAAATGAATGAATTCGGGCTTGGACGCGGCAAACTTCCCACTGTTTCCAATGGCAGTGCGATGGGGGATCCGGATCTGTTGCAGAACATGCCGGCGGCCTTGCTTGAAGGAGTAATGTCGGTGGTGGGTAACTGGAGTTTGCGTGGTCAAGAAGGAATTATTGAAGAATACAAGAACATCTCGGGCGAACCTTGGATGACGCAGAACGCGCTGAGCGAATACGGCCATATGTGGCTACTCAAAGAAGCGCTGGAGCTGGCCGGCGTTGCCGACAAAAAGGCCGTGGCAGAAGCCTTGCACAAGATGGATATCAGTAATGGAGCGGCCAGTTATTTTCCGGGCAACCGCGTACGCTTTGCCGCCGATGGCAAGCGTATCGATGCGCAATTGCTGGTGATTCAATGGCAAAATGGGGTGCCGGTCAGTGTTTATCCAGACGCTACCGCCATGCAAAAAATCAAGTGGCCAGCACCCTGATCCAACAACCCAAGAAGTGCTGATCAGCCCGCATACCAACCCCCGTCCACACTTTCACAAGCACCTGTCACAAAGCGGGCAGCATCTGACGCCAGATAAAGGGCAACAGTTGCGACTTCTTCAGGTGTTCCCATACGTCCCATCGGCTGGCTTGCGTCCATAGCGGCGCGAATCGCTTCCGGGTCGGGGTATTCGTTGATGCGATCCATCATAAACTTGGTAGTGATACGGCCAGGGCAGATGCAATTGACGCGGATATTGTGTTTTGCGTGATCCATTGCCATCGCTTTGGTCATGCCAACGATGGCAAATTTAGTCATGCAATACGCGAAACGATCCGGCACGCCAATCAGTCCACAAATACTGGCCATGTTCACAATCACGCCGGCCTTGCGCAGCATGAAATGTGGCATTACTGCGCTGCTCATGTTGTAAGTACCTTTCACGTTGGTTTGGTACAGGCGATCGAAGTCTTGTGGGGTGGTTTCGTTAATGGTGCCGACTTTACCAACGCCGGCGTTGTTGACCAGTATGTCTATATGAGATTGTGCTTCTACCGTGGCGACCATAGCATCTACACTGGAACGGTCGGCAATATCGCAGTGATGTAGCACAATAGACTGCCAAAATTCAGAATTTGCATGGGTAGTACGAGCGCCCTCAAGATCAATATCGCCCACATGCACCGTGGCCCCCACGGCTGCAAATAACTCGACAATTGCAGCCCCAATACCGGAACCACCGCCTGTTACCACTACGGTTTTATTTTGTAGATTAAACGGATTTGGTGTCATGGTCGGAGGCCTTTTTCCACGGTATGATACGGGCTCACACCGTTTATGTTTATTTTCAATTTGAGGAGAATCCTAAAGATGTCTGATGACTCACGCAAGGCTATGAAAGACAAAGGGCTGAAAATACGCCGCGAAGTATTAGGCAGCAAACATGTTGATGCCTCCATGGATAAAGCCAATCCCTTCAATGCCGAAATGCAGCAGCTACTCAACGAATATTGCTGGGGCGCTACGTGGGGCCGCGAAGTACTTACTCGCAAAGAACGCAGCTTGTTGAATCTAGGCATGTTAACTGCCTTGGGTCGCCAACATGAAGTAGCCGTGCATGTACGCGGTGCTCGCAACAATGGTCTGACTAACGCACAAATCGCCGAAGTGTTTTTACATGCCGCCATTTATTGTGGTGTGCCGGCGGCTGTTGATAGTTTCCGTACTGCTACCCAGGTATTGGAAGAATATGACGCGCATTAATATCACACCACCGGCAACAATTGGTTTTATTGGTTTGGGCAATATGGGTTTCCCCATGGCAAGTCGCCTGGCCGCGGCCGGCTACCGACTAACGGTAGCGGATTTAAATGCAGATGCCGTAACAAAATTTTGCGCAGAAACTGGCAGCAAAAGCGCGGCATCGTTACAACTCTTGGGTGCAGCTTGCCAGGTTGTTATCACGATGCTGCCCGAAGGCAAGGCCGTACAAAAAGTGTTGCTGGGCGACGCTGGCGTTGTCAGCGGTCTGCAACCGGGCGCCTTTGTTATTGACATGAGCTCGTCCTCTCCAGTGGGTACTCGCGCATTGGCAGTACAGTTAAGTGCTTTGGGTTTCCCGCTCATCGATGCCCCAGTTTCCGGCGGCATCTATAAGGCAGCCGAAGGTAAAATTTCCATAATGGCGGGTGGCGAAAAAGACCCGATAGAACAATGCCGTCCGCTGTTGGAAGTGATGGGTAAGATGTTTCTTACTGGCGGCCCGGCCAGTGGCCATGCCATGAAAGCAATGAACAACTATTTGTCAGCCGCAAGTTTGGCGATAGCGTCCGAAGCTGTAATTACCGGCACCAAATTTGGCCTAGACCCGCAAATCATGGTGGACATTCTTAATGCATCGACCGGCCGCAGTAACAGCACCGAACACAAATTTCCCGCTTTTATATTGCCTCGCACGTTTAACTCCGGCTTTTTCCTCGGCCTGATGGCCAAAGATTTACGCTTTGCCAAAGAGCTGGCCGAATCGATGGGAACCTCACACGAGTTGTTGAGCGTTATCACCAACATGTGGGACAAGGCCGAAGCCGAGCTCGGCTTTAAATCCGATAACACCGAAGTGTATAAATATCTGGAAGCACTTGCGGTAAGTCAGGTGCAGGAATAATGCCAATGGCTGAACGCGAACCTTTTGCCGTTTATGCAATTCGTTATGCCACGCTGGAAAAACGTGCCAGCGAAAACTTCATTGGTGGTGATCCTCACGATGGCCCTATGCCCATGGATTATTTTGTGTGGCTGGCGGTTAGTGCTAGCCGCACTTTTGTAATTGATACTGGTTTTAACCAGAGCATGGCTATCAAACGCGGGCGTCAGTTTCTGCAATGTCCATCGGTGGGTTTAAAACTGCTCGGCGTTGATCCGGCAACAGTGCAGGACGTAATTGTCACCCATTTACATTACGACCATATTGGTAACTTTGATCTTTTCAAACAAGCGCGTTTTCATTTGCAGGACAGCGAAATGGCGTATGCCACTGGTCATCACATGGCTAATACATTCTTCTCTCACGCCTTTGAAGTGGAAGAAGTTGTGGCCATGGTGCGTAATGTGTATGCCGGACGTGTGGAGTTTTATAACGGTGATGCAATATTGGCACCAAATCTTTCCTTGCACCATGTGGGCGGGCACACCAAAGGTTTGCAAGTGGTGCGGCTGTGGACGCATGGTGGTTGGTTGGTGCTGGCATCCGATGCTAGCCATTACGCTGCCAACATGAATGAGCAGCGCCCCTTTCCGGTAGTGGTCGATGTTGGGCAGATGATAGATGGCTGGAAAAAAATGCGCACACTGGTGGATGATCCTGCGCGCATTATTCCTGGCCACGATCCTGCGGTAATGCGCAACTACTCTTCACCTTCGGCCGCCCTGCAAGGCATCGTGGTGAGGCTGGATATTTAAAAGGCATTGAAAAGGGGTGGTTATTGAAAGGGGTTATTTAAAGGGGTCAGACCCCTGTTCACCTTTTCAGGCGGGGCGACGCACTAAATTACTGAATATAAAAAGTAAGGCCGACACCACCACAATGCTTGGCCCAGTCGGGGTGTCAAAAAACCAGGATGCCGTAATACCACCAGCCACAGCAACACATCCCGCAACACTGGCGCCAAGCGCCATTTGTTCGGGAGAAGTAGCAAAACGACGAGCCGTTGCCGGTGGAATTATCATCAAGGATGTAATCAATAACACCCCAACAATTTTCATCGACACTGCAACTACCAAAGCCATGATCAGCATAAGCAGCAAACGAAGGCGAGTGACGTCGAGACCTTCTACCTGAGCCAGTTCTTGATGCAATGAAATTGCCAGCAAGCGGTTCCAGAACAGCACCAGAATAGTCAGCGCACTGCATGAACCCGCCGCAATCCAGATTAATTCGGCTGTGCTTACTGTGAGTAAATCACCGAAAAGATAAGCCATCAGATCAATTTGTACATTGGTCAAACTCAGCATCACCAGGCCCAGCGCCAAGCTGCTGTGCGCGAGAATGCCAAGCAGAGTGTCGGTGGCCAGGGATTTGTTTTTTTCCATCAGCACCAAACCCAGTGCCAAAGTGCAACACACAACAACGACCGCCAGTTGCATATTGATATCCAGCAGCAGGCCGAGCGCCAAACCCAGCAAAGCGGAATGCGCCAAGGTGTCACCAAAATACGCCATCCGTCGCCACACAATGAAACAGCCGAGTGGCCCGGCAACCAGAGCCAACATCAGGCCGGCAACAAGGGCGCGCACGATAAAATCAGCCATTGTTATGTTGCTCACGTGATTCGGATTGTTGTTCGTTGATAATTGCGCCAGTTAAATCGTGTGAATGGTTGTGATGGTGTGTGTAGACCGCCATCGCCGCTGCGCCGGTTTTGCCAAACAGCTCAAGATAAGCCGGATCATTGCTCACTTGTTCCGGGTGGCCGTGGCAGCACACATGTTGATTGAGGCAGATAACCTCGTCGGTAGCCGACATCACCAAATGTAAATCGTGCGACACCATTAACACGCCACATCGATGACGATCACGAATTTGGGTAATCAAGCGG
>Ga0209086_10001235_pt1 | contig 20964 bp, 21 predicted proteins | sample M_130207_XF_Meta_FD_187312 | JGI IMG/M metagenome (GOLD analysis project Ga0209086, IMG submission 187312) | Freshwater microbial communities from Lake Montjoie, Canada to study carbon cycling - M_130207_XF_MetaG (SPAdes) (version 2) | ecosystem: Environmental > Aquatic > Freshwater > Lake... | reverse complement strand
TAAAGCGTACGCATTTGACCTAAGGTTTTGCGACACTCACAAATATTAAAGCGTACGCATTTGACCTAAGGTTTTGCGACACTCACAAATATTAAAGCGTACGCATTTGACCTAAGGTTTTGCGACACTCACAAATATTAAAGCGTACGCATTTGACCTAAGGTTTTGCGACACTCACAAATATTAAAGCGTACGCATTTGACCTAAGGTTTTGCGACAATCACAAATATTAAAGCGTACGCATTTGAACTAAGGTTTTGCGACAATCACAAATATTAAAGCGTACGCATTTGACCTAAGGTTTTGCTACACTCACAAATATTAAAGCGTACGCATTTGAACATTACACCTAAGGTTTTGCGACACTTTTGCCAAAAGTGTAGGTTACCACTTGGATTTACGAACATTAATTTTCGGTCCTGCCCCTCGTTTCTTTACACTATTCGGATCATAAGTCATCTCTTCGTCATCTGAATTGAAATCTTTGGACAATTCCCAAAATTCTTTGGAACCCAATTTAAAATCCGCGTGGTGCTCAGCTTTATACCAAAAGACTTGATCATGGAGTTTATTAGACTTGGCATTATTATTAATGACTAAACATTCAAAATTTTCCGTACATTGATCCATGACTTGAGCAAAGGATTCAAAGGTTGGAAACATCCCAGCATAATTTTCCCAAATACGTTTCCGGTTGGCAATATAAGGCTCTCGTAAAATAAACACATAATCAATGTTCGTCCGTAAATTCGGGGGGATACCTAAAGGATACTGCATAGTAATGATTAACATCACTTTCCAATGCCGCCCGTTCATGAATAGTAAGCGCATCATTTTGTCTCGTGTCCAGGTAGCATCATATAAACAATCATCTAAGATAACAAACGCCCGTGGGTCAATATTTGATTTTCTATATTGTTCCATTTCTTTCTTCACTTGTTTCAAGACGGTTTTTTGCCTTTTCAAAATATTCTCAATAATCGCGGTATTGTATTCATCGTGAATAAACAGTTTGGGTACATGAGAACTATAAAAACCGTTTCCTGCTTCTGTCCCGGAAATGACCGTGCCAATCGGAATATCTTGATGATAAAAGAGCAAATCTCTGACGAGGTAAGATTTACCTGTATCACGCCGCCCAATTAATACGACGACAGGTCCTTTATTTTCATCAGGTCTAAAACTAATATGTTTCATATCAAATTTTCTCAATTCCAATGTCATTTATATTTAGAGTATTTTAAGATAAAAAGAAATCTTGTCTTCCGCACACAACACTTTTGGAAAAAGTGTCGCAAAACCCCACACTTTTGGAAAAAGTGTCGCAAAACCCCACAATAAATTTATATATAATTTTAGAGGCGTACGCTTATTTATGTTACATCTGTCGTTTTGCGACACTTTTGGCAAAAGTGTGTGTGAGTTAAAATACCATTTTATTAAATATTTAACAGAATTAATGGAGTTCAGTTATAAAAAACACGACAATGAGAAATTATTCAGTACTTTAGAGAAAACCAATTTGGGTATTAAACAACTCCAAAATTACATCCCCCTTTATGCCAAATTTTTTGTTTTAACGGAAAGCAACTGGAATGCGATTAATCTAAACAATGAATGTTATTTAAGCAATATCAACGGTTGTGAAACTGCCAATATCGTAGATGGTGTGCTCAAACATCTTAATGCCAAAAAAAAAACACCACAGAAAGTTTTTTTTAAATATAGTCCTTTGTTAGACCCGATTAAATATATCATTGGTAAATATGATATAACTGACCCGACATTATTACAACTGCCATCTTTTTGTAATCCGGACGCCGGCCAAGAGAAAACGAGAGATAAGAATAATTCGGCATATGTAGATAGTTTTTTCTCTTTCTTAACCAGTAATTTATTGCATAAACACGGTTTCCTGAACGGAATTGATTTTTATGGGTCTTTTCTCTCTATAAAAGAAAAATACCCTGTAAATATTTACGATGATATTGAATATATTGATGACTTTGACTTTTTCCATAAAAATAAAGATGTTTTATTTACTGTAGATGAAAATTACAAAGACATTGTTGGCAGTGATACCAGAAATTATAAAGAAAAACTAAATTTTGGAAATAATGACGAAGTGCCTTTACAATTATCAGATATCAGTGAATTGATATGTATGGACACGGATATGGCTATTTTAGCAGGTCAAGTGCAAAATGTCAGTGTTAACGCGACTGCAACAATACCGGATGTGATTTATGAGTGTTCCCTAGAAGATAATGTGAAACGTTCTTCTCTCTCAGCGTCAGCATCAGGAGCGCACTCGTCATCGTCTTCAGCTTCGTCTTGCTCTTCCCGTTCTTCAATTTCATCCAAAGATGAGAGAGAAGACATGGATATTGACAATGTCAAAGATGATGACGATGACAATGTCAAAGATGATGACGATGACAATGTCAAAGAAGAAGATGACAATGTCAAAGAAGATGATGATGACGCCATGTCAGAGGACGAATCTATGGATGATGATTATTCCACAGTCAATGGTGAAGAAGTTTTAGTACATATCAAAGAATTTCCGGTGCAAACTATCGCCCTAGAATGCTGTGAAGATACCTTAAATTCTCTTATTGAAAATGATGAGGAGCCCTTAGAAGAAGATGAATGGGAATCTATTGTCTTGCAAATCTTAATGTCTTTAATCACGTTTCAAAATACTTTCCATCTCACCCATAACGATTTGCATTCCAATAATATTATGTATACTTGCACCGAGAAACAATTTCTTTATTATAAAGTGGATGGTAATTATTACAAAGTACCGACATTTGGCCGAATCTTCAAAATCATTGATTTTGGTCGCGCCATTTATAAATTTAAAGGCGAACTGATGTGTAGTGACAGTTTTCATCCCAAAGGCGATGCCGCCACGCAATACAATTTCCCACCTTATTTCAACCCCAAGAAATCCGTGATTGAGCCGAATTTTAGTTTTGATTTATGCCGGTTAAGTTGTTCCATTTATGATGAATTGGTGGAAGATATCAGCGAAGAACCGTTGGTGACCGCGCCTATTTTCCGAATTATACTGGATTGGTGTAAAGATGACAAGGGTCGCAATATTATGTATAAGAAAAATGGGGATGAACGTTATCCGGATTTCAAACTCTACAAAATGATCAGTCGGAAAGTTCACAATCACGTGCCCTTGAATGTCTTACGCAACCCGTATTTTGAGAAATACAAAGTGACTAAGAAAAAAATGGGCAAAGATAAAACAATTATAAATATTGATGAGATACCATGTTATGTATAGTATATAGCATAACGTATAGCATAACGTATAGCATAACGTATAGCATAACGTATAGCATAACGTATAGCATAACGTATAGCATAACGTATAGCATAACGTATATACATAGCATATAATGTATACCATAATGATTTAAACATTTCATTATTAATAATAATAATAATAAACATAAAATGTTTAGATTCTGCTTATTGCTCGCACTGTGTCTGGGTCGCATGGAGGCCCTCACAATTGAATTAAAGAAAGACAATTTCGTCAGCCTGCGCGAAACGATTGATCAATCCGTGTCTTCGCGCTTGTTAGCCAAACTAAATTTGATTGAAGCGAAGCATGACACCCTTTATCTGTATATTAATTCGCCCGGCGGTGATGTAATGGCAGGTTTTGAAATTATCAATTATATAAAGAGTTTACAAGAACGGTCCAAAGCAGTGATTTGCATTGCGCATAACGCCATGTCCATGGCCTTTGCAATTTTTCAATATTGTTCAGAACGGTATATCTTATATTCTTCTACCTTAATGCAACACCAAATGTCGCTGAATGCCAAGGGGAAATTATATGATCTTAATGCACGCATGCAATACCTCAATGTCATTGAACACAAAATAAATCATGACCAAGCCTCGCGCTTGCATATTTCCGTGGGGAATTTTACACGATTAATTCAAAACGATTGGTGGTTATATGCCGAAGAAATTCTGCAAAATAAAGCCGCCGACAAAATGGTGACACTGGCTTGCGCATTTGATAATTACGACGAAAATGTTGTTATTCAGACGTTGTTTGGAGATGTACACGTGAAATATTCCGCGTGTCCTTTAATAAATTACCCCATCCAAGTAACATTTCCAAATATAAATTTATCCGAGGGGAATAAACTGGAATTTATGAATAAACACGTAGATTTTATGAAAGTCCATTACACATTGTAAGTAAGAAAGCGTTGCCCATCTGCCATCCCCTGTTCCATAAGTTTCGCTCTCGCCTCGGCGGTGTTTATCGCCGTCAGCCATTGAGTGAAACCCGTCAACCCTTCCACTCTACAGTGAACAATGTTTTTGATCTGGACCTGTTTTTCTTCGGTGCAAATCTCCCATTGCATTTTTTTGGTGAGAAAAACCATATAATCAATAATGGTGGTTTCCGGTGTGATTATGTTCTTGACAACATTTTCTTCGGTTAACCAAAGATGTTTAAAAGCGAGCACTGCTGTTTCATCGGAACCTGTTTGTGCCAAACAATCATTTAAAGGAAAATTATTTAATAATCCCCCATCAATAAAACAATCCCCATCTATACACACTGGTTTAAAGGCCAAGGGATAGGACATACTCATACACAAGGCTTTTATGACTGAGATCGTGGGATGAGTTGTGTGCGAGAGATCCACCTTAGTTAAATGCGCTGCATTGATATTTGTAGTATACAAATGAATATCAATATGATTAAACTCGTAAAGTTCTTGCAAAGTACATTGTTCTGGTAAATCTTTGGCTTCTAATAAAGGTTTCAAGGATTCCAAGACAATTTTCTCTCCGAGTAAACCTTTTTGTTCATAGACATCCCAGAAGCTTTGGGCTGTCAAGGCAAATACTTTCTCCCAAGGGCGTTTCAGAATATAATCGTCTAACCAGGTCCATTCGTAACCCAGGGAAAGTACGATCGCCAGATAAGCCCCAATGGAACACCCATACATGCTCTGAATATTCGTCAACGTCCATACGTTTGCTTGCTCCAGTTCTTTCGCTGCCCCATATGCAATTAAACCGGCGGGTCCGCCGCCACTGAACACAAGGTGTTTTATTTGCGTTTTGTTATCTACTTGCGTTTTGCTATCTACTTGCGTTTTGTTATCTACTTGCGATCTTGCCATATATAATAGGTTTATTAACTATATTTTTAAATATATATACACATTAATGGATACTATTTTTACCTTAGGTGATGACCACGATGAACAAATTAAATTGAATTTAGATGATTTATATGAGAGAAAACAGCAACATGATTTAAATACACTGGCAACGTATAATAAAATCCTGAACCGCATTCACAATAAAATTAAAACGGTCTCGCGTCAACATATTATTGATCAACATTGTTGGTATACAATTCCTGAAATGATTATTGGAATCCCACGGTATGACCATGGAGCCTGTACAGCCTATATTATCCACAAATTACAAGAAAATGGGTTTGTCGTGCATTATACCCACCCTAATTTAGTGTTTATTTCCTGGAAACATTGGGTACCGAGTTATGTGCGGGCCGAAATAAAGAAAAAAACCGGTGTGGTCGTGGATGGAAATGGTAAACCTATAGAAAAAGACGATAATGGCAACAGCGGACCAGTAGATTCAAATGATCCCAATGAATTAATTTTTCACCGGTCTGGCGCACCGAACGTTGAACAAAAGGCTGGCAAAGAATACAAGGCAATCACCTCTTACAAACCCAGTGGTCTCATTTATAATGAAAGCTTGTTGAGAAAAATAGAAGATAAAATACACTTTTGAAAAAAGTGTAGCAAAAACTTACTTTTGTTAAAAGTGCAAGTGAAATAGGTTTTGGCAAAAACTTACTTTTGTTAAAAGTGCAAGTGAAATGGGTTTTGGCAAAAAACTTACTTTTGTTAAAAGTGCAAGTGAAATAGGTTTTGGCAAAAAACTTACTTTTCTATAGAGGCTTTTCTATAGAGGCTTTTCTATAGAGGCTTTTCTATAGAGGCTTTTCTATAGACATTTTTTCTAGAAAAATATGTCTGTATATTAAATGTTAATTATCTGTGAACCAAGATTCACATATAGATATGAAGAAATTAATGAAGATGTTTTTTTAACAGTAAATGACGCAGAAAATCAAACACTTTTACGCGCTGAAATTGTACAAACTTTATCCGATTTATTCCAAGATAAAAACGGACAAATTAAAACCTTGAATAAAAGTGTCTATGGCATAACTGTTCCTGATGTGGATGATAATGACGACGAAATACAATTATTAAATGAGTATAATGCGCAACAAAAAAACGTGGACGTTCGTTATCAAGGTAAAACCATTAATACAACACTGCAATTTTACACATTTATGAATAGAGGGCAATATCCTAAAAAAATGGTTTTAACCGAAGCGCAAGTGCAAGAATACCAAGAAAATAACACAAATTTAAGTGGTTTGAAAAAATTAAATAATATGATGCTCTCTTCTGCCGATTTAACTGGTATAAATTTTGATGGTTCAACCATTAGTCATTCTAATTTTTATGATACGATCTTAGTCGCCACGCAATTTACAGATACCACTATAAATAACAATACAACTTTTGCTGAAGCGGATATGCGTTATTCCACTTTTAATGTAGCCAGCTTAACAAACGTCAATTTAAATAAGGCAGATTTAAGATATGCAGAGTTTCAAGGCGCCACGTTAACCAATGTGGATTTATCGGGAGCCGATTTAAGACATACGGATTTATCAAATGTCACCTTCGCAGGCAATTGTCTACTTACCGGTGCAAAATTTGTAAATCTTACGGACGTAGTCGCTAATCTATATGCTTATCCGCCAGGGTTATTTGACAATGTTGTTGAAGAAGACGAAAGTGAAGTAGAAGACGAAAGTGAAGTAGAAGACGAAAGTGAAGTAGAAGACGAAAGTGAAGTAGAAGACGAAAGTGAAGATATAGGCGATGTAGATGAATCGTCTTTCTTAAAAGCCAATGAAGCGATTTTTTCTTCAGCAAATGTTAAACCAGGTGATGAACAAATAGAAGATGAGGCTGAAGAGTATGAAGACACTATAAATACAAATCCACCCGTTTGCGCGGATGTAATTAATGGTTATGATATAAATATACAAGCGTATTTAGCTAAAAATGATGCGAACTTTACTATCCAATTACCCAATAGTGATAAATATGAATGTGTCAATTTAAATGATATTAAACGCTACCATATTAAAAATGATAAATCAAATACCAAATATTTTAATTATTTCTATGCTTGTAACGGCGATACGCCCTATTATGCATTTACTGAAGCTAACTATATACGTAGACAACCTTATATACGCATTGGCTCCTTCAGTTTGCTGATTGAAAAACCCGAATGGTTTCCGCAGGCTGAATATCCAATTTATCGCAACTATAAATTAGTAAAAACCGGTACAAAACCCGCTTTTGTTAGTGAAACCATGATCCGACACGGCGAACAAGGTGATCACGATTATATATCTAGCGAATGGCATTGCAATGCTGGACAGATGGATGTCTATAAATTAGAACCTATTATGGAAGGTGGTGAGAGAAAGCGTAAAAAGAAAACCTATAAAAACCGGAATAAAACTAAGAAAACTAAGAAAAGACAAGGAAAACGTATTCATAAAACACATACTCAGAACACACATACTCAGAACACACATACTCGGAAAAAATCACATAAACGAATATTACCAAAAAAAAGGAAACAGACTATAAAGAAAAATAAAAAAACATTTATAGCATAAAAGTATATAAATAACTTCTATAATATTATATTATAGAATGGACTTTAGTCAAAACGTAGCGTTTATTGACAAGATTGACAAATGTATCAAAGAAGTAAGTAAGGATGGCAAGTTGGATAAAAACGATATACCAGCGATTGTCCTTTTAATAACTGAATTGATTATGGACTCTAACACGACTGCAAGTCGCAAAAATATCCCCACTACAGAGCAAATTTCTGCGAGTATTGATAGTTTATACAATTATATCATGACACATTATAAATTGTTCCCGGAGGATGAACAACAAAAGACGGCATTCAAGGCCATGTTTGATATCTGTGTCAAATTGGCTCTTTTTCAACCCAACGCCAACAAAGGCGCCAAATCCTTATTTGCGTGCTTGTGCGGGGAAAAAAAGATTAAATCTATCTAACATATAACCCTATGTTCTTTTATCCACTATATATATATTTTACAAAAGTATATATATATATTTTACAAAAGTATATATATATATTTTACAAAAGTATATATATACAAATATGCCCGCATTATTATTTCCGTCTATCCTTATTACCTTATTATTTTTTCTCGCCGGTTTCAATAAGATAAAGGAATTTAGTCAAGTGTCCAATGGATTAGCGCAAAAAACAAGGCTACCTTTATTACTGAGTAAACTTGTTATTGTAATGGTTATAATAATAGAAATTGTAGCCCCTTTTATAATAACTGTATCAGCATATTATCCATCTGCGAGAATGGAAAAGTATGCCAAATTATCTATACTGACATTAATTGCATTCACTATATTAGCCACGTTATTATACCACTTTCCGCCTTATGGTGCCAATGCTTATTCGTTCATGTCAAATATCTCTACCATTGGTGGTCTAATGTTACTTTATAATTATTAGTAATGTATTTTGCAAAACAGGTTTTACTTGTACCCGTTTCACTTGTACCCGTTTCACTTGCACCCGTTTCACTTGCACCCGTTTCACTTGCACCCGTTTCACTCGTAAGAATTTGCCACACTTTTATAAAAGTGTTTTTTCATATACACTTTTATAAAAAAGTGATTTTTGACACACTTTTTTCTAAAAAGTGTATATGAAACACCATTTACGTATCATCACCATAAACATGTGTAATGAAAATCCAGGGAAAAAATCTATTTTAATAAATAAGTGGATCAACATTCTAGCCGAGATCAAAGGTGATGTCATCTTTCTGCAAGAGATTGCAGCCTATAATTTGGAAAAACTAACCAACGCCCTCAATCTAAAATTATTAAACATTAATAATGCCGAAGCCACCTGCGTACTTATTAACCCCTATAAATTAACCATTATTGACAATAATCACGTAAAAGTGAAATCTACTCTGAAACCCATTTATATTGGCGGGATTCATTTAGACGATGTGCCATCTATCCCCCACCATCTAAATCAAATGACCTATAAATCCAGCGAAACCATCCCCCTCAGTTACAGTTTAAACCGGCTCTTGAAACTCTGTGCCAAACGGCGCCTGCCTCGTATCAAAGAAGAAATGGAGGAACTGAAGCGAAACGACCGGGCCATTATCGCAGGTGATTTCAATGAACCATCCCATTTGGACCTCCCCGATATTAAATTACCGATTTCCAAGGAGTTTCTCAAGCACGGTTTCGTAGATTCGTATCGCCAAATGAATGGCTCCAGCCCTGGCTACACCTGGCCCGCAGGCAAGTTTTACCAAAAAGAGCCCGTCCAGCGGGTGGATATTATTTACATAAAAAACCTGAAAATCGTCGCGTCAGATGTGTATGACGAGGGTCCCAAGTGGCTCAGTGATCATAAAATGGTCATTACGGATATTGTCATCTAAACGGCCGGGGCCTTAAGTATTTGGCCTTAAAAGTATTTAAAGCCGCCGCTCTCTACTATAATAAGTAAAACAACTTTACTTCAACCTTCCTGTAGCTCAGTTGGTAGAGCAACGGTTTGTAGTGGTTATATACAATACACCGTGGGTCTCTGGTTCAAATCCAGGCGGGGAGAATATTACATTTTCTTGAATGAAAAAATGTAATGTGAAAATATAAAATGTAAAATATAAAATATAATTTTTTTATCTGTGTCAAAATACTTATATGTTGAAACTATTCAAGCACCATCGGCGGATTTAATTCCAAAATGTCTTCTAATTTACACCAGCGGACCACACCCTGAGTTTTATTATAACAGTGGATTTTATCAATACCTTCGTTGTCAGTGTAGATAAAGGGATTATAAACTTCCCAACCGCTTTCAATGTCTCCAGATGTACGTCTTATTTGAATATTCCGATTCTTCAAATAATTAGCTTTGCCATAGGCCACATTATTCATCCAATATTCTCTCGCTTCATCGGCGGACGCTTGACAATTCTTACAATAAATATAGCCGATTTTCTCTTCTAAATGAACATAGTTCATATACGAAGGACCTTTGGGATCTTCACAAAACATGCAATTGTCTTGGGTATAAATCATAACTAAACGAGTGGGAATGACAGAGTTGGATATCATTGTAGCCTCGGCCATTTACCTTACTTGTAGTTGGTCAATATAATAAGATAACTTTTCAATTTTAATATTTATCAAAGGCTTTTATATTTATAGAGAGAAGAGAAGAAAATAAAACGGTCCGAAAATAATAATAATAATTAAGAAAAATTAATCGATCGATAGAAATTTCTGAAAAAAAAAGAAGTTTTCAGGTCTGGCCGACTTTTTTCAAAAAAGGACATTTTTAAAATGTCCAAAAACCAAAAGTGCCTTTTAAATTGGCAAATTTTTTTTTGAAAAAGTGGTTTTGCTTGGAAATGCTCTGAAAACTGACGTAGTGAAAAATCAGTTGTGACCATAATTTTTTTTAATAATTTATGGAAAAGACTTAGGGATTTATTTATGTTGCTTAAGTATAGCAACACAATGGCGGCGTTAAGCAACACCGAAAATCCCAAATTTACGTGCGAAAAATGTCAGACCATAACCAATAACAAAAAAGATTACAAAAAACACCTCTTGACTAGTAAACACCTTAAAATGGGAAATCCGCAACAAATTTTGCAGAAAAAAGAAAAAAAATCCCCGCTGCTTAACTGTAGCAACTGTTTAAAACAATATGAAAGCCGTTCCGGCCTGTGGCGCCACCGTCGGGTATGTGCGACAACCTACGATGACCCCGGCAATGTCATTTCAACTGAAATCACACTCGCGGCCGACGAAAATGAACGCGCTGGCGACGAAAATGAAAACGCGATCGTTTGCGCTACAGATGCAATACAATTACATATATTTGATAAATCCTCTAATGAAATTAAGGTGCTGACGAATCTAGTATTGGAAATTGTGAAAAGCAATAATGAATTACAAAAACAAAATACGGAAATACAAAAACAACATACCGAATTACAAAAACAAATAATTGACGTCTGTAAAAGTCCCACTATAACAAATATGAATATCAATTCTAACAACACCAATCACAAAACCTTCAATCTCCAATTCTTCCTGAACGAGCAATGCAAAGACGCCATGAACATTAGTGATTTCGCCAATTCGTTTGACCTCCAGCTGTCGGATTTAGAAAGCGTCGGCGAACTTGGTTACGTGGAGGGGATTACCAAGATTATGGTAGATAAACTGAATAGTATGGATATATATAAACGCCCCATCCACTGTAGTGACGCGAAGAGAGAAATTATATATGTCAAAGATGAAAATGTTTGGACCAAAGAAGCGAAAGACAATCCCAAGCTCCGCCAGGCCATTAAAAACGTCTCGTTTAGAAATATGAAACTGGTTTATAATTGGAGTAATAAATACCCCGAAAGCAAAGATAATGAATCGCGCTTGAACGACAAATACATGACACTTGTGATTGAATCCACCGGGGGCAAAGGACCTATTTTAGAAAATGAGAATAAAATTATTCGGCGCATTGCCCGGGAAATTGTAATTGGGAAAAAAAACAACCTGACCTAGATAAAAATATAATCCTGGCACCTAAACTAATGCGTTATTGGCCAATACATCGGCACGTTTGTTTTCTGTGCGATAAACATGTTGAAATTCCACTACACCCAGGCGTTTTACTAATAGACTTGCTTTTTTGTATAGCGGCAGTAGATTCGCTGAATTCACCTGATAAACCCCTTGCATTTGTTTAATTACGAGTAAACTATCCCCTTTGATCATCAAATTTGGTAAATTTTGTTTAACAGCTTCTTCTAAGCCTAAAATTAATCCCATGTATTCAGCATAATTATTGGTTTGTTTTTCGCCGACAAATTCCGAAGAAGACCAAATTTCAGTAGATTGTTTATAGATCACGGCGCCGGCCCCCGCTTTTCCAGGATTCCCTTTACTACAGCCATCAAAGCACAGCATATATTTATCTATACTGTCAGCGATAATCGGTTCGGTCATTTGTTTATATTACTATTATTGGCTTCTCTCTTAATCAATTTTCTATTATATGTTTATTCTGATTTTTTATGTGATTACCGTATTTATCTTAACTTGTTTCGGTGCAATAGTCACATCATCTTTTGGTATAACAACATTCCTTTTCACATTCTGGCGTTGTAAGAAACGCATGGCCAACTGGGGCAACACTGCCACATTATTCATATATGTTCTATATTTAAAACTACACACTGTAGTCGCCTTGGCAAACTGCATCGTATACCACCAATATGCTGGAATAAAAATAATCTCTCCTTTTTTCAAAATGACTTCCAGACATTTCACTTTATCAAAATCCGCTTGATAGGCAGATTGAACTTGCCAGGGATTCACTGGTGACCGAAATTCAAAGTTCTCATAGTCTTTCACTGTAGACAAATATCGCCCACTTTTGGGGGGCGCCAGCTTTAATTGCACTTCACCTTCAGTAACTAAAAAAAAATTCCGATAATTAACCTCATACCGGAAAGGTGTCTTACACTGCCCCGAGGCCAACAGAATATCATACAAACAATTTGACACCATCGCTGGCCGTAGAAATTCGTCATTGTAGGCAAACACTTTGATCAAACCGGTTTCTTCCAAGAAGTCCGAATTATTCTCACTGAGGTATTGGGATTTTTCATCGTCACGCAAGACTTTTAAAGCAGACGAAACCGCTAAAGGGATATACAGTTCACTAATATTCATATTATTCACATTATTGTCTTCATCGCCGCCATCTTTGACATTGCGGATTTTTATATCAAAAGCGCCATAAGTATCTAAAATCGCCCCTCTGACACAAGATTCATTTAAACGGATATGGTCAAACGCGAAGACAACGGGTTGCCGCAAATCACAAATTTCTTCTAATTTGGTTTTGGAGGGTAAATCAATCTCGTAGAGTTCTAAATCCTCGCTTTTTTTTAAATGGAAATACACATGGGTATAAATAAAAAGAACTAGACAAAATATTAGCGTGCTAAATATTATATTCATAGTATGACTAATAATAAAATATAATAAAAAAAGCATAGTTTTACACAACACCTTTTGGGAAAAGGTGTTTTTTGGCTACACCTTTTCCCAAAAGGTGTAGTTTTAAAAGGTTGTATCATCATCTCTTACCTTCGGTGCCAAATGAATAATCACATTGCTGTCATCCAGTAAATCATAGCGCATGGTCATTGGTTTATCTTTGCTAAAGCCCATATTAATTTCGCTAGCCAGTTTATTAAACTGACACATCAAATGAATGTATTTTAAACTATAAGCTTGGACAAGTGAACTTGTGTTTTCCGCAATGGCGTACTCGTTCAAATCGTCAATTTTCATAGCCACCTTCATAGACCCTTCATTCCCCGAAGATTTCATATCAATCTTATCTTCGTTGAAGGTCAATGTCAACGTCTCATCAAAAATCATTAATTGGTTAATCAAATCGCACAAAGTTTTGGCTTCAATGGTCAAGTCAATATCTGTATCTTTAATAGAATCCGTATTCAAGACATCGTGGTCAATATTAATGAGCGGCAATTCAAAATACTTACAGGTTTTCCCACCATTAAAGGTAATAAAGATTTTGTCTTCATCGTTTTTTTTAAGTTCAATGTCAACTGTTTGTTCATCTTCGCGTGCATTCAAGACCTTGTAGAACATACTAATATTCAGACTCACATTGGACATATCAGTCGCCTCGTTGAAATAATATGCTGTAAACCACCCTTTGTCTAGGGTACATTCAAATAAGGCGCAATGCCCATCATCCATGCATTGGATGTATAAGCCTTCAGGTTTTATATAAATCACGACATTGTCGGTGAACGGTTTTAAATGGCAAAAGATGGTGGCCAATTTGCCAATCTTACGTGTATCTTCCAAAGTAATCTTCATTTTCTTAGTATAAGCTGTATATACTATTTAGTGTATGATATATATAAATCAATTTTATATATATATATAATTATTTAATTCACTATAGATAACTTTATATTATCAGACTCTGATCCAGATGCAGAGTCATCCGTAGGTTCAGATGCAGGCACAAGCGGAGCAGGCACAAGCGGAGCAGGCACAAGCGGAGCAGCAGGCACAGCAGGCACAGCAGGCACAGCAGGCACAGCAGCAGCTAATATCACCTTTGATAAAACAGGCTCTACTTTCTCTCTAATATATTGTTTAACACTAGCTATTTCTTTGGTAAAAGTTGAAACAATTGTATTTAGTTCGGCAAGTCGCTGTTGTAAAGCGTTAATATCTGCAGCGGTATTAGCAGACGTATTATCACACGTATTCGCAATTGTTTTCTTTCCATTAGTCATCAACTCATTCTTTAATGTTAAAAATTCGGTTTTCATTGTTAAAAAATCCACTTTATGAGTTAAAAAATCCTGCTTACCATTGTCACTTTCTAATTCCTGTAGTCTAAACTCGTGTGATTTCAATATTTCCATCGGGTTGGGCATATTGGACATTGGTTGACGGGCAACGGGTCGCGCTGCGAGAGAAGTTTGCTCAGGGGGAGGCAAAGATTTACCTTGTCCGTTAATTTTCACTTCATTGCCCGAACGTCTATTTTTTGCAGCAGATAAACCGGCAGTTCCACTCATTATGAAATAGAATAATAGTTTATCATTAAGTGATTTTACGCATAAAATATAGTATAATATAAAATAATAGACCTTACTTTTAGGAAAGGCAATATAACTAAATACAAAGGGCCAAATGAAATAGGGCCAAATGAAATAGGGCCAAAATGAAATAGGGCCAAAATGAAATAGGGCCAAAATGAAATAGGGCCAAAATGAAATAGGGTCAAAATGAAATAGGGTCAAAATGAAATAGGGCCCAATTTAATTTCTTTTTATAAATCATATATGGATAAATTAAATGAAGCCGATTCAGAAAAATCTTCCTTAGGGTTTTTTAAATATGTCTTTAATTTTGATGAAGAGAATAAACATAATTTAATGAATATGGTCCAGTATACGCTCTTATCCATTATTCCAGTTATCATTATATTGCGCTTAATTAAACATATTGTCCCAGAAGAAGATGAAACTAAAGGAAGTTTAGAAATTAGTATTGAATGTATTGGCCAAATTATTTTGATCGTGTTGGCCATCTGGTTTACCAATAAAATTATTCGTTATATCCCGACCTATAGTGGGGAATATTATGGCAAGTTTAATGAAACTAATTTCATCATTCCCTTTATTATTATCTTAGCAACAATGCAAACAAAACTCGGCGCGAAACTTAATATTTTAATTGACCGCGTCATTGATTTATGGCGCGGGAAAAAAGAAGGCCAGCAAAACCAAGGACAAGAACAAGGGCAACAAGGGCAAGGGCAAGGGCAAAATGTAGTGCGCGTCTCCCAACCATTTGCTGGGGGCGGCCAACGCCCTGTTACTCAGGCGGACTATTTAGATCGCTCGCAATTATTGCCTTCCAACCCCCAATTAAGTGCAATGCCGAACCAACAACAAAACCCGAATTTTAACAGCATGTACCCGAATAATCCCACACCGATGCCAGGGGCAATGCAACCCGGTATGATGATGGAACCTGTGGCAGCCAATGAAGGTGGTGGCTGGGGCAGTGTATGGTAATTTACAATATAAAAAAATATAAATAATTATTGTTTATATTTTTATAATTAGTTATTTTGCAAATGCTATTTTTCTTCTGCCACTTCGTCTAGTATTTTTTCTTCTACTACGTCTGCTTCTGCCCCATCTTCTTTCTTCGCACTTTTTTTCTTTAGAATAGTAAATGTATATTTCTTTGACGAAATGCTCCACGCTTTATTTACATAAGGAGCCGTTTGGTTATAGGTTAAGCTAATGGTTTTAAATTGTTTATTACAATACTCTCGCAATTTATGGTATTCTTCAACCCGCTCTAAGCATTCTTGTTCAAAAGTGGCGCCCGTTGTATTCTTACTTTGTAATAATTTCGCAAAGAGTTCAATCCCCACCACGCTAAATAATTCATACAAATGCAGCATTTCGGTTAATTTTTTTCGCGCGGCATCATTCTTATAAATTATTTTCGCCAGCTCTTCTTTAGAGATGTGTTTCAAAATATATTTACAACGGACTTCTTCAAAATCCGATAAATTACGGATTTGATTGCGGGCTCCTGCCAAGTCCACGCGGGTAATGTGGGATACAAAACGATGAATATCACATAAATGCGTCCGCAGTTCTATCGTCGTATCTGGTATGAGGCGACCGCTGTTGATTTTTCGCAAAATAGAGTTGCTTAAATCATGCCATTGGCAAATGCCGTCACACGCACCTCCCGGTACATCCCCTGCCACGCGGGGCACCGTGCCGCCGGTCGCAGCCGCATGAGCCTGCTGGTATTGATAAAAGTGCGGGTTATGGATCACGCCATTATCTACTAAACCCGTGCGCCAGCTGAAGGCTTTATGACAGGTCGGACACCACATTTGGTCACAGCCACTGATTTTAGAAATGCGTGTCCCGCAGGTCGGACACGGCTTTGTCTCTTTTTTAATCAGTTCCGCGCTTTGGACGTTTTCTTCTTTGCACGTATGAGGATCATCTTTATTGTGGCCGATAATTTCGTGACAGTCCGCGCAGGTATGTAATAGGCATAAATCGCATTTATAATGCGACGAAAGATAACCCCGGCAATCACTGTTGGGGCACGGCATAATAAATTTCCGCCGTTCTACGGACGTATCGGCTTTGCCTGTTTTGATGACATTTAATTGCCGGTGCGATGCATACAGTTGCGTTTGTAATGCATCTAGGATTTTCCGGACATCTCTGATTTGGTTATTTATATTGGCTGTTATGGCTTTCTGTGCTTCAATCCGGCTATAGCGTTCCGCGGCTGGCATTGTTTCGGGCATTTTACTAATTTCGCGGTCTAGGAGCAGCGTGCGCCGGTGAGTCTTGTAATCGGTGATAATAAAGGAACGGTTTAAATGGTTGACAATAAATTGCTCGGTCCAGACTTTTTTGCATTCCATACAATGGGGATCCGTGGTGGTGTTCAATAAATAGGTGCGAATACAGGCTTTACACGCGCTGAAATGGCAATCGCCATATTCACAGGGAATTTGTTTTAAGGTGCTATTATTGTATTTTTCTGCGCAGACGGCACAATCTTTTTCTTGAGCGATAGTAGTTGAGGCATCGGTATTAGGGGTCGCCATTTATATATACTGTATCTTTTATCTGAATCTCTATATTAACGAGAATAAATCAATTTTATCGTAAAATATATATACTTTTTAGAAAAAGTATGTTTATAATATAAAATTGATATCTTTTCTTAAACTACTCTAGTAATCAAATCATTAGACAAAAGAAAATGGCCTCTGTTAAAAGCTCATCCTCATCATATTCATCGGAAGAAGAATGTGATGACATTTACGAAGATAAGTATGCGGGACAAATTGACAAATCAGTAAAATGTAAGCAATTTATAAATAACGTGGCAGTTGCAAAAGGGCAAGCGAAGCAGGGGCAAGCGAAGCAGGGGCAAGCGAAGCAGGGGCAAGCGAAGCAGGGGCAAGCGAAGCAGGGGCAAGCGAAGCAGGGGCAAGCGAAGCAGTTACAGGCACAGGCAAAGCAGTTACAGGCACAGGGACAAGCAAAGCAGTTACAGGCACAGGGACAAGCAAAGCAGGCACAGGCACAAGCACAAGCACAAGCAAAGCAGGCACAAGCACCAGTTCAAGAACAATCACCAGTTCAAGAACAAGCAAATACGGCGAGAGAAATGGTGGACGATTGGGAGGAATTATTTTAATAAAATTTGGTAAATTAAAATAGAATAAAAATATTAGAATTTTTTTATCATTTTCATAGTCATATCAGATGGATTCAATTTCTCTAACAATTGTTGATGGAGGGCAAAGCCCACCGGATTAGATTCATCAGGTATTTTATTAAACATTAGATTGTTCATTTCATTCGGGTCATTGATAATGTCATACATTTCATATTCCACTTTATCAGAATTCTCGGAAAAAAAGACACCATAGACATACTGTTTATTCCGGATGGCCCGAATATGGGAATTTTTTACCGACGCCGGTAAGAAAAAGGTATCGTCATAAGTAAATAATATATTGTCTTGCACCGTCGTCGCCGGATTTAAAATCACCGGTAAAATACTTTTTCCCGGCGTAGCCAATGAACCAATACCGGCTAAATCCGCAATCGTCGGCAAAAGATCTAAATGACAATAAAAGGCCTCGGTTTCTTGGGCCGTGGGAAATAAAACAGGGTTAGATATCACCAATGGGACATGGATCACTTCGTCATAAAGCACATAAGCTTTCTCGCGCATCCCATGGGATAACCCCATTTCGCCGTGATCCGCCGTCCGGATGATAATAGAACTGTCTAGCAATTGACGTTCTTCTAATTTATCTAGAATTTTCCCAATATGTTTATCATTTAATGTATGTAAATAGGCATAAAAATTACAATACAATACGCTTTCCTCGCTATAGTCAATCGGATAAACTTTATTAAAAGCCGCCCTAGCCTCTTTTTGCACCGCGGGTTTCGTGGCTAAATCATCGTGAAAATTCGGCGGCAAACTGATGCCCATATTTTCAAAATCTTCTTTGAAAAACCCGGCTTCTCTATACAGATTGGGATAGACCCACACATCATGGGGATTTACGAGCGAAATAAATAAACAAAACGGTTCATCCGTGCCAAGTGTGTCTAGCTCGTCTAAGACCCCATTGTCTCCATAAGTAAACCGCCCGTCATTGTTGGCAGTGCCCCCGCCGAGGGTCATCAGTCCCGAATACATCCCGGTTTTATCCTTGATAATATTAGTAATCGCGTCGCCCGCATCCGGTGGGTTCCACCCTTGTAAATCATAATTATTTTGCAATGCTAAAATATCTTTTTTAGTCCATTTGTATTCACCATCAATCGGTAAGGTTAAATGCCATTTGCCTTTCCAAATTACTTTATAGCCTTGATTCGTCAAGACCGAGCCGACGTCTTTTAATTGTTCATAGGTAGGTAAAGGGTTGCCTTTTTTCGCATTTAAGGTGACGGGGACATTGTTGACGGGATAATGTTCACCACTCACAATGACGGCCCGACTGGGTGAACACTCGCTGGCTGAGGTAAAGGCATTGTGAAAAAATAGGCCGTTTTTCTTTAATCGTTCAAAGTTCGGCAAATGTTTTTCTACCCAGCCAGTAGGCCAGTGCTTGTGGTTTCGTTCTTGGTCAGTTAAAATAACAATGATATTTGGTCGCGGTGTTTTCCGAAAAAAGAGAGAACGAGGTAAATGATGATTATTTAAGCGACGTTTCTCCTTAAAGTTAAGACAAAAAAAACTAAAAATTAATAGGATTAGAATGGTTAAGAATAGATAGAGATGTTTATTTTTCATTTATATAACACTTTTAAAAAAAGTGTCGTAAATACAACCTTTAAAAAAGGTTGGGCCAAAATACAACCTTTTTTAAAGGTTGGGCCAAAATACAACCTTTAAAAAAGGTTGGGCCAAAAACAACCTTTAAAAAAGGTTGGGCCAAAATACAACCCTCAAGTTATCAGGTTTTTTTTGCAGTATGGCGGCTATTCTTCACGGTGCCTACGCCACAAGACGCTAAGCTGTGTGGTTTATAATAGACCCTGGCATTATCACTGTATAAACTTCCGATAATTTGTCGCATAGATATTTGCATCGGTGTCGGTGTCGGTGTCGGTTTCGGTGTCGGTGTCGGTGTCGGTGTCGGTGTCGGAGTCGGATTAGGCGTAGGCGTCGGAGTAGGCGTAGGCGTCGGAGTCGGTGTCGGGGTCGGAGTCGGTGTCGGGGTCGGTGTCGGATTCGGTGTCGGTGCCGGAGTAGGCGTAGGCGTCGGAGTCGGTGTCGGGGTAGGTGTCGGAGTCTGTGTCGGTGTCGGAGTAGGCGTAGGCGTCGGATTCGGAGTCGGTGTCGGAGTCGGTGTCGGCGTCGGAGTAGGCGTAGGCGTCGCAGTCGGTGTCGGTGTCGGGGTCGGTGTAGGTGTCGGTGTCGGAGTCGGAGTCTGAGTCGGAGTGGGCGTAGGTGTGGGCGTAGGTGTGGGTGTAGGATTCGGAGACGAAGTGGGTGTAGGTGTAGGCGTGGGAGTCGGAGTGGGCGTCGGTGTCGGTGTCGGTGTCCACGTAATGAGTACATAACCTTGGATACCACTTATTCCTTGTAAGGTTCCGCCTATTCCACCTGTTCCATAAGTTAATGAGCCATACGGGGCAGAAGAAAATATTGTGTTTATTCCAGAAAGAGCGATTGAACTACCCGCACCACCACCACCGCCACCACCACCGACACCAGTACCACTACCACTACCACCACCACCACCACCAGCATATCCTCCTCCCCCAGCCCCTCCAGCCCCCCCACCACCGCCGCCTGCGCCAATCCCACCACCTCCGCCACCATATCCTCCCCCGCCGCCGCCATTACCTCCATTAGAACTATTACCCCCATTTACTTGTAAATAACCATTACCCCCGTCAGGCGCGCTCCCATTATAACCAAAATAACCGCCACCACCGCCATTAACTCCTACGCCATTTTTGCCAGGATAAACAGCATCTATGCCTCCGGTACCAGGGATTGAACCAATTGCTCCTTTACCATTTGTGTCTGGGATAGTTGTTGTTCCATCATTACCATTGCCGGTCAAAGG
>Ga0209086_10001234_pt1 | contig 20969 bp, 21 predicted proteins | sample M_130207_XF_Meta_FD_187312 | JGI IMG/M metagenome (GOLD analysis project Ga0209086, IMG submission 187312) | Freshwater microbial communities from Lake Montjoie, Canada to study carbon cycling - M_130207_XF_MetaG (SPAdes) (version 2) | ecosystem: Environmental > Aquatic > Freshwater > Lake... | reverse complement strand
ATTAAAAAGGGGTACATCAAACGCGTTCAATCCCGTTTGGACAAAAGATCCTATGTCCTGAATTTAACGCTCAAGGGAAAACAAGTCACCGAAAAAATCATCCCCCTGGCCCAGGAGTACGAAACGAAAGCTTTGGTTGACTTTGGGCACGAAGAGATTGATCAACTTCGCAGCTTACTCAAACGCATTCACAACAACATGGGCCAAAGCTCAATCTCTCAGTAAGATGTGATCAGACACTTTTTCTGCCATCATCATGATGGGCGCGTTGACAGGACCGCGAACGACTCTGGGCATGGCAGAGCCGTCCACCACTCTGAGTCCATCAACACCAAAAACTTGCATATTTGAATTGAGTACGCTCATCGGGTCGCTCTCAAGCCCCATCCGACACGTACCCACCGGATGATGAAGGGTGATGGCATTGCTCGCAATGAAGCCATCAATCTCTTGGTCCGATAGGATCGATGGCCCGGGAAAAATCTCTCCCCCAGAAAACTGGGCAAATGCACCTGAACTCCCAATCTGTCGCATGATCTTGATCATTTGCCTCAGAGCTGCAATGTCGCTTTCATTGGATAGAAAATTTTGGATGATCAAAGGCTTTGAGGTGGGATTGCGATCGGTCAATCTAACCTCGCCTCGACTCTGGGGCGTTAAGAAAACACCCTTCAACGCATAGGCATCCAAATACGGTTTGACAAAGGGACTGAGGTAAGGGCCAGCGGTCATGGGGGCTGCGGCCAAGATCAATTGCAAATCGGGAAGACTCAGTGACGCATTGCTTTTCACGTGACCCACCGCTGCTGCGGGTACTTGCCCACTTAAACCAGAGCCCCAAAAAACGGTTTTAAAGAGGTCAAGCAAAATTCTATCCAAACGCAATACATCAAACAAAGGGCCATTGCCTTTTCTCTTCCAACGAACATCGCAAACCAGGTGATCGTGCAAGTTTTTCCCAACCCCTGGCAAATCGACCTCGAGCTTGATGTCGTGTTTTTTAAGGGCCTTTTCCTCTCCAATGCCTGAGAGCATCAACAATTGAGGTGAGTTGATCACACCAGCACTGACAATCACCTCTTGGGAGGCAAAGAAGGTTTGAGCGCTGCCCTTCAAGCTCACATCAACCCCAATCGCCCGGCCCCTTTTGATCCTCACTTTGTTGACCATGACATGGGGGATCACATCCACATTGCCTCTTGCAATGGAGGGGTACAAGTAGGCTGAGGCGGCACTCCAGCGCTTACCCCTGTGGATGGTGGTCTGCATGTGCGAAAACCCATCCATGCGCCCGGCGTTGTAGTCATCAATAAAAGGAAAACCCAACTCACCAGTGGTCTTTAAAAAAGCATCCATCAATGGATCTTGATAAATCATCCTTGAGACAAACAAGGGGCCTGCCCCCCCTCGCTCTGAATTCTCCCCCTCTTGCCAATTTTCGCATCTCTTAAAAAAAGGCAATACCCTCTCATAAGACCAATCGGATAAACCAAAGTCCTGCGCCCAAGCGTCGTAATCCTCAGGCGCACCCCGTGCATAAGCCATGCCGTTGATGCTGGAAGATCCCCCGATGACCTTGCCCCGTGCACACTCAATTTCTCGATGGCCCATAGAGCGTTCACTCTGTGTGAAGTAGCCCCAATCGTAGAGTCGATGCTTAAGAATCAATCCCCATGTCAAGGGTATTTTGATCATTGGAGAGCGGTCATAGCCACCTGCCTCTAAGACCAATATTTTGACCTTGGGGTCAGCCCCCAACCTGTAAGCCAACGCACAACCCGCAGAACCTGCACCAACGATGATGTAATCATAAGAATTATTCTTCATTGAGTTCGATTGTCGACTGATCCATCAAATGACTAAGTTCAAGAAAGGGCGCAAAAAGCACATTTTGAATAATACACGGTAAGCTAACCCGATCAAGGAGAGCATAGTGCCCTTTGACAATGTTGCTTTAAGGGGTACAGCACTGCATAGGACTCCCATTGAGATGTATTGCTTGAATTTAACTCATGGTGATTGCGCGCGGGCTACGCGAGGGCGCATGGAAAGATTTACTTGCTCACGCACTCTCCATCATTGAAGATATCAAGGGTCACGCAACCGCTGATCCATTTTGTACTTTTGGTGGCGCCACGGTATTGATGCTTCGCTATCAGCATCGTCTCAGTAAAGATATCGATAGAAAAAAATTCATTTTTATAGACCAAATAAACGAGCTGCATTTCCACCAAGAATCTTGGCCTTGTGAGACTGTGGAATGTTTAAGCCCTCAATAAGGCTTGTGTCTGCTCCAATTAAAGGCTCATCCGAGCCAAAAAGAATTCGCTCTGGACCCACAATTTCATGGGCCATCATGATGCTGGGCGCATAAAAAGAAGCCGTATCGTAGTAAAGCTGCTTGGCGTATTCACTGGGCGGTTTGTTGATGTATTTGCGACAATCTGGAAACAACTCGTACCCATTGTCCAAACGCTTTAAAAGCATCAACAACGCACCACCTGTATGGGCCATGATGTAGGGGAAATTTGGATATCTTTCAAATACGCCCGAATAGATCAACCGAGTTGCACAAGTCGTCGTATCAAAAATAAAGCCCAACCTCAAGGGGAGTTCAAACTCCTCCTGCCCCACATTGGGCGGAAACATCGGATGCTCAAAAACAGGAAGTTTCAAAGCGTCTATTTTTGCCCAAATGGGCTCAAAGCGTTCGTGATTCAATTGCATACCCGCGACGTTCGAACCCATCATGACGCCTTTCATCCCCAGCTCAAGCGTCAAGCGATCAAGTTCAACGAGAGACGCCTCAATGTCACTCAAGGGCAAGGTGCCCAATCCAAAAAAACGGTCTGGATGCGATTGAACAATCTTGGCTGTCACATCGTTCATGTACCTGGCCATTTCAACTTGACGCTCACCGCTCCAGTCGTAAACACTGGGTGAGGACAGAGACAAGGCCCGCATGTCAATGCCTTGAGCATCCATGACGCGCAGTCGCGCGTCGATATCAAAAAAAGCGTCACGCCACCACATGTAGGTGTAGCCATCTTTGCGCAACAAGGTTTGACCTGATGGGGTCTTTTCGACTTGGAGCACCATGTCCCTCAACATGGCATCAAAATAACCACGATCAAACACGTGGGAGTGAATATCTATTTTCAAAGTGGCCCTAGCAATATTTAAATCAAATCAACTGAGAGTCAAATACAAACCATCTCAACCATTTACACCGCGATCAATCGGGTGTTATGTTGGAGGACTTGATGATCTCACCCCATTTTTGAAGTTCCGCGGCCTGATACACAGCAAACGCCTGCGGCGCACCGGAGGTGGGCTCCGCACCCGCACCGCTTAAGCGTGAAATCACCTCGGGATCGACAAGAACCCGATTCAAAGCGCCATTGAGCTTTTGGATGATAGGCTGCGGTGTTTTAGCTGGCGCCACAATCCCAAGCCAAGACGAGGCTTCAAAATTTGGAAATCCAGACTCACTGATGGTGGGCGTTGCGGGCAACAACTCGGTCCTCTTCAGGCTTGCAGATGCCAAAGCGCGAATTCTGCCGGATTTGATGTGAGGAAGCGCGGTGGCCACATCCAAGAACATCACTGGAATTTGACCCGAAATCAGATCCAAAACCGCCGGACCCGCCCCCTTATAAGGAACATGCACAAGATCGATGTTTGCGCGTTTAGCAAACAATTCCATGGTCAGCTGATGAGGGCTTCCTGGGCCGGAAGAGCCAAAACTCACCTTTTTAGGATTGGCCTTGGCATAACTTACAAACTTAGACACCGAGTCGACTGGAAAATCCGCATTGCAAACCAAAAGAAATTGAAAGGTTGCAGCCAGTCCGATGGGCGAAAAATCCTTGACTGGATCGTAACTTAAAGTTTTGAACAAAGAAGAGTTGATCGCATAGGTCGTCACGCTGGAGAGCAAAAGTGTATGCCCGTCAGGAGCGGCGTGAGCCACAAAATCAGCAGCAATGTTGGTTGCACCCCCAGGGCGATTTTCAACAACAACCGGCTGACCAAGCAGCTCCGATAATTTGGGTGCAATCAGGCGACCAAAATAATCCACGCCTCCTCCAGGCGCAAGAGACACAATCAACTTGATTGGCCGATCGGGATAGCTTTGCGCTTGCACCCATGAAGTTACAGAGAGCAGCAAAAATAGGCCCAAGCACCCCACAGTTCTTAAAAAATTGGACCCCATTTTGCTATCTTCGTGCATTTGAAATACACCTCATTTTAGATCAAACAAAGGACACGCTTCAAAAAGAAAAGCAATGCTCAATCGGTATGATCTTCAGCAGGTGCATTCGAGTAGCGATCGGCCAGTAAAGCGGCCATGACAAAGCCACCGGCGACGGCACCATTTTTCAACAAGTGGTTCAATTGATTGCCCAGTTGCGCTGGATCAACGCTCCAAAATTGATGGGCAATCAATCCAGCTGCAATGGAGAACGCTGCCATCAAATAGGCGACCAACTTGATACGCCAGCCAAGCAAAAAACAAATTGCCACAATAAATTCAAATGCAACGACCACATACACCGTGATCTCAGGAAAGGGCAAGCCCAATTTACCGAAATAGGCAATCGTGCCGTCGATCGAAGACGCTTTCCTATAGGCGGGTACAAAAAACAAAATGCTCATTAAAATTCGGCCAAGCAAGAATAATTTTTCTTCTAACTTCGAAGGTGAATCCAGTGTATGTTCAGACATGTTGTACTCCTTTATAAAATTCAATTGTGAGGGAAGTCTATGTGAAAACTCAAGATCAAAATACAGGGTTTACGATGTAAAAAAATTTCAACTCAAAGATCATGCGTGCCCTTGATAAACATCAAACGAGCATGAGAGATGAACATCCCATGTCACACCCTCAATCAATCGAAATGTTGGCCTCTTTGATGATCTTTGCCCATTTATCGGTCTCACTGCGCATGTAACTCATCATGGCAGAAGGCGTGCTGGACTTGAATTCACCACCGATTTCTGAAATTTTGGCCTGCACATCTTTATCAAGCGCCACTTTGACTATCTCGGCATTCAAGCGTTGGACGATCTCCTCAGGTGTTTTGGCCGGCACCACAATACCCTGCCAGGCCCAGGCCTCAAAGCCTGGATAACCACTTTCTGCAATGGTTGGCAATTCTTTTAATTGGTCCAAGCGCTTGTCACTGAGCGCCGCAATGGCCCTTAATTTACCCGATTGAATGTGTTGGGCCGCAGTTGCATAATCCAGCACCATGGCTGGGATCACACCAGCCAACAAATCTTGTGCAGCAGGTGCGCCTCCTTTGTAGGGCACGTGGGTCATTTGAATCCCTGCCCGATCAGCAAATAGCTCCATGGCCAAATGGTGAGGAGAACCCGCGCCTGGACTTGCAAAGTTAATTTGTTTGGGCCTAGATTTGGCATAAGCCACAAACTCAGACAACTTGTTGGCGGGCATGGAAGGGTTGACGACCAAAAGAAGCGAAAATTTTGCAGTCAAGCTGATAGGCGCAAAATCCACCATGGGTGAATACGGTAATTTCTTGTACAAACTTGAATTCACTGCATACGTGGAATTGTCCCCTAAGAGCAATGTGTACCCATCTGCAGGTGCCTTGGCCACAAACTCTGCACCAACGATGGTCGCAGCCCCTGGGCGGTTGTCTACAATGAATTGCTGGCCCAGTGCATTCGACAATTTAGGCGCAATCACTCGAGCAAAGGTATCTGAGCCGCCTCCTGGAGGATAGGGCACGATCAATCGAATCGACTTGCTTGGGTAATTATCGGCTCTCGCCTCTCCAACCAAAGGGAGCAGTGAAGTAGCACCTAAGAAAGATAAAACTTTTCTACGATTTTTCATGATTTTACTTTAACAGAGTTCAAAATTTTTGCGTCAAATTGAAACGACACCCACTCCACCCATCGATCAGGCCCTTAAACAATATTTTTCAAAGCAGCCTCTAAATCCAATTCAAACTTTTCAACACTTGCATGCTCTAGAGATTGAATCAAGCACAACTTCATGAGCATCAACATTTTGTTTTTGTCATCAATGCAATCCATCGCATTGCCAAGCAGTCGATAGATTTGTTCAGGCACCGTATAGGGTACATCGATAGATTCGAAATGGCCTAGGGTTTTCCCCTGCAAGGCAAACCCCATTAATTTTTGTAGGGCATTTTCTACAATTGCTGCATCTAATTTTTTCCATCTGCCCGCGATGTGATGATCGGGTCGAATTAAGTAAAAACCCCCATCTTCAGCAGAGAAAATTTGATGCAAATCGGGATGTGTCACTTGAACGGCGTGCTGAACACTCACCGGTGCTTTTGAGATGACAATCAGATCAATGTTTTCAAATGTCCTCAAAATCGCCAAATCAGACAAAGCTCTTTTGTCCATCTCATGCGCTAAGAAATAAAAGCCACAAGTCTTCAACTTCACAAGCTTTTGCAAATGGGTGTCATTGGCGTTGTGGCTTTTTATAAGCAACACATCTGGGATGACTTCACCCACTTTTGGCCCACCATCCCAGTGCTCGACCTCAGGCGTACTCAAGGGAGAATCGCGCAAGGGGACATAGGTCGCTTGCTTGGGATTGAGAATATCCTCAACATCTGTGGCGCCCAAGGCCAGGGAGAGGACCGCATCTCTCAGAACCCGAATACCCGAATTGGGAGGCGTCATGAACAAAGCATTCCTATTGGCCAGGGCAGCATTTTCTAGGAACACTCTTTTTCTCTCTAAAGAGTATGCATCCAATAAGCTCTCAGGTGACTGCCCAAGGATCACAGATGAAAGCTTCCAACCTAAATTCCAAGCATCCTCAACGCCAGAATTCAAGCCCCGAATTCCAAAGATAGGCATCAAATGGGCAGCATCGCCCGCAAACAAAACTCTCCCATGATTAAATGTATCAAGTGCGCGACTATGGACCTTGTAGGGGCTGAACCACACCAATTCCCACGCCCCCCTTTCACCAATGAAGTCTAGATGCGCTTTGATTTTGAGATGGATATTTTCAAGCTTCAAAGCCTGCGTTAAGTCCTCACTCTCTCCCAACTGATAATCCAAACGCCAAATCCCATCAGGTTGACCGTGCATCAAAACCGTCAGTCCTGGATTTGAAGGTGAATCAAACCAACAGCGTCTCTCAATGATGGAGTCTGTTTTTAATTTGATATCAACAATGATGTAAGTTGCCTCATAGGATGTGCCATTGAGATTCAAACCGAGGAGAGACCTCACAGAGCTCTTGGCGCCATCACAAGCCACAACATACTGAGATGACGCTTGATAGACACCGTTTGGGGTATCGATACTCAACTCCATCACGGATCCTTGTCGCTTAAGCGCTAGGAGCTTACTTTGCCAGCGCAAATCGATGTGTGGACTTTGATTGACTTGATTGACCAAGAATTGCTCGGTGTAAGACTGCTGAATATTAAACATCGGGCGATACATCACGCGAGGATCATCAGCCATCTCGAAATTTAAAATTTCTTGATCCTTGTAAAAACTTCTCCCCCCTTTCCAATCCAGTCCCTTTTCAATGATTTCATCAACCGCACCCAAAGCATCCCAGATCTCCAATGTTCGCCTTGACATCCCAATGGCTCGACTGCCCTCACAGACTTGGTGATCGTCTTCAATCAACACACAGTCAACGCCTGTTTTTTGTAAGGTAAGCGCCAAGGTCAAACCAATGGGGCCGGCTCCAACAATGATGACCGGGTGAACAATCGATTTGGGACTCATCTCCTGTGGGGTGCCGAAGGGATCGCTTTTCGCACTTTGTTCGTATTTCATTTTTTACACCTTCAATAGAAAGTCACTTAAATTAAAGGATTGAATTTGAGCTGTGAAAATTTAGGCTCTTTTTTTAAACCACCTTTTGATTAAATGAGAGGCTTTTTCGAGGGCTTTTAATGCTGGCTCAAGGCTTGCTGTCCACATCAAGAAACCATGGGGCAATTGAGGAATGATGCACAACTGTGGAGTTGCACCCAAAGCGCTCAATTGATTGAAAAGTTTTTGTGTGTCTGCAATCAATGGGTCATCCTCCCCCACTGCCAACCAAATAGGCGGCAAATTGTTTAAATCCTCTTGCAAAGGCACGGCGCCATTTTGATTCATAGGACGCCCTTTGCCAATATACTGCTCCCAGACCCACTGAGAATACTTTCTGGCAGAAGGCTTAAATCCATCTGCATTACAGTAAAACAAAACCAAACCGTGGAGTGCATCGTCATTCAAGTCTCTTAATTTCTGAGCAACGGAAAGCGCAATCGTAGACCCCGCAGACTCTCCGAAAAGTATGGGCTTTCCTTGGATTTGATACTGTGCTTGACGAGCACAGAGATGGCTTAAAACTTCAATGACTTGATTGACTTGCGTGGGATAGCAATACTCAGGCGTCTTGTAGTAATCAATGGCACAGACCACACACGAAGATAAATCGGCAAGGGTTGTCGCTGTCTGGGAATGCGAGTCCAAACCTCCAGCCCACCAACCCGCACCTCTTATAAAAATCACACAATGAAAAGGACCCAGGCCCAAGGGATACGTCAGTCGAACAGGGATGGGGCCTTCCTGGCCTTCTACGTAAAGATCTAGGATTTTTGAGACGCTTGGCAAAACGCCTTTCAAAGAGTCGAAATATAGATTTTGTTTTTCCCTGGCCTCTTGAATGGGCATTGACAAGGGGTCCCCGGGGTCAAGCCCCAATTTTTTGTGGAAGGCTTGCGCTTCTTGAAAGGTTTTAAACATCAAGACAGGGGATTATGTTGCTCTTCTTGGTGCGCCAGACATGGGCCTCGCACTCGGATCGGTCACCACATCAATGACCACGGGTTTATCGCTCATTAGAGCCCTATTGATGGCAGACGCAATTTCTGCGGGATGCTCAACTCGGATACCTTCGCAATCAAACACTTTTGCCAAATCCGCAAAATTGGTATCCCTATAAACATGAATATCTTTTTGACCCGTTTCAGATCGGTCTTTGTACACTGCATTGATGTTGGGCGCACCTTGAGCCAATTGACTGTTGTTGTTGATGACGGTGATTGTTTTGATCCCCCAGCGCCTTGCCGTTTCCAACTCAGACTGGTGATACATGAAGCCGCCATCTCCGGTGAAACAAAAAACAGGGGTTTTGGGGCGGGCGCATTTGGCACCCAATGCAGCTGGGAACGCCCAGCCCAAAGATCCAGCAGCTCGCAGATACCTTTGTTCAGGGTATTTCATCTCTATCATCGTACCCGACCATTCAGACGAGTACCCCGTGTCGGCAACAACTAGCGCATCCTTTGGCAAAAAATTTGACAGTTGATGGCATAAATGCGCTGGCTTGATGGGGATGGAGTCGTCTGTCCAATGTTTTTCAGCATTGACTCGCCAGTTCTCAATGGCCTTTTGAATGGTTTCCAACCATGGCGCTCGTTGGGTATGGATGTCCATCAGCATCAATTCAGATAAAGTTTCACGAACATCGCCATGAATCAACTTGGCATTCTCAAAGTTGCGCCCCAACTCAAAGGGGTCAATGTCAATTTGGATGACTTGAGTGCCACGGGCAGGAAGCGTCCAGCCCGCAGTCATCTGGTCTCCCGTGTCACTGCCTGCAAAAATCACCAAATCCGATTGAGCCAGGATTTCATTTGCACACGATCTCGAGTACGTTCCCGCAACGCCTGCAAACCAAGCATTCGATTCAATCAAGACGGCTTTGGCATCCAAAGACGCGACAACAGCCACATTGGCCGCATTTGCAAAGGCTTCAATCTCCCTTTGTGCTCTACTCTCCATCGCACCTTTGTCAACCACCAGTACAGGTCGATGACTGAGTTTGAGCGCCTCTTGAACAAATACCAAATCCTCTTTAGACGGCCTTGGCCTAAAAGGTGTATATGAGCTAAATATAGAGTCCACCGCCGGGGCCGAATCGATGTGCTGTGCACCAATCAAGTCTCCCGTATGGCCTGCAATATCCAGATGCACGGGTCTGGGTGAGCCGCACATGGCCTCCCTAAACGCCGTTCTGATCAAGTGTGGCAATTGAGAGATTTCATCAACCCGAGCTGAAAATCGAGTCACGGATTGAAACAAGGGTTGATGAGCAACCTCTTGATAGGCGTTTCGATATTGGTTCACTGCGGCTTGCCTGCCCGTCAAAGCAATCACGGGCGAATGACCTAGGAAAGCGTCTTGAAGACCCGATGCCAAATTGGCGGCCCCCACCGACTGCGACATACAGAAACCAGGCTTATAGCCCGCTCTGGCATACCCATCGGCCATGTAGGCGGCGGCTTTTTCCGAGTGAGTGAGAATGCGTCGAATCCCCAGGTGTTCCATTTCTATCAAAGATCGACGAAGAATTGCATCCATGAAAAAAACATGATATCAACCCCGAGCTTTCAACACCTGAGCCAAGTACAGGCCGCCTGTCATTGACATGTTAATCAGACCTTCTCTGTGCCAGAATTAGCATCAAGCGAAAACTTCCAACCATTGGCTTCCAGCTTTTCGATCATCTCGTGTCCATACTTTGCAACAATGGGATCCGCCGCTTGGGGCAATCGACCCACATCGTTGAAATCTTCTTTTTGACCTTGGATGATGACGAGTAAATGGGCGTCTTTGTCCGATACATTGATGAATTGACGAGCGACTTTGGGTGGCATCGAAATCATGTCAAAGGGGTTCAAAATGATGTGCTCCTGCCCATCATCGCCCCAACGAATTTTCCACTGTCCACTTAAAGCCATGAACGTTTCCGTGGTTTTCCAATGCACATGCAAACCAGGCCCGTCGCCAGCCTCTGCCAAAGCGATGCCAATTCTGATGTCCCCCTTGTCACCATCTTCAATGGCGGGATTGTTTGACAGTCGTCCAGGCATATTGGCCGGCGCCATCAACACATAATTCGCTTTTGGGTTGAACATCCTCAGCACATCCATGGGAATACCCAAATCCTTTTCCCAATTGCTGGCCCTAGGCTTGAGCTCATTGAACCTTGCTATTCTTGATTTCATTTCCTCTTGCGTTGGGCATATGGTTTTCATCGCTTCTTCCTTAGTTGAATTTCATGTTGTTGGTCACTGCCAATTTTGACCACTTTTCATAATCATTTCGAATGAACTCGGCAAACTCAGCCGTGCTTGACCAAAGAGGCGTCACGCCTTGTTTTTCAAGCCTGGCTTTTGTTTCATTGGTTTTCATGATTTTGGTGATCTCGCGATTCAATCGCTCAATGATTTGAGGATTTGTGCCTTTGGGGGCCAATAAGCCATACCAGGTATCGGTCACGAGTTCAGGCATGCCAAGCTCTACAACGGTGGGCACATCTGGCAGCAAGGGACTTCGCTGTGTGGTGAACAAGGCCAGTGCCCTTAACTGCTTGCCCACCACCAAGGGCGCAGAGGTGGGCAAACCCCCAATCACCATGTCAATTTGCCCGCCTACCAAATTGGTCACTGCGTGGGATGCAGATTGGTAAGGGATGGGCAAGACTTTAATTTTTGCGATCGATAAAAACTGCTCAGTTGCAAAATTATTGGATGCCCCAGGCCCACCTGTTCCATAGGTCAATTTGCCGGGAGCGTTTCTAGCAAGTTGGATAAATTCATTGAATGTGTTGGCATTGACCTGTGGATTGACCACCATGACGTTTGGAATGGCTGCCACCATTGAAATGGGCATCAGATCTTTAAGGGGGTCAAACTTCAGATTTTTTTTGATGATCGGTGTAATGGTCAAGGTCGGAGACGTCACAAATAGGGTATACCCGTCAGGAGCAGCTTTGGCCGCGTACTCCATGGCAACCAGTCCCCCAGCACCGGGCTTGTTCTCAATCACAACCGGTTGTCCTAAAGACTCGGAAAGACCTTCAGCCAACAGTTGACCCACAAAGAAAGTCCCCCCTGTTGGGAAAGGCAATACCAATTTAACGGGCTTTGTAGGGTACTCTTGGGCCAGGACATGGGCAATGGGTTGCAAGAGCGAACTGCAAAGCACACCAAGTATGAATAAAAGTCTCATCCATTCTCCCAAGTGTTTGATGTTCATTGTTCTTGCAACAATTATCAAGCAATTGCGATCCGACGTAACTATAGGAAACACTAACTTCGTCTATGGCGACAAGTGATGTTAACTTCACCTTGGATATGGATTGATAGATTTCCCAACCGAACTCATCAGCTCCAAGGAAGTCAGCTTGGATAAAACCACAATTGGCAAGCTAGAGATTCAAGGAGTAGCTGCTATGAAGATCCAAAAGATATTTTGATCAATTCAAAACACCGTTTGTCGTATTTAATATGTTGGCCACATTGCGGTAAAAAAATGAAGGCTAACGAAAGCCGCAAGTTCGCATTTCAGTCCTATGTAGATAGGGGGAAAACGACCGCTGATTTGCTCAACTAAGTCAAAGCAAATGATCTAGCGCTATAACCCTGATCAGGTCTTTATCAACTCACTTCGATCTTTTATCAACAATTAGTGGTTGGGCAATTCATCACCGGGCGGCGCAGGCGCGTTTGGCACTGAGTTTAAAAAACGATCAAAGTCGCCCCGGTTTCCCTTAGCAGCCTCTTGCTTTAGATAGTCCACCGTCATCACTGAGGCCATCTTCTCTGACACAGCAGCTGCAATGAATTGGTTCACTGAAATTTCGTCGCGCTTGGCCAGTTCCCGTATTTTTTGGTGAACGGAATTGGGTAGTCGAACAGTCAATGCGGTCATGATTTACTCCTCAGCAATGTCAAGAATTCTGCCGGCGTGATGGCATTCACCTTCAGTTCCGGGACGCGCTTAAAGTCTTCTACATTATGCGTAACGATAAACTGACTGGCTGACGCAACAGCACACTCCAAAACCATATCATCGTCTGGATCACGCAGAAATGGACGCCACAAAAAGTACACGTCTTGTAAATGGGCAATCGAAGCCAAGTAACGTAAAAAACCATTCACATTTTCCACACTGGCACCAGGCGGCAAATGTTCTGGCCTGGTCAAAACAGATTGCCACTCCGTATAAAGGGCCACTGAAAGCGCAATTTCGAACTGGGTACTAGGTAGCATGGAGAGCAAACAATAGCTTGCGCCCTTACGCGATCTCGCTGCAGCGACCAAAACTGATGTATCTAAAATGACTCTCAAATGGTTATACCCGCATACCTAGTTACACCGATATAACCAAATTTAACACTTTAAGGGTCACACTGCAATGACCATCAGCAAAAAAACCACTGAACTCAGATCGGACTAGGAATTGCACCCCTGATCATTTGAGTACAAACCCTAGGTCGTTCACATGTTTCTTAAGATGTTCACGGCCACGAAGCACTTTATCTCCTGAGACCCGACTCAAAGTATGAAGGTCCCAGTCGCCGGGAGTCTTCATGTTTTGTTCGGTGTAAAAGCGGTTCATGACCACGTTGTACTCGCGGGTTGCTTGCTCGAAGGCGTTGGGGTCGTATTGCTCTTGATGGAGAACCGCAGACATGGGCAACCTGGGTTTGATGCTTGCGGGCTTTGCTGGATCAGGGTAACCCACACACATGCCAAAACAAGCAAAACTAGAAGGTGGTAGACCCAACTCTTTGGCCACGATATCGGCCGAATTGCGAATACCGCCTATATAAACGACACCAAGACCGATAGCTTCTGCCGCAATTGTCGCGTTTTGAGCGGCCAAAGCGGCATCGATATTGGCCACCAAAAATGACTCCAAATAGTCCAGACTCTCGTGGGGCACTTGGCGCTGCTCACCCAAGGCCCTGAGCCTGGCCAAATCGGCGATCCAAACCAAAAATAAGGGGCAAGTTTCAATGCTCTTTTGTTGTCCAGAGACAGCGTTCAGGCGAGCCTTTCTCTCTGGATCGGTCACACGCACGACACTCCAGGTCTGAAAGTTCGAGGAGTTGGAAGCCGACTGGGCAGCAGCCACCATCATCTCCAAAGTGTGCTCGGGCACAGGGCGGCCGTCAAAGGCGCGCACCGAACGGTGCATCAGCAAACTCTCAAAAGTTTGATTTTTCAATGCACCCAGCTCTTTGGCACCCAGTGCGCTTAAAGGATGTTGACTTGTGCCATAACGGGCCTGAAGAAGTTCTGCAATGGACATGGATGGTGTGAAACAGTGAATGAAAAAAACAAATGCTCATTGGTCAAAAAGACGCCATCGCCTTTTAAAAGCATTCATGCATCTTGGCATTTTATCGCGCAAATTCAATCGTCTGAACAAAGAGGATCGAAGACTCGAAATTTCAATTGCAAATAGGCACCACAAAAGCACCGCACTTAAATTGATTTTTGATTGACTCTTTGAGAGAGCTCTTGGGCCGTTTCTTTGCGTTCACTGTAGCGCTCTACCAAGTACGGCGCAGCGTCTCGCGTCAGAAGGGTGAACTTGACGAGTTCTTCCATGACATCCACCACCCGGTCATAATAAGCTGAGGGCTTCATTCGCCCCGCTTCATCGAACTCAAGGAATGCTTTGGCCACCGAACTTTGATTGGGAATGGTCAGCATCCTCATCCAACGACCCAAGATGCGCATTTGATTGACTGCATTGAAGGACTGGGACCCCCCACAGACTTGCATCAAGGCCAAGGTTTTACCTTGTGTGGGTCGCACAGCACCCAAGGACAAAGGGATCCAATCGATTTGGCTTTTAAGAATACCCGTCATGGCTCCATGGCGTTCTGGCGAGCACCACACCATGCCCTCAGACCAAGTGGCCATTTCACGCAAGGCTTTGACCTTGGGATGATCATCGGTTGCTGCATCGGGTTGGGGCAAATCCAATGGGTCAAATACTTTGACTTCACAGCCCATGGCCTCCAAAAGAGTGGCGGCCTCCAGAGTCAACAATTTGCTGTACGAGCGCTCGCGCAGCGAACCATAGAGCATCAACATTCTTGGTCGGTGCTTGGATGTCGGCTCAACCCCTAACAAAGGCTGCTTTGGCACATGAAAGCTTTTGGCATCGATATTGGGCAATGGATCTGTCATGGTTTTTGCTGCCGATCAGAATTCATCAGCTCATACAACCATAAGCCCAAGATGGCGCCCACGATTTGAGCAAGGACAAAGGCCGGCACATCGACGGGTGAGATCCCCGCAAATGAATGGGTCAGCATGCGCCCAAAAGCGGCAGCTGGATTGGCAAAAGAAGTGCTTGCTGTAAACCAGTAAGCTGCGCCGATATAGGACGCCACAAGCCAAGAGGCTTTACCAAGGGGAGAACTTAGAATCACAAAAATCAATCCCCCCGTTGCAACCACCTCAGCCAACCACTGCGATGGCCCCGTGCGCACCTTGGTGGACCATTGAAAGATATCCAGATCAAACATGGCATGCGCGAGCCAAGCGCCCAAAGCAGCACCCATCAACTGACAAATCACATACGCAAAGAAAAGCTCAAAGGGCAGCTCTTTGCGAATGACAAGAACCATCGACACCACTGGATTGAAATGCGCACCGCTTAGAGGCCCCAAGGTTTCAATCAATACATAAAGAGCGAACACGGTGGCCAGCGTGTTCGCAAGCAATGCGATGGCTGCATTGCCGCCAGACAATTGCTCGGCCATGATGCCTGAGCCAATCACAGCGCACAGCAAAGCGGCTGTGCCCAGCATTTCAGACAGACACCTTCTCCAATGGCTCATGTCTTCGCCAATTTTCGTGCCGAGGACTCTAAGGAGATCTTATTGAGACTGGATGACGGAAGGCTGGTGAACAGATCAAGTCGGCGTTTGATTTGATGCAAGGTTTGCCTAAAGGCGTCCAGCTTTTCAGCCTCGGTCCCCACTTTTTCTGAAGGGTCTGCATAGCCCCAGTGGGCGGTGGCGGGTTGACCGGGCCAATAAGGGCAAACCTCTCCAGCCGCGTTGTCGCACACCGTGATCACCAAATCCATCTGAGGGGCATCTGCAGTTGCGAACACATCCCAGCTCTTGCTGCTTAAACCTTCCACTGAAATGCCCGCGTTTTGTAGAGTCGCAATGGCCAATGGATTGGGCTTTTGGTTTTCTCTTGGACTGCTTCCCGCGGAATAGGCTTTGAACTTTCTTCCTCCCATGTCGTTGAGCAAGGCCTCTGCCAAAATACTGCGTGCAGAGTTGTGGGTGCATAGAAAAAGTACATTCAAGGTTTTTGCTTCAGTCACTTCTTTTGTCCTTTAGGTTTAGCAAGTCGTGCAACTTGGGTCAGGAAACACTTCACAGCCTTCCCCTTGGCAACAGTTTTGGGTGAGGAAGGTCAATACGGCATTCATTTGCTCATACTGAGCCCGGTAGATCAGGTTGCGGCCCATGCGCTCTTGAGAAATCAAGTCCGCCGCCATCAACTCTTTGAGGTGAAAGGACAGCGTGTTTGCAGGCAAACCCAGTTCTTCAACCAACACGGCAGGGGTCAAGCCTTCCGGCCCCTTGACCACCAAGGATCTGAAAATCTGAAGTCGATTGGGCTGAGCCAGTGCAGATAGGGCTTTGATGACGTGTTTTTCTTCCATAATTCAATTGTATTGGAAATATATGACTATTAGATGTCAAACTCACCACCTATGAAGATTTGATCGATAAATTGGGCAGTGAAACGGTGCGCACTTCGTTTGACAAAGTCCGCCTGGAAGTTTTGATCAGTCGCTTGCGCTCTAAACTGTTCAACTTCAAAGGCCAAGCTTTTGAGATTAAAACGGTTCACGGATCGGGATATCGTTTATCGACACCCTTGAAAGTCAAATCCAACTAGGAAGTGCGTCGTTGTTGCCCTGCTTCATCTGTGACCAGGCTACCTAACTGAAAACCGATGCGCTTGCGGTCTTTTCTCAAGATGGGAATCAGTCAGGTCAAAAAAGACAAAGAAGACGAATGAAACCAGGGAAGTCTTGCCTTTTGGTCTTTAACTCAACACCACGATGCCATCGCCCGCCACCACACCCAAGCCTTTTGGCAAAACGAACAGCGGGTTGATCTCGACCTCCAAGAGATGCTCATTGAGAGATTGAACCATTTCAGAGAAGGTAACAAGGGCTTTAACCAAGGCATCCACATCACATATTGGCTTGCCGCGGTAGCCGTTGAGCAAAGGCCAAGTTTTCAGCTCTTTGACCATTTCAAGTGCCTCAACTGAGCTCAACCCACCCTTGAAGGGCAGCATTCTCATGCTGGTGTCATGCAGTAACTCAGCAGCAACACCCCCCATCCCTAATAAAATCGCCGTGCCCAAGGAGTCTTTGTACATGCCCAACATCAACTCTGTCCCACCACGCACCATTTCTTGAACGATAAACTGCTCTGGGGCTTTTCCAGTCATCTTTTGCACATCCAACTTCATTCGCTCCAATCGTGGACCTACCGTCAGTTGATCCAAACCAACGGCCACGCCGCCCACTTCGCTTTTATGAAGAACTTCTTTGGACAAGATCTTCAAAACCAAGGGTCCCTTCATTTTTGCAGCCACCGAGGTGGCTTGACTTGCATCGGTGACCACAAACTCGCGCGTGCAAGCAAGACCAAACTGCTCAAACAAGCGCTTGGATTCAAATTCATCTAAATTTCCAGACCCAGCTACGTTGACATGGGGGAGCTTGGAGGGCCTCACAACCGGCGCACGCCATGTCTGAACGTGGAACATGCCCAGCAACGAAGCCGCAATACTTTCTGCCGCTGCAAAGGCCGGCACCCCATAGCTTGTGAGCAACTGAGCCGCCTGTGGTGCATGTGGACTGATATAGGCCAGCACAGGCTTGTCCGACAAGGGCAAGCAATCCTTGATGGCGCCCGCCATCAATTCTGGCATGGCGATGCTGGAGGATCCAACCACAATCACGAGCGCATCGTAACTTGGACTTTGCAATAAAATCTTAATTGCACCTCTGAGCAAATCAGGCCTGAGTCCCGCCAAGGTGACATCGATGGGGTTGCGATCCAACACCGCCTCTTCACCCGTTTGTAAAGCTCGCAACGCTTGAGCCGTCAACTCATCGGGTGGCGGTGTTTCAAAGCCACTGACACCTAGCACGTCAGAGATCAAAGTGCCCGCTCCCCCAGTCGTCGTCAAAATGGCCACTCGTTTTCCATGCAACTTCTTTTGGCTTGCCAGTGACATGGAGATATCCAGCAAGTCACTGAAAGTTTGCGCCCTGATCACCCCAGTGTGTTTGAACAGTGCGTCATACATGCGATCAGAACCTGCCAGGGCTCCCGTATGGGACACTGCGGCTTGGGCACCAGCCTCAGACTTTCCGACTTTAAAGGCCACAATGGGTTTGCCCATACCAGCGGCACGAAGGGCCGCAGCTCGAAATTTTTCCGCATGCCTGATCGCCTCGATGTACAGCGCAATGACTTGAGTGCTTGGATCGTCCACCAAATGGTCGATAAAGTCAGACAACTCCAAATCCACTTCATTGCTGGTTGAAATCAGTTTTGAGAGTCCAATGCCTTTGGCTGTGGCCCTGGACAAAAGGGATCCCAAGATACCCCCACTTTGAGAGACCACCCCAATGTTGCCCGCTTTCAAATCCTCCATCTCCAAGGCGCCTGAGGCAGACAACACAATACCGTCCGTCAAATTGACCAAGCCAATGGTGTTGGGCCCCAAAAGCCTCATCTTGCCAGCAGCCTCAAGCAGTTGCGCTTGACGAAGCACCCCGTTCTCGCCCGTTTCTGAGTAGCCACTTGCCAAAACGATGGCCGCAGCCACTCCCAAATCTGACAACTCTTTGACCGCCAAATGCGCTCGCTCGGCACCCAACAAAACGATGGCCACTTCGGGCACTTCAGGTAGAGCGGAAATACTGGCGTAGCACTTGATCCCATTGATTTCAGCAAGCTTGGGGTTCACAGGATAGATGTGCCCCGCATAGCCGTTCTTTTGCAAATAGGCAACGGGCCGACCTGCGGTTTTCTTGGGGTCACTTGAAGCGCCAATCACTGCAACACTGGCAGGACTAAGTAGTTTTTGAATGGAGAACATGCTCACTTAGGTGCTGATTTAGAGAGAAACGCCATCACCGATTCCCGGTGCTCGGTGCTTGAGTAGCAAATGCCTTGGGCTTGACTGCCTTGCTCAAAGATTTGATGAGAAGACAGCTCGAAGGATTGATTCAAAATGGTTTTCGTCAAGGCCAATGCCGTGGCTGAGCCCGCACTCATTTGCGCGGCCCACGCTTGCGCGTCAGTCAAGAGCTTTTCTGAAGTGGTCAATCGGTCCACGATACCCAGCGCCAAGGCTTCGTTCACGTCCACTTTTCGACCTGAAAAAATCAACTCTTTGGCTTTTGCCAGACCCACACGTCTGGGCAAAAAGTACATCCCTCCCCCGTCAGGCACAATGGCTCGATTGATATAAGACCAGGTGAAGTTGGCATGCTCACTGGCCAACACAAAATCACAGGCCAAGGCGGTGTCAGCCCCCAAACCCGATGCGGCCCCATTGACCGCAGCAATGACGGGTTTGGGCAAGGTGTGCAAGAGGGACTGGGTGTAATGCACGCGTTGCTGCCTGTGCCAACCGTTAAAAGCGATTTCACCTGTGGGTGAATTCATTCTCCTCTGCATGCCCGCCACATCACCGCCAGCGCAAAAGCCTTTGCCGTGCCCTGTCAAAACCATGGCCTTGATCTTTTTATCAGCCGCCACGTGCTCAAACACAGCAATGAGCTCCAGTCTCATGCTGTCGCTGATGGCGTTGCGTTTGTCAGGCCTGTTGAGGGTCACTGTTGCGATGTGGTCTTGAAGTGAAAATTCAATGAGTTCAAAATTTTGCATGCATTGCTCCTTATTCTGCTTTGATATTGGCGGCTTTAACGACGTTTCTCCAACGCACCTCTTCAGCCTTGACGTAGCGCTCAAAGGCCTCTGGCGTGCCCGCGCTCACAATCAAACCCTCTTTTTCTATCTTTTGTTTAAAGGTGTCTGATTGCGCTGCTTTTTTTGCAGCCAAATTCAACCTTTGCACAATCGCCTCTGGCGTGCCCGCAGGCACGAACAAGCCATACCAACTCTCGGCCACGTAACCGGGCAGACCGGATTCAGCAACGGTTGGCACTTTGGACAAAAGTGCAGTGGCTGAGCGCTCCGAAGTGGTCACGGCCAGAGCACGCAGTTTGCCTGTGGTGATGAAGCCCCCGACTGCCGAGGCCGTTGCAAACATCATGTCCACTTGCCCGCCCAAGAGATCCGTCAATGCCGGTCCCGCCCCCTTATAAGGGATGTGAGTGATGTCTGTTTTTGCCAAGTAATTGAACAACTCACCCGCCAAATGGGCCGATGTCCCCGCACCCTGAGAGGCGTAGGACAATTTACCCGGATTGGACTTGGCCGCATTCATCACATCTTGAAAGCTCTTGAAGGGACTGCTCTCAGTCACCACCAACACATTGGGCGAGCGACCAATCAAGATGACTGGGGCAAACGCGGTCTCTTGTGAATAGGGTAACTTGGCTTGAATGCTTGGATTGACAGCGTGCGCCAAAGTGGCCATCACCATGGCATACCCATCGGGCGCACTTTTGGCCAACGCGTCGGTGCCAATGAGGGTGCTGGCTCCTGGTTTATTTTCGATGAGAACGGGTTGCCCCAAGTCTGAGGACATCAAACTGCCCAAGGTCCTGGAGATGAGATCTGTGCCTCCACCTGGTGAGAAAGGCACAATGATTCGAATCGGCTTTTCAGGAAAGATCGCAGAGATGGCGACCGAGTGAAAAACAAACACGAGGCCCAAGCAAAAAAGCTTGGAGCGTGAAAATTGATTGTCCATGTGATACCTCCATCACTGATAAGAGCACATACATCCAAAGAAAACGATTATTTTCTATTGAAGAATGCGGGTATGAACTCATTTTTTTCTAAAACACCCCTCTTATTTGCACCCCTAAATTAATGAGCATTATGTATAAAAAATTGTTTAAAAACAATAAGATAAAAAGTTTGATCGAAATAGACCATT
>Ga0209086_10001233_pt1 | contig 20991 bp, 21 predicted proteins | sample M_130207_XF_Meta_FD_187312 | JGI IMG/M metagenome (GOLD analysis project Ga0209086, IMG submission 187312) | Freshwater microbial communities from Lake Montjoie, Canada to study carbon cycling - M_130207_XF_MetaG (SPAdes) (version 2) | ecosystem: Environmental > Aquatic > Freshwater > Lake... | reverse complement strand
AAGCCCAACGTCTCGCTCCGCCCTCAAACTCTTGACGATGATCGCCCCCAACACATGCTCTCGCGCGTGCGTCCTACCGTTGTGCGCCGGCTACGAGCAACGCCCGAACGGCAGTGCCATTCGAGACAGGTCCGAATGGCACTGCCGTTCGGGACTGTCCCCTTTTGTCCCCTCTGTTTCCCCTTGAAACTCTGGCGACGACGTTGGTACTCGATTCGCACCCGTCAGCAATCATGAATACTCATTTGTTTCAGAGCTTGGCGATCTCATTGCTGCTGGGCGGTCTGGTCGGATTGCAGCGTCAGCATGTGGACTCGCCGTTGGGTGGTGTTCGCACGTTTCCGTTGGTGACGGTGTTTGGTTCGCTGTGTGCGATCTTGTCGGAGCCGTTTGGCGGCGGGACGCTCGCAGCCGGAATGTTGGCCACGGTCGTGGTGGTTGCTTTGGGGAGTTGGCAGGTCCGCTCCGCAGCCGATCGGGGGATCACTTCGGAAGCGGCGATGCTGGTGATGTTCGCCGTGGGGGCGCTGTGCGTGAGTGGTCCGATGATCGTGGCCGTCGCGGTGGGAGCTGGCGTTGCCGTGTTGCTGCACTTCAAACCGCAGTTACACGGCTTGGTGACGAAGCTCGGCGACGCGGATGTCAAGGCGATCATGCAGTTCGTCCTGATCACGTTCATCGTGCTGCCGGTGCTGCCGAACGAAACCTACGACCCGTTTGAGGTGCTCAACCCGCATGAGATCTGGTTGATGGTCGTCTTGGTCGTCGGTATCAGCCTGGGTGGCTATATCGGCTACAAGTTCCTGGGGCCTCGCGCGGGACTGATTCTGAGCGGTGTGCTGGGCGGAATCATTTCCAGCACGGCGACGACAGCCAGTTATGCGCGACGAACGGCTCGGCAACCCGCGCTGGTTCCCGCCGCCGCCACGGTGATTTGTCTGGCGACCGGTGTCAGCTTTGTTCGCATCTTGCTGGAAGTGGCGGTTGTCTCGCGGGCCCTCCTGCCTGCGGTGGCTCCGGTGCTGATTGGCCTGACGGTGGTCTCAGGTCTGTTCGCGGTCCTCTTCGTCCGTCGCGGCAGCCCGCCGTCAGAGATCATGCCGTCACAAGGGAACCCGTCCGAACTGAAGTCGGCGGTCCTGTTCGGCGTGTTGTATGGCGTAGTGCTGATCTCCGTTGCAGCCTCGAAGGAGTACCTGCCACACTCCAGTCTGTATGCGATCGCGGCGTTGTCCGGACTGGCCGATCTCGACGCGATCACGCTGTCCACCGCGCGGATGGTCGCAGCGGAGCGGCTTTCGGTCGATGCCGGCTGGCGCAGCGTCTTGATCGCGGCGCTTGCCAATCTGGTCTTCAAACTCGGTCTCGTGCTTACTGTGGGAGATCGCAAGTTGTTCCGCGACATCGCAGGGTTGCTGGGCGTGTCGAGCTTTTTGGCAGCCGTCGTGTTGTGGTGGAGTTGAAAGATACGACCACAACGACTGGCGTTTTTTTGCCAGCCGGCCAATCCCCGAACACTGGATCATGTCGTCGAAGCATCGACGTGACCGAAACGGAACCCGGCCTTGTGACGGGCGAGGCCAACCGCCAGCAACGGGTAAGTGAATGAAGTCTTCACCGAATGAAGTTGGTGAGCCGGGCGGTGTCGGCCCATTGGCATTCACTTTGAGCAGCGAGGCGCTAGCCGCTGGTGTGACGGTGTTGAGCTTCCAAACAAAGAACCGGCGGCTAGCGCCTTGCCGCTCAGTCAGCGAACGCAAAGGGGACTGACTCCGCCTGGCTCTCCTGTCTTTTTCAGTCACGAGGTTCTTAGCTTCAACGTATCGCGTGCCATCAGATTGCACGGCAATTCCGAGACAGGACAACGCGATATTTCATCACCGCCATTTTTTGGGATCGGTACGCTTCGTGCCGGACAATAAAACAGTGCCTGGCCGATGCTCGGCGTCGGGCGACAAGTCGCACGTCTTCTCCAACGATTGGCTGCCCGTGTCATGGCGAACGACAATCAAAGTCCGATACCGCAGATGCCACTGGCTGTCGTGCTGTTCACGCTGGCGTATCTGCTTCCGGCCATCGCGGCGGCGGTCTGGACTCAGAACTCGGAGTTCGTGTTCTACAGCGTGGTGATGGTGATCTTGGCCGTCCTCGTGATTGTCGTGCATCGGAACTGCGTCCTCAGTCCGCCTGTGTTGTGGGGACTCAGCCTGTGGGGGCTGGCTCACATGGTGGGTGGCCTCGTCCCGATTCCGGCCTCGTGGCCAAGCAACGGTCCCGTTCGAGTCGTTTACAGTTGGTGGCTGATCCCAAACTGTTTGAAGTATGACCAGGTCGTCCATGCGTTCGGGTTTGGAGTGACAACGTTCGTCTGCTGGCAGGGCCTTGCCGCCGTGGTCAGGAGCATTTCTCCCCGCCACCAATTACAGCCGACGTTTGGAGTTCTCGTGCTGTGCATGGCCGCTTCGACGGGCTTCGGTGCCCTGAACGAAGTGATCGAGTTCACGGCGACGCTGCTGCTCCCCAACACGAACGTCGGCGGCTACGTCAACACCGGCTGGGATCTCGTCAGCAACCTCGTCGGAGCCGCCTGCGCCGCCTGCTCGATCCGTTCGAGGCACGCTCCTCTGTGGCACTGAATACCGCGCGGGACGAACTGCCGTCCGTGGTCTACATGACTGAGAACTTGAGCTGCGGTGGCACATCCCAATGACGGGAAGTGACACCGCCCTGAGGGTCACACGTCTTTCATGTCCGGCCAGTAATTGGCGTACCAATGCGGCCAGTCGTAACGGCCATGGGACGAGTCGATCGGCACGCACGAACAAGTCGCATCCGTTCGGGTGTATTGATGAACGAAGCCCGCAGTGCCTGGCGGATATCGACCAGTTGGCCAATTCTCGGTCGCAGGAACGGTGAACGCCTCGGCGGGTGAGAGCCTGATGGCAGGTTGTCACCACGCTCGCCAGAGCATGGGCAGGCTACGAAATGAAATTGGAATCCCACGATTTGGCGACGGTGGCCGCTCTTGTGAACACCGCGTTCCAGACTGATCGTCGATGCGGTGCGGACTTCAAGGGTTTTGGGAATGGAACCTGCGATGACAGGTTCCGGCGGTCACTCTGATCGCTCGCCCGACCCCGTTTTGAGGAGTACCAAATGACGACCCACGTTGAATCTCAGCCCGCCTTGGCCGTTGATGAGGCACGACGCGAACTTTGCCAGCGGATGGCGACGGCCATGCGTGCGGGAGCATTTCGTTTCCAACTCCGCTTCCTACGGCAGAACGATGTGGTGAGCGAGGTCTGGTTGTACACATACCAGTCGCACGCCTGGCAGAAGCGTGACGATCTCGCGATTCCGGCTCGTCTCAGTCCCAGCCTCTGGGATCAGATGGAAATGGTTTCCTCCCGGGAAGTCGCGGACTTTGAAAGCTGCCGCCGGGTGGACCACAGCGACCGAGTCGACATCGAACTGTCGTTCCGTCGTGAGGCGATAGAGAGCCATCTGACGGGTGATTTGGAATCGTTTCTGAACGGATGCTTGTTTCACGGCCATCACGATTCCGGCCAAGACTCGCGCCGCCGTATGGGCTTTCGAGGTCGCCCATGAACGAGCATTCGTGCCGTTCCAGATTGTCGGTGACGATGTCGGTTTCGTAGTGACCTCAGCTCGTGAGTGCCTCAAGTTCCCTTGAAATTTGGAAGTGTGATTCAAACAAGGATTCCATCATGACCACCTTAAAAGCCAAACCTCCCGTGCAGAAAACCAAACGAACCACTCAACGCAAGCAGGCTGACAAACCTGAAGTGGGTTCTCATCCCCAAATGCACCGAGATCACCGCGAGTGGCTCAACGATGTCGCGATGTGGCAGGACGACTTGGGCGAGTGGCAGATCGAAATCCGCCGCATGCGATTGGAACTCAAGCAACTGGAGTTGTTGCTGGAACGACACGGACAAGAGCTGGTGGCACACGCGCAAAAGGTTTTGGACCATCGCCAAGTACTCTCCACGCACGAACACGCGATCGCGGAATTTGAGCAATGCGGAGTGAGCGAAGAACTCAGTCCCGGTTCGTGTGCACATCACCAGGAATTGGAACAGCACGCCCAAGAGCAGGCCGATCATGAAAAGTTCAAGCAGCATCACCGGTCCATCATCAGCCAGTGGGACCATCTGCATCGGGCGCTTACCGCATCAAAAGCAGTCTGATTGACCACGGCACGCCGCACGGAGCGGGCACCGTGGGTTCAACCGCAGCAAAGGAGGGTGATCGTCATGCCAGCAATTCAACACATCTTGTGTCCGACCGATTTTTCGGAGACTGCGGCGAAGGCCGTGAAGTACGCGGAGCAACTCGCCATCGAAGTCGGTGCCGAGTTGACGCTCATGCACGCCTTCGACACCCCCGCCACTTGGACGCTCGCCGGACAGGAGCATCCGCGCGATCCCCGGTTGCAGCAGCAACTCGATGCCGTGCTGGCGAACTCTCCCCACGCGGCCAAGATCCACCGGCTGCAACACGCGGGAATGTCCGGCGAGGTCATCTGCTGGATGGCTCAGGATCGCGGCTGCGATTTGATCGTGATGGGAACGCACGGCCGAACCGGTCTGCGGCATCTCCTGTTTGGCAGTGTCGCCGAATACGTGTTGCAACACGCCCGCTGCCCCGTCGTCACGATCCGCGACCGGGATCCCAACGAGCCGCCGCTCAAGCAACCGATCGTCATGCCCATTCCGCCGCCAGCGTTCATGTAATGCTGCGAGTGCAAAGGGATGTCACAAGGCGAGGCCGCGCGAACGTGTTGTGTGATTCGATGCGAGTCGCGTGACAGCGTTTTTCCAACGAAGCGGCGTTTCACGAAGGAGCTCAAGCATGACAAGGCACGTTCTGAACGCGTTAGCGTTCGGCGCTGAGACTCTGGTCCACGCTTCCGTGATCGTGGAGAACTCGGAAGCTTCGTCGCTGTGGATGATGGGAGCTGGCTTCGTCGGCGTCTGCTTGGCAAGCGGCGAGATCATCCCTCACGTTCGCGAAGCACTCCTGTTCAATGGACCACCGCAGATCGATTGACGAGGCGCACCCTCGGATTCCATTTGAAACGAAGCGAGCTGCTTTCAGGGAGCCACGTTCACGGCTTTGCGTAGCCGTGACTCCCAAGTCAATTCCTGTTCAACTGTCATGGCCAAACTCATTCTCTGATCGCCCTGAGTCCACGAGATCGACGGTCAGCCGCCGGGTAGGAATCATGTCCTTGTTGGAACCCGTACTGCATTCCGAATTCCTGCGGGCCATTCCCGGTCCCCTCATCGCGCGGCTGGAGAGTCTGGCACAGATGCGCGTCTTCCAGCCGGGAGCGGTGCTGTTCGTCGAAGGAAACTCGCATCCGGACTTCCATGTCGTCGCCAGCGGCCATGTCCGGCTGGACATGCTCGTTCCGCGACGGGGACGCGTCCCGATTCTGACGGTGGGGCCGGGGGACGTGCTGGCCTGGTCCGCGTTGGTGGGCAACTCGATCATGACATCGACCGCTGTCGCTCTCGAAGCCGTGAAGACCGTCGCCTTACCAGGCGACCAACTCCGCCAACTGTGCGAGGCGGAACACGAGGTCGGCTATCACATCATGCGGCAGTTGGCGTCGGCGTTGTCACGGCGTCTGTTGGCCACGCGACTGCAACTGCTCGACCTGTTTGGGGAGCATGTCCCCGCCTTGGAATTCACGTCCAACTTTGGTCGGCCCGGTGATCCCGAGTGCTGACTCTTGTCCCCTCGCCCCTCGCCCTTCGCTTTGGAGAGGGTTCGGGTGAGAGGTTCTATTATTTCGACAAGCAACTCCACATGACAGCCTCTTCACCAACTCTATTTTTCGCCAAACCACAGTTGCAAGCATTGTTCAACGAGTTGCGCGGACGCGGCTACTGCGTGGTGGGGCCGACCATTGAGCAAGAGGCGATCGTCTACAGTGAACTGCAGTCGGTCGAGGAGTTGCCGCGCGGCTGGACGGACGAACAGGCCCCCGGACAGTATCGCCTCAAGCGACGAGACGATGATGCCTGGTTCGGTTTCGTGGTGGGACCGCACTCGTGGAAGAAGTATCTCTTTCCCCCCAAAGCCACGCTGTTGAGTGCGGAGAAAACTGAGACGGGTTGGGCCTTCATCCCTCGCGCTGCCGATTCGACCCGCTATGCGCTGTTGGGTGTTCGCGCGTGCGAGTTGGCGGCGATCCGGATTCAGGATCAGGTCTTTCTCAACGGTCCCTACCAAGACCCGATCTATCGCGAGCGGCGCGAGCAACTCTTCATCGTGGCCGTGAACTGCACGCAGGCGGCCAGCACCTGTTTCTGCACGTCGATGAACACCGGCCCGCGCTGCGAGCGTGGCTTCGATCTGGCGCTGACGGAAATCGACGAGGGCTTCCTCTGCGAGATTGGTTCGGACTTGGGGCGCGATGTCGTCGCCGCCTGTTCCGCCGCACCCGCGACGCCTGCACAACTTCAAGCGGCCGAGACCGCTCGCCAGCAGGCCGTCGATCAGATGACGCGGCACATGGACATCAGCGACCTGCCCGGCCTGTTGCTCGGTAATCTGGACCATCCGCGTTGGAAGGAAGTCGGCGAGCGATGCCTCTCCTGCACGAACTGCACGATGGTCTGTCCGACGTGCTTCTGTTCGTCCGTCACCGAAGTGCGTGATCTGAACATGGAGACCGTCGAACGCGAGCGCGTGTGGGACTCATGCTTCAACCCCGATTTCAGCAACCTCGGCGGTAGCCCCGTTCGCAATGACACGGCGTCGCGTTACCGACAATGGCTGACGCACAAGCTCGACTCGTGGCACGACCAGTTTGGGACATCCGGCTGCGTCGGCTGTGGCCGTTGCATCACCTGGTGCCCGGTTGGGATCGACCTCACGGAAGAAGTGGCCGCGATCCGGGAGACCCCGACACCATGACCTCCTCTCCACCAACGCCGCCCGCCTTGCAGCCGCTGCATGCCAACCCGTGGCTCACGCGCACCGTGCGCATTGCGGACGTGATCGACGAGGCCCCCGGAGTTGCGACCTACCGGTTGACGCTCGACGGCGACACTGATCCCGCCGCGTACAGCTTCATCCCCGGCCAGTTCAACATGTTGTATTTGCCCGGCGTTGGTGAGTCGGCCATCTCGATGAGTGGCGACCCCACTCGCTCCGATGGCTGGACGCATACGGTTCGCGTCGCGGGAAACGTCACCAAAACATTGGCCGGATTGAAACGAGGCGACACGCTCGGTCTGCGCGGTCCGTTTGGGGCGGGTTGGCCTGTTGAGGAACTCGCCGGAGTCAACCTCATCATCGTGGCTGGCGGACTCGGAATGGCACCGGTTCGTTCCCTGATCTACCACGTCGTGCATCATCGCAACCGCTACGGCCACGTCTGGCTGATCTGCGGAGCGAGAACTCCCGAAGCGTTGCTCTACCGACGCGAGTACGATCTCTGGAGGCAACACGACATCGATGTCCACGAGACCGTCGATCGGGCAACTGCGGATTGGACCGGTCAGATCGGCGTGGTCACAACGCTGATCGACCGGCTGCGACTGCCCCACCCCAAACAGACGCAACTCGTCGCGTGCGGCCCGGAGGTCATGATGAAGTATGCGGCGGCGAGCGGCGTGCGACTTGGCATCGCCGTCGAACGGACGTGGCTTTCGTTGGAGCGAAACATGCAATGTGCCACCGGCCTGTGCGGACATTGCCAACTGGGACCGGAGTTCATCTGCAAGGATGGCCCGGTGCTGCGATACGATCACATCCGACCGTACCTGTTTGTGGAGCAACTGTGATGTCCCGCAAACCGCGACTGGCGGTCTTCAAGTTCGCGTCGTGCGACGGCTGCCAATTGTCGCTGCTCGACGCCGAAGACGAATTGCTGGAGATCTGCGAGCGGATCGACATCGCCCACTTCGCGGAAGCCAGCAGCGACCTGCAGGCCGGTCCGTATGACATCGCGCTCGTCGAGGGATCGATCACCACCGACGAGGACGCGGCGCGCATCCTCCGCGTCCGTGCGGAATCCCGGTTCCTCATCACGATCGGTGCGTGTGCGACCTCCGGCGGCGTTCAGGCGCTGCGCAACTGGGGACACATCGACGAATGGGTCCGCTCGGTCTACCCGAGTCCCGAGTTCATCCACACGCTCGCCACCTCGACTCCGATCGCCGCACATGTTCATGTCGATTTTGAACTGCACGGCTGTCCGATCAACCATCATCAACTGGTGGATGTTCTGGTGGCTGTCGCCGAAGGACGCCAACCCCGCGTGCCAAGTCACAGCGTCTGCCTCGACTGCAAACGTCGCGGGACGGTCTGCCACGTTGTCTCGCGCGGCATCCCGTGCCTCGGTCCGGTCACGCAATCCGGCTGCGGAGCGCTCTGCCCTGCGTATGATCGCGGCTGCTACGGCTGCTACGGTCCGAGCCATCCCGCGAACACGACATCACTCTTGAGACAGTTCCAAAAGCTCGGCCGCGCACCCGATGAACTTGTTCCGCTGCTGAGAAACTTCAACGCGACAACCCCCGAGTTTCGTCTCGCCTCGGAACAGTTGGTTGTCCTTCAGACGAACGGCGAGGGAAAGTCATTGTGAGTTCTCCCGACATCATCGAGGTTCCGATTCTGACCCGCGTCGAAGGGGAAGGGGGCGTCACGATCCGTCTGCGCGACGGGGTTATCGAAAATGTCGAACTCAACATTTACGAGCCGCCTCGTTTGTTCGAGGCCCTGCTCCGGGGACGCCCGCTCGAAGATACGCCCGATATCACCGCGCGCATTTGTGGCATCTGTCCCGTCGCGTATCAGATGAGTTCCGTGCATGCCCTCGAAGCGGCGCTCGGCGTGCAGATCTCTCCGACCATCCGTCGGCTGCGGCGTCTGCTGTACTGCGGCGAATGGATCGAGAGCCATGCGCTGCACATCCATCTGCTCCACGCACCGGACTTCTTCGGCGCGGCCAGCGGCATTGAGTTGGCCCAACGTTTTCCGAACGAAATCAAACGCGGCCTGCAACTCAAGAAGTTCGGCAACCGGCTGCTGGAGGTCTTGGGCGGGCGAGCCATCCACCCGATCAGCGTGAGGGTCGGCGGGTTTCACCGGTTGCCGAGCCGCGACGAAATGGCGTCGCTGATCCCGCACTTCGAGTGGGGAGTGCAGGCGGCCGTCGAGACAACCCGCTGGGTGGCGGCCTTCTCGTTCCCCGACTTCGAGCAGCCCTACGAGTTCGTCTCACTCAGCCATCCCGACGAGTACCCGATGAATGAGGGAGACATCGTCTCCAGCCACGGCCTGCACATTCCGGTCACCGAGTATGACCGGCACTTCGTGGAGGAACACGTTGCGCATTCGACGGCACTCCACGCCGTGCGACGCGACCAGCGGACGCCGTATTTCCTCGGCCCGCTCGCCCGAGTGAACCTCAATCGTGACCGATTGTCCCCCACGGCGAAGCGGCTGGCGGATGAAGTCAACTTCCCACTCCACTGCCGCAACCCGTTCCAAAGCATCATCGCCCGCAGCCTCGAACTTGTGCATGCTTATGAGGAGGCCCTGGCCATCCTGCGCGACTACGCATCTGTGGGGCCGCTTTCGTCTGAGCCAGCTTACATGCCCTACCAACCCAAGGACGGGAGCGGCTGCGCGGCGACCGAAGCCCCGCGCGGGCTGCTCTTCCACGAGTACCGCATCGACGCCGCCGGAAAGATCGTTTCGGGACGGATCATTCCACCGACATCACAGAATCAGAAACAAATCGAGCGGGATGTGACCGACTATCTGACGGGTCGCCTCCTAGCGGGGGCGACGCGCGACGACATGGCCCTCGATTGCGAGCGACTGGTGCGGACCTACGATCCGTGCATCAGTTGCTCGACGCACTTTCTGAAGGTGCGCTGGGAGGAGCCGACATGACGTGGCCGCTCATCGTCGGTTTGGGAAGTCACCACGGAGACGATCAAGCCGGTTGGCTCGTGCTGGACCGACTTCGAGAGCGAGGCTACCCCGCAACGCGGCTTGCTCGACTCCAGCATCCCGCCGACTTGCTCGATGTCATCGACGCCGAGTCATCTGTGATGATCTGTGATGCCTGCGTCGGCGGTGACTCACCCGGCACGATCCGCAGTTTGTGCTGGCCCACCGACAAGATGGTCTATCAGAGACCAGCGGGGTCGCACGACCTGTCGCTGGCCGAAGTGATGGAACTCGGACAGCGGCTTGGCAGTCTTCCGGAGAGGGTTCAGATTTGGACGGTCCAAACAGTCTCATGGTCAGCTGGCTCGAAACCCTCTCTCGAAGTCCAGTCAGCCGCCGCGCGCGTGGCCGAGACCATTTGGAAGGACCACCAACGTGCATGAGCGATCGCTGGTGAAGACGCTCATCGAACAAGTCCTCGAAGAAGGGCGAGTCCGGGGTCTCGGGCGAATCCACGAGGTCCGGCTGCAAATCGGCGAGTTCTCGGGTGTCGAGCCATCACTCGTCGAATCGGCCTTCGCGGAGATGGCGTCCGAGTCATGGGACACCGCGGTCCGATTGACGGTCGAAGTCGTACCGCTCACGGCGACATGCCTGACTTGCAGCGAAGCCTTTCACGTGGAGAGCTTTCGATTCGTCTGCCCCCGATGTGGCGGCGGCAACGTCCAGGTAACTGCCGGTGAAGAGCTGCGACTCGTCAGCGTGCGAGCGGAGCGTCAGACTGCCTGCGAAGGAGTGAGACCATGAGTGCCGAAACGATTCCGATTCAGAAAGACATTCAAAGCCAACGCCGGGCGGAGGCCGAGGCGTGGCGGCGGTCGCTCACGGCGCGAGGCATCTTGTGCGTGAACATGATCTCATCGCCGGGTGCGGGAAAGACATCTCTCTTGCAGGCGATGGCCAGGCACTGGAGTGGCCGACCGAAAATGGCGGTCCTTGTTGGCGACATCGCCACGGATCGCGATGCCCAACGCCTCGCTCCGTTGGTTCCCGTCCGGCAACTCACCACGGGAGGGGCGTGTCATTTGGAACTGCCGCTCGTCCGAAACGGCTGGGACCAACTGGATCAGGACGGCCTGGAATTCCTGTTCATCGAGAACATCGGCAACCTGGTTTGTCCGGCCTCTCACGACCTAGGCGAGCATCTACGGGTCGTCGTCCTCAGCGTGACCGAGGGTGATGACAAACCAGGCAAGTACCCGAAAGCCTTTCGCACGAGTCAAGCCTGCGTCATCAACAAGATCGACCTGCTGCCGTATGTGCCGTTTTCATTGAGTGCCGTTACGGAAGATGCCCATCTCGTGCGCAGCGATCTGCCGGTGATGGCGGTTTCCGCACTGAACGGTGACGGCATCGCCGCGTGGTGCGGTTTCTTGGTCGCTCAGCGCCAGCAGCTTCTCCGTGACGCCAACCTCGACCTGTGAACAAGTCATGCCTGAACGTGCCGTACGAGTCTTGTTGTCGGGAGCCGTGCAAGGCTGTGGCGTCCGACCGGCACTCGCGCGGCTGGCAGCTCGGCAGGCTTGGTCAGGCTTGGTGAGGAACACGACGGTCGGAGTGGAGTTAGTCTTGTCGGGTGACCTGCCCGAAGACGAGTTGCTCGCGGCCCTGATCCGCAATGCGCTGCCGCTCGGAAGCGTGACGAATGGGCTGACGTGCGCTACTGTCCCGAAGTTCGACGGATCGGGTTTCCGCATCGACGACTCGGATGCGAGCGGTTCGCTCGCCACACCCGTTCCCCGCGATGTGGCCATCTGTGACGAGTGCCTGGCAGAGGTTCGTAACCCCACGAATCGAAGGCACAATTACCCCTTCACGAGCTGCGCCCGCTGCGGCCCGAGATACAGCGTGCTGCTCGCGATGCCGTTTGATCGGGAGCGAACGACGATGTGCAAGTTCGGACTCTGCGACCGATGCCGCACCGAGTACGAAGATCCCTCGGATCGGCGGTTCCATGCGCAGACGATCTGCTGTCCCGAGTGCGGCCCGCAGGTCTGGGCCACCAACCAACAAGGGGATCGCGTCGCCTCCCGAGATGCCGCGGTGCGCCACGCGGCGGAGGCGCTGCGATGCGGCCAGATCGTCGCCCTACGCGGAGTCGGGGGATATCAGCTTCTCGCCGATGCCACATCGCCCCGCGTGGTCGCCGAACTGAGGCGGCGCAAGCGGCGGCCAGCCAAGCCGCTCACTGTGTTGTGTCGCACGTTAGCCGAAGCGCGCACGTTGGCCGATTTCAGTGAGATCGAAGAGCGGCAACTCACTTCGCCGCAGAACCCGATCGTACTGGTCCGGCAGCGACGTGGGAGTTCTCTCGCGCCGGAGGTGAATCCGGGGCTGAGTGACATCGGCCTGCTCCTGCCGACGACGGCGCTGCACGATCGACTCGCCGAACTGACCGGACGGCCGCTGATCTGCACGAGCGGCAACAAGGACGGCGAACCGCTCGCGTCGGGAGTCGATGAGGCGCAGCATCGGCTGCGCGAAGTGGCGGACCTCTTCCTGCATCACGACCGCGACATCAGCCAGCCCATCGACGACAGCGTCGTGCGCGTGATCGCCAACCGCCCGGTGACGATTCGCTGCGCCCGAGGACTCGCCCCGCTGCCGCTCGTCCCGTCGGCGGAGCGACGCGACTGCTGTAGTCGCGTCGCTCCGCCGACGGGACGGGAACTCGTATCAGTCAGTGTTGTGCATGCAGTTGAGGTAGGGTGGGACAAGCTCGCTTCGAGCGCCGGCCCACCATTGAGAACACCTGCAAACTCTGGTGGGCCGGCGCTCGAAGCGAGCTTGTCCCACCCTACTTTCTTGGCCGTGGGAGGTCATCAGAAGTCGGCGGTCGCAGTGTCGAATGGCTGCCAAGCGCTGCTCGGTCCGCATGTCGGAGACCTCGATACGATCGCCACCCAGGAACAGTGGTGCGAGCGAGTTCGCCGACTGTGTGGCCTCTCTGCCATCGTCACTGACGATGGCAGTCCGCACGTCGTGCATGACCCGCACCCCGACTACTTCTCGACCCAGTGGAGCGAAGCCTTCCGGGACGACCGGCTGTCCGTCTGGCATCATCACGCGCACATCGCGGCCGGGATGCTGGAGCATCAATGGTTGGACCGAACCGTATTGGGGGTCGCCTTCGACGGCACGGGCCTTGGTCCCGATGGCACGATCTGGGGCGGTGAGTTCCTGATCGCCACGGCCACCAAGTTTCAACGAGTTGCCCACCTGCGACCATTTGGACTGCCAGGTGGCGAAGCCGCGATTACGGACCTGCGCCGTCTGGCCGTGTCGATGTTGAGCCAACTCGAGGAAGTCTCACCGGACGAGCTCGCGGAGTTGTCGGGGCTGTCGCGGGGCGAGGTGCTTCGCATCCAAATGGCACTCAATTCCAAATGGACTCCGAGCACGACGAGCTGCGGGCGTCTCTTCGATGCGGCCGCGTGTCTGATCCTGCGACAATCTCGCTCCGCGTTTGAGGGGCAGGCTGCGATGTGTCTTGAAGCGGCGTGTGATCTCATCACCGATACGGAACGAAACCGCGCGACTTCCGGGTGCCACGGTCACGGCTTGACGTGGCCGTGTCTTCACGATGACAAGAACACGGCCACGCCGAGCCGTGACCGTGGCACCCAAGAGGATGAGTATTCGTTCGCGGTCGGTTCATCACAGCCCCTCGAACTCGACTGGCGTCCGGTGTTGAGGCGGATCATCGCCGATCGCCGAAACGGCACGCCGCCCGCTGTGATGGCGATGCGGTTTCATCGGGGGTTGGCCACGGCGATCCAAACTGTCTGCAACCGTTGGTCCGAGCTGCCGGTTGTACTTGGTGGTGGAGTGTTTCAGAATCGTGTCCTCGTGGAGTTGCTGGCCGATTCGTGGCCGGTCGATGGCGCGCCGCTTGGATTGCCGGGCCTCATCCCGCCGAATGATGGCGGCCTGGCGGCGGGCCAGTTGGTTGTCGCGACAAAAAGACTCGCCGAAGAAAGAGATCGTGCAGAATGTGTCTTGGAGTCCCCGGTCGCGTCGCCAGTTGGATCGACCGCGACCCCTTGATGGCGGCGGCCGAAATCGACTTTGGCGGCGTCAAGAAACGCTGTCAGATGGCCTGCGTGCCGGAGGCCCAAGAGGGAGACTACGTCCTCGTCCATGCCGGGGTCGCGCTGACGATCATCGACCGCGCGGCGGCTGAACAATTGCTGGCGACTCTGGCCGAGTGGGATGTCCACGAAATGCACGAAGCCGAAGACCCCTCACCCTAACCCTCTCCCCGCCTGCATTGGTTTCTACAGACAGGGTGGGGCGAGGGGGACAAGTAGGTTCCAGATGAAGTTCATCGACGAGTACCGTCATCCCGCGCTGCTGAAGAGCCAACTCGCCGAACTGCGGCGCGGCGTCACGCGGCGGTGGGTCATCATGGATGTCTGCGGCGGCCAGACACACAGTCTGCTGCGGCATGGACTGGAAGAGGCTCTCGAAGATGTACTGGAACTGGTGCATGGGCCGGGCTGCCCCGTGTGTGTGACGCCCGCCGAGGCGATCGATGACGCCGTGAAACTTGCGAAGCGCCCGGATGTGATTCTCGCCAGCTTCGGCGACATGCTGCGTGTGCCGGGACGAAACGGCAGTCTGCTCTTGGCTCGCGCGGCGGGAGCCGATGTCCGGACGGTCTATTCCCCGGTCGATGCCGTGCAGTTGGCAGCGAAGGAGCCGACTCGGCAGGTCGTGTTTTTTGGAGTCGGCTTTGAAACAACGGCTCCGGCCACGGCGTTGGCCGTGTTGCAGGCGCGGCAACTCGGGGTGAAGAACTTCAGCGTGCTGGTGCATCACGTGCGCGTCGAACCGGCGATGCGCGCCGTCATGCAGTTGCCGGACAATCGCGTGCAGGGCTTCCTTGCCGCCGGACATGTTTGCACGGTGACGGGCTTCGCGCACTACGGTGCGTTCGTCGAGGAGTTCCAAGTGCCGGTCGTCGTCACCGGCTTCGAGCCGCTCGATTTGTTGACCGGTCTGACGGAATGCGTCCGTCTGCTGGAAACGCGGCAGCCGCAGCTTCGCAATCAATACGCCAGGTCCGTTCGCCCCGAGGGCAATCCGCACGCGCAGCGGCTGATCGACGAGGTCTACACCATCGCGACCGTTCCCTGGCGCGGGTTGGGTGCGATCCCTGACGGCGGTCTCGTGATGCGCTCCGAGTGGCGCGACTTCGACGCCCGCAATCGCTTCGAACTTCCCGCGCCCGTCTCATCGAGTGACGGCGACTGTCGCAGCGCAGGCGTGATGGCGGGACGAATCAAGCCGCCCGAGTGCCCGCTGTTCGGCAACGCCTGCACACCCGACACTCCCGTCGGCGCACCGATGGTCTCTTCCGAGGGAGCCTGTGCCGCCTACTTCCGCTACGCCCGCCCCATGAAAGCCCAGCATGAGTGAACTTGACGACGGTGGCGAATGGTTCAGTTGCCCGATTCCGAACGAGGCCGATGGCGGTCTGGTCACGCTGGCCTACGGGGAAGGAGGACGACTCTCGCGGCGGCTGATTCGCGAGCGCATTGTGTCGCGTTTCGACAACGAACAACTCCGTTCACTGGGCGATGCGGCCTTGTTGGAGACGCAGGGTAAAAAACTCGCCTTCTCGACGGATGGCTACACCGTGACGCCGCTGTTCTTTCCCGGCGGCGACATCGGCCGGCTCGCGGTCTTCGGCACGGTGAACGATCTGGCGGTGTCGGGTGCCGTGCCACGCTGGCTCAGCCTGGCGATCATCATTGAGGAGGGCTTGCCGTGGTCAGTGTTCGATCGTGTCCTCGACAGCATCCACTCGGCAGCGGCTCTGGCCAACGTGGCCATCGTGACCGGAGACACGAAAGTCGTCCCGCGCGGAGCGGCGGACAGGCTCTTCATTACGACCTCAGGGATCGGCGAGGTTCTCGCTCCGGCTCCCCCCGGCCCCGCCGCCCTTCAGCCCGACGACGTGTTGCTGGTCAGCGGTCCGATCGGCTGCCACGGCGCGGCCATTCTGTGTGCGCGCGAAAGGTTCGACTTCGAGCCGCCGCCGTCCAGCGACTGCGCGCCGCTGACGGCTCCACTGGTCGCGCTGCACTCGGCGGGAATCACACCGCGCGCCGTGCGCGATGCCACACGAGGCGGCGTGGCGGCGGTCCTACACGAGTGGGCGGATGCGTGCCAATTGACCTGCGTTGTCGAAGAGGCCGCGATTCCGATCGACACCCAAGTTCGAGCCGTCTGCGAACTGCTGGGCCTCGATCCGCTGCACCTCGCCAACGAGGGGACGTTTGTCCTCGCCACACGCCCCGAGCTGGTGGAGCCAACACTGACCGTGCTGCGACAGTTTGCAGTGTCCCGCCGTGCCGTCGTGATTGGGCGCGTGAGTCCACGACGAATCACACCCGTCACGGTGGTGAGAGGCCTCGGCCGCGAAGTGCCTCTCGACGAACCGTCCGGCGCGCCGCTGCCTCGCATCTGTTGAGCTTAAAGCAGAACGGAGGTTCATCAGTGGTTGGCACAGAACGACTCGCCGCTGAAACAAAGTGACGTGCGTGTCGAGGACGAGCCGCTTCTCAGACCCAAGAAATTAACGAGGTATTCCGAGAGAACCGGAAAGAACATCTGCCGCTTGAGCCGATAGTAATTGCCGAGTCTTCCGTGATCGTCGAAGGAGTGCTGATCATGATTCATCGCGGCTGGTCGGGCCTGATTGTGTTGGCGGTGCTGGCGTTGGGTTGGTCGTGCGTACGAGGCGACTCCGATCCTCCACGTCGCAAGAAGGACGATCAGCAAGCCGCACTCATGCGGGCCAAGGTGGCCAGTTCGCAGAAGATCGTCGAGGGACTGGTTTCCAAGAACTTCGACGAGATTACAAATGGCGCGGAAGAACTGCTGAAGATCTGCAAAGCCACAGAGTGGGAAGCTCATTCCGATTCGGTCTACGCCCACCACCGCAAAGAGCTAATGCGGCAGTCCGAAAAGATGATCAACGCCGCCGCCCGTGAGAATCTCGACGGAGCGGCTTACTCTTACATTCACGCCCTGACGACCTGCATCAGTTGTCACGATTATTGCCGCGACATACTCAAGATCGCGGACAACACAGGCTCCAAAGTGGTCCCGATCCCAACCACGGCCGAAGACGACGACATGCCTCGTCCCGCACGAACAGTTCGGCGGTAAGTCGCGTGAGTATCGCGTCTGCGCGTTCGCAACACCCAAGATCATCTGCCGTAATTGGCTTCAACTTATCGCTACGTGGGGCGTGCGGCTCAGCTTCTGTTCCATCTCGACGATTTTCGCAGTCGTCTTCAGCAGTGAGTCGGGGTTGAGAGAAATGCTGTCGATTCCCTGTTCGACGAGGAATTGGGCGAACTCGGGGTAGTCGCTGGGGGCTTGGCCGCAGATGCCGATCTTGCGGCCTTTAGCTCGCGCCTTTTGGATCACGCTGGCGATCATGGCCATCACGGCCGGGTTCCGCTCGTCGAAGACATGGGCCACGATTTCGGAGTCGCGATCGACACCGAGGATGAGCTGCGTCAGGTCGTTCGAGCCGATCGAGAAGCCGTCGAAGATCTCGGCGAACTGGTCGGCGAGGATCACGTTGCTGGGGATCTCGCACATGACGTAGATCTCCAAGCCGTTTTCACCGCGCGTCAGGCCGTGCTTGGTCATCTCGGCCTGAACGCGACGGCCTTCTTCGACAGTACGGCAGAACGGAATCATCAGCTTCAGATTCCGCAAGCCCATCTCGTCGCGGACCTTCTTCATCGCCTGGCACTCGAGTGCGAAGGCGTCTCGGTAGCGTTCGTCGTAGTAGCGCGAGGCCCCTCGAAAACCGAGCATGGGGTTTTCTTCTAGCGGCTCATAGGGCTTGCCGCCGATCAGATTGGCGTACTCGTTGGTTTTGAAGTCGCTGAGACGGACGATGACATCGCGCGGGTGGAAGGCTGCCGCAATCGTGGCGACTCCCTGCGCGAGCTTCTCGACGAAGAATTGCGGCTTGTCGGAGTAGCCTGCGGTGAGGCGGTCAATCTCGCGTTTGACATCCGCGTCGGTCAGCCGGTCGTAATCGAGTAGCGCCTGCGGATGAATCTTGATGTAGGTCGAGATGATGAACTCTTCGCGGGCCAGCCCGACGCCATCGCTGGGGAGGAGCGACAATCGGAATGCCTCCTCGGGGTTGCCGATGTTGAGCATGACCTTCGTCACGGGACGGGCCAGCCCCCGCATGTCGCGTTGCTCGACATCGAACTTCAGTAGGCCCTCGTAGACGTGGCCTTCGTCTCCCTCGGCGCACGAGACGGTCACGAGTTGACCGTTTCGCAGCGTTTCGGTCCCGTTCTCGGTGCCGACCACAGCGGGCAGGCCCAGCTCGCGGCTGACGATGGCGGCGTGACAGGTTCGGCCGCCGCGATTGGTCACGATCGCGGCGGCCTTCTTCATCGTCGGTTCCCAGTCGGGATCGGTCTTGTCCGTCACCAAGACTTCTCCTTCACGGAACTCCTCCAGATGGCTGGCGTGCGAGATGACGTGGACCGGTCCCTGACCGATCTTCTCACCGACGCTGCGGCCGCGCACGAGGACTCGGCCAGTCTCCTTCAGCGAGTAGTTCTCTTGGACGTTCACTTCCTTTTGCGACTGCACGGTCTCGGGCCGCGCCTGCACGATCCAGAGTTCACCCGTGTGACCGTCCTTGGCCCATTCCATGTCCATTGGGGTGAAGACGCCGCGCTTCTGCGAGTAGTGCTCTTCGATGATGCAGGCCCAGCGCGACAGGGTCAGAATCTCGTCGTCCGTGATCGCGAACCGTGCGCGGTCTTCCGGAGGGACCGGCACGTTGCGAGTCATGCGTCCGCCGCCGATGTCGTAGATCAGCTTGAACTCCTTGCTGCCAAGCCGTTTTTGCAGGATCGGCCGGAAGCCCTCGGCCAGCGTCGGTTTAAACACGAGGTATTCGTCGGGGTTCACCGCCCCCTGCACGACGTTCTCACCCAGCCCGTACGCGGCGTTGATGAGAACCGCGTTGCGGAAGCCCGTCTCAGTGTCGATCGAGAACATCACGCCCGAGGTCGCCAGGTCCGAACGGACCATGCACTGCACGCCGATCGACAGGCCAATCTTAAAGTCATCAAAACCCTTGTGCCGCCGGTACGAGATCGCCCGGTCGGTGAACAGCGACGCGAAGCAGCGTTTGCAGGTCTCCAGCAATTGCGGCCGACCACGCACGTTCAGATAGGTCTCCTGCTGCCCGGCGAAACTGGCGTCGGGAAGATCTTCGGCCGTGGCACTGCTCCGCACGGCGACATCGAGGCTCAACTCGGGATCGCCGCCAAGAATGTCGTAGGCGTCGACAATGGCGCGCTGTAAATCAGACGGCAATTCAGCGGCGACGATGGTGTGCCGAATGGTCTGACCGCACTCACGCAGACTCTCCACATCATCGGGCTTCAGCCGGTCCAAGATCGCGCGAACTTTCGCATCGGTCCCCGTCTTCGAGAGGAAGTGCCAGTACGCTGCGGCGGTGATCGAGAAGCCATTGGGGACCCGCACGCCGCGCGAAGCGAGTTCGCGGACCATCTCACCCAGCGACGCATTCTTGCCGCCGACGAGCGGAATGTCGGCGATGGATGTCTCGGAGAACCATCGAATCCACGGGGCCGTCGGTTGAGTTGGCATGTGAGTCCTTTGCGAAAGCGGCTGCCTGCCATTTGGCCGGGCGTTGAGGAGGCCGCTCACAACAAAGCACACCTCGTGCCCCTGCGAGTTGATCGCTCGACATCATCGACTACGGCCGATCACTGCGATGGTTCGCGCCGTGACGAGCGTGTCTGGAACTCAGCACGGCGTCCCATTCGATCCGCCTTCTTCCAGTTGGAAGATTTCCGCCACCGAGTCGGCGTCTCGCAAGGGGACGACTCTTTCAAAATCGCTCTCCGCGAAGCCTGCGGGCGATGATTTCTTCGCCCATTGTCACGCTGCGTGATTTCTCGACCGTGGGACGCGCCGTGCAAATGGAGCCGTTCCGAGAGGGCGTGATTCACACACTCACTTGGCGATCAAACAGTGGGCGAGGAAAGGGGGTTGGTCATGAACGGAGGTATTCAGCGAATCCTGTTGGCGACGGATTTCAGTCCACCGGCACAGCATGCTCAGGACTACGCCTGTTCGCTTGCGGAACGGTTATCCGCCGAGCTGCATGCATTCCATGTCATCCTTGACTCGTCACCCATTCCGGGGCCGGAAAGGTCGTGTATTTTGCCCAGCGATGCTGTGCCGCAACTCGTTCACAACGCCTAGTTGGAGTTGGCGGTACGAATGGAAGCCGCACTGACCCGCAGCCTCACCGTCGTTCGTGCGGTGATCGTCGGCCAGCCTGTCCGAGACATCATCGACTGCGCGAAGACACACGCGATCGACCTGATCGTCATCGCCACACACGGCTACACGAGATTGTCTCGGCTGTTGCTCGGCAGTGTCGCCGAGAAAATCGTTCGCCTAGCGACCTGTCCGGTGCTGACCGTCCATCCCCAAGACCATCCCTTCCGGATGGACGAAACGCGCGCGACTTGAGTCACAAGAGTCAGGCCGCCTCAGCGAAGTTTGTCGTGATTGATGTGGTTGATCGTGATCCTCCAAAGGAAATGAACATGAAAAGCAGAACGTCGCCCCAAGTGAGAACGCTGATGGGGCAGGCAGTCGTCGCGATGTTGATCGTCGCCGCAGACACCGCTTGGAATGCTTGGCCAGCCGAAGCGGATGACGATCTGAAGCCTGATCTCAGTCTAAGCGCCTTCATGCGGAAGAAGCTGGATGCGTCGTCACAGATTCTGGAAGGGCTCACCGCGGAAAACGCGGAGCCGACCAAGCAGGGGGCGAAGACGTTGATCGAACTGAGCAAGGTGGAGAAATGGAACATTCTCAGCGACCCCGAGTACAGCCTCGATTTCCGCTCCAACGCCAAGAAGCGGGTTGAAGCCACAGAGAAGGACA
>Ga0209086_10001232_pt1 | contig 20996 bp, 29 predicted proteins | sample M_130207_XF_Meta_FD_187312 | JGI IMG/M metagenome (GOLD analysis project Ga0209086, IMG submission 187312) | Freshwater microbial communities from Lake Montjoie, Canada to study carbon cycling - M_130207_XF_MetaG (SPAdes) (version 2) | ecosystem: Environmental > Aquatic > Freshwater > Lake... | reverse complement strand
AAGCAAGCCACTGTCTGACGCATGATCCGAGCCATCATGTCCAATCACTTCGCAGCTCTTGTTCACGATGTCTCCTCCTCGACGTGCTGGACATCCACCTGATTCGCGTAACACCAATTCGCTCAGTCGTTTCCATGTGCGAGGTGGCCATCCTGCTTCAGTTGCGAGTTGTGGCAACCAACTGATGTCACCATGCCGAAACACGATTGTCGGTTGGACTTCCAAACGATCCTTTGGTATCACTTCTATACGGGTGACAGAAGGGCTGTGAGTGGGTTTGGGGGCTTGGACTGCGTGTGCTGTTCCGATGCCTATGAGGAGGGTGAGTGTGGTGACGATGGTTGCTGTGATGCGTCTCATGTCTTGTCCGATCTTCGCAGGTGAGTGGATATATGACCTCACCCCAAGGAGGAAGGGTGAGGGGCTGTTCAGCGACCAATCGGGTGCGAACGAGCCAACCTTCACCCTAGTCGTTGGGTGACTATTTTGTCTTGTAGTAGAGGTGCAAGGCTTCTCTGACCATTTCCGATTTGGTCATGTCATATTCTTTTGCCTTGGCATTGAGCCAATCAATGGTGTCTTGTGGCAGGCGTATGGTGAGGGTCGGATACTTGGTGGTCATTAAAGTTGGTTGCCGATGACATCAAGAATGAAGATTGCTTGTTCAGCAGTCATGTATGAGTCATCTGCGTAAGCCAATTTGCAGGCTTCACGAAACTCATTTTCTGCTTTGCGACCATCAAGTTCAACTGAGCGCAAACGAACACCTGCACCATTGCCATTGTCATCAAGTGTGCAAACGATCTGACCATTCTTGTAGAGGTTGCCTTCGTACATTTCGCCGTCACGACCCATGCGTGACCAAGTGATTTTGACTGCATACTCTTTGATCGGTTCGTGTGTCACAGGCATTGCCCATTCAACATCTTCGATGCCTTTGAGAACCTGCATCAATTCTTCGGTCAATGTGACCAAAGGTTTCACTGTCTTTTTTGTTGCTTTAGTTGCTGTTGCCATGATGTCCCTCCTTGGACTTACCAGCAAGAGGTTCTTGCTGATGACTTAACCATAGGGGCATTGTAAGACAATTACAAGCATTGTTTTAGATATTTTTTGAGCCTTATTTTGTAAGGGTTTCAGGGGTACAGATTGCCATCTGGCGCACCATAGCTACGGGAATGTGCAAAACATGGTCAACATCATCCTCCATAGTTCGTGACTGATAGATGGTGATGTGATCAGGTTTGCCCCCATCACAAGTCGCCAACAGGAACCCACATGTGGTCACGATCATCTCGTCCTTGTCAAGCCCATCAATCGGTGTCCAAGTAGCTACACCTGAATGAGCGTCAGCCCAACTCACCAGCACCATCGGTTGAGTCATGACATACCACCTGTCGAGAAGTAATCCACACCACGCCACCTAGCCCAACCGTTGCTAATCGCAACTTGCTCATATACAAACTTGCCATCACCAGGTTCATACGTGACGACACCGATACCTGTCTGCCAATCCTCTGACCGATACAACGGACGACCATCCAAGTCTGTTGAACCCTTGGTCGATGGCACAGCTCCGTCGGTACGAGCCAAACAACCTGGTGATGCAGCCATAATCGTTTGCGCACCATCGTGATAATCCCTAGTTCGTTCAGCCCATTCACGCCGGTGAACATGACCGAAGATGACCGACACCTTCTCGGATGACAGATACTTGTGAGCAGTCGAACCACCAGAAGCAACCTTGTCGCCGTGAATGACCTTCAAATTGTTGTTGATCCAATGCGCACCCGTTGGGTATCCAGGCAGATACTCCACCTCAAACTCATCAAGACGACACAGATACGGCACCGACATCACAGGCCACTCACTCGGGATGTTGCCACGTCGCAACCCGAACGCAGCTGTGGCAGAGTCAAGAATGAAGTTGCCGAGCCGTTCTTCGTGGTTGCCTGCAATCCATGTGATGGTGGCTTGGGGTGCAAGTTTGCGTAACTGTGCGCACAGTTCTGTTGCCCTATCGATTGCAGCCTGTGTCGTTCTGGCGAACGCTGGCGTATATCTATATTTTCCAAACTCGCACAGGTCTAAGTTGTCACCGACCAGCACGATCTGTGCAGGCTTGGATGCTTTGATGATGTGCATCGCAACCTCAATGGCTTGCTCATCGTGGATTGGTTCTAGGTTCCCTCCGTGTTGATGGAAGTAGCCGAGTTGCATGTCAGGCAGAATCACTGCTGTCTGATATTCACCCTGTCGGGTTGGTTTGGGCTTGAGGGTGGGGACTGTGTACCGTTTGCCAGGTTGGATCACTGGCCATGCTGGTTGACCTGCTTCTCGTAGGTCGTCAGCGAGTGACATTGTTGTCTCGATGTCGGGTGATTACCGATGGAGACATCTTGAATCCACGCTTCTTCAAGGCATGCACTATTTGCATGGGTCTGATCGTGGGGTCTGCCATTGCTTCGCGTAGGTCTTTGCCATCTTCGGCAGAGAGTTGAGCAACTATCTCATCGAGCTTTGAGGTTCCTCTTAGGCTTTGCGACTTTATTTCCTGCAATAGTTTCGCCATTGGTAGTCCCCTTGAGATGCCAGTCGATGTGTGAATCCAACTTAGTCCCAATCTTGTCCACATTTCCACTAAGCGTGTCCAGAGCATCCACAACCCTTGCGTGGTCTTCCGTGTTTTCTTTACGCATAACCATCATCAGCGTTGTCATCGCGCCTCCTACAGCCGTGATCAACGCAGCAAGAACGATGCCCCAGTCCATCATGCGGCAGGCTTCGGGTTTGCTGCCTCGTAATCAAGGACGGCTTGGTTAGGTGTTGAATCTGTCCAGCGCAAGTGCCAAGGTTCTGCTCCTGGCATGTCAACAACTTCGTGACTGAAGCCGAACCGTTGCTCATTCTCCAACAGCCATGCCAAGACTTTGCCTGATGCGTTCGCGACATCAACTGCGATGCCCATCATGTGACGTGAACACTTCGCAGGATCATCAACAGGCGACGCAAGTACAGCCATGCCCTTCTTCAGATACCACTTCTTGCCCTCATAGGTTCGGGTCTGTGCGCCTTCAATCGGCTCCACCTGGAACCGTTGCAAGAACCCAGCCTTCTGCTGAGCGATACTTCGATACGTGTCACCGGCACTAGTCGGCTTCAGATTGATCCCAGCCTCAGCCATCGCAGCATGCTTCATCGCTTCCCAAGCCCGAGCAGCACAATGGTGCAGTTGACCACCACCGTTGCTCAGGGGTCGCAACATTGTGAGCGAAACCTCAGAAGGCTTCTTGCCTTTTAGATGTTCGCACCACTTGATTGGGACTACAGGCCAAGGCATCTTGGTCATAAGTTATTTTTTCTTTGCGCCGAATGCGTCGTTGATTTCTTCCATCGTGAGGTTGCCATCAAGCGATGCTTGAGCCAACTTCTGCACAACGGTTGCACAGGCTGCGAACCCAGCCAACACAGCCGACTTCCATATCTCCAGTTCCGGTGCGATCACTGCTGAACCACCGACGATGGCAAGAGCTGACGATAGGAACACTGCGACAATGCGACCTGCGACATCTTGTAACTTCTTCATTCTGATTCTTCTTTCTTGGTGAGTGCGCCGATCAGGTGCAGAACTAATGCTCCAACAGTAAGCCAGATCACGACTCGTTGGATACCCCCCGACAACGTGAGAATAGTTGTGACAGATGCAGCGATTGTCCACAGCAACGCATGAAACTCACCCCATATCTTCATCGCCGATTCCTTCGTGTTGGTGCAGGGGCTGACACCAAGAATACAGCACCCAAGGCGATCAGCGCACGACGAGTCTTGATAGGCACAGTCTGATTCGTCATCACATAATCATCAGCAAAACCTTGAAACAGATTCAACACAGCCTCGAACGCTTTACGCACTTTGGTTGGCGCATCTTGCACAGCAGCCACCAATTCAATAGCCTGCTCCGTTGTGAGTTCTTCAACCGCAACCTGTTCAAATACTTGTTCGGCTTCAGCGTTGGTTAGCACTTCCAGCACTGCCGGCTCGGATGCAACGGAGACGGCTTGGTCGGTGGTGAGTGCGTTGGTGAGCAGCTCGGTGACGATGGCTTTGACTTCGGTTGGGGTTGCTTGTTCGATGTTGGCTAGGGCTTCAACAACAGCCTTGTCTGAGATGGGTGGCAATGGTGCGTCTTTGGGGGGTTGGCTTGTCTCAGGGGCTTGTGGTGCTTCTGGCAGGGTGTCTGGTGGTGGGGGAATGGTTGGTGGGGGGACTGGGATTGTCGGTATCGTTGCTGGTGGTTCAGGAATCGTCACTTTGGTTGGAGGGAATAATGGTTGTAGTACGGCTGGCAGGGTGGGTGGTGGCTCAGGGATTGTCTCTGGTGGGGCTGGCATTGTTGTGGGTGGTGGAGGCACCGTTTCAGGCGGTGGTGGCTGTGTTGTTGTTGTACTTGTTGTTGAAGTTGTGGAAGTTGTAGTCGCTGGTGGAGGAGCCACTGTTGCAGGCGGTGGTGCTTGAGTCGTAGTGGTTGAAGTTGTGGAAGTTGTAGTCGCTGGTGGTGGAGCCACTGTTGCAGGCGGTGGTGCCACTGTCGCAGGTGGTGGTGCTTGAGTCGTAGTTGTAGAAGTCGTAGTTGTAGAAGTCGTAGTTGTAGAAGTCGTAGTTGTCTCAGGAATAGTTGTAGAAGTTGTCGTCGTAGTTGTGCTGGTTGTAGTTGTCTCAGGAATAGTTGTCGTCGTGGTAGTAGTGCTAGTGGTGGTAGTGCTAGTCGTAGTCGTGCTGGTTGTAGTGGTAGTTGGTACACCGTTGGTTGTGAACGCATCATCGGGAACTATCTCAAAACCTTGACCGTTGATATTCCACGCAAGCATCAAGCACGTCGATCCGCCATTCTCATACATCCACAAGTCAAGGGGTTGACTGCCTGCACTAATGTCTATCTCCCCAGACTCCATCCAACTGCAACCCTGATCGCCCCAGTTGCCCCACTCATTCCCACCAATGTTGATTCGGCCACCATCATCTGAAGCCAACCAGAACTCAATCGTGTTGTGTTCAGGGATCGTGATGAAGCCAGTCATGTGAACCATGAACAAATCGTTCGTGCAATCTAGATACGGCTCACCGTCGTAGCTTCGGTTGATGTTGTTCTCCACCTCAGAACCACACAACGGATACTCACTGTCAAACATGACAGGAGGAACCACATCAATCGTGTAATACGACGTGGACAACCCTGGTGCTGGTTCAGCTGACGCTGACGGAATGAAACTAAAGATCGAGGCTAGAAGCGCAGGAGCAACAATCAGCCAACGCGACTTGAACACATTACAACTCGGTGATGATGGGATTTATGAACTCATCAGTTTCGGCATCATAAATATAATTGATTGAAGCGTATTGCTTCCGAAACCCTTCACCAGTTTGTAGCCATGTGCCTTCATAACCATGCGCAACAAGGAACTCCAAACCAATACGTTCTGATTCAGGGAACACTGAACCAACCACATCGTCACTGATGACCAAACCATCAACAACTTTTCCGTCAACTATCTTCACAAATGTTGCCATCAGAATGTCACACTCCCCGAACCCGTCCAAGTGTAAATGTGATAACCACCCGTGCTTGCATAAGTTGGTGAACCAGTTGTTGCCACAGCTTCTTTGAATGTTGTTGGATATCTGATGATCACAATTCCAGCTGAACCCGTGCCACCGTTTGATGCAGTTCCACCACCACCACCAGAACCGTTCACCGTTGCGTTAGCACCATTAGTTGCATTCGTCTTTGAACCATTACCGCCACCACCAGAACCACCAGCAATCGTTCCTGTGTAGCTTGGATTGCCTCCTGCTCCACCACCGCCACCACGTGTCACTGCTGAACCCGTTATTGAAGAACTTGTACCACTTCCGCCATTTGAACTTGCATCGGTTCCAATTCCGATTGAACTTGAACCACCACCACCACCACCGTGATACAAACCACCGACTGTTCCAGCACCAGCAAAACCTTGAACTGGTGAAGCTGTTCGTGCGCCTCCACCACTAACTCCACTGCCGTAGTTACCGCCACCACCAGACCCACCAGTACGACCAGGTTGCGCATCGGTCAATGCTCCTGCACCACCACCACCACCTGTGGCTGTGATTGATGCAAGAACAGAGTTTCCACCATCACCATTATTGGCTGCTCCACCCAATCCAACTGTGACCGTGTAAGCCGTCCCTGCTGTGACACTCAATGCTGATTCAGCCGCGCCACCACCACCAGTTGTTTCACCAGCAACCGAACAACGGTATCCACCAGCACCACCACCACCAGATGGGATGTCTTGATACGGAGCCCAACCACCACCACCACCACCAGCGAGAACAAGGTATTCGATACTGGATGGTGCCGGTGTTGCACCACCTACGCCTGCAAGGAGTTGCATGGCTTATGCCACCAAGTTGCCAAATACCAAGAACACGTTTGACGCTGTGCAAAGAATTGTTGCCACTGCGTACTGTCCGTTCGTCTTCAACTTTGCACCATTCGAGTTCAATGTCACGCTTGCACCACTGATCGTGACAACACCCGATCCGCCTGTGCCTTGCATGATGTTGATCTGGTCACCAACAGCGAAGACTGAGGGTGGGATTGTGAGTGCGATTGCAGCTGCGTTTGAAAGTGTAATAAGTTTTCCCACGTCCGTTCCGGCTGCGGTGTACGTGGTTCCAGTTTGCGCGTTGATAGCGACAACGGCTGTGGCAAGTATCGATGCGTTGGCTGCTGTGAATACATCGCCTGAAGTGAAGGTTGGTCTGACTGCCATAATGCTCCTATTGTAGTGCGTAGACGGTTGAGTCGAGGGCTGAGGTGTCCAGGATGAATGGTAGTACAAGTTGGACTTGACCCATTCCGATGGTGACGCGATGTGTTGATGGGTTGACTGTGTGGCGTATGGATTCGACAACCACGTTCTGTGTCACCGTTGCCGGTGTACCAGTCGAGAATGTCTTAGACACCGAGAGGATGTCACCAATCTCAAGTCCTGCCATCGTTTGCTGTTGTGCTGTAGTCAACGCATTCAACAACACATCCATCTCTGAGAACCGAACCACAGGGTCTTGAAACCTAGACAACAACGATGCAGCCAACGCTGACCCAGCAGCATCAGTGGCCAACGGAACCCCAGTCAACGACAACGCCTTGATCCCATACTGTGTTTGCGACGCAGTACCAGACGCAATGCTCGAAGCCGTGCCGCCGTCTATTTGGACTCCGACGCGATTGATGACCGTCTCAGCCCCATACACATTCGCCAACGACTGAATCGGAACACCAGCCGTACCACCAAACGAAGCCACAGCCGTACCAAACGACACAGCAATCCGAGCATCAAAGTTCAACAACCCAGAACGATCAACAAACAAACGCCCACCCTCAGCCGTCGCCACATCCTGCAACGCCTGCAACACATTCGTCGCATCGTCATACGCAACCGTCCCACACGTCGCAACCCCAGTCTCAATGCTTCGAGTCGCAGTTGAGAACGACACTTCAGGTCGATCCAAGATTGCTGACACACGCGCAGAGGTGAGTTGTGATGATGGGTTGAATGCGGTCAGCACAGTTTGACCAAGTTGGCCGAGTGCATCGGTGGCAACGATGGTTGCAGTGGACAGGTTCGGTTCGGCATAGTCCATGTTCAGGTCATAGACGAATCCTGTGAACATTGCTGTGGTGCCGGCTGTACCGCCGTATACCTGGAACTTGCGTCGTGGTGCGATACCTACAGTGCCACCTGAATACCATTCTGATGCTGTGTTCAGTGGATCAAAGTATCGTGCAGCTGCACGGTCATCGGCTTGAATAGTGCAACTAGATGAAGGGAAGGTGTCTAGCTGAGTTGAACGGCCACGATTGATATTGATGTTTGTCACATACTCGGTGATGTCCACAAAGTTTGTTGTCCCATCCAACACATCGGTGCCATCAAGTTTGCTGGAATCCAATGTGAACGCATCAGCCAAGAAGCCGACATCCAACAACACCTTGTATGTTGAACCCCACTTGGTTGCCTTAGCCATTAGAACGAAATCCCTCGAAGGGCATTCCCACCATTCTTGCGAGCGAACTCTGTGAACAAATCACTCAACTCAAGTGCCAGAGTGTCTTTGTCGCTGACTAATCCAGCGTTCACAGTGACATTGATTGGACTGCCATTTGCGTTGAACCCAGTCGAGTTACCAGTCACAGTTGCCGGAATAACATCGGCAACACCAGCCATCGGATTAGCAGCCACAACCTTTGGATACTTCGCTGCAATTTTCCCAGCAGATTCAATCGCATCACGATATTTTTCTAATGCTTCAGCCTCACGTTCAATGGCTTCAGTGACATCATCAACAGCATCTTTTTGTTTCTTCTTTGCATCGGTCAATTCTTTAGATAAAGTTTTGAAAATCTCAGAACCAATAGAAGCACCAAACACAGCATCATTCAACAAACCAGTTGCCTTAGTCAAACCATCAGTAGCCTCAGTCTGAGAATCAATAGCATCAGCACTAGACAACTTCGCTTCAGCCAACGCAATCTCAGCCTCACGAATCGCCTGTGGTGTGGACTCAGGATCAGCACGAACCTTCTTCAACTCAGCCTCAGCATCAGCGACAGCGAACAACGAACCTTCCACGTTGTAACCAGCACGTTCAAGATCACGTTGAGCAGAAGCCAAATCTTTTGCAGCCTTCTTTGCTTGTGGCGAATCGGCACCATACCCAGCTACAGCCTTATCCAACGCAGTCTGTGCGTCTGCCAAATTAGTGTTTGCTTCAGTCAAAGATTCACCAGCCTTGACCGAAGCCTTCTGCGCAGCAGTGAATGCCTTATGAGCAGAATGAGACGACTTCAACGCATCGGTATATTCCTTCAACTTGGTCACTGCATCCTTCAACTTCTTAGATGCGCCGCCTGTAGCAGTATCCAGTTTTGTTGTCTCGGTAGTCACAGCCTTCACAGCAGGAGTCACAATCTTTGTTGTTGCAACAACATCACCAAATCGAGCATTGACCTTACCAAGATCAATGGCAGTTGCAGTCATTTGGGTACCAAGTTGCTGAGTCGCAACAGTAATCTTAGGAATGTTAGGGATCAACGGAATCTTGTTGAAGACATCAATCAAAGTATTGACAACAGATACAGCCACATTGGATAAGGCTGTTTTCATCTCGTCAAACTTGGCAACAAAACCTTGAACAGCATTGACGGCAATGTTTGCAATTCCTTTCACGAAGGCAACAAAGATATCTGGTATTGCAGCGACCAACGCCACGATAGCCCCACCTAAACCGGCAATCAGTTGACCACCAATCGTGGCAGCCCACTTCACAAGAGAACCAGCAAGGCGCAAACCTAGACTTAGCAATGTTGGGATGCCATCAGATAGAGCCCATGCACCGATTGTGGCAAGCATGTCAACTAACTGTGCAGGCAACTGACGTGCGGCTTTGCCAACAAAACTGGCAAGAGTGTCACCCAAAGCTTGAACCGCATCAAGTAATTGTGGCAATCCTTTTGTATAAATCCATTGGTAGCCAGCCATCAAGAACTTGGTGAGACTGTCAATGAACATGGGTATTCGAGGTTCAACCCAACCAGTCAAAGAAGAAGCAAGTTTATTGATACCGGCATACAACATTGGCAGACCATCTGTGCCGATCCATTGAACTGCCTGTGTGATCATATCTCCTAGAGCTGCAAGAACTTTTGGTGCTGCTTCTTTGAACCTTGTGGCGATGAAGTCAAATCCACCAGCTAATCCACCTTCTTGCAAAGCTGTACCAAAATCACGGAAGGCTGGCAACATTGTTTCATTTATGAATGACACAGCACCCAAGAAGGCAGGAATCAATGCAGAGCCAATTTGAGCAACCACATCTGATAACTGTGCCTTCAAGATTCTTTGCTGGTTAGCAAGCCCACCACTGGTGCGTTCAAAGTCTCCTTGAGCCAAGGTTGAGTCTTTGAGAATAAGAGCATACGATGCTTGAGTTTTGGCTAGAACACTTAGGTTGCCTGTTCCTGAATACAGCCCCATGTTGCGAGCTTCTTCTTTCAATCGAACATCATTGATAGCAATACCATATTTTTTCAATGGTTCTGTTTCACCTGACAAACCAGATCGCAATGCAAGAATCGCATCATCAACTGTTGTGTTATTGAATGAAGCCAAGTCAGCAGCCAACGTGACCAGAGTGGTACTCATTGTTGATGCTTTATCTTGACCTACACCGAATGCTTGAAACAGGTTGCCATAAGTGCCGGTTGCTTCAAGGGCTGCTTGCCTAGTGATACCGATAGATGTGGCCGTTGTCTTAGCAAAATCTTGCACACTCTTAGCAGAATCACCAAATACAACATCAACTTTTGATTGTGATTCAGCCAGATTGGACGCTGATTGAACTGCCTTATATGCAGCTGCGCTGACTGCTGTGAAGGCAACCGTTGCTGTGGCAGCCATCTGTTTGAACGACGGCATCAAGTCTTTTATCTTGGAACCGACACCACTATTGATGTCGTTGCCAAGTTTGCCTAGATCATCGCCAACCTTCTTGATTCCTTTGGTCGCACCAAATATGTCGGAAATAAACTTGACAACGAATGTGCGTTCACCAGCCATGCAACAATTCTAGATGACATCCTGACTGGCCAAGCGCACAGCTTCGTGGTACTCAGCAACCATCACATTGAAATCATTAGCCATTGCCTTCCATACTGCTTGACCTTCAAGGTGCGCATATCGTGTTGAAGGTTTGCCAGCATCCCACCAAGCATCGTCCATCTCAACATGGACAATACGCTTGCGTCGAGGTTGAGCCGATTGACGTGGTGACGCTGGTGTTGGATTGGGCGTAGGTTCATATATGAAGTCAGTGTCAATGAATGTGCCTGATTGTTCGTGGAACTCCCAAGGTTGATCTGGTGCATGTTGTGGGAGGTAGAAGATACGTGCAGGGTCTTTCGTTGCAGGGTCACCTTGCAGATTGATTCGTTCATGCAACTCAGCCCACACAGCTCGCCACAGTCCTGCTGGTACACGCTCAGCCAACGGCAAAACTAAGTGGTAGTGAGGATCGTCTAGTTGATGTGAGTAGGTGGAGTAGGCAAGATACTCGTAGCCATCAAGGTTGGCATTGGCAAACGATTCGCCGTCCATGTCAACAACCAACGCTTCAATGAACCTGATCGCAGTGTTACCGCGAGTCCTACCTGGGTAGTACTCAACAGGTGACCACAACGCACCATCAGACTTGTGCGCATTCTCCTCATGGTGCATCAACCGTTCTTTGAGGTCAACCCAATTCGAGGCGAACGGCTTCGGCTGAACAGACTTGACCGAATCAAAATAGACAACCATGAACGCCTCCCTACCTACAGGGTAGCGAAACTACAGCCAAAGTCAACTATTCAGATTTGCCGGTACCAGGATCAGCCAAAACATTGAGAACCTTTTGAATTGCAGCCAAATACTCTGTAGCGATATTGGCTTTGTTCTTACGTACAGCAGGCCAAAAGAAGTAACCAGAACGCCCACGATGGCGTAAAAACTGGGTAGTCCTACCCCCACCCTTACGAGGCATCTCAGTGCCAGAACGTGACTTAGCCCCAGCCACAGTCAGATTGCTTGAGCCATGTGACCCACCACCAAACTCGGCACCAAAGAACACATCGCCTCTAGTGACTTTACGCTTTACCCTTCGATGAGATTTGATGTTGTAAGACGAACTGAACTTTCTTGACTTTGATTGGAATGCCGAGTTCTCTGCAAGTTTGATGGTTGGGATACGGTCACGGGTTGCCTTCATACCTTTCATAACTTCCAACGCTTGACGATTACGAGTTACTGATGCAGCTTCAAAGGTCGCTGCTACAACCAACAGTTGAGCAACACTTTGCCCAGCAAGTCTCGCCTGTTTATCAAACTCAGGATAGGTCTTGGATTGTTCACGAAGATATTCCATGATGCCTTGAATCTCTACAGGTTTGTTGACATCATCGCGACCTGAGAATGTGCCACCTCGACTAAGACCTGCCATGCTCCAATACTACTTGCCTAGATGAATTGCTCTCCATCGAAGGTACGCCAACATTGTGAACAGCATTCGTGGTTCTTCTGCCAGCAACACTGAAGGCGATATTCCTGTCTCACATGCGAGATAGGAAATTACCCAGTGGGCTGACTTATCTCCAAAGGGACAATCACTGCGTCTGCGCTGTCTCCCACTTCGAGTGCTTCAATCTCATCGCACCATGATTCAAAGTCCAACCCAGTCTTCTTCAACCGTTTCTCTGCATGCCATCCAAGGTATGCAAGATCAGTCAGTGTGAGTTCTGCCTCAAACTTGGCAACACTGCGATTGTATTTGTTTTCAAACGCAATGAAGTCAGGGAACGCAGCAATGATGGTGCGTTGCTTGCCGTCTAATGCACTAGTCAAACTGAGTGCGATCTTCATTCTCTACCTCCGCAGGTAAGGGTTGGAATTATTTGTATTAGGCGTTGGTGCCAGTCTTGGTGATTGCACCAGAGATTGGGTAGGTGATTGACACTGTGGCCAAGTCACCGATAGCACCGTTCACTGGTGTCCACGAAGTTGGTAGCGCACTGAATGCGTAACTTGGATTCGTTGACGAAGCAGCAGCAGTTCCGTTTGGCTTGACTGTCATTGGTACAGCAGTACCGGCAGTGAACGCATCCCAGAACAACTTCTCAATCGTTGGGTAGTCCTGTTGCAATTCAATCGTGACCGAGTTATCAATCATGCCCTGGATACGAGTCATCGCTGACGATCCCATTGCCGATGTCGCAACTTCGTTGGCTGTTGTCGACAATGTGATTGACGTGACATAACCTGAAATGTCGGTGTTAGCAGTACCGAAGGTCACTGCCACGTTTGTGAGAACTTGCTTTGCCATGATGTCTGCTCCTGCCTATCGGCGTTCGAGTTGGTGTCTGCTCGGCTGAGCCGATGCGATAACACTACACGCCACAAGTAACCGTTGGCAAGGGGTCAGGCGTACACCGTGACAACGAAGTCAATCGCCAGATAGGTAGCGTCGTTTGCTTCGAGGGTAGAGATGTTGTTTGCAGACTCAACAATCAAGTCCTGCACAACCCCACCCAAAGTCCGATCCGACTCAATCGCAGCCCTAATCGAATTGGCACCGGCATAAGACAGGTACCCATCCAACAAGGTTTGTGCAGTGCGTTCAGCAGCACGACCCACCACAACACTGATCGTGAACTTGTGGGTAATCAAACCCCCACCCATAGCCCCGTTGTACTGGATGCTGTCCAGCAACGGCCAAGCGAACGGGGTGTTCACATTGTCAGGCTGGTAGGCGTAAGCGCGAAGACCTGACACGGTTGCGAGGTTCGCAGCCAAACCAGTTTTGATCTGGGAGACGGTGGTGGTTGAACTCATGCGAATAGACGCATGCGTCGGTACGGCTCGACGAGCTGTGCCACGTCAGGGTCAAGCGCACGGCTCACCCTGATTGCACCCATGTCACCGAATCCTGCGACACCCAACGGACTGTCATATCGTTTGAACAATCTTGAAGCCTGAATGATTGTTGCTTGCGTGACCGGCTCAGGGATAGATGGCCAACCAAATATAGCTGTCACTTGCACCAATGCTTGCGAACCATAGTTGGCATTCACGTTTGGAAACAGGTAGTCGCCCACTGCACGAATCTTGTCGTATGACCAAGTAAGCCCATCAAGGTTTCCGTTCAGTGGCTCCAACTGATAATCGGTCACAGTCCAAGTCACATCAAACACACCATCAGCAAGTGAAGAAGTTTTGAGTGTGAGTGCTGTTCCAGCGATGTCATCTATCGAGCAGTAGTAGTCATCTTCGGCTGTGTAGACCCGTGATGTTGCTGAACCGACAGACCAAAACTTGCGGTTGCAATAACCATCAATGAGACGTGAAGCAGCTCCGGCACAGTTATCAATGAGATCGTCATCAATCGTGTCAGCCGTACCAATGCGCAACGCTGCTTTGATTTGGTTGCGTGTGGAATAGCCGTTGGTGATTGCCATAGTGTTCCAATCCTAGTTTATTGACGCAGCTCCACGATACTGCGTACCTTCCAAACTGTAGTTGATAAACGGATTCAACGAATAGACCTGACATCCGTATATCTCAAACAGACGTTGCTTCATGTCTCGAAGGTGCAACTCATACAGCTCCCAAGGATGCTCACCCTGCACATACCCTTCAACCCGTTCAGCACCACCCAAAGTTCCACAATCAGCACCAACCAATACAATGAACTTCGCACCAAGATATGCAGCCAAGTGCATCGCACCATGAATACCAGATGAGCCGATGACCAGCGAATTGTCGAGCGTAGGCCAATCCTTGCCGGAAGGATCGAACGATCCACCAGGACGACCAGTGGTTGTTGGGAATGTGACAATCTTCGGCATGAACCCTAAGAACTCTGCATCAGTGCCATGCTCCCGTTGAGGAGTGAACACAGCCACCGTCTCATCCAACCGTGCTTCCTTCACAGCATCACCGTGATAATGGCTGAACACGTAATACCTACCCAATCCAAAGACTGATCCAGCAAAGTTTGTTGCCACACAAATCTTGTCATCAAAGAAACTCGGTGCCAGATAATTCAACGTGGCACCAGAACCAAACACATAAATCGTCTCACCATCATGCACACCCTGATAGTCAACTAATCCCACCCCAACTCCCTTCGACGCTTCAAATCCCAAGCCCCAGCGTCAGGAACACCTGACTGCCAACGCAACGCATGCAACGAACCATTCTCTTGGAAACTGCGCTGATTCTTATCAGCCAACGATTCATCCGATCTGATCGTTGAAGAATTGTCGTGAATGATGCCAGCCTCAGAAATCTTGACATCAACATTGATCCGACGCGCACGATCCTCAAAATCATTATCCTCAAAATATGCAGGCACATAACATTCACTAAACAAACCAACCCGTTCAACCACACCAGCACCCACCCACGCACACGACCAAGCCGGCATCGCACTAGTCAACGTGATTGAGTCAGGTTCACAATCTTTGTAGAACGCTTCTAGTTGACCTGGTTCAAAGAACGCATCCGAGTTCAACAGAATCCAACCATCAGCATGAGGTGTTGACTTGATACCAAGATTCCATGATGGTGCCACACCAAGGTTCGTTGGCATCCTCCACAGATACCAGTTCTGAATGTGTTGCCAAGGCGCAGTCCACGCCAACATGTCAGCGTCGTACCCATCACCGTTGTCAATGATGATCAGCCGCTCAACGGGATAGTCCACCGAGCGGATCGCCCGTTCCATCAAGTCATACCTGTTCAGGACGGGGATGATGATGACTGGCACCATTCTGACAACCCTTTCATCACAGGCTTCCAATGAGCGTCCCAGACGCGATCAGCGTCGTATGGGGCTGCAAAGTCCACAGCCACCTTGTCAACGCCTCTAGGCGCATCGTAGGACTCTTTCAAGGCATCCACAAGGGAACCCACTTGAGGTGTGCAGAACCACGACTTCTGATGATTATCCCAGAACGGTTGCACCTCCACAGCCCAGCCACTTCCGACCAACTCCGGCTGAGCAGTGAAGTCCGAAACAATCACCCTGGTGCCACACGCCTGCGCCTCAATCACAGCCAAACCGAAACCCTCACCCATAGATGCCGACAACAACACATCAGCTGACGCATACATCATCGCCACAGCCTGCTGAGGAAACCCAGTCCGATACGCATACTGATCAACAAACTTGTATTGATCCTCACGAATCCCACACGCAGCCAACAACGCCACCAAGTTCACCCCGCCCATCGCCCCATCCTTCTCCGTGTGGAGATACAACATTGCGTCAGGTCGAGTTTGTGCGAAGATACCGAACGCCAACAGATTCTCTGAGAACGACTTGCGCGAAGGACTCGCACCCTTGTTCGCTGCGTTCATCATCACCACAAACTTGTCGTCAGGAATGCCCATCAGTTCACGACCTGTGAAGTGACGATCACCATTCACAAACTTTGTTGTCGGACTGAACACAGACTCAATGCCATGCGGAGCGTAGAAACATTCCACGTCAGAGTTATTCAACATCTTCTGACCAAACAACGACATCGCAATCGGCTTCACGTTCGGACGGTTGCACCATTCAACAACATCTAACGGACAAGGCGCATGATCAATCGGAACCCACGACGCAATGTTCGGCACCAGTTTCAACGACTCAGACTTCAACGGCCACACATCAAACAAAGTCATCAACAACGGTTTTAGATTCTGATTGCCGTTCGCCCAGTCCATCCAATGCGCAACCATCACATCATCGGAATAAGGTGCCATCCCACGTGGATACATTTTGATTCCATTCCAATTAGACGAAACTCCTTCGAGTCCGTACATTGCATGGATCGCTACTTCGTGACCTTCTTTGATGAGCCTTGGGACGGCTTGCGCTGTTTGCGTACCGTAGCCGGTGGGGACGAATGGTGCGTTTGAATACCAGAGGATGCGAAGTGCATCGGCATTGGTAGGTCTGCCACTTCTGGCAAGTGTGCTATTCCCCGATGCAACAGAATCTCGGCTTCGAGGTCTGGTAGTTCTACCGGTGTGTTCTTGACGATTACGAGCATTGCCCACTTCCTTCTCCTTCGCAGATCGCAGGGGGAAATAGAAATAGGGTCGCCGCGCCCTGCGTGTTCGCGACGACCCTAAGCCTAGGGGAATTATGGGATGTCAAGGGGCAAGCCCCTCAAGCCTTATGGCTGGAGGAGATGCTTGACGTGTGATGTTTGTGGCAAGTTGCCGTCAACACGCCATGTGGCGCGGAAGGTAACAAGACCAGCGTTGAAGGCGTAATCGTCTGAACGATCCAACTTCAATCCACCAACGGTGCGCACGTAGTACGAAGGCAAGTGACCGACGATCACAGACTTTGTTCCAGTGGCCACGTTGACCATGTTTGGGTTCTCGTAGATTGGCTTGCCCAAGAGCATGTCTGGGGAGTCCATTGAAAGAGCTGGCTGGAACACATAGTTTCCTGCGGTGTCCTTCAACTTGCGAACTTTGCCAACCGAGTTGCCGTTCATCATCCAACCAACACCTGGAAGGTTGCGAGCTGCACCATCCAAAGAGTAGAGAAGGTCGATGAGTTCATCGGCTGTGAATGCGGTTGCTGTGCCTGCGGTGCCGCCAACAGACGATGCTGCGACAATACCCTTTGGCTGATTCGTGCCTGAACCAACAGTCAATGCTGAACCAACTGCGTAGCCCAATGCGTTGCCTGTCATTTGAGCCAAGAAGCCCAAGATATCAACACCAGAATCCTCGATCAACTCTGTTGTGAGCTGGGTGAGGAACGAGTACTTGTAAGCACTCAAGGTGATGAACGAGTTGAACTGCATGTCGGACTCGGAGATTGCTGTGCCTTCGCCAGGCAGTGCTGCTGTTGACCAGCTGAACTGCGATGGGATTTGCAAGTTCTCGCCACCAGCAGTGTTCAACACTGTTGACGTTGCAAGAACAGGAGCAACCAAACGTGCCTGTGCAATCACTTGATTGTAGAACGAGGTTGGAACTGGTGCGCCAGCTGAACCCTTGGTGATGTCACGACGCTCAAACGAGTGCGAACGAACGTCGCCCTTGATGAGTGCGCGGATCATTGCCACGTCTTCTTGAACTGGTGCTGCTGCAACAGGACGAACCTGGTCTGCAATCTCACGGGTTGCTGCGTCCATGCGAAGTTCGCGTGATTCATCTTCACGGAGTTTTGCGATGGTTGCTGCGCGCTCGTTCAGTTCGTCGTTGAGACGGCTGTAGGTCTGTTCTTCTTCTGCTGAGAGGTCACGCTTTTCGGCTGTGGCCACGTCAATGATTGCTTTGGCTTGGTGCCAGGCTTGCTGACGAATCTCAACTTGACGGTCTAGATATTCTTTCATGGTTTGATTCTGCTTTCGGATTGTTGTGAATGGGGATACGCAGGGAGGTACTACTTCTCAACCTGATGCGGCTCCGCATACAGCAACAAGGTTGACGGCTCCGTCAACGATGCAGTGAACAGATGTTAGGCGATGGTCTTCAATAAATCAAGGTGCTTCGCCATCACACCTAGACGAGCTGGTGCGGTGTCTTGCACCGGTTCAAGTTTGGCGACAGTTTCACGCAACAACATTGCATGATCTTGCGACAATGTTTGACCTGCTTCGAGTGTCGTGATCGCTGCTGCGAGCTGATCCGCGTCAATTCCTGTGCGAGTAGAGAGTGCATCTAACGAGCGTACAGTTGCAGTCGTTGCTGTGTATGCAGGAAATCCTGTGACAACGCTCACCTCGAACAGTTTGATCTGACGAAGTTCACGCGACTGACCATCATCAGACCACATATCGCCACCAGAAGGAACGGTGAATCCGAACGACATCGAGTTCACATCACCACGTTGCATCAAGACTGAAAGGTCACGACCAATCGTGGTGTCAGGCAACGATGCGTCAACGAGCAAGCCTTTGGAATCTTCAGATAGTCGCAGTGTTTTCGCACGGGTTGTGGCAAGGAGCATGTTTGAATCGTGGTTCATGTACATGCGCACATTGTTCTTTGATTTGAGTGACCGTGCGAATGCGCCTGGTGCGATTCGTTCTGTGAATGGCAACGGTTCTGAAGGCGAGTTGAACACTGCTGCATATCCTGTGAACGACATGCCGTTGCCTTGTGGATCAGCACGAAGTTCAAAGTCGTTTGATGTGATGCGACGAGTTTCAACCTTTTCTTCCATAGGCGCAATGTTAGCCCAATCATCTGAGCGTGTGCGATGGAACGAGAACGATCTATTTTGATCTGCTTTGATTGCTTCAGCCTTTCCCATAAACCAATCCATCGCAGGTTTCGGATCAAGTGGATTGATGCCCCATAAATAGAACGCCACAGCACCGGCACCAGGGAACTCTTTATCATCAGGATTTGAGTTCTTCGTTGCATCCAAGTCCACAAGATGTCTTGCACCCCAAGCGTTCGCACGAATCACTTTGTCTTCTGTGATGTCACCACGCGCCATGTCCCGTGCCTCACGCACAGTCCTATCAACCAAACCATCACCAGCCAAACCTTGACCGTAGTAGTCCAAACCTTTGCGAGCAGCTGCACGAATATAGGCAGGCACATCCAACGACACTTGCCGAATTGAAGGCACCTCATCAGCCTTGATTGTTTTCGGGTCTTTAGTTGCGATGCCAAGTGACGCATACGCACGTCGAGCAGCAGCATCATTGTCAATCGCCAACTTGACAGGGTTTTCTTCAAGGATGTCAGCAGCCGTTTGCTTCTTATATTCGGAGGTGGGGATGCTCATATCTTCGTTGAATTGGATGTCGTTGAATTGAACACCAGCATCAGCCAACTCTTGCATCGTTTTCTCTTGATCAGATTCTGGACGACCAGTGACAATGTAGATATAGTAATCGGGATACAACGAGTTCACATAGTCAACATTCTTTTGGATACCTGAACCACCAGCAATCAGAGTGCCATCAATGTCAACGATGATCACTTCATCTGCGTCGGAGTTGCGTTCCCCACCTGGAGCCATATCTTCAGCCAACGACACAGCAACCATGTGATCGACTGCATCTTGTTTTGATTGATGACAACCAATAACTTCACCATCTTCTTTGATGGTTGCCCAACCTGAACAATCAGGTGACTTGTCAGTAATGAAATAAGGCATCAGACCAACAACAATACTTCAGCATCATCATCCACGATGGAGAACGTCACCGACCCCAACGCACCCACATCAACACCACCAAGCCGCGACCCAGCCTGAGCCGACACCAACAGTGGTCGTCGAGGCTTCGGAATCTCAATGACAATCTGTTCTGGTAGTTCTTGTTTCTTGACCGGTGATGCAGGTTGCTTCCACCAGCGTGACCCCGAAGGGGGGATCACAGGTGGTTCAGGTGGGATCACTGTTGCTGTTGCCGAAGCAACCAATCCATCCAACGGTGCATTGAGTAGAGGGAAGATGGTGGCTGACGCTGAAGCCGTTGCAGACAACCCACCCAACGACGCAGACAACACAGGGAACAGAGTTGATCGTGCAGTCGCAGACGCATTCAGCCCACCCAAACTTGAAGACAGAACAGGGAAGATTGTTGCTTGCGCAGATGCAGATGCACTAAGCGCACCCAGAGACGATGACGCAACAGCCTTCACCGTTACACGTGCAGTCGCAGATGCACTAACCCCACCCAAAGACGATGAGCCTGTGGCAACAGTTAGGAACTGACCGCCATCAAGAACAGCTGCGCCGTCAAGAGTTGAAGTGTCAAGAACGAACGCTGATGCACCAGCAAGCCCGAAGCCTGCGTTGTCAAGTGTGGTTGAGTCGAGGACGAACCGTTGAACGGCCATCACTAACCTACGATGCGAGCGTCAATGAGACGGTGAGATTGCCCGAACTGATCGTGTAGGTGTCACCAGCCGTGTATGCACCAGCAACAATTTGACCAGAGAACAAGAAGTTGCCGACAGTCAAACTGTCCCAACAAGTGAAGTGCGTTGCATCTTGTGAACCAGAGATATTAGTCCAACTGATATCTGCATCAGATGTCAAACCACCAGCAGTTGCAGCACTGAACGACACAGACTTGCGCGTCGTCTCAGTTGCAGGGTTCGCAGTACCAGCAGCACCAGGATCACCGACATGCAACTTCACATACGGAACAGCAACAGAGAACGATGTCGCATTCCCCAACGCATCCATCCAAGAGTTCCCCAAGTATGCGCTGATTCCGTGTGCCATTAGTCCTCAACCCTTTCAGTGATCGTCAAGATACGCCCATCAGCGTCACGCTCAACAGTGCGGATCGTTGGCTTCGACTGGGGCATGTTGACTCGAACCACAGTCTCAGGAACATTGATGATTGGTGCAGGAACATTCACAGCCGGAGGCGT
>Ga0209086_10001229_pt1 | contig 21003 bp, 20 predicted proteins | sample M_130207_XF_Meta_FD_187312 | JGI IMG/M metagenome (GOLD analysis project Ga0209086, IMG submission 187312) | Freshwater microbial communities from Lake Montjoie, Canada to study carbon cycling - M_130207_XF_MetaG (SPAdes) (version 2) | ecosystem: Environmental > Aquatic > Freshwater > Lake... | reverse complement strand
TCATATTCATAGTTCTGTGCAGTTGCACCTTGAGCTCCACTTGCACTTGTAGCACCAGTTGCTCCGGTAGGTCCAGTCGCACCTTGAGCTCCACTATTAAGTAAATAATTGTAAATAAAATTGGAAACATTGTTATACAAGTCCAGCATATAAGAAGCAGCGTTCATTTCTATAGTCATTTCATCTTCCCCATCACCCGACATATTATACTATCCGCCGAATTTAAATTCAATGAAATATGTTATAATTCCAACAATAAAATCCCTAATTATAGCATAATGTCTCATATTTTATGGTTCAAAGATTGCTCGTATAAAAACAAACATTTGGTCGGGGGAAAATGCAGTTCTTTAGGCGAGTTGTATTATTTGGCCAAAATATTAAATTTTGATGTCGCGGACGGCTTCGCGATTACCACCACACTTTATGACGAATTTATAGAAAAAAACAATTTACAGCCCAAGATTGAGGATATCCTAAACACCATTAACACCGAGGATTTAACAGAATTGGAAGCAAGAGCGCACCAGTTAAGACAGCTCATCATAGATTCTGAATTAGAGTCAGCACACGCCGATATGATTTGCAAACATTACAAGGATTTATGCGACCTCTTTCACAACCCTAATTTAGAGATCGCTGTGCGTTCAAGCGCCATCGCTGAGGATTTGCCCAATGCGTCCTTTGCCGGTCAACAAGATACGTATCTAAACATCAAGGGTGGTGCTGATTTGGTCATCGCAGTGAAGAAGTGCTTTGCCTCTTTGTTCAACACCCGTGCCATTTCATACAGAAAGACGCATAATATTCAGTTGTCCGACGTGAAAATCTCCGTCGCCATTCAAAAGATGGTAAGATCCGACTTGGGTTCCGCAGGCGTCGCCTTCTCCATTGACCCTGAAACTGGCTTCAACAAGGCCATCGTTGTGAATTCCGCGTTTGGTTTAGGAGAATTGGTCGTTTCTGGCGGTGTCAAGCCCGACGAAATCATTTTGGACAAGCGCGCGCTCAGACACATTGATGGCGACCCCATTATAACCAAGAACAAGGGCGACAAGAATACGAAAATCATTTACGATGAGGTTTCAGGTGTAAAGGAGGTGGAAACGTCCGAACAAGAAAAGACAAATTACAGCATAACCAATAGCCAGGTCATTACTTTGGGTCGTCATGTGCTATTGTTGGAGGAGGCCTATTCCAAGATGTTCAAGAAGCAGATTGGCGTTGATGTGGAATGGGCGATTGACGGCGTTGACCACAAGATTTATATTATCCAGACGCGCCCCGAGACGATTCATAGTAATAGCGAAGATTTGGAGTTGATTAAATATGTCTTGTGCGAGAAAAGTAAGGTCCGCGTAACAGGTGTAGCCGTCGGCGATAAAATCAGCGCGGGTCGCGTAAAGGTATTAACGTCCATGTCTCAATATAAGGAGTTCAACAAGGGCGACATTTTGGTGACGGACATGACGACACCTGACTGGGAGCCGATTATGAAGATTTCATCTGGAATCATTACAAACAAGGGCGGACGAACGTGTCATGCAGCGATAGTCGCGAGAGAACTAGGATTGAATGCCGTTGTGGGTGCTGGAAATGCTACGGCGATTCTTTCCAACGGCGACATGGTAACCATCTCATGCTCTGAAGGAGAGACGGGTAGAGTATATGAGGGCGAGTTGAAGTTTAATATTGAAAAGATGAAATTCAATAGCAATTTGACATTGCCTGTGAAGCTCATGTTGAACGTCGGCAACCCCGAGAATAGCTTTATCAGCTCGATGATTCCGAACAGCGGTGTTGGATTAGCAAGAATGGAGTTTATTGTCAGCAACTACATTAAAATCCACCCGCTTGCATTGTGCGATTACCCCAAGATAAGAGAAGACATACGCGAACAGATTCACGATATACTAGGGAACGACCATCACAACGGCAAATGGTATTTTATCAAGCGTTTGGCAAGAGGCATGTCGAAGATCGCGAGTGCCTTTTATCCGAACCCTGTTATTGTGCGTCTCTCTGACTTCAAGTCTAATGAGTATAGAAACTTGATTGGTGGTGAGTTATACGAACCCAACGAGGAGAATCCCATGATTGGATGGAGAGGTGCGTCCAGATATTATTCGCCTGAATACGAGAAGGGTTTTGAGTTGGAGTGCGAGGCAATCAAGTATGCAAGAGAGAAAATGAAGATGGATAATATAGTTGTAATGATTCCTTTCTGCCGCACACCGAAGGAGTGTCAATTGGTGCTTGACAAGATGGCTGAATATGGATTGGTGCGCGGTGAGAACGGACTACAAGTCTACCTCATGTGCGAGATTCCCTCCAATGTTATTGAGGCCGACTATTTTAGCCCCATGGTGGACGGCATTTCCATTGGCGGTAATGATTTGCTTCAATTAACGTTGGGCGTCGACCGCGACAGCGACCGAATTACTCATTTATCCAATGATGAAAACTTGAGCTATAGGCGTATGATTCGTATGGCGATTAAAACCTACAAGGAGCATGGCGTCAAGGTTGGATTTTGCGGACAACAGCCGTCCGACAGCACTGAGTTTTGCAACTTTTTAATTGCAGAGGGCATTGACTCCATTTCTGTCACGCCAGATTCCGCGTTGAAGACCCTAACCAATATTGGTAAATAAGCGGTACGTCGTACGGCGCCAACAACAACCAAATAATATTCTTGTAAAATAAGTTAAAACAAGAATATTATTTTCATGAAATATACTACTAGTATGGTATTAATCGTGTTGCGACATGGCGAATCCGAATGGAACAAGGAAAACAGGTTCACTGGTTGGACCGATGTCGGATTAAGCTATAATGGAATGGAGGAAGCCGTTCGTGCGGGCGATTTAATCTCGCAATACAACATTGATTGTGTATGTGTAAGCACATTGAAACGTGCGGTTCATACCTTCACCACGCTTAGCGATAAATTACAACCGAGCAATAATGGCATACTTACGACCTATTACATGGACGAATTAAAAGAGCGCGACTATGGCGATTTAACGGGTAAAAACAAGGACGAATTGAAGGAAATGTATGGTGCAGATATGGTTCAAAAATGGCGTCGAAGTTATTACGAGACACCACCAAACGGAGAGAATTTAGAAGAAGTTGCCCGCCGTGCAGGCCAGTGTTTTGATAAAGAGATTCGTCCCATGCTTGAACAAGATAAAAATGTGTTGATCGTCTCTCATGGAAATACTCTTCGTGCATTGTTCGTTCATCTAGGATTTTACACGCCTGAGAATGTAGAGTCTTTTGAAGTTGCTACTGGAAAACCCTTATATATTGATTTGAAGACCAACTCGTTTGGTTATGTAAACAAGTATGAGTTGGTTCCGTATCAAATCATTGATAGCCGTGGATTCCCCACTATTGAAGTGTCGTGCTACGACAAAATCACACGCAAATGTGTCGGCAAGGGATCTACGCCCAGCGGTGCGTCGTGCGGTTCAAATGAAATGTTGGAGTTGAGAGACGGCAAAGCCGATTGCTACAAAGGCAAGTCTGTGTTTAACGCAGTACATAATGTCATTTCCGCGAACAAACGCTTGATGCTTACTCCACAATCCATTAAAAACTTGACAGCACTTGACAAACAACTCATGGCATTGGATACAACCGAGCTGAAAACTGAAATTGGTGGCAACGCCATAACAGCAATGAGCTTTTGTTTTGCAGATGTCGCATCTAAGTTGGCGAACAAACAAATGTTTGAGTATATTGCTGAATTATACAACCACAAGATTGATCCCCAAAACTTGCCGACGCCCTTTGTTAATATCATCAACGGCGGAAAGCATAGCGTAACTGGTGAGCTAAAAATCCAGGAGTTTATGATTTTTTCCAGGGATGATATGAGTGTAAGCAAGAAGACGCAGGCTGTTTGTGAGATTTATTACACCCTACAAAAGTTGTTAGTAGAGAGATATGGTGCATCTGCCAAGGCGATTGGAGATGAAGGCGGATTTTGTCCGCCCATTCATACGGCAGAAGAAGCATTGGGTGTTATTGAAGAAGCCATCGCTAAAAGCAAATATCAAGTGGGTGTAGATATATTCATCGCGTTGGATTGTGCCGCCAGCGAATTTTACAATGCTGATACGGGCTATTATGAAGTGGAAACTGATCTCTATTTAAATGGCGATGAGCTCATTGAGTATTATGGAGAACTTATGCGGAGACACCCTGGATTAAAGAGCATTGAAGACGGATTTCATGAGTCTGATTACGAGTCGTGGAAGAAGTTTACTGCATTATATTCTGACAAGATTATGATAGTCGGCGATGATTTATTTACAACCAATAAGAAGATTATTAAACAAGGATTAGAGAACGGCTGGGCAAACACACTATTGTTAAAGGTGAACCAAATCGGCACGATTACGGAAGCGATTGAAGGTGCCATGATGATGTTTGAAAAGGGCAACAACGTAATCGTCTCTCACAGGTCGGGAGAGACAAACCACGCATATATTATTGATATTGCCATTGGTATTGGCGCCAAGTATGTTAAAATTGGTAGTCCATGCAGAGGCGAACGCGTAGCAAAATTCAATAGATTGTTGGAAATTGAGCGGTATTTGCAATATACGCAACATCAATAATATCTTGAATATTTTGAGTATCATAGTTAAACAAATCTAAACACAAGATGTGATATAACTAAAATGACTGAATTAAATAAAAAAATGATTGTAAACAATAACGCAATTAATACCCAAACAGAAGAAATGAGTATTAATAAATCACGTAAAAAGGCAAAACCCGTATTAATTATTGAGGAGGAGCCAAATCAGGTTATTGTAGCTGTACCACAAGAATTAGAATTTAATAAAATATATCACGAAGATTGCATAGCCGGTATGAAAAAAATTCAAAGCGATAGCGTTGACATTATAATTTGTGATCCACCATATAATATTGGAAAGGATTTTGGTAATGATAGTGATAAACAAAAAATGGATGAATATTTATTGTGGTGCGACACTTGGATTGGCGAATGTTTAAGAATACTAAAACCACAAGGAACTTTATATATCTATGGTTTTAGTGAAATTCTGGCTTTTATAAGAACACGTATTTATTGTAATGTTAGATGGTTAGTTTGGCATTACACAAATAAGGTAACCCCGTCCCTTAACTTTTGGCAAAGAACTCATGAAAGTATATTATGTTGCTATAAAAACAAACCTATATTTAATCGTGATGATGTAAGAGAACCTTATACAGACACGTTTTTAAAAAATGCTGCAGGAAAGGTAAGAAAATCCACACCTGGTCGGTTTAGTAATGGCGATAAGGAAACTATATACACCGCTCATGAAGGTGGTGCTTTACCAAGGGATGTAATTAAAGTGCCTGCATTAGCTGGTGGCGCAGGAAAAAAGGAGCGTGTAGATCATCCAACACAAAAACCGCTAACTTTGTGTGATACCCTAATAAAAGCATCCTTGAATAAAAATTCAGAAACATTATTAGTCGTTCCATTTGTAGGTTCAGGCTCAGAATGTGTTTCGGCAAAAAAACATAATATACAATATATTGGTTTTGAAATCAATGCGGATTATATAGCTATAGCAAATGAAAGATTACACGAAAATGAGAATTAAATCATACTTACATATTGCAACTATTCTTCATTCGTTTTTTTATGAATAATTTTTATAAAAAAATAACACAATACTATATAGTATAACATGAACATTGGCCCAGACAGAACCCCAAAAGATGTATTTTATGATTTTATAAATAGTTCAGTAATATCTTATGTAGGTGCGGGGTCGTCAGGGTTAGGTTTATTATCATCAAATCCAACTAATGATAGTTATAAAATATTAACTACCGACAATGAAAATGTAGTGTGTTCAGAATTATTTATTAAAATTGTACCTGTATATAGTGATAAATTTTTTCGTCCTCTATTTAAGGATTTATATATTCGCAAGGACGACCTATGGGCAGAGATATTTTCTAGCGCAGAAGAGGAATTTTGGAATGAAGTCCGTATACAAAATGAAATATATAAAAAAACAAATGAGAATTTAGAGCCTATTTGTCCGCCGATAGTGTTTTCGGAATGTCTGGATAATGCAACTTCAATAGCAATGTTAGAGATGTTATTTGATAGTCTCGACAAATCAGTTATTCCTCTTGATTTATTTAGAGTTATGATGGAGGATGACCCATTAAACAAAATCGCTACTAAACTCAAACTACCAAGATACCACGGAATTAAATTAGGTATTATTGGAATGGGGTTTACAAAAGGTTATCAGTCGTTACATTCTGCCGTTCGTGGAAAAGATGTCGCTGAAAAAAAACCATATTTAGACTTGGCTGTATATGAATTATTGCGTCTGTATTCAATTGGTTATTTACATGGCGATTTCTCTCAAACAAATATTATGATAAACCCAACATATAATTATACAGGCACAAATTCTGGACGTGCCATATTAATAGATTTCGGAATGACGTTTCAACATAACACGCCAGATGTAGATATTTTGAGGATTTTACAACGAATGAGAGATACGCGAGTTCCGTTTATTGAAATCGCGCCTACAGAACATGAAAACTATAATTGGTTTATTAATTATATAAATAGGTATAGTCGTGAAAGTATAGTAGCTTCGCTTGACGCGTTAAAACAATCTGTCTCAGACCATAGTACTGCAATGATTCAGATGATACAATCTACATATTCAGATGTATTAGCACAGATACGCGCGTATAATGCAACTATAGGAAGCGAAAATATATTTTATGGCGGTTTCAAAAATGCAAGTCAAATAGAGGATGTTATTACACCCGCCTATAAGATGTTAGACGTCAAACCCTACTCAAAATTAAAATTAAAATCAAATGCGCTTTCTATGATTGAATTTAAAGAGATATTTAATCCAAATAACTTGGATATTCCACAACTATTGGACGCATATTTACGCACATTAGATCTAGGACAACAATCTATCCAGTCAGGAATTAAAAGTATAAAAGGCAAAATGGGTGGCAAAAAACAAAAAAGGTCGTCGCGAAACAGAAAACGCAGCCACATACAAAAAACAAAACGACGACGCGTGTATCGTAGTAAAAAATCGTATAAACGTCGTCATCGTTAAAAGATTTTATCATACACCAATATATTTTCGTTGAATAATATAATACATGCAAAAGACTGGATTAACTCCAGCGTATTATATTATTAGTCTTTTAGGGTACCTTGTAATGATGTGTGTGTATGCAATATTTTTACGATACAATTTGAAACAATACAAATACGGACTTATATTTGGTTCAGCATTAATACTTTACGGATATGTATTATTATTCTATGAATATTATGAGGAATGGAGTGTAGCAATCAACGAAGAGAAGCAACTACACATAGACAAGAAAGACGAGAAAAAAGCGACCATTAAAAAGGCCGAACAAAAAGAGTTTCAGTTTGTAGAGCTTGAATTGGTGACAAAACACTTTTTTAAAGGTCATGTCATATTGGGTCTTTTCCACACATTGTCGTTTATACTACCTATCAATGAACATGTAAAAATGACCGACATTACGGCTATTTTGGGACATTTCATGGTTTATACGGATACTTATTTGACATTTGGCTACGTCTTGTTATTGACATATTATATCTTGTATTTAATAAGAAATTTTGCGGAAGCTCACAAATACTTTGTAAACAAGTTGCAAGTGCTTGGGGCGAGTATGTTAATATATCATTTTGTTTTAGATATAAAATATATGCTTACCCTTTAAAGTTATAGTGTCATCTCCACGTAGTGGACATCGCTATGAATCGCGTTAGATACGCTTGGATCCATTACTATTTGAAAGAATCGTTTGTATTTTTTCACTCCTTCGGGAGTATAGCCGTCGCTTTTACGAATCGGTTTCATTTCATATTTGTATCCATGTAATATTTGTCGCACTAAATTTAATAACGGCCATTTTTGGGTTGCTTCCGCGCTCTCTTGCAAACAAGTCATGGCGGAAGAGCTAAATAACTTTTTCAATTCTGGGATGCGTTTTTTGATATCAACGTATATTGAATCGTTTAACAACATATCGCGGGGGATTAATTGTCCGTGTAGCGGTTCAGTTGTAATTCCAACTGATTTCATGATTTCTTTACTAACCTCGTCCATTATATTACGAAAAATATTATTATTTTCGTAATTTAATGTATAACATATGCGTAAATCTACGCGCATAAATACTAAAAAACAGACTCGTAGAAGAAGATACAAAACTAAATGTAGACGCAATACTCGTCGTTGTGTGGTGCGTCGAAGAACCAGAAAACAATACGGCGCGTCAGGTAAGCGTAGTATAGGCGAAGCAGTTGATGAAATGAGACAACGATTAAAACAACAAGACAGCAGTTGGTATGATGCGAATGTTGCGCCTGCAGAAGAACGAAGCGCTAAAAGACGTGCAGAAATAGACGCAATGAATAGACCAGAAGCATTTACAGCACCTTCTATAGCGAGTATGCGCGACCCTGAAATGATGAGAAAACATATAGATACACTAGACCGCGCCGAAGAACGCGACAATCAATTACTAAAGGACGCTCTAGAACGCTCCATAGCAAGGGCGGATGCAGACCAACAACGCGAAGAAGAAAAATATTCATTGAAAAATTTATACCCTATAACAGGAGGTCCAAACCCATTATTTCACTATGCCGGTCATATTATGTCCGATGAAAAAGTCCCAAATGGTTCAAAATTTAAGAATCTATTCAAGAATGACGACGTATAACCATTACAAAAGAAAAAGGGGCACTAATAATTTTTATAATTTATTTTGTTTATTTTGTTTGTTTTGTAATGACACCTAAATTCCAAAGGCGGGGATAGAATACACGTCCCCGGTTTTAACATACTTGGCAATAATCTTGGGATTAATTTTATTCAAGACTATGTCTTCGGCTTGATACACATTTCCCGTCTGATCCACATAATAAATGATTCCGCCAATATCTTGCGCCCACACTTCAATCTTTTGCATCGTGGGAACCGACTCATTCTGCGCATCCATCATTCCGTTTGGCGTCCCTTTCATGTGAGTCCCACAATACTCACAATCGGTTTTCTTGCGCCGGGTGCATTGTTCGTTATTCGCGCGCTTTGCGGTGCATCTATCAAAGAAGGGTACGACATTCTTTACGCGCTTGCGTTTTGTGAAATCCTCCTTGGTAAGCACAAAACGCTCATAATCGTAAATATACATCAATAATTCATTGCACGCTTCATTCTGCAGACCAAGCTGAACCGCCTTTTCTTTAATACTATTCTTGAAAGTAGTAGTATACTCCTCAATTAATTTATTCAAACGTCTATCCATGTTTACTATTGTTGTATAAGTAAAGATTGATAATTTTATTTCAGTTTTTTTTATATATCCCCAAAACAACTTAAAGATCAGACGGCGATTTGAAATTATCCATATTTACTATAACTCGCGGCGATTCCAGTGCATCTTGTGGATCAATGTCTGTAGAATATGCATCATCATTGTCGCTCGTTTCCAATATAGCAGGATCAATAAGAATTTGCGTCCCATCTTCACTGGTTAATACACTATCGAGCATTTTTTTCCGTTTCGTTTTTGACATGTCTTCTAAATTAATATCACTTTTCACATGTTTCATCATCAAGTTAACTTTCATAACAAAGCGTGTTAACAATTTTAAATGCGACGTATGAAAAAACACAACATAATTAATAAACAATGATACCTTCTCTTTTATGACAACCAAATTATAATTAAACGACATGACAAAGTTGTCAATATTCAAGCCTGATTTATTCGTGGTTTTGTGGGATTTCAGTTCCTGATCTTTAGAAGTGATATAATTACATAAAGCGTTTAAGAATACAAGTATTGCTTCATGCACTCGCTGAATGGTTTCAAAGTCATATTGTTTGAATGGCTCCAAATCTTTATATACAGGAAACACATATACTTCTGATTTAACCATCTCTACTATTTTGAGATCGCTTACATTTTCAACTATATAATCCATAATAATTTTATACAACTTATAATATTCGCAATACATTCGGTTATTAATTGCATAAAACAATCGTTTCATATCTTCATATTCTATACCAATTAATTTGGACTGAAATCGCAATGAATCCAGACCAAAGATTAAGACCTTATCTTGGCTTTTTGTAATAAATTCGGCATATATTGTATTCAATTTACTCACTATATTATTCAATCCTACAAAGGTTGCATGTACCTCAGTACGTAAATCAATCAATTTCATGAATGATTTTTTTAACTCACCTATTTGTTCTTCCATAATATATACTACAAATAAAATAATATAAAGATTATATATATGACACTTGTGGAAAAACCGACAGCATCCTCCTCAAAACGCAAGACAGAATGGACTCCAGACCACGAAACGATATTAGTAGAATGGGCCGACAAGGCCATGTGTTATAGATGGCTACACACGCGTGCAAATGCAATGTATAATACTTTAAACGCGTTTTATACCGTGCCTGTTATTATTATTTCCACCTTAACCGGAACTGCAAACTTTGCACAAGACAGAGTTCCAAGCAACTACCAAGGTTTGTTTGTCATGATAGTTGGCGCGTTTAATATTTTAGCAGGTATTATTTCAACTATCCAACAATTTTTAAAGATTACTCAATTAAATGAGTCGCATCGTGTAAGCAGTATTGCATGGGACAAATTTTATCGCAACATCAAAATAGAGCTCGCAAAACATCCGAATGAGAGAATGAGTGCGGTTCAAATGATTAAAATGTCTAAAGAAGAGTATGACCGACTCATGGAAACTAGCCCGAATATCCCTGCAGAGATAGTCGCCATGTTTAAAACGTCGTTTCAAAATAGCGATAATTATGATGATATCATCAAGCCTGAGATTTGCGATGTTCTCATATCCACCGAGAAAACTAAAAATACCTGGCATACGCCTGAAAATATGAGCTTACATATCAAAGAAGAAATTGAGGAAATAGAAGAACTAGTAAATAAAGAAAAACTTATAAAAGAGACAAATTTAAAGATTGTCAGGGAGTTCAAAACTTTATTTTATAGATTCAATAATCGTGAGGCGTCTGATTCTGAAATCATAGATAACTTACAAGAAAAAATGACGCTACCCGAATTGAAAACTAGTATAGAACAAATGAGACAATACACTGGAAGGGCAGATGATGCAGTATAATTATTGCATCAGCCTATAGTACAAGTTATAAAATTTCTAGTCTTTTTTTCAAAGATTCAATATCAAAGTGAATATTTTCAACTGGAACAAAATTATACATTAAATCAAATCGTTCAGGCTCCTTATCAAATAAAATATGCGCTTCTTTACCCATACCTATAGAATATCCTAGTTCTAAATGCGCGGATTTACCCGCAGGCATCACCATAACTACTATATCCGAAGAATCAATATGTCGTTTATCAAATTCAAAATTATTTCTTGCTGCATAACAGGTTAATGCCTCTTTATAATTCCAGCCTCTTTTTTTAGAATATTCAAATAAATACTGGTCGGCTTCAGGTCCCGGAGTTATCCATTGATCAAAAACATCATATTTAGACCGCAACTCAGCTGATATATTCGTAATATTATCATTTTTTAGAGCACCTATAATGTAGATTTTTTTCATTATCTTAATCTATAATTTCTATATAATCATGTTTTTATATAGAAATTCCTAATTTATTCACCATTCCCCATCGTGCTTATATCTGGCAGTATAAAATAAGATATCACTAAAAACAGGTAAAATATCAGATACACTGAATATTCTGCAGTAGATATATTGAAAAATTTAAGGATACTAGTGACTGCCAAAATTATCAAGCCCACTATTATCCATATACCAATTGTTTGTAACGTTGACATATATTTGTTTTAGAAATAAATATATCGTTTCCTTCATAAAAACAAACTTTTTTGGCGGTCAATTGGATGAGAACTTAAAAATGTCTGTTGGCTGTAATCCTTTACCGCCCACAAAGGCGAGTTCATATACTTGCACCCGTCGTCCAAGTCAACCTTCCCTACATAGACACTATCGTATTGATTCGTCCACATCCCGTCATAGTCAGATATTCTCATAGTAAGTCTAGCCATAGACGACGTTTCGTGATTTGACAATAAATGTTGTTTCATCTGCGACTGGTCTATATTATCAGACGGACGATTCAAAACAACCTTGGTTGTTCCTAAAAATAGCGCGAATCTCAGAACAGATCCGTATTTATATTTTTTGTCTGCGCTTAAATATTTTTTAAATTCAGGATTCGCCAGTTGCTCTTCAGTGGGCGTGATACCTTGTTTCATCGCATTAATGTAATCGGTAAAATAATAGTATGGACCCATAACTGCATCGCTTTGAGAGCAAGAGACACCAAATGACGACATAAATGTTGCATTTTCTGCGTATGTTCCGCGGTATGCTACCACTGGCGACTCATAAACTTTCCCACGATGATTCTCTAAATATAAAAACTCATTGTGTCTGGTGAAAAAATCCAACACGTCAATGCTTATTGCGGTTCGACAAACCATTCGGTGATTCATGATTTCATCTGCCAATACAAATGATTGAATCGGAAACATGAATAAAAATATGTCCTCATTATCAGGGCGATAATCAAAAAACAAATATAGCGTTCTATTCTCAAGAAGATGTCCGTTGAAATTGTTTATTGTTTCCAAATTAAGCGTGAATTCAGTCCAGAGAATTTTTATAAAGTTCAGTGAAATGCCGTCGTTGATTAGACCAAACTGGAGAAAAGGCGCGACACCCTCTGTATTAATATTGTAGGGGCATATCACAACATGGTCTACGTCTGTTATTTCTCCAATGTTTTTTGTTAACGTCTCTAATGCGCGATAAGTATATTTTGGTGCGTGTGTCTTTACGCGTTGCACTTCTTCATCCTGAATGATGTCAGTATTGTTTTCGTGTTCGTCTTCAACTAATGCAGACACGTCGTCATCATCTCCCACGCTAATGGAGAGCGACGCGGAGTCTTCTAATGTATATTTACTCTGTTTATTCAAAGTATTAATTGGGAGCATATCGTATTAATACTACGAATTATGTCTTTATTTGTTTTTTATTAGGTATTTAGAGCAAGAACTTAGTTGGTGGAGTTCTCTGCAATAAACGAATTCAAACTTGAACTACTCTGTTTCGACGCTCCAGATTGATAATTACACGTTTTTGATTCGCCATTTTTATTGTACGTAACCCAGTCCAAGCCATTATTATCCAACTTATCACATAAACAAATGGCTTTGGAAGGATTATTTGGATCTACAGAGCAAATTTTATTCATACAATTTAGATTTACTGCTTCGGGAGGACAGGTTTGTATATGATATCCCATTTTTGTAATAACTGGACTAAAGTCGGAAAAAATTATTTCTTGTCCGGATTTTGACGTATAAGGTTTTATTTTTTCACAATCATTATTACCAACACTATAATTGGTTCCATTTGCAACATCACACATACAATAAGCTTTTGAATCGTCATATGGGTTGGGAATACATTTTGCAGCAGGACACAACCCATATTTCATATTACATTTTATTATGTTGCTACTTTTATTAATGTTTTTGTATATTACAAATACCGCAATAATAGCAAGAACTAAAATTATTCCTAAAAATAAAAATTTTGACGAGGATTTCTTTAAAGCCATTGTTTATATATCTTTATAAAAATAAACTATTTATATATTGTCTCTTTTTTATGACACGACCGCGAACCCGATTATTTAAAAATACACTTTAGCTCGGATTGATTTTTCGTTGTATTGTTTCCTTAATATTTTCTTCTCGACTATCTAATATATGCTTTGTCAATTCCTCAGCTATACCAGTATTATTTTTATAATATGCATTCAATGCAGCCATTAAAGTTTTTCCATTTATTGGCTTTTTAGTGGTGTTCTTTTTATAAATTATTGACCCACCTGATATATCTACGCAGTCAATTTCATGCTTTTTCATCACGTCTACAAGCGATTCAGTCAATACTTTCTTCTTTTGCGTCAGTTCTTTAATGTCTTTTTTCATCTTGATAATTTGGTTATCGGCACTTACCCACTCCTTGATGTTCATGATAAGTTGTTCTTTTGTTTCCATGTTATATTATGGAAACAAATAATTTTTATATTCTTTTTACATGATTTCAACAACCTTGCCGTGCCTTGTGCAACAATTGTTTAGTTTTACTGCACTTCCACAAGCCTCTCCTTTTCGTGGCCCACTCTTCAAAATAGATTGACATAAGGATGCCGACAAAACAAAATTTTCATCAGTATTGACAATGATCGGCTTCTTCCCAAGTGCCTTTGCAGCATTGGCTTCATTTTTCGCGTCCAATTTCTTCTGCTTTTCTTCCGTCTTTGCTTGTGCAGCCAATGCTTTCGCTTCCAACTTTATCTTAAGTTTCTGCGCCATAAGCATTTTCCTAGCGGTTAATTTATAATGATAATAACAATAATCCATGTTTGTTGACCCGTTTGTTAAGACGTGAATCGCAGTACACTCGTTTCCATTGCCCCAACAGCATTGTCCTAGCTTTAGGTCTACTACATTTGTTGTACTCATCAACTCCATATTAATCCAATTCACGCCATGTTCCTTAGGCAAACCAAGTTCTTCAATATAAGGCAACACATTTCCTTGTTTATTACGACAATACGGGCATCTTATTTCATTCACTTTTAACCTATGCGTATCCAATGTGCTGAATTTTGTTTTATGATTTACCAAATCTTTAAACAAAGGAACATAATTAAACGCATGTTTACATTCCAATTCCACAAAATGTTTTGTAAGAGGTGTGTTTGTAATTAAGCAAACTTGCGCGGATTGTTCATCTATATTATTATCCGAATCATCCAATGATTCATAAAGTTCTTTATAAAAATCAAAATTTCCTTCAATTACATAATTTGACATTTTTTACTAGTTAAAAATCCAAAATGTCTTTATATGCATATAGTATAAATATAATATGGCGCCTGTAGCAGTTTGGGGACCCCCAGTATGGATGTTATTTCACACTCTAGCAGCCAAAATTCACGAAGACAAATTTAACGAGATTGGTCCTGAATTAATCATGCATATTCGCAAAATTTCAAGATATTTACCATGCCCCGATTGTTCTCAACATGCAACCAATTTTTTTGCAAGCGTCCCACCACACATGTTCAAAACAAAGACCAATTTTATGCAAGTTTTATACGTTTTGCACAATCATGTGAATAAACGTAAAAATAAACCAACCTTTAAACTTGAAAACTTAAATATGTATGAGAATAGAAATCTTATTAACGTATATAATCGCTTTAGCCAGGTTTATAACACACGCGGTAATATGAAGTTATTAACGGATACCTTTCAACGCCAGTTGTTAATTACCGATTTCAAAAAATGGCTTGTTAAAAACATGCAAGCATTTACGTAGTTGAAGAAGAGACTAATTCACCATTGCGAAACACATTACATTTGAATGTTTGCTTCTTTGGCATGCTACACGTTGTGCCATTCTGCGTATTGTCTACAAAAAACAAATATTGACCCGTTCCAGTCAAATACATGCCCGCTACAACTAATGCACCTACAAGCGAACCGCCAACAAGGTCTCCTACTATATCCGACGTGTTATCAGGCAATCTCAAACACCCTTGCATTATTTTAATACCAATGTCTATGCAAATATATAATATTAGTACACTAACTATTATCCAATTGGATCCACTATTTTGATACATGGGCAAAAACAAATACATCATTGTGAATGCAAATACAAATGTCGTAAAGGTGGAATTACCATATGACCCATATCGTACAAATCCGCATTTATCTGCTTTATTTTTTTCAGCACCAAACATTTGTAAAGTAAAACTTCTAAACGTCGCTACCACGATTAAAAAGAACAAATAAAACAATCCTTTCATATTTTGATAGAAAAATGAAGACGACAAGATGATAGTAGCTAAAATGATCGGCGAAAAATAACTCAAAAAAGTTATCATGTTATAGGGTTGAAAAATCAAAAGCGGTTGATTTGATCCCCCGTCTGCACTTGGTGTATTTTGTGGTTGAAAGCCGTCCATAATATATTATTTTATTTTATTTTATGGTCCTTTATCAAAAATCAACTCAAATACTTCGTGAATATTAGATACGGGGTAAAATTGAACCCCATTTATTAAGTCAGTATCTTTGTATTTTTCTATGAATTCATTATAGTCTTTTTCGTTCTCTTTCGGGAAAATAAAAGACGTCGCTTTTGATTTGAGAGAGCCAATAATTTTATGTGATAACCCGCCTATTGCGGAAACATCTCCATTCATCAATATTTCGCCCGTCACTGCAAAGTACGGCTTGATCGGCAGATTGTTTAATAAACTATATAATACACAAGATATCGCTATACCCGCAGACGGCCCCTCTTTTTGCACATCTAAATCCCCCGCGTGTATGTTTATTCCACATCTATTACTATTTTCATATGTCTTTCTTAATTCTATTTGTCGCTCAATGGATGTTAGATTCCACGCAAGCGTCAAGGCCAAATGCATGCTCTCTTTCATAACTTCCTGCTGTAGTCCAGTTAACTTCAATTCTAAAAACTTGTTTGACGGGAAATACATGGCGGTTATTGGCAAAATTCCACCCGAACCAACGCTAGTTGCATACATACCATTTATGGTTGCAATTTTACTAACCGAATTAACTTGCTTGTATATAACTTCACACTTGTCCTTGAAATATTTCAATATGTCCTCCTTTGCAATATTGATGGGATACGCGTCGCATTTATTATTTGTTAATATTTCCAAGTTAATCTCTCCGACTATTTCAAAGAATATCTCCTTCAGCTTACGCACACCCGACTCAGATGTATATTCTTCAATAATGTATTTGATAATTGGATCTGTAAATACTATCATGCCTTCCAATCCCATTTTTTTATACACATCGGGTAGAATATGCTTATGAGTAATAACAATCTTTTCTTCCAGTGTTAGCCCTGCAAACTTGATGCGATGCACTCTATCCAATAAAATTCGGTCAATTGAATCAACGTCGTTATAAGACAATATAAATAATGCTTTGGAGAGATTAATATCTATGCCACTGAAATACTTGTCTTGAAAGCAGTCATTTTGAGTTGGGTCCAACATGTGCGTCAATATCCCAATAATCTCCTTTCCATTTTCGGTTTTACTTACTTTATCCAATTCATCAATAAAAATAATTGGATTCATGCATTTTTTATCCATCAATATTTGCACGATGCTTCCCCATGTTGAGCCAACATACGTATAGTTATGTCCGACTAACGTAGACCCTTGGCAATCGCCACCCATTTGTATCATCGCAAATGGTCTACTATTTCCGTCTCCATCTGTTAAACATTTTGCAAGTCCATATTTCGCCAAGGACGTTTTTCCTACACCTGGCGGGCCTTCAAATCCAAAACAATGGCCGTCTTGCTCTCCGTTTATCCATTGACCGATAATTCGTGCAATTTGTTTTTTCGCCTTTTCATGTCCGTGCACCGAATCGTCCAACGTCGTTTTGACGCCTTTCATGTAGTCTTTGATATGTTCAAATTTCTTCTGTATACGTCCAAATGGAGTCAGGTCTAAACAACCATGCGCGTTCGTGAAATTTTCAATTGATTCCCTCAGCTCAGATTTTTTCTTATTCGCATATTCTATCTTCGCGTCATTTGGGAGACCATTCGCCTTAATATATGCATTGATTTCTTTTGCCTTTGCAATAAGTTCCACGCGATTTCTCTCTACTATGGTATTCTTATGTGTGTTCATATGATTTATAATTTCAAGACTTGTATAGGATTTTTTACTTCCAGTAGGCTCGCTTTTTGAGATAATAGATGCAAAATCTTGTTTGATCTCGTGCATGATCGTAAGTATGTTCTCTTTTTTATGAATTCCAAATGGGATTTTTAATAAGCCGTCTAAATATTGGCGCGCCTTTGAACCAGAGTCTTCTGATTTTGCCTTGACCTCTTTTAATTTTGTCATGGCCTTTTCCTTGATATGGTCTGACGTATTCATCAAACATATCTGTTGCTCCAATGGAATTTTATTTATGTCAAAATGGGTCAGTTCGGTTGTATATTGAATCGTATTTTTCATTGCATCCCGAAAACATTGTTTAATATACCACGGAAAACTATCAAATAAAATCGTTTGCTCTTCCGTATCTACCGAGCCATTATTATCGTTTGACAGAGTATCGTACAACAAATAAGCCAAATATTGATTGTCGTAAACATCCGAGTGTATAAGCAATTGAATTAATATGTGTCGCTTATTGAACAAATCATTGTCAAGAAACTCTTTTACTAAAACAGACATCTCTTTCTGCTTTAATGCCGTTAATTGCCCCAGGGACCCAGTGTATTTCGCATACAACTCTTGGGTATCATACAATATATAATCCTTGAGTGTTAGAGATTGCGCATAATTTGCAAAACACTCGGTATGGAAACATTCATCCGATGGCATGTTGTGTATTAAATTGTGCTTTATCGTTGGTATGTAATCCCCTGTTAAACAATCCACCAAAATGTCATCTAATATGCCTGGTATACCCAATGTTTTTTTTGAAAACGTGTCATATATAACCACCTTCGTTCCATACACTTTAACATGAAATGTTTTACTACTTTGGGAAATTTCGTGGCACGTAATTGATGACTGGTCTTGTTTTGGATTTGTAAGCAACGTGTAACCCGTTGGATGAAAATATTGTTTCAATATTTCATATTTTTTGTTTTCGTTATATCCTAATATACCATTCGTTCCGATGCAAATGGTTAACAAGTCTTCCATCGAATCAGTGCCGTATAATTTTAAAATTCCCGATAAATCATTATTGACATCCTGCAATCGCCCAAGTAATATATCCGTAGATATAGAATCTTTCGTATCTACTAGGTCCTTTAATGTTTTACTTAAATCGTATAATATATTTACGCATTTATTCAGCTCATTTATTGTTAATATCTCCAACATTTTGTTTTTTTGCACATGTAATAATGTCTTTTGTATAACCCGTTGAAAAAAATGGGTTTTTCTTTCAAATAATAAAAGTACATCTGAAGAGTGGGGAATAATTGAATTAGTAATTTGTGTTTTACTATATTTCATAATATATGTCAAGTTAATAATATTCTGAAAATATAAAATTCCATCGTTCCGTCAAAATCTTTTAACGAAACCATATAAACATTTGCGTATATGTAATAATAACATGGGAATACCTAGCTATTTTTCAAATCTTATTAAACAATACCCTAATATTATTAAAAAATTAATCAAAAATGACATGAAAGTTAACAATTTCTTTTTGGATTCAAATAGCATCGTATATGATTGTGTAAGAAACATCAACTTTGAAGAAAATCTAAACGAAACGACTTACCAGAAAATCATAAAAAATGTAATCGGCAAACTTGAAGAATACATCGCAATTGTGAACCCAACCAATCTAATCATGATTTCGCTTGACGGGACTCCACCGGTCGCCAAGCTAGACCAGCAACGTCAGCGCCGATACAAGTCATGGTATACCGCGAAAATGCTTACCACTGAAACTGGTCCCAAGGTAAAGCCGGTCGCATTTGATACTATTGAAATTACTACCGGCACGCGATTTATGAGTGAATTGAACTCCAAATTGATCGCACATTTTAGTAATCCTAAACGATATGGTGTTAATAAAATCATTGTAAGCACAAGTGATGAAGCCGGCGAAGGAGAGAGCAAGATTTACGAATATATTCGCTCTGGTAAGGAGGTTGCACCCGATAGCACTTGTCTTGTATATGGCCTAGACGCAGACCTTATCATGTTGAGTATTAATAATTTGCCCGTCTGCCCCAATATCTACCTTTTCCGCGAAACGCCCGAATTTATCAAATCAATTGATAGTTCGCTTGAACCCAATGCAAATTATGTCATGGATATTCCTACTCTTGCGAATACCATCATGTCTTATATGAATAATGACAGCAAAACCGACGCAAGGCTAGATCGTGTCTACGATTATATTTTCATTTGCTTTTTCCTCGGTAATGATTTTTTGCCGCATTTTCCGGCCATTAATATACGCACAGGAGGTATTGATAAAATGCTGAACGCTTACAAGGCGACCATTGGCGGAACCAAGGAGGTTCTAACCGACGGAAAAACCATTTACTGGAAAAATGTCCGTAAAATGGTGGCATTTTTGGCAGAACGCGAAGAAGAATACATACTTGCAGAAACCAATTTGCGCAACAAGTATCAACATATTCATTATCAGACGGATACACCCGAACAGCGATTTGCCAAGTTTAATGCTCTTCCCACATATGAACGCGAGGTTGAATTGTATATCAAGCCGCAAAAGAGTCATTGGCAACACAGGTATTACAACGCCTTGTGCAATTTAGACAAGGATGAACTGCGGGAGAAACAAATCTGCACGAATTACTTGGAAGGGTTGGAGTGGACCTTGAAATATTATACCACTGGATGCCCCGACTGGCGTTGGTGTTACAACTACAATTACCCACCTCTGTTGTCCGATTTGATTAAATATATTCCTTATTTTGACACAACCTACATCAAGAACGCGAACACTAAACCCGTATCACAACTCGTGCAACTATGCTACGTCTTGCCAAAGCACAGCCTGAATCTACTCCCAGCGAATGTATATAAGCGTCTACTAGACGCTCACCCAGAATGGTACGGCGAAAACTATAACATTATTTGGGCATATTGCAAATATTTCTGGGAGTCGCACGCACAACTTCCAGAAATAGATATTCACGAATTGGAGCAATTTTTACGCGGGTATGTTTGACTCTCATAACATGGTGAGGTTATTTGTCGTGCATT
>Ga0209086_10001228_pt1 | contig 21013 bp, 20 predicted proteins | sample M_130207_XF_Meta_FD_187312 | JGI IMG/M metagenome (GOLD analysis project Ga0209086, IMG submission 187312) | Freshwater microbial communities from Lake Montjoie, Canada to study carbon cycling - M_130207_XF_MetaG (SPAdes) (version 2) | ecosystem: Environmental > Aquatic > Freshwater > Lake... | reverse complement strand
CATGACTGAGGTAATAAATTCAATAATTTGCGGAATCTTGAAGGTCATAGATGAGAGTGGTTCAGATTGTTTCACTTCACCATTTAAGGTTGTAATTATCTTCTTTGCTCCAACTTCAAATTCGGTTTCAATCCAAGGTCCAAGTGGGCAGAAAGTATCAAAGCCCTTAGCACGGTTCCATTGGCCATCAACTTTTTGTAGGTCTCTTGCGGTCACATCATTAGCAATCGTGTAACCAAAGATTACATCTGAAACTTTAGCGGCTGGAACATCTTTACAAATGCGGCTTATGACAATCGCTAGTTCACCCTCAAAATCTACGCGTTCGCTCATTCGCGGCCACTGGATAATGTCATTTGGGCCGATAACCGAAGTGTTTGGTTTTAGAAAAATTACTGGCTCTTTTGGAACTTCTGATCCCATTTCTGCTGCATGATCTGCATAATTCTTGCCAACACACACCACCTTGCTGCGGGGAATTACTGGAGCTAGTAATCTCACATCACTTAAAGAAACTTTAGATTCTGTAGGAACGATGCCGCCAAATAGTGGATCTCCGCGCAGTACCAAGATTTGATCTTCACTATTCAAAACCCCAAACAGTGGATCGCTGCCCAAATTGGCCGATGAATTAGGAGAAAATCTGACGATCCGCATAAAGGTGATTCTATCTATTCAATTGCGGTTAAGTCATCCGCTTCTGTTAGAACAAATAGTTTGGTGGCGGAATCTTGTTGGCGAATAACTTCGATGCTTGAAGCAGGTACAGCTTCGCCCGCAATTACAATCGCTTCGATACCTGTGATTTGGCTCGCCTTAGCAACTACTAACACTGCGAGCAGGGCATCAACTTCAAATTCTCCACTCTTGACTGGGATCGCAACATAAGTCCGCCCTGTGTTATCTCGGAGCGCGGCAGCTGACTTCGAATTACTTCTAAACATTGTTGCCTTCGCAAGAGTTAAAAGTTTCAAGTCTTCTGGATTATTGCTCAAGAAGCGTCTCCTGTTCGTCAGTAATTCGTTCCGCCAATACCGTTGCAATTCTATGGCGGCGACCAACTGGACGTTCTGCCGTTAACTTAACCCCGGCTATTGAAATCGTGCTCCCAGGGATTGGTACCCGACCTAAAGTTTTTGCTAACAACCCACCGATACTATCCACATCTTCGCGCTCGGATTCTGGAATTTCTATCTTAAATTTTTCAGCAAAATCTTCAATATGCAATCTGGCAGATAACCGGGCTGTAGTTTCACTTAGCCATTCAATTTCAAGATCGTCATCATCATATTCATCAGCGATTTCACCGACAATTTCCTCTAAAATATCTTCAATAGTTATCAATCCTGCAGTACCACCATATTCGTCAACGACAATAGCCATATGAATTTGATCGCGTTGCATCTCTTTTAGTAATTCTGCAGCTGTCTTTGTTTCTGGAATAAATGTTGCCTTGCGAATGTGCTCGGAGACCATCTCAACTAATTCGGATTCGCGATGCTCGTGTGTGCGACGTGCCAAATCCTTTACATATGCGATTCCAATAATTTTATCTAAATTCTCATCAATTACTGGAATGCGAGTGAAGCCTGATCTAAGTGCAAGTGAGAGACCTTGGCGAAGTGATTTGTTTCCTTCAATCCAGACTATGTCGGTGCGTGGAACCATAAGTTCACGAACTAAGGTATCGCCAAGTTCAAATACCGACTGAATCATCTCGCGCTCTGATTCTTCAACTAATCCGTGTTGGCTTGCCTGATCAACGGCATCACGCAGCTCTTCCTCATTTGAGAATTGCCCAGCGCGTAATTTGAATCCCGCCTTTCGCAAGCCCATAACTATTGAGTTCGGAAGAATCGTTATCAACTTTGCAAAATTGAGATTATGAGACTTTCCAAATGTTCGCCCCACATAGAAACCAATGACCAACCAGACAATTGCATCCAAGATAAATCTAAGAGTTTTCATTTACCGAGCGCGCCATTCTTCTAGGGTCTTATCCTGTAGTGCGAACATAACTTTATGTTCCTCTGGTTCGGCGTGATCAAATCCTAATAAGTGTAGAACGCCATGCACCGTTAATAGTGAAATCTCATCTGAAGTTGAATGGCTTACCGCTTGTTTTGCTGCGAATTGGGGACACAAGACAATATCGCCAATAATCCCGGGGCCATTGCTCGCCGAGAATGGTTTCAACTCATCCATTGGGAAGGAGAGCACATCGGTTGGGCCTGGAAGATCCATCCATTGAATATGCAACTTAGTAATCTCATCTTCATCGACAAGAGTGATTCCTAAATCTGAGTCAGGATGAATTCCCATTTTATCGAGAGTAAATGCCGCAATATCGATTATCTGCTCTTCATTGCATTCCACGCCACTGTTATTAGCAATTTCTATTCCCATGAGGGCTAGCGATCACCACTTCCAGAGCGAATTGATCTTGTTACGTTTGGTGGCACTAACTTTCCTTCATCGTGGCGACCGTATGCATTAACGATGTCACCAACTAATCGATTACGAACTACATCCTCCGAGTCCAACTTTATGAAAATTATGTCATCCACGCCCTCAAGAATTTCATGAACAATCTTTAGCCCTGATTGTGATCCATGAGGTAAATCAATCTGTGTTGTATCACCAGTAATGACCATCTTTGATCCAAAACCAAGACGAGTTAAGAACATCTTCATCTGTTCAGCCGAGGTATTTTGAGCCTCATCCAAGATAATAAATGCATCGTTTAGAGTTCGCCCACGCATATAAGCAAGTGGCGCAATTTCAATAATTCCGCTCTGCATTAAACGTGGAATTGAATCCTGGTCAATCATGTCATGAAGCGCATCAAAGAGTGGGCGAAGATATGGATCAATCTTCTCTTGCAGCGTGCCTGGCAAGAAGCCAAGTCGCTCTCCCGCTTCAACCGCAGGTCTGGTCAAAATAATTCGATTTACTTCTTTAGCCTGCAAAGACTGAATTGCCTTCGCCATCGCAAGATAAGTTTTACCGGTCCCGGCTGGGCCAACACCAAAAGTTATTGTGTTCTCATCAATCGCTTCAACATAGCGCTTTTGATTCGCAGTCTTTGGGCGAATAGTTTTACCACGGTTGCTAAGAATATTTAGTGAGAGAACTTCTGCGGGGTGGTCTTGTGGCTCGTGATTAAACATCTCAATTGATCGCAAGATTGCATCAGCGTTTAAATTCTGACCCGCTCTAAGTAGAACTAATAGCTCACGAATCAACGCGCCAAATTTTGCAATCTCGGTTAAATCTCCGCCAGCGAAAATTTCATTGCCGCGAACAGTGATTGAAATCTTTGGGAAAGTCTTTTCAAAGATCCGAAGGTGAGAATCTTGTGGACCAACAAGGGCGACCATGGGAATTGCAGTCGGGACTGTTATCAGCGCAGATTTACTCGAATCCATTGCTTAAATCTTACTTTTAACCTGGTGGCCAGGCGAACTGACGCCCACCCAGAAGATGAAGATGAGCGTGGAAAACGCTCTGACCAGCGCTGGCGCCAGTATTAAAGACGCTTCGATACCCATCCAACCCAAGTTCAGCAGCAATCTTTGCGGCGGTCGCATGCATTTCCGCTAATACAACTGGATCTGCTGCCGAAAGTTCTGCGGCGTTCTCGTGATGAGATTTAGGAATAATCAAAACGTGAACCGGGGCCTGCGGGGAGATATCGTTTATTGCGAAGACGCTCTCGGATTCAGATACAAATGACACAGGAATTTCACCACTAGCCATCTTGCAAAATAAGCAGCTCACTTCGAAATCACCATCTGCCAATCAAAGCAGAAACCGCGCTAAGTGCGGCGCCACCGGCGTGCGCGCTTCGAAATACTTCTGGCCCAAGCCCAACTACATGAGCGCCTGCGCCTTGGAGGAGCGCCAATTCATTATCGCTTAGGCCGCCCTCCGGGCCAATTACGATAACTATTTCATTTAGTTCGGCAAATTTTCTTGAGACGACTGTCGATATCTTTTCCTCAGCAGATTCGTGCATAACAAGAATCGCACTCTTCTCACTTTCGATTTCCAAGAGTTGGGTTAGCGACAATTGATCAATAATTTCTGGAGTTCTAAATCTGCGAGATTGCTTCGTAGCGGCAGCAGCAGCGCCCTGCCATTTAGCGAGTGAATCGCTTTGCCATTTGGAAATACTGCGTTCAGATTGCCAAGGAATAATTAAATCGACGCCAGATTCCACAAGAATTTCTATCGCTTCTTTGACTCGATCTGATTTAGGAAGTGCTTGAACGACTATCAATTTAGGAGATCTGCTCTCTTGAAATCCGCGCTCTAGCACTCTTGCCGTAAGAGTTTTCTTCGCAATATCTTCAACTTTTGCCCTGACCCAGTTGCCAGAACCATCAGAAATTAATACTTCTTCACCAAGATTGATTCGCAGAACTTTGATTGCATGATGCGCTTCATCACCATCGATCTCGACAAATTCGCCCTCTGAAATCTTCTCAACTAAAAATAGGGTCAGCATTTAGCGATTAAACGCATCTCTGAAGCGGCCAAAGAAGCCCGAGGTATGGGCCGCACTTCGCCGATGAATTTCTATATCTTCACTGCGTTCCCCACGAGATTTAGCGAGGGCCTTTAAGATCTCTTCTTGTTCCTTATTTAATTTGCTAGGTGTTGTAACTTCAATATGAACTATTAATTCTCCACGTCCATTGCCACGTAATTTGCTCATCCCCAATTCTTTAAGAATCACGGTATTTCCACTTATGAATCCGGGTTTAATCACAACTTCACGTGGGCCATCAAGGGTTTCAACTGCAACCTTTGCACCTAGAGCAGCAGATGTCATTGGAATAACTATGGACACATGAAGATTGTTTCCATCACGAACTAAGAAGTCATGTTGGGTTTCTACAATTTCTACATAAAGATCGCCTGCTGGTCCGCCACCAGGTCCAACTTCTCCAGCACCAGTCATCTGAATTCGATTACCGGTTTCAACTCCGGCAGGAATTTTTATCGGAATAACTTTTCTAGATCTAACTCTTCCATCGCCGGCACATTCGCCACATGGATCGGAAATAACTGAACCATATCCCTGGCAAGCCGCGCATGGTCGACTCGTCATAACTTGCCCAATTATCGAGCGAGTTACTTGTTGAGTTTCACCTCGACCCTTACAAATTCCGCATGCGCTTGGCTTTGAACCACTTGCACACCCAGAACCAGAACATTTTTCACAAGTTACAGCCGTCTCTAAATTCAATTCTCTATCAGTTCCAAAACATGCTTCTGTAAGATCTAGTTCAACGCGTATGAGCGCATCTTGGCCGGCTCGCATTCGGGCACGTGGTCCACGATTTGATGCGCCGCCACCAAAGAAGGCATCCATGATGTCGCCAAATCCAAAGTTCTGGCTGCCACCGAATTGTGAGAAAGGATCGCCGCCCATGTCATAGCGTTGACGTTTTTCCGGATCGCTTAAAATTTCATAAGCAGTTGTTATCTCTTTAAATTTTTCAGATGCTTGTGGATCTGGATTTATATCAGGGTGATATTCCCGGGCCAGTTTGCGATAAACCTTTTTAATTTCATCTGAAGATGAATCGCGAGCTACGCCGAGGATTCCGTAATAATCAGCCATCTACGCCTTATCCCCTAAGAAGTGGCCAATATATCTTGCGACAGTATTTACAGCAGCCATTGAACTTGCGTAATCCATTCGCGTTGGTCCTAAAATTCCCAGCGCCCCATGTCCTGTAGCGCCAGTTCCATAACTCATAGAAACCAAACTTGTTGTGCGCAATGAACTCTCAACTTGTTCATCACCAATTCTTACCTGAAGTGAATCTCCCGCATCTGAAAGCAGACGCAGCAACACAACTTGTTCTTCAAGGGCTTCGAGAATTGGGTGGATTGCAATCGAAACTTCCTGGGTAGAACGGGCCAAGTTTGCAGTTCCCGCTAGAACGACTCTTCCCTCATCTGGATACTGAATTACCGCTACCTGCTTAGTGATTTGTGCCAATAACTTCGCAGTTCGAGTTAGTACATCATCCATATCATCTGCACCATCTAAGAAATTCTCAATTGCTCTACGCTCACCAGTAGAGAGAGGCTTTAGATCCGAAATTTTATCCACGAATAACCGGTAGCCACTATTAGTTGGAATCCGTCCAGCACTTGTATGTGGCTGCTTAATCAATCCAGCATCTTCAAGGATGGCCATGTCATTTCTTATTGTTGCCGGCGAAACACCAAGTCCATGGCGCTCGGCGATTACCTTCGAACCAACGGGTTCTTCAGTCGCAACATATTCATCAACGATTGCTCGCAGAATTTCTAGTTGGCGATTTTGCATAGTCATTTCCATATTGCTTGCCGAACTATGCGATTACAAGTACTGCAGAGAGCAGAACTAAGAGAATTATTGCGGGAGCTGAACTCTTCATCTTGTTAGCCTTTGAATGCGTGTAAACCGCGACGCCCATTGCAACCCAAAGAGTCAATATCGCTAGCCAGCCGATTAGCTCTTCTGGGTATCTAATTGCATAAATTAAACCAACTGCAGCAACTGCTTCGACTAATCCGATAAGTCGAGCAATACGATCACCGATATTCACATCGCGCGTACCCGCCAGCCCCTTGGGATTTCCACTCAACTTCATAGTTCCAGAGACAAGAAAAATAACGGCCAATAAGCCGAGCAGGATGTTATGGGCTAATTGCATAGTCAAACGCTACTACAACAAGATTTCGCGCACGATTCGATCAGCCATAAGCCGACCCGAAATAGTTAGTGAGATTCGCCCTTGATCCCAATGTACCTGTGAAATCTGGCCGCCGGTAAGATAACTCTCTAATCTGGCAAGGCTCTCGCTAGCTAATGAACTCTTTGCTAACCCTCTAGGTAAGCGAATTTCCAGCATAACTCGCTCGCTCTCCATCTCCTCCAGAGATAACTCTTCACTATCCATTACTGGTGATTTCTCTACTTCAAGACGCTCACGATAAGCAGTTGGATGTTTCACATTCCAAAATCGTCTTCCATTTAGATGCGAATGTGCGCCAGGGCCAAGGCCCCACCAATCTGCACCTTCCCAATATGCGATGTTATGGCGACATTCACCCTCAGGTTTTGCCCAATTAGAAAGTTCATACCAATCGAATCCAGCTTTTCTAAATTTTTCATCTGCCATTAAATATTTATCAGCGGTCTGGTCATCTTCCGGAATAATTACTTCTCCCCGCTTTACTTGTGCTGCAAGTTTTGTTCCACTCTCGACAATTAACGCATATGCCGAGATATGAGTTATCGGAAGTGCAAGTGCGGCATCAATCGTGGTCTCCCAATCTTCAAGGGTTTCACCAGGTGCGCCATAAATAAGATCAACACTGACTTGTTCAAATCCCACCTCGCGGGCCCAAGTAGTCGCTTTAATTACATTATCCGGATTATGAGTTCGATCTAACACAGCCAAAACATGTGGAACAGCCGATTGCATACCAAATGAGATTCTATTTATCCCAATCTCTCGAAGCGCAGCAAGCTTCGCTTTCGATACGGTATCTGGATTAGCTTCAATGGTAATTTCAATATCAGAGGCAAAACCAAATTCAGCTTCCAGTGAATTTAATACCCGACCAAGATCTGCTGGTTCCATAAGAGTTGGAGTTCCACCACCGAAGAAAATAGTTGCGATGGGCTTGGTTGTCTTAACTTCCTTGCGCGCAATCTTGCTCTCTTGAATTAATAAATCAATGTACCCATTTGAAACTTGAGCAATATCGCTGCCCGGCTTCAATTCGCCAGGAGTGTAAGTATTGAAGTCGCAGTAGCCACAGCGTTTAACGCAGTATGGAATATGGATGTAGAACGAGAGTGGCCGAGTCATGGGAATTAACCCTTGGCCTTCGCCTTTGCCTTATCAACATCAGCATCGGTTGTAAGCGCGGCGATAAATGCTTCTTGCGGAACTTCAACGCGGCCGACCATCTTCATGCGCTTCTTTCCCTCTTTCTGCTTCTCAAGAAGTTTGCGTTTACGGGAAATATCTCCGCCATAACACTTTGCAAGAACATCTTTACGAATTGCGCGAATACTTTCGCGAGCAATAATTCGAGATCCAATGGCAGCCTGAATTGGTACTTCGAACTGTTGTCTTGGAATCAATTCACGAAGTTTTCCAGTCATCATCACGCCATAGGCATAAGCCTTGTCTTTATGAACAATTGCGCTAAATGCATCGACGCCCTCACTCTGAAGCAAGATATCAACCTTCACAAGGTCACCTTCAGCTTCACCGATTGGTTCGTAATCAAGTGAGGCATAACCGCGAGTTTTAGATTTAAGTTGATCGAAGAAATCAAAGACGATTTCGGCTAATGGCAAGGTGTAGCGAATTTCAACGCGATCTTCAGATAGATAATCCATACCGAGCAAGGCGCCACGTCGCTCTTGGCAGAGTTCCATAATTGCGCCGATAAATTCAGCGGGAGCAAGAACCGTTGCACGCACAATCGGTTCGAATACTGCTTCAATTTTATCGTTAGGGAATTCAGATGGATTAGTTACAATTAGCTCCTTGCCATCGCCACGTACAACGCGATAAACAACGCTTGGCGCGGTCGAGATTAGAGATAAACCTGCTTCACGTTCTAGACGTTCGCGAACAATTTCCATATGCAACAGACCTAGGAAGCCACAACGGAATCCGAATCCAAGAGCAGCTGAAGTTTCTGGTTCGTATACAAGCGCCGCATCATTTAATTGCAACTTATCTAAGGCTTCGCGAAGCATTGGATACTCAGCGCCATCTAGCGGGAATAGGCCAGAGAAAACCATTGGTTTTGGATCTTTATAGCCAGCAAGTGGTTTCTTAGTTGGGTTGTGATAAGTCGTGATGGTGTCACCGACTCGAGATTGGCGAACATCTTTGACGCCAGTAATTACATAACCTACTTCACCAACACCAAGTCCTTTACTAGCAACAGGTTCAGGTGAGATAACACCGACTTCAAGCATCTCATGGCGCACACCAGTCGAGTACATTTGAATTTGATCTCGAGTCGATAGATGGCCATCAACAACGCGAACATACGTAACAACGCCACGATAAGTGTCATATACCGAGTCAAAGATAAGGGCGCGTGCTGGTGCATTTGCATCGCCAACAGGCGCTGGAATTTGCTTAACAATCTGGTCAAGTAATTCAGTAACACCTGCGCCAGTCTTTCCGGAAACTCGCAGACAATCTTCTGGTTGGCAACCAATTAACTTTGCTAGTTCTTCAGCAAATTTCTCTGGTTGTGCTGCAGGTAGATCAATTTTATTTAGTACTGGAATAATTGTTAAATTATTCTCCATCGCAAGATATAGGTTCGCCAAAGTTTGGGCTTCGATTCCTTGTGCACAATCAACCAAGAGAACTGCGCCTTCGCAGGCAGCAAGTGATCGGGAAACTTCGTAGGTAAAATCAACGTGACCCGGTGTATCAATCATGTTAAGGATATATTCCTCGCCATCGATACCAGAGCGCCAAGGCAGACGAACTGCTTGGCTCTTAATAGTGATTCCGCGTTCACGTTCGATATCCATGCGATCTAGATATTGGGCGCGCATATTGCGCTGTTCAACAACTTCAGTTATTCCAAGCATGCGATCGGCGAGAGTTGATTTACCGTGATCGATATGCGCGATGATGCAAAAATTACGAATTTGCGCGGGATTAGTTGAAGCCGGTTGTGGCGCTTTGGCTAAATCAATGGCAGGCATTTATCCCCCGAGATTACTAGCCGGTACTTAATTGAGATTTGCTTTGGGTAAAACAAAAATTAACGTGCGCCAGCTTTATTAGCTTGCTTAGCCATCGCTGACTTTCTGTTTGCTGCTGCGTTGGCATGTAGTACGCCGCTGCTTACTGCAACATCAAGTGTCTTTGATGCGAGACGAAGTTCTTCAGCAATAACCTTGCTGTCGCCTGAAGTGACTGCATCGCGGAAGCGACGGATCGCGGTCTTAATCGAAGAACGAGCAGACTTGTTACGAATCTGTGCCTTCTCGTTGGTGCGAATTCTCTTGATCTGCGACTTAATATTTGCCACTTCGAACTACCTTCTAATCTCTTGAAATCTAAGCCTTGGCTTCTGCCAGGCAGACGCGCAGATTACCAGCGAAGGGGCCTTCTACTCAAACCCGAGAAGTAATAGCAATAATCGCACGCTCTAGCGAGTGAATCGGATCGACCGCCGCGCCCTTGATATCGGCATCTGCTTGGGCGACCGCTACAACTGCCCCAGCCAAGGTTGCTGGTGTCCACTTCGAAAGTTGGCGACGGGCCTTATCAATCTGCCATGGCGCAAGACCAAGTGGACCAGCTAAATCAAATGATTTAGCACCGCGAGGCGCGCCAGAAACTTTTGCCAGCGTTCTAAGCGAACCAGCAAGTGCACTAGTGATTAAAACTGGATCAGTTCCGGTGGCAAGTGCGTTACGAAGTGCAATTAGCGCAACATCGCGCGCACCATCGAGAGCGGCATCGGCAACATCAAAGCCAGTGGTTTCGATTCGGCCATTCTGAAATTTCAGAACGTCAGATTCATCAATCATCTTGCCCGCAACAACATCAGCGGCGAGTTGGGAGCAGGCGCCACCTAATTCGCGAATATCACTTCCAAGCGCATCAATTAAGGCTTGAACTGCCTCTGTAGAAATTGTGCGGCCAAGGCGCTTAAATTCACCGCGAATAAAATCTGACTTCTCGCCATCTTTCTTAAGAACATCACATGGAATTATCGTTGGCTTAACTTTCTTTATCTTCTCAAGTAGCGCTTTTCCTTTAACGCCACCCTTATGCCATAAAACTAATTCAACGCTCTCATCTTGCGCATCTAAATAAGTCGTTATCTCGTCGCCAAGTTCAGCGGCTAAATCCTGAATCTCTTTAACAACAATAATCCGAGCATCACCGAAGAGCGATGGTGCAAGGGCATCTGTGATTGCGCCTAGTTCTATCTCGCTCGCCTCGAGTTGGGTAACAGTTGCGCCCTTGAACTTTGAAACAACTTGGGAGATTGCGCGGTCAGCCAGAAGTGCTTCACCGCCTTGTAGCAACGTTATCCCCACGAAATATTCCACCAATCGACTCTCTTGGTTCTGATCTTAAGGGTCGAATCAACCTCAATGGCGCCATCTTGATCGGTTCGCATAACTTTTGCCCCCACCGACTCGAGCGCGCTTATGGTAGTTGCGGCCGGATGACCGTAGCTATTGCCCGCCCCAACGCTAATTAGCGCAACCTTAGGTTTTAGCGCCAACATCAGCGGCTCAAATTGATAGGCCGAACCGTGATGTGAAACTTTATAGATATCGACCGCACCAATTTTGGAACTAGCCATTAGCGCTTCTTGTGCTGGCGGTTCTAGATCACCAGCGGTAAAAATCCGAAGGCCGTCAATTGTAATTAAAAGTGCAACACTCGAATTATTAATACTTGATCCATCACCGGGCATTGCTGCAAACTCTTGAACACTCTTTCCTGGCCAGAGAACGCTAATTGTTACTGGGCCCTTAGCGCTAGAAAACTCAACGTGCTCGCCCGAAACTGCTTGGTGATTTGGAATATCACCAAATAATAGAAAGGCGGTGTCACGCTCACTCTTGGGTTCGCCATAGTTTGTAATCCAAATATTTGAAACTTTTCGACCCGACATTGCGCCGCTCAAACCATGAACATGATCCGCGTGAAAATGTGAAAGTACAAGCAACGGAATCTTGGTTATTCCTAAATCTTTTAAACAGTTATCGATAAGCGTCGTATCCGGTCCAACATCTATAACTATTGCTTCGTTATTGCCAAGGCTGATAACAAGGCCATCCCCCTGTCCAACATTGCAATTTGCAACTTCCCAGTTCTTACCTGGCCATTGCCCTGGAAGCAGAATAATTATTATCGCAGCCAAGCCCGAAAGCGCTAGTGCTAACCACTTTCGGAATTTGATTAACGCAATAACACCAAGGGCAATAGCGGCGCCAAGATAGCTCTTGGGTAACAACAGAACCGGGAGGTCGGAAGCAAAATTAGAGATCCAGACAATTATTTGGGCAAGCGGCTTAATAAGTACGAGAAGCAGATGCGATATGGCTGGTGTAAGCGGTGAGAGAATTGCCGCTATAAATCCAATGATTGTTATCGGAGCAACAACTGGTTCAGCCAAAATATTTGCTGGAATAGATACCAGTGAAAAGATCCCAGAAATCGCAAGTATCACCGGCGTACACATAATTGTCGCCGAGAGTGGAATGGCTAATACTTCAGCAAACTTCTCATGCCCAAATTTCTCAGTAAAGTAACTTTGAATTTTAGGCGCCAATAATAAAATGCCAGCGGTCGCCGCAACTGATAGCGCAAAGCCTGGATCAATTGCCTGAAAGGGATCCATCAAGATTAAGAAGGCGATTGCTAAACCAAGTGATGGAACTGAATCTGCTTTAACTCCCCTAGATTTCGCAATCAAAATGACAGCGCTCATAACACTCGCGCGCAAGACTGAGGGTGAAGGCCTTACAAGGAAGATAAATCCAACTAAAACGACGCTGGTCAAAATCAATCGGGATCTAACTCTCTTGAAAATCCACTGCGAGAGCCAGAGTAAGAATGCAGCGATGATTGCAAAATTGGCACCGCTAACTGCTGTTAAATGCGAGAGTCCTACTCGCCTCATATCTGTTACAAAGCTCTGCTCTTCAAGTGAGGTATCACCGATTACAAGTCCCGGAATTAACGCACCACTTGCCCCGCCAATTGATTTGGCGCTCCTGCGAAATGAATCTCGAATCTTGGCCGATAACCTCTGCAAGAAATTGGCATCAGCTAATTTAAGAAAACTTCCTTGGGTTGCAATGAGTGTGGCAACTCGTTTCTCTTCAGTAGGGAAAGCCACTCCTGTCACTCGAAACTTCTCACCTGGAATCAACTCCACAAATTTAGATGAAGTAATTCGAACGGGTAGCCTGATTACTTTAGTTTCGCCAGCAATGGTTACACTCGAAATAGAAGCTAGCATCGTCATTGATTTACTTCGAAATCTTGAGCCAATAACTTTAGGCTTGCTCCATGTTGGATCAGTCTTTAAAACTCCAACGATTTCAACTGAAGGTTTATCAACTAATGCTTTCGCCACAAAATTATGTGTAAGGCCGATCTGCCGAATCGCACTTCCAGCACTTCCGGTAAGAACAGCTGCAATCAATATCAGAGCGAGCGAGCGTTTAATCTGGGCTAGCGCAATCGCGATAAGAATTGCGATAAAACTCCAAGGTGCCTCAAGAATTCCTGCGATTGCCGAACCAAGCCAGATAGCTAGTCCGAGTGCCAACAATCGATAGTCATAATCTCTAAGCTCTCTTAGATTCGAACTAACTTGGATATTTCTGCGAATGTGACATCACCAATTCCAGAAACCTTCTTCAAATCTTCAATAGCTGCGAAGGGGCCATTTAATTTTCGGTAAGCAAAGATTCGATTCGCCATTACTGGCCCGATTCCAGGCAAGGTATCTAATTGCGCCAGAGTCGCTGAGTTCAAATTAAGCGGTGATGAGGCTGTCGGCACCTTTGCCTTTGGTGCACTTCTAGAACTTGAGGAGTAACTAACTTTCGGTGCCCCGACAATTATCTGTTCACCATCAAATAAAATATGCGCCAGATTTATATCGCTCAAACTAACGCCAGGAAGCGCGCCACCAGCAAGATCTAACGCATCGATGGCTCTTGAACCCTTATCAAGTGAGTAGACCCCGGGCTTTCGAACTCGACCTGAAACATCAACGATTATAAGTTCGGTGATTTCGGGAATCGTTGGCGTAATTACTGTCGGAACTAGATTGATCGAAGGTTCACTTGTTCGGCCTTGCGAGAGCGCAAAGAAGATACCGCCAACTGCGAGGAAGCCTGCGAAGAGAATTAGCACCGCTTTGCGTTGGTCATCGGTAAAGCCAAAATCTAAATATTTATCTCGAATTACATCTTTAAACTCATTTAACATGAGGCGAAACTTAACCAGCCCTTTGGCTATTAACTTCTGCTAGACCAGCCCCTGTGAATTAAAGAACGATGTTAACTAATTTTGGTGCGCGCGTAATAACTTTGGTAATTTTTTGGCCGGCAATTGCCGCGGCGATCTCTGGGTTTGCCATTGCAAGTTTCTCCAAATCGCCATCAGAAATATTAGGTGAAACTTCAATTCGGTCTTTGATTTTGCCATTTATCTGAAGGATTGCAGTAACCGCATCATCTTCCAATAATTTTGGATCGACTTCTGGCCAACCAGCCAGTGCAACACCAGGCTTATGGCCGAGAATCTCCCACATCTCCTCCGAGGTAAATGGGGCAACTAGCGAGAGCGAAATTGCGATTGCTTCGGCTGCTTCGCGAACTGCAGGATCTGCAGGACCACAACCAGAATCAATTGCTTTACGAGTTGCATTTACAAGTTCCATTACGCGGGCGACTGCAACATTGAATCTGAATGATTCGACTGCAAACCCAATATCGTTAATGGATTTGTGAGTTATTTTGCGAAGTGAAACATCACCTTTAGCGAAATCAGCCCCGACCTTACTTGTTACATCTCCTGAAATCCGCCAGGCACGATTTAAGAATTTAACGGAGCCAGATGGTGAAACATCAGACCAATCGACATCATCTTCCGGTGGTCCAGCAAAAACAAGTGCAAGACGAATCGCATCTACGCCATGTTTTGCTAGTTCATCTGAGAGTCGAACTAAGTTTCCACGAGATTTCGACATCGCAGATCCATCCATCAAAACCATTCCTTGATTTAGTAATCTGGTAAATGGTTCAATAAAGTTTAAATGCCCTAGATCGTGCAGAACCTTTGTGAAGAAGCGTGAATATAACAAGTGCAGAATCGCATGCGTTACACCACCCACATATTGGTCAACCGGCAACCAAGTTTCCACGGCCTTCTTATCAAATGCCAAATCGTGGCGATCGGTGCTTGTATAGCGAAGGAAGTACCAAGATGAATCGAAGAAAGTATCCATCGTGTCCGCATCACGCTTTGCCGCGGCGCCACACTTAGGACAGGCAACATTTACCCAATCTTCCGCGGCCCCAAGTGGTGAAGTTCCCTTTGGTTTTAAATCGAGGCCGGTCGCAGATGGAAGTTCAACCGGAAGTTGATCTTGTGGAATTGGAACTTCCCCGCAAGTTTCACAATGAATGATTGGAATCGGTGTTCCCCAGAAACGTTGACGTGAAATCAACCAATCGCGCAAACGATAATTCTTTGCTGCATTACCTAATTCTTTCGCAGCAAGTTCCTCAATAATTTTGGCAATCGCAGCGTCTTTGGCTAAACCATTTAGCGAACCGGAATTAACTAACTTGCCATCACCTGTTGTTGCAATTCCACTAACGCTTGGATCTTCTTCATCACTTAAAACCACAACTTGCACGGGAAGTTTCATAGCTCTTGCAAAATCTAAATCGCGTTGATCATGCGCTGGTACCGCCATGATTACGCCAGTTCCATAATCGGCTAGAACATAATCACTAGCCCAGATTTGCAACTTCTCGCCATTAACTGGATTGATTGCATAACGCTCCAAGAAAATACCGCTCTTTGGACGATCTGTAGCAAGGCGGTCGATATCTGTTACAGCCTTCACGCCTTCAAAGTATTTATTGAAATCACCCTCAACTTTAGAGCCAGCGACTAATTCGGCAGCAAGCGCTGAGTCAACTGCAACAACCATAAAGGTTGCGCCATACAAAGTATCTGGACGAGTGGTGTAAATAGTTACCGGTTCATCGCGTCCTTCAATTACAAACTTAACTTCGGCGCCGATGGAACGACCAATCCAATTGCGCTGCATCATCAGAACTTTCTCGGGCCATTGGCCTTCAAGATCCTTCATGTCATCAAGCAAACGATCGGCATAATCTGTGATTTTTAAATACCACTGATTTAACTTCTTCTTCGTTACCGCAGAATCACAACGTTCGCATAGCCCCGCAACAACTTGCTCATTTGCAAGAACGGTCTGACAACTTGGGCACCAGTTAACTGGTGAATCTTTTCGGTAGGCAAGGCCCTTCTTATATAACTCCAAAAATAGCCACTGATTCCATTTGTAATACTCGGGGTCGCAGGTATGTAAAACGCGGTCCCAATCAAATGAACAGGCGAATCTACGCATTGATGCTTTCTGTACTGCAATATTTTCATAAGTCCATGCTCGTGGATCTTCATTGCGCTTGATCGCGGCATTTTCTGCGGGTAAACCAAATGCATCCCAACCAATTGGGTGCATAACGTTGTAGCCCTTTTGAATCCAATAACGAGCAATTACATCGCCAAGTGCGTAAGCCTCGGCATGTCCCATATGTAAATCACCAGATGGGTAAGGAAACATATCCAGAACATATTTCTTAGGACGCTTGTCATCGCTGCGGCCAGATTTAAATGTTTCTAACTTGTCCCAAATGGGCAACCATTTCTCTTGGACATATTGGATGTCATAGGCCTCATGCATAACGTGAATTCTCCCATGACCTAATACTTAAAATTTACCGAAATAGATTTAATTATTGAGTGGAGCTGAGGGGATTTGAACCCCTGACCCCCTGCATGCCATGCAGGTGCGCTACCAGCTGCGCCACAGCCCCAATTTGTTAATGAGATTTACTTCGAGGGCAGACTTTATCTTAAAAGTTAAGCCCCGGTCACATTCGATTCATTGCCAAAAACCGGCTCTGGAATCGAGCCCGCATTGTGTTCTACCAAAGACCATCCACTTTTGATGAAGGTATTTGGTTCAATAACTGACCAACACGCATTTGAAAGTCCGCCGAGCGTTGCCCACTTGTCAAAAGGCAATTCCAGAATTGATCCAAGTAGAGCCCGAGATGTTCCACCATGAGTTGCAAAAATTATGGTTCCAGTTGCGTGTGCAATTCCACGATCAACGGCGGTTCTTGCGCGCTTTGCAACCTCAGTTCGCGATTCACCAACTTCACCAGCCTTAACATCTTCACCGAACATCCATAGCTTAAATCGTTCACCATCTTCTTCACGGTTTTGGGATCCAGTCTTGCCTTCCCAATTTCCACCATTTGTCTCACGAAGATCAGCATCAATTTCCATCTTGATATTTGTGAGATTAACTAGAGCTTGTGCCGTCTGTTTTGCGCGAATTAAATCACTTGCGATGATTCGAGTTGGGTTCATACCCGCAAGAACCTTTGCGGCCTGGCCAACTTGATACAAACCAACCTGATTTAGCGGAATATCGGAGTGGCCTTGATAGCGATTTTCTACATTCCAATCGGTCTGGCCATGGCGCCAGAGAACAATTCGAAGATTTGAATTATCGCTCATGGGATAAAACTATCTTGCTTCAGATACTGATAGAGGAATTCGGGGACAATCATTCCAAAGTCGATCGAGCATGTAATAGTTACGAAGCTCTTGGCTCTGAATATGGACGACAAGATCTGAGTAATCGAGCAAGATCCACTGTCCTTTACCTTCGCGACGAATTGGCTTCTCACCAATTTCAGCCAGCGCTTTAAATACGCCATCTGCGATTGCATCGACTTGAACTTCATTTGAACCAGTCGCAATCAAAAATACTTCGGATAGAACCATTTGTTCTGTCATATCTAGTGCAACAATATCTACGCCAAGTTTCTCTGCAATTGCTAGCCCGGCAACCTGTGCCAAATTCGTAACGCTCTTACCTGCTGCCATATAGGCCTCTATCCTTTATATATTTAAGCACTGAAGGAGAGATTGTTTCTGGATTTATTCCCTTTGCAAAATCTTCTCTGATTTGTGATGCACTAATTTCAAGTGCATCAATTTCTATCTCGTTAAAACCGGACTTTGTTTCTCCTGGACGTTTTACAACCAGAATTTCAGCTTGTTTCTTAACATCATCACTGCGCTTCCATTTATGGAAAGTTGCGGCGGCATCAGTACCGAGAATTAGAGTGAATTCATTTTTGGGAAAGAATGCACGAAGCGACTGTAAGGTATCGAAGGTATAAGTCGCACCTTTACGCGAAGTTTCGATATCAAGGACCATAACTTTTTCTTGTAACTCATCTGATAAATCCTCAAGCGCCTTGCTACACATCTCTAGGCGTTCACCAGGTGTCGCTATTGGTTTTGTTGGACGCAGATATGGATCGCCAGTTGGAATCAACGCTATTTGATCGAATTTATTAGCGAGAGCTTCAATGATGTGAAGATGGCCAAGATGTGGCGGATCAAAGGTACCGCCGAGAATTCCTACCTTAGAGATGGGATTAATCCCGGTCCATGCGTAGTGTTAAATAAAGAAGTAACGACAATAGTCCGAAGGCGAATAATCCGAAGAAAATCGGTGGGGCAGAAAGTTCGCGAACTGTCTCTGAATACAAAATCATGGTGGAACTTTACCCCAAAGCTGTGGGTCCATCTGCAAGCAAAATTTTGAATTCGCTCTCATTTAATACCCGAACCCCAAGTTCTTCCGCCTTTGCCAACTTGGATCCAGCGGCTTCGCCAGCTATTACATAATCAGTTTTCTTCGAGACTGACGTTGAAGTCTTTCCGCCATGCAGTGCAATTACTTCCGAAACGCCATCTCTCGTGAAATCTTCAAGTGAACCTGTAACCACAAGAGTTAACCCAGTCAGCGTTTGTGGTTCTGTAGATTCCCTTGCAACTTCAACTAACTGAACTCCAGCCTTTTCCCACTTCGAAATTATTTCTTGATGCCAATCAATGGCGAACCATTCGATAATCGACTTCGCAATCACTTCTCCTACGCCATCTGTTTCAGATAATTCACTCTCGCTCGCCGCTGCGATTGCGGAAATCGAACCAAAGCTCTTGGCTAACGCCTGGGCCGCTGTAGGGCCCACATGTCTGATTGATAGTGAGACCAAAATCCGCCAGAGCGGTTTAACTTTTGCCGCTTCAAGTCCCCGTAAAAACTTTTCAACGCTTAAGCCAGGTGAGCCATCTTTCTTCAAGAAGAATTGAGATCTGGCTAGATTCTTTTCGGTCAGTGCGAATAAATCTGATTCATCGATAATTAATTTATCTTCTAAGAGCGCACTTGCTGCTTCATATCCAAGGACATCGATATCGAGTGCAACACGAGAGCCGATGTAATAAATTCGCTCGCGTAATTGGGCAGGACAACTCTGGGTATTTGGGCAACGGATATCAACATCACCTTCAGTGATTGCTCGCAACTTACTTCCACAATCCGGACATTTCGTTGGCATGACGAATGGTTTCTCACTGCCATCACGCTTTGCGATGACTGGCCCCAACACCTCGGGAATCACATCGCCTGCTTTACGAATCAAAACGGTATCGCCAATCAGAATTCCTTTGCGCAGAACCTCTTCGGCATTATGCAAAGTCGCATTTGTGACTGTTGAACCAGCAACTTTGACTGGCTCCATAAATGCAAATGGTGTGACTCGACCAGTGCGACCAACACTTACCTTGATATCAAGAAGTTTCGTGGTTACCTCTTCTGGTGGATATTTGTAAGCAATCGCCCACTTTGGTGCGCGCGCAGTAAATCCAAGTTCATTCTGAATTGGAATCTCATTTACCTTTATAACGATGCCATCTATTTCATGTTCGATGTCGTGGCGATGATCGGCGTAATAGGAGACAAATTCACTAACTTCCTTCGTACTCTTAACTACTTTGTATCTTGAACTAGTTGGAAGGCCAAAGCCCTTAAGTAATTCATAGGCCGCGCTTTGCGATTCGAATGTGATTCCTGTAGCGGCGCCAATTCCGTGCACCACCATTGAAAGTGGCCGACTTGCGGTTACTCGTGGATCTTTCTGACGAAGGGAACCAGCAGCGGCATTTCGAGGATTAGCGAAGCGCTCTTTACCAAGCTCTTCTTGCAGGTCATTGAATTCATTAAATGTTTCAATCGGGAAGAACACTTCACCGCGAACTTCTAGAATATCTGGCAGGTTCTTGCCCTTTAATTCATGCGGAATAGTTTTTATAGTCCGAATATTCAAAGTTACATCTTCGCCAGTAACGCCATTGCCACGAGTCAGCGCCTTAGTTAATTTACCTTTTTCATATAACAAATTAATGGCAAGGCCATCAACCTTAACTTCACAGAGCCAGGTATTGGTGGTGCTGGTCTTGGCTATTCTTTCAAACCAAGAAGTTAATTCATCGCTATCGAAGACGTTATCAAGGCTTGCCATCTTCTCGATGTGATCTGATTGTTGGAAATGGGTTGCAAATCCTCCACCGACTAAATCACTCGGCGAATCTTGTAATTTAAATTCTGGATGCGCCGCCTCTAGCTTCTTTAACTCAATTAGCAAAGCATCAAATTCACCATCAGAAATTGTTGGTTTATCTTGCGCATAATATTTAAATTGGTGGTCACGAATCTGCTCGCAAAGTTCGACGATGCGATGGCGGATTTCTTGGCTCACGAGCGATAAATCTATTCGGTACGTGCGACAGTGGCCGAACCGACAACCCGATCGCCATCATAAATAACTAAGCCCTGCCCAGCCGCAAGACCAAAGAGTGGTTCATCTAACTCGACTTTAATTTCGGTGCCGCTCTGGACATAAGTGCAGGCAAGGGGCGAACCATGTGCGCGCACTTGAGCAAAGCCACGGTGTTCAATATTTATAGTTGGTTCTGGTCCGCACCAGATTGGTCGGTCGCCAACTATTTTTGAAACGGCTAGTGCTTCGTGACTTCCGACGACAACGGTATTTGTTTTTGGTTCAATCTTTAAAACATAACGTGGTTCTCCGCCCGCTGCCGGAATTGTTATTCCAAGTCCACGACGTTGTCCGATTGTGTAGGTGTATGCGCCTTTATGTTCGCCGAGTTTCTTGCCAGCTTCATCAACGATTGATCCAACTTCACTTCCCAAGCGATCGCGCAACCAACCTGCATTATCGCCAGAAGGAACGAAACAAATATCGTGGCTATCTGGC
>Ga0209086_10001226_pt1 | contig 21019 bp, 16 predicted proteins | sample M_130207_XF_Meta_FD_187312 | JGI IMG/M metagenome (GOLD analysis project Ga0209086, IMG submission 187312) | Freshwater microbial communities from Lake Montjoie, Canada to study carbon cycling - M_130207_XF_MetaG (SPAdes) (version 2) | ecosystem: Environmental > Aquatic > Freshwater > Lake... | reverse complement strand
TGGTGAGCGGAGCGCCGATGAAAGCGAGAAGGAGAGCGAAGCGACGCATCATAAAGACCGAATGGTGTGAGAAACATTCACGATCGACGGGCCGCGCTACAAAAGCACGAGCCATCACTTGAGAAATCCGTGTGCCGCCTGCCCTAACGGACTGTCGAACTCCTGGGTGCTTTTATAGCGCTCAAACCGACCATCACCAGCGATCGGCTTGCTCTTTTGGCGCAGCAGATCCATCTCCCCAGCGTGATACGGCTTGTACGTCGCCGCCAGTTTGAGGTTCTTCTTGAGCGTCGCACGGTCGTCTGCGGCACACTGCACAGAGCTCACCGGGAGCGAGAAACAGTACCGCAGCGCCTCCTCGGGCTTTACAACCTTAGCGTGCGCAATCGCGCCTCCCGCAATCGGCTTCGTCGAGATAACCGCGATGCCGCGCCTGACGGCCTCCGGCAGCACTTGCTTCTCAAACGAGCGGTAGGTCGCGTCGAGTGGATTCAGCGGCATCTGCACCACATCCCATGCGAAGCCGCGTTGCAACAACTTGAGATGGATGTGCGGAGACTTATGCCCACTGAACCCAATCCCGCTGATCCGTCGCTGATCGCGCGCTTCCTGCGCGGCGTCGAGGCCGCCATGATCGTCGAGCCAGTCAGGGTCATTGTCGTAACTCATTTCACCAAACGACCAGATATCGAAGCGGTCCGTGCCCACGCGCCGCAACGATTCATCGAACTGCTGCATCGCGGTCTTGTAGTCACGACGGTATGCACCGCACTGCCACACCAGCATCACTTTGTCGCGATACCCGTCCTTGAGCGCGAGGCCGAGCCACCGCTCCACCTTCCCGTCACCATAGGTCCATCCGGTCTCGATCACATTGACGCCGTGATCGATGGCCTCGCGAATGAGTGTGATCGCGTCCTGCTGTCCAAGGGTGGCGAGCCGTGAAGTGCCGAGCGTCACAATCGACGCGGTTCTTCCGGATCGCCCGAGGCGGCGCTGCTCCATCAGTGGAGGTGCTTTCGTCACGGGCGTCGAGGTGTCGGGGGAAGCTCGCCTCGGCGCGACGCACCGAAGCGAGTGGTGGAGTCACTCAGCGTCGTCGTAGGCTTCCAATGCGGCCGCAATTGTCTCGCGGAGTCGAACTTCACGATCCGGCGCGTCGGCGGGGATTGCCGCCGAGAGCACCGAGAACTGGCGTTGGAACTCATCCGTCATAAAGCGCTCCGAACGAGGCGCACCCAAGGCGTCGAGCGCGCGCGCGGAAAGTGTACGGAGCAAGGTCACGGTCTGAAGTTCAAGTCCGCGCACTTCCGTTAGCCGCACAGGCGGTGCGCATTCGGAATCGCGTGTGCGCTTGCCCGCTTCGAAAAGTGCGGCCGTTCGTTCGAGTGTTACAACATACGATCCGGGCGTGTATTCCTGCACGTCAGCCACGACCCGTTTTCGTTTGAGTTGCGTGAGTGCTTTGCGCACGGCAGCACGCACCACGGCCACCCCGCCTGGACTCCCATTGCCTCGCCCAGTGATCACCAGCACATCGCCAGCCTTCTCCACCTGTTTCTGCCGCATCCACGGATCGAGTCGCTGCACGGCCTGCTCCGCGGTCGGCATGGAGGTGCGCAAATCCAGCGTGCGCGCCGAGCCAAAGCGCATCGCATCGAAGGCTTGGGTCAGGGGTGAGACCACAACCGCCGCGGGCGTGGTTCGCTTCACCGGCTACCGAATCACCTGGCGCAGCACGACACCATCGAGTTTCTCGAGCGGAGTGACTTTGAGCAGCGCGGCGAGTGTCGGCGCCATGTCGACCACGCGTACAACTTCGGGATGCATCCCCGGCTTAATCCCGGCGCCCCAAAACAGGATCGGGACGTTCGCATCACTATCGTGCGGAGATGCGTGCGTCGCGTAGTTCGTCGCGTACCAATAGCTGTATGGCGTGAGGGTAATAACCACGCGCATTGGTCCCGTGGGAGAGAACATGTGCAGCCAACGACGCGCCATGGTGTCGTGGACGGTGTCTGCCTTGGCGAGGGTGCTGAGCAGATCCGCGCGCAGAATCCCTTGCACCTGCGCGATGTCACGTGCAAAGCTGGTCAGCATCTGCTCGGCGCTCACCCCTGCGTTGGTAAACGCCTCAGGCTTGACCACCGTGAGGACGCCGTCCTCGAAATCCACCGCCGATGCGTCGACTCCGGCGTCGCCGAGTCGCGTCCGCAACGCGAGCATTGCGTTTTCGATCGACACGCGCTTGGCATCCTGATTCGGATAGATCTTCGACCGGAGCATTGGGAACGGGGTCACGCCGTGATCGGCCGTCAACGCGATGAGGACATTCTTCTCGCCACGCAACGTGAACAGGGAATCGAAAAACACCCCCAGCGCTCGATCAAGGCGGAGAATCTGATCGTGCAGTTCGCGTGAGTCGGGGCCGAACCGATGCCCAATCGCATCGGTGGTCGACAACGAAATTGCCAGAATGTCCGTGCGATCCGGCGCGGCGCCGAGTTGCAGCTTTGAGAGGCCGTCGAGCGCAAACGTGAGCGTGAGGTCATCCATCCACGGAAACCCCGCTATGTTTTGGGCGGCGTAACTCGCATCGTTGTGCATCTCGTGTGGGAAGGCGTAATCAATCCCAAGACTCTCGATGCTCACGCTATCTGGTTCCGGATATGCGCTCGCGGGAAGCAAGAGATTCCACGTCTTCCCCGCGTACGATTGCGCGATCTTCCGTGCATTAAACGCATTCACCCACGACGGGAGCGAGTCCGCGTAGTATGTGCTCGTGGTGAAGGTCCCATTCCCTGACCACCAGTATACGGGGCTCTTGCTCCGACCAATCGGCAGAATCGCGCTGCGATCCTTTCGTGACACCGACAGGACACGCGTTTGCGGGTTCACCGCGCGCAGCCAGTCGGTCAGTGTCGTGCCTTGGAAGCGGAACGGGGACGCGCCAAGCTCCGGTGCTTTGATCAGCGGCGCCGTCGGCGTGTTCACGCCTTTGGTGTTCATCACAATTCCCGTATGTACGGGGAATCGTCCCGACATCGTGGCCGCGTGACCCGGCGCCGTCTCCGTGATGGCGTGGTCTTGATAGCCCTGCGGGAAGAACGCCCCCTCGTCGTGCAGGCGCTTGAGTCCGCCCGTGAGCTGCGACTTGAAGCGATCGAAATAGTCGGCCCGCATCTGATCAATCGTGATAAAAACGACCAGCGTAGGGCGTGCAGCGGGATTAGGCGCCGCCGCCTGCTGCGCGGTAATCGGAGAGACCAGAACAGTCGACAGCACAGCGGCCGCCATGGCACGACGAAACATGCACCAATCCTGAGGCAGTACGAAGGAGCCACCCCGCGACGGAGTCGGCGTACAGTCATTTAGTAGCTAGTAGGATGCCCCGCGGTCGCGAGGTGCGCCAGTGGGGAACTCGTTCTGATCCACGAGCCGAGTCCCCGGACAACCGCCCCTTCGCTCCCCGGCCCTGGTGGCATAGCCCCCTCGCCGGTTGCCGTCTAACTTCCCGACGTACAACTTTGCGACAGGCGTTCGCATGATTCAAAATCCTCGATGCGATTTGAACTGCCCTCTGCACGTTACCGGTCCACACTTTGTACGCTTGGAGCTGAAATGACCAGACCCCGCACCCTATTCAGCAGCATCACCAGCATCACGCGCGCGTTTGTGGCCTTCTGCGCGATAGCGTCCCTCGCCGCCTCCACGCGGGCGGGTGCCCAGGAGAAGCTCTTTAAGGGCGATTCCGTGGTGAACATCACCATCACTACCGAGCTGACGGCCCTGATCCGCCAGCGCGACAGCTTGGCGCTGAATAAGCACAACGGGATGCTCAGCTACGCCGGTGCCGGCGGTAAGCAGGTCAGCTTCCCCATCACCCTCCGCGCGCGCGGGCACTTCCGTCGCCAGGCGCGCAACTGTGAGTTCCCGCCACTCTGGCTCAACTGGAAGGGAAAAGACGCAAAAGAGTCGATCTTCAACGGGCTCGCAAAGGTGAAAATCACCACGAACTGCCGCCCAGGGAACAGCGAGTACGAGCAGTACATCCTTCAGGAGTACGCGCTCTACAAGATGTATAACGAACTTTCGAAAGAGAGCTTCCGCGTCCGTCTCGCGCGCATCACCTACAAGGACTCCCTTGGCAAAGAAAAGCCCATCACCAGCTGGGCCTTCTTCATCGAAGACATCAGCGATGTGGGTCAGCACCTCAACATGAAGCCGGACACCACGCAGGGCGCCCTGTTCGACGATGTGGACGCTGCGGCACTCGCCCGCGTCAGTGTATGGGAGTACTTCATCGGTAACACCGATTGGTCGCTCTCCGCCTTGCACAACATCGTAATGCTCCGGGATTCCGCAACGGCAAAGCTCGATCCCGTGGCATACGACTTCGACTGGTCCGGCGCGGTCAACACGCGCTATTCGGCGCCAGACTCCCGCCTCAAGATTCGGAGCGTCACGGATCGCCTCTACCGCGGCCCCTGCCTGAACGCCGCGCAGCTCAAGCCGACGCTCGATGCGTTCCTCGCGAAGAAGGACGTCATCGACGGGTGGCTCTCCAAGATCCCCTCGCTCTCGCCTGATAAGAGTAAGTCGATGCTCAAGTGGAATGCGGACTTCTGGAAGATTGCCGCGAATCCGAAGGCGGCCGAGAAAGAATTCCGCTACGGCTGCCAGAAGCCCGGCAACTAATCGGCACGGAATGACGAGGGGGAGCGCCGACACAGTCGGCGCTCCCCCTCGTTGCATCGGTAGTCCCGATTTCGGTAGTCCCGATTGTGGCGTCGCGATCAGCCGATCGCCAACTCCAGCAGCTGAAGACCGCGCGCAAGTTCGTCACGCGACATCACGAGCGGCGGAAGTAAGCGAAGCGTGTGCTCCCCTGCGGAACACACCAGGAGTCCCGCTTCCATGCAACGTCCGATGATGTCCTTGGCGGGGTCCACCACATCGACCCCCCACATGAATCCCATGCCACGCACCGCACGAATTTTCGCCGATTTCTGCGCGATCGCCTGCAACGTGGCGCCAATAAACGTCCCCTGCTCCGTCACGTGCGCGAGCAGTGCTGGGTCGGACAAGCGATCAAACACATGATTGCCAACTGCCGCCACAAAAGGCCCGCCACCGAACGTGGTGCCGTGATCACCAGGCTGCATCGGATCGGCGATTGCCTTGGTGGTGAGCACCGCGCCCATCGGCAATCCGGCGGCCATCGGTTTCGCGACGGTGAGAATATCCGGCGTGATCCCCCAATGCTCATGCGCCATGAACGTTCCGGTGCGGCCGTAGCCACACTGGATCTCGTCGAGAATCAACGCGATGTTCCGCTCCTGCGTGAGCGCGCGGAGTCCCTGCAGGAACGCCGTGTCGAGCACGCGCACACCGCCCTCACCCTGGATCGGCTCAGCGATCACCGCCGCTACCGTGTCTGCACTGAGGTTGACCGCGAGCTCGTCAAGATCGCGTTCCATGATCGAGATTCCGCCCGCGAGCGGACGGAACGGTGCGCGATACGACGGACGATCCGTCGCCGCGAGCGTTCCCATCAAGCGACCGTGGAAAGCCCCGCGCAGCGACACAATCTCATGCTTGGCGGTCCCACCGACCGACCGACCCCAGCGACGCGCAATTTTAAACGCCCCTTCGTTCGCCTCTGCGCCGGAGTTCGAAAAGAACACGCGATCAGCGAAGGTGCGTGCGACGAGCTTGTCAGCCAACTGCTCGCCCGGCGACGTGCGATACAAGTTCGACGTGTGCAGAATCCCCGTGGCCATCGCCTCGCGCATCGTAGCGTCTACACCGGCATCACCGTAGCCGAGTGCGTTCACCGCGATACCGGCGACAAAGTCGAGATAGCTCTTGCCGTCGGCGTCATACAGGTGCACGCCAGCGCCGCGCACAAACTCCATGGGCGGCTTTTTGTAGACGCCGAGCAGCGCGTCAGTCTGGGGAGTGGAAGTCGTGTGCGTCGCCATGATGTCACTTACGCCTGAGGGGAGGAAAGCACGATGCGCGTCCCCGCGCTGCTGTCACTAATACCGTCGAGTCCTGAAATACGCACAGCTTTTGCACCGCCGCGCAATGCGGTGAGTGCGGCGTCGAGCTTGGCGGCCATTCCACCGGCGGCCACACCACTGCTGATCAAGCGCTGCGCCATTGCTTCGTCAATCGTTGGGATCACGGCTCCCGCTTCGAGCACGCCTGGCACATCAGCCACGAGTACCAATTCGTCGGCGGCGAGCGCGGCGGCGAGCGCAGCCGCGGCATCGTCGCCATTCACATTGAGTCCTGCGCCCGCGCGATCTTCCGCATCACGCGCGAGCGGAGAAATCACCGGCACAAACCCGCCTTGTACCAAGTGCTGAATCAGAGCCGCATTCACCGTGACGCGCCCACCCACACGGCCCATCGCGGGATCGGTGATCTGCGCCGTGAACAACGACGCATCTTCACCAGAGATGCCCACCGCGTTCACGCCCTGCGAGATCAACTGCGCAACAATCCGTTTATTGGTAGCGCCTGACAACACCATCCGCACGATTTCCAAATCCTCGACGCTCGTGACGCGACGCCCACCAATGAACGCCGACTGCAGCCCAAGCCGCTGCTGGAGATTGGTGACTTCGTCGCCGCCGCCGTGCACCACGCACAGAAACCCGCCGGTCGTCGGCGTGGCAGCTGCCGCGAGCACCGCGAGCACCGCGGGGAGACGCAAGTCACCCTGCGCACGCCCACCAATCTTTACCACCCGCTTCATACCGGGAGTCCCGCCGTTTCTTCGAGGCCAAGCATCAGGTTGGCATTCTGCAACGCCTGGCCAGCGGCCCCCTTCACGAGGTTGTCGATCGCCGAGAGAACGAGGAGCGTCGGCTGCTTGAGATGCGCCAACGGCTGCGCGAAAATCCGCACCGTGTTGCGCCCCGTGACATGCCGCAACTCCGGCGGCGCGCTCGCAAGTTCAATGAACGGCTCGGTGCCGTAGCGCGAACGAAACGGCGCCATCGCGTCGTCCAGGTTCCCGCGCAGCGGCACCGTGATGCTCGACAAAATCCCGCGCGCGATCGGCAGCAAATGCGGCGTAAACACCAACTCGGCGTCGGACTTCAACGTGCTGAGCAGCGCGCGCATCTCGTTGAGATGACGGTGCGTGTTGCCGGTGCCGTAGGCGCGGTAGTTCTCGGTGATCTCGCCAAAGAGCAGATCAGTGCGCGCCGTGAAGCCCGCCCCGGTGACACCGCTGGCGGAGTTGGCAATGATCGTCGCGTGGTGCGCGATCAGCCCCTGCTCAATCAGCGGAAGGAGCGCGAGGGAAATGGAGGTCGGATAGCACCCCGGATTCGCGACAACATCGGCGCCACGAATTTGATCGCGGTAGAGCTCGGTCAAGCCGTAGACAACGCCGTCCACACCGTTGCCGATACGCAGGTCGTGCGAGAGGTCGACCACCTTGGCACCCGCGGCGCGCGATTTCTCGACCCACGCCTTGGAGGCCCCGTGCGGTAGCGAGCTGAAGATCAGCTGCGCATCCGCCAACGGCGCCTGCTCCGTTGCGACAAAGGTGACCTCGCCGCCGCCAGGAAGCTCGACCGTGCGACCGGCCTGTTCATTGGCAGTGGCAAAGGCCAAGCGGAGATTGGGGTGCTTCCGAACGAGGGCACACAGCTCACGTCCGGCGTACCCACTTGCGCCGAGGACGCCAATTGGTATTCTATGCATTGTATAATGCATAAGTAAGCAAGCGGCGACTGTCAACCCTTCTTACGCGACGCCGCTTTGTACGCTACCCTACAAATGCACCTCAACTCCCGCCACACATGACCAAGCGCGAACGCCAGACGGTGATCCGAGAGATCATCGCGACTCGCCCGGTTGGTAGCCAAGAAGAGCTCCGTCAGCTCCTGGCCGAACGAGGATGGGACGTTACCCAGTCCACCCTCTCTCGCGATATGCGCGACCTGCGCATCGCGCGGATTCCTACCCCAACGGGCATCCGCTACACAGTCCCCGAAGCGGCCTCCTCATCAGAGGAAGGACGCGCCACCCTCGCGTCGATCTTTCCGCAGCTCTTCGCCCGACTGGACGTCACCGGCGAACTCATCGTCGTCCGCACGGTCGTCGCCGGCGCACAGCCAATCGCCGAAGCAATCGACAACGAAGGGAATCCGGACGTCCTCGGCACCATCGCCGGCGAAAACACGATCCTCATCATCTGTCGCTCCGACTCCGCGCGCGAACGGGTCGCAAAACGCCTCCTCTCCCTGGCCAAGAAAGGCTGATCTCCTCCGGAACATGCATGCTCCGGTTACATATTCGCATATTTATGTTCACGATATGCAATTTCAAGGAATCCGATGACCCCCAAGAAGGCTGAAGCCAGCTCCACCCACGGCGGAACCCACAAACTCTGGGGCGGCCGCTTTGCCGGCGGTCCCCATCCGGCCCTCGAAGCAGTCAACCGCTCCATCACGGTCGACTTTCGCCTCTGGCCCTTCGATATCCAGCTCTCCAAAAGCTGGGCGCTCGCGCTCGCCAAGGCTGGGGTCTTTACCGGCGCCGAATGCGAAGCGGTGCGCGCCGGGCTCGACACGGTGGCCGCCCGCTTGGCCGGCGGTGAGCAGCCGATTCCCTCCGACGAAGACGTCCACACAATCATCGACCGCCTCCTCCACGAAGCGGCCGGCGATCCCGCCTCGCGCCTCCACACCGGACGCAGCCGCAACGATCAAGTCGCGACCGCCACTCGCCTCTGGACCCGCGACGCCATCGCGCGCGTCGACGAACACATCACGGCCCTCCAGCGCGCCATCATCGCGCAGGCCGAACAGCTCCAAGACGCCATCATGCCAGCGTACACCCACATGCAGCGCGCACAACCGGTGAGCGGTGCGCACTGGATGCTCAACCACTTCTGGCCACTGGTGCGCGATCGCGAGCGCCTCGCCGCCGCCCATCGTTCTGCGGGTGTAATGCCGCTCGGTTCGGGCGCGATCGCCGGCTCCGCATTCCCAATCGACCGCGAACTGCTCCGCACAGAGCTCGGCTTCGAACGTATCTCCGCCAACTCCATCGACGCCGTTGGCGATCGCGACTTCATTGCCGACACGCTCTATGCCATCACGATGCTGGGCATGCACCTCTCGCGCATCGCCGAAGATCTGATTGTGTACGGCTCGAGTGAGTTCGGATTTGTGCGCTACGGCGACAGCTTCAGCACCGGATCCAGCATGATGCCGCAGAAACGGAACCCCGACGCGCTCGAACTCGCCCGCGGCTCCGGCGCGCGCATGCTCGGCGATCTCGTCGGACTGCTCGCGACAATCAAGGGACTGCCGAGCGGCTACAACAAAGATCTGCAGGAGGACAAGCGCTCCCTCTTTGATGCCGTCGACGGCATGCTCCTGCTTCTCCCCGCGGTGGCCGGTTCACTCGAGACGCTCACCTTTAACCGCGACAAGATGGCCGCGGCCTGTACGTCATCGATGATGGCCACCGACCTCGCCGATTATCTCGTGCGCAAGCACGTGAGCTTCCGCGAAGCCCACGGCGCCGTGGGCGCGCTGGTGCGCGAAGCCGAAGAAAAGGGGATCGAGATGACAGAACTCCCGAGCGAGAGTTTCGTGAACGCGCATCATGCGTTCGAGTCGGATGTCATGCACGAACTCCGCCCACGGACATCACTCTCGCATCGCGACATCGCCGGAGGCACCGGCACCAAAGCGGTCGCCGCACAGATTCAGCAGGCGAAAGCCGCCGTCGGGTAAGCGCCCAGAACCGCTCGGGCGCTACAACGCTCAGTGCCCGAGCGATCCCAGGCTGTAGCGCGCACCGACAAAGAAACTCGGCACAACACTTTGTCCAGCCGCAATGGTGTGCCCGGACAGATCGATGCCGAACATCGCGGTCGTGTACGCGCCGCCCCAGTTGCTCACGACGCGCGCGCGATAGCCGAGCAGCGATGTTCCGCTGTTCGCAAATGCATGGACGCACGCAACTGAGACTCCCGATGACTTGGTATCCGATCCATCGGTCGCGCAGCCGAGGCTCCGGCTCAGCACGAGCCCGAGCCCCGCATCGAGGTGCCAGGACGATTGCGCCATCGTGACCACGTCGGCAATCGCCCCGAACTCGAAGGAGTTTTCGCGGACCGCGTAGTTCCCTGCTGACGTATTCATCTGCGCGAACGCGACACTCACTTCGGCAACGCTCAGAGCGCCGACGTGTGCTTGCGGATGCAGGAGCGCGACGCCAGCCATGATGCGACTTCCATTTTCCTTCTTCCCCGACGCTGATCGCTGTACCCCGCCAGCAAAACCGGAGACCCCGTACGAATACGCGGCAGTGGGTTGCGGCGCCTGAGCCGCCAACGCGACAGGAGCAGCAAACAGCAGAACGGCACGACGAAGGAATGAGGGCATGGGAGGAATCTAGCGGCGTCCTACCTCGTCTGTGGCGGCTTAGCCATCAGACGCGTGAGCAACCCCTGCGCCTGCTGGTTGGTCGGCTGTAGTTCAATCGCCTTCTTGAGCGCGGTGATCGCCGAGGCGGTGTCGTTGCCGGCAAGACTCGTATTGGCGATCGCCGAATACGTCGCAACTGACTTATCGTAGAACTCCAGGTTGAGCTTGAGCAGCGCGAGCGCAACTGGGGTCTTGTTGGCGCGGCTCGCATCCGTTGCGGCAGCCACCAGCGAGTTCTCGCTGAAGTCGTAGGCGGCAGCACCGAAGTAACGGGTGCGAAGTTCACGATACAGCGCCACGGCCGAATCGGCGCCCTTGGCGTCGATCGCACCGCCGAGTGCGTTGCGGAGCGTCTTGGGCTTGGCGAGACCGCGGTGGCAGGTCTCGCAGGTGACGCTGTTACGCGCGTCCATCGTGAGGCCCGCGCCAGTGAGATACTTGCCGTTGATGTCGGTGACCATCTTGAGCATCTCACGGGCGACTTTCTTCTGGGCCTTATCGTCGAGCGAGTAGTCGAGCGGCGGGCCGCCGCGACCACCGCCGGCCGGCGCAGCAGGCGCAGCAGCCGCAGGCGCTGCACCCGCGGGGGCTGCTGCTGCCGCGTGACAATACGCGCAGTTCACGCCGAGGGCGGCGGTGAAGTTGTTCATGATCGCCGTGACCTGCTGGCGGGGCATGTCCTTCGGGAGGACCTGGAGATTCTTCGGGGGTTCCTGCGGGCCACCGCGACCACCACCCTGAGCGGCGAGAACGGCGGGGAGGGCAGCGACAAAGGCGCTGGCCAACATAAGGGGGCGACGGAAGTTCATTGGCACACTGGGGGATAGGGTGGTGGGATTATCTGGTATAGAACGTGCTGAGCCCTGAGAGTGTTAGCTAGGGGGGAGTCGCGAGCGGTACCGGCGGCGCTGATTGACTCGCTATTAACAGTTATTAAGTTATTGATACAGAGTGACTAAGATTGTCTCCGTCTCCCTATCTAACGAGATCCGCAACGCCCTTGAGGCAGAAGCGAAGCGCCAGAAGCGCTCGCGGAGCTGGGTCGTGCGCGAAGCGTTGGCTGAATATGTCGCGAATCGACGCGACGAACCCGCGGTATCGCCCCCGGTATCGCCCCCGGTATCGCCCGCAGATTCGCCTGCGCACGTCCAACGCTCCAGACCGTCGCCGCACCGGACGTAATCTTCGGTGTGCTAGCACCGTCAGAAGCGTGAACCTACGTTTCTCCCTGCCTCTCACTTGGTTGTGATTTCGCTATGCGCATTCTCCCGACGACCTCCGCGTTCGCCCTCCTGCTGCTCGCGTCCGCGAACATCGCAGCGCCCCTCGCCCACGCGCAGAACGCCGACTGGCCCGTGTACGGTGGCAACACCGATCACACGCACTACACCACGCTGAGCCAAATCTCGCCGGCGAACGTCAAACAGCTGAAAGTCGCATGGACCTACGCCACGAACGACGAGTGGCAAGGCTCCGAGATGCAGAACAATCCCATCGTGCTCGATGGGATCCTCTATGGCACCACGCCCAAACTGCAGCTCTTCGCGCTCAACGCAGCCACTGGCAAAGAACTCTGGAAGTTCGATCCGAATCCCGGCAAGCCCGCACCGCAGCGCTTCCGGCATCGCGGCGTCGTGGTGACCGGCGATCGTGTGCTCTACACCTATCGCAATCGTCTCTACGCGATCGATCGCACACTCGGCACGCCTATCAAAACGTTCGGCGACAGCGGATGGATTGATCTGCGCGCCGGGCTCGACCGCCCGATTGCAGGACTCTCCGTTGGTGCAAGCACTCCGGGTGTTGTGTTCGAAGATCTCTACATCATTGGGAGCACGGTGCCCGAAGCGCTCCCCAGCGCACCGGGCGACATCCGCGCCTATGATGTCAACACCGGGGCGCTGCGCTGGAGCTTTCACACCATTCCACATCCCGGCGAGTTCGGCTACGACAGCTGGCCGGCGGATGCGTGGAAGATCGCCGGCGGCGCCAATGCGTGGAGTGGAGTCACGCTCGATCCGAAGCGCGCGATGGTCTTTGCCGCCACGGGCTCTGCCTCCTTCGATTTCTACGGGGCGAACCGTGTCGGCAACAATCTCTTCGCCAATACGGTACTCGCGCTCGATGCGCGCACGGGCAAACGCATCTGGCATTTCCAGGGACTGCATCACGATCTCTGGGATCGCGATTTTCCAGCGGCGCCATCACTCGTGACTGTCACGCGCGATGGAAAGAAGGTGGATGCAGTCGCGCAGATCACCAAGACGGGCCACGTCTACCTCTTTGAACGCGAGAAGGGGACGCCGCTCTTCCCGATCGAAGAACGCGCCATGCCCACCACGCCGGGGCTCGACGGCGAACAGCCCTCCAAGACACAACCCTTCCCGATTCTTCCGCCGCCCTTCTCTCGTCAGGAACTCACCGAGAAGGATCTCACGACGCGCACCAAGAAGGCGCACGAAACGGCGCTCAAGATTTTCCGCGAATACAAGACTACCAACGCGTGGGACCCGCCAAACACCAAGGGGACGATTCTCTTTCCCGGTGTGGACGGTGGTGGCGAATGGGGCGGGCCAGCGTTCGATCCGGAAAGCGGCCTGCTCTACGTAAATAGCAATGAGATGGCCTGGCTGCTCAAGATGGTGCCGCGCAGCGACGCATCACTGTATGGCTCCACCTGCGCCAACTGCCACGGCGACAACCGCCAAGGTACGGCCGCGGGCCCTACACTCATTGATATCGGCAAGAAGAAAACCAACGCCGAAATCGCGCAGATCATCCGTGAAGGCACGGGACGGATGTCCGCCTTTGGCGGTATGCTCGACGGCGCCACCATCAACGACATGGTGGCCTACCTCACGACTGGCAAAGACATCGCCGCAACCTCGGGCGTGAATCCGAACTATCTCAAGTACCGCAGTGTTGGCTTTGATATTTTCTTCGACAACGATTCCTTCCCCGCCATCAAACCACCCTGGGGCACACTCAACGCGATCGATCTGAACAAGGGGACAATCGCGTGGAAGATTCCTTTCGGTGAGTACCCAAAGCTTGCCAAGCAGGGGATCAAGAACACCGGCACCGATAACTACGGCGGCGCCATCGTCACGCAGAACGGCCTGCTGATTATTGCGGCCACCACCTACGACAACAAGATCCGCGCCTTCGACAAATCGAATGGCAAACTGCTCTGGACCGCAGCACTTCCCGCGGCCGGCAACGCGCAGCCATCCACCTACATGATCGACGGCAAGCAGTACTTGGTGATCGCCTGTGGTGGTGGAAAGAACGGGGCCAAGAGCGGCGGAACCTATGTGGCGTTCGCGCTGCCGAACGCCCCGACCAAGTGACGCACGCACCGATGCGCATTCGTCCGCTGATCGCGGCCGTGCTGGGCGTCGCGCTGCTTGCGCTCGCCATCTGGATTCTGATTCCGGGCCCGACCTACTTCATGCTGACCTTCAGCGTGGGCGGGCCGGAGATCAGTCTGTTCTATATGATGGCGGCGGTGTTCATCATTGCGATTGCACTGCCAACGTTCCGGACCCACCGCCTCTCGCGTGTTGGCGCGGGTGCCGCCGCGCTCGCGTTCGTGATTGCGCTCACACCGTATGCTCGTGTGCCAGGCGCGGTTCGCGATTTTGATCGCACCTTTGCCAGCACGCTTGGAGACAGTACCGCACACGCGACACTCTCGCTCCGCACACTGCTCTTGGGTGTTCCGCTTGGCGACGCAAAGATCACGCGCGGCATTCCTGTCGCTGCGCCTGATGGTGTCCCGCTCACGATGAACGTCTACCAACCCGTTGCGCGCGGGCACTATCCGATTCTCGTACAGATTTACGGTGGCGCCTGGATGCGCGGCACGCCAGACTCATTCAAGAACTTTGCGCAGTGGTTGGCGTCGCGCGGCTTTGTGGTCTTCGCGATCGATTACCGTCACGCCCCCGCCGCACACTGGCCGGCGCAACTCGACGACACGCGTCTCATGCTCGCCTGGATTCGCGATCACGCCCTCGACTATGACGGCGACACCGCGCGCGTGGCATACATGGGTCGTTCGGCCGGCGCGCATCTCGCCACAATCGCCGCCTGGAGCGATGTCCCGCCTCCGCTCCCGCCTAAGGCAATCGTGAGCTACTACGGGCCCGTAAATCTCACGGAGTCGTACAAGCATCCGCCGGTCCCTGATCCGATCAAGGTGCGCGAGACCGACGAAGCGCTCATTGGTGGCACGTTAGATCAGTTCCCCGCAGCGTTCGCAGATGCATCGCCCATCACCCATGTGGCGAAGGCTACCGTCCCCACACTGCTGATCTACGGGCGGCGCGACCATATCGTACAGCCCGCAGCGGGACAGCTGATTCGCGATGGACTCAACGCGGCTGGTGTGAAGACGGTATATCTGGAGATCCCTTGGGCCGATCATGGCTTTGATGAAGTCTTTCAGGGACCCAGCAACCAGTTGGCGCTGTATTACACTGAGCGATTCTTACGAAACGTCTTGCGCCCCTAATGATTCGCTCGTCGCGCCCTGTGTGGCTGCTGGCTCTTCTGCTGCTGGTATTCCCGCAGTTTGGAGTAGCGCAGGGAGGCGCGGCGCAGGGCGCTGGTGTCTCCGGAGCGTCTAGCACGGCCGGCACGGCCGGCACGGCCGGCACGGCCGGCACGGTCATCGGCGATGTGGTCATGCTCGGCACTGGCACGCCGCTCGACCACGCGATGGTCAGCCTGGTCGGCGGCGGTCGGCAAACCTTCACGAACGATCGCGGCGTGTTCGCCTTCACACAGCTCGCCCCAGGCACCTACCACCTACGCGTCGTGCACCTCGGCTTCACACCCACCTTAGTGGATTTCGTGATGCCGGCCACCGGTGCTGCGCCCCGTGTGCGCGTGGAGCTCGCGCGAGTATCAGTACGACTCGCCGCAGTGAAAATCTCCGGCAAACCAACCTGCTCCAATCCTGGGCGCCCTGACCCGGCGCTCAACCACGATCTGTTCGAAGTGGTGCAGCAGGTGCGGTTCAATGCCGAACAGTTTCAGGTGGTGTCAGATTCTTTCCCGTTCGCGTACAGCGTGCAGCGCGCGCGCCGTGAAGTGCGAGCCGACGACGCGCGTGGCCCGTCGGTGTACGACACGCTGCACATGCGCAGCGACGCCCACGGATGGGAATACAAGATGGGCAATGTCGTGGAGCGCGAGCGCAACGGGCATTATGTGATGCACTTGCCGACATTGCGCGACTTTGCCGGAATCGAGTTCCTCAACAATCATTGCTTCCAGTACGCGGGGCTCGATTCCACAAAGGAAGGGATGTTGTTACGCATCGACTTCCGCGCCGACGACCAGATCCGCACGCCGGATGTGAATGGGACGATCTACTTGGACCCGAAGACGTATCAGATCCGACTCGCCGACCTCCAACTCTCGAAGTTGATCGCCGAGGTGCGTGAAATCACGGCGGTGAAGGTGCGGACGATTTTCCGAGAAATCGCGTCGAATATCATTGTGTTTGATCGCGTGATCGGGACAAACGAGATCAAGCATGGCTGGGGCTCGTGGGCCGTCGCCGCGATCGAGGAAGACCAGCGCATGATGCGGTTCGAGTGGTTGCAGGGGGAGCCGGGGAAGGGGCCGGTTCCGTAGGCTATCAGCGGGCTATCAGCGGGCTATCAGCGGGCTGCTCAGCCCGTATATTCTCCTAATGCCCCGCCCCATGGACTCTGCGTCGCGTCGACGCGCGCGCTGGCGTACGTGGCGTACGCTGTGTCTTCTCAGTGCGCTGTGTTCGCTATGTGCATTGGCCGCGCCGACCGTTACTGCACAGCAGCCAGCGCCCGTCGGTCGTGTCGCCCACGAGTGGAAGCCAGTCCGTGAGGGCGACTCCAACGTCGTCGCAATCGCGGTGCGCACGACTCTCTCTGATTTTCCCGCGAGCGTCAGTTTTTCGCTCACCGTGCCAATCATGTATGCCGGGGTGCCAGACATCGCCCTGCACACCGAGCAGCTCTCGGTGCGTGATGCGCGCGGTGAGATTGCACTCACCATTACAGATGATGCGCCGAACCCCGGCGGATTCCCCTATTATCGCCACTATCGCGCCGAGCGCGCGGTGCAGTTCCCGCTCACTTACAGCTACCGCGCCAAGGCGCCGCGCACGTCGTTCCGAGGCGCCCCGTTCGGACTACTCGCGGCCTATGGCGGCGTGAGTGGCGCTGGGGCCGGGTTCCTGGTACTGCCAGAGATCAAGGCACCAACAACCTCCACGGTGCATTGGGACCTTACCGATCTCGCTCCTGGATCGCGCGCGGCGATGAGCTTCGGTGACGGCGACCTCACACACCTGGGCCCGGCCGCCGACCTGCAGCAATCATGGATTATGGCAGGCCCAATCGGTCGATACCCAGCCACCGGCGATGCGCCCTTCATGGCAACATGGCTCGGTACGCCGGCGTGGGAGGTTGAGCCTGAGATGAGGTGGGCCGCCGAGATGTATGCGTTTCTTGGGAAATCGTATGGATATCTCAACCCGCTCCCGCCGTATCGCGTCTTTGTGCAGGTCGGCACCTTCCGCGGGGGAACAGCCTTGGCCTCATCATTCCTCGGCGGTGCCGCCCCGCGCGCGCCTGGCACCGCCGCCACTGGAGAGTCCCCTCGGCAGAGCTACACGCACGAGATGGGGCATCTGTTCGTGGGAGCCGTCGACGCGCCGGACGGCATTTCGAGTTGGTTCTCCGAAGGGCTAAACACGTATTACACGCGGCTCCTCCCGATGCGCGGAGGCTTCACGACGCTTGAGGCGTACGGCCGCGAGATCAACAAGGACTTCACGGAATACTGGATGTCGCCGTCGCGGAATCTGTCGGCGGATTCCATTGTGAAGGTCGGGTTCAATGACAATACCATTCGTCATATGCCGTATGTCCGGGGTAGCCTCTACTTCGCGGACCTCGATACCAAGATTCGCGCGTATTCGCGTGGACGTCGAACACTTGATACCATGCTGCGGGAGTTGTTTGTCGCGCGAGCAGCGGGGACGTCCATCACGCACGACCGATGGATTGCCGCGGTAGTGCGCGACGCGGGACCGAGTGCGAAGGATGATTTTGAACACGTCATACTGCTGGGTGATCGCACCCTTCTGCCGTCGTCGAACGCATTTGGCCCCTGCTTCGAACGGCGCGATGTCCCCGCGACGACGATCAGTGGCGGAGCGCAGCGCGCATCGTACGAATGGGTGCGGATTCCATCCGTGCCCGATTCCACCTGTCGCAAGGGAAACTGAGATGAATCGACGCGACCTGCTCGCAGGGTTTGGCACACTCGCCACTGCGCAGGCTTTCGGGCTCAACGCCGATCCGTTCGCGGTTGCGGAGTCGCCGAGTACTGCGCAGCGGTCACAAGGCCCGCTTGTGCCAGGATTCCCGCGCAAGGACGACTTCTCGATCGAGCCCGGCTACACGTATCTGAACGCGGCCTACACCCACCCGATTCCCAAGCGATCGCTCGAGGCCGCGAGGCTCGCAGCGCAGAGGCGCAACGAACTCCGCTCGCCGAGTGGGCTATCGAGCGAGGCAGTGCGCACGGAGAACCTGACGGCGAAGGACATCTTCGCCGAGTTGATCAATGCCTCGCCGAGTGAGATCGCGTATGTGAGCAGCACGAGCGAGGGGGAGAATCTCGTGACGCGTGCGCTCGGACTCGATCATCGGTTCGATGGCAATGTGGTGACCGACGGGCTCCACTTCGAAGGCTCGCTGATGCACCTGATGGAGCTCAAGAAGCGCGGGCTTGATGTGCGCGTCGCCAAGCCGACCGCGGACGCCCGCATCGACTTTCGGGATCTCGAGCGACTGGTGGACAACACGACCCGCTTGATCGAGATCTCCGCGGCCGCGATGTACAACGGCTTCCAGCATGATCTCAAGGCGGTGGCCGATCTGGCGCACGCGCATGGGGCGCTCGTGTACGTGGACATCATCCACAGCGTGGGCGCCGAGCCGTTCGATGCGCGCGCGAGCGGCATCGATTTCGCGAGCTGCTCGAGCTTCAAGTGGTTGATGGGGGACTTCGGGCTTGGGTTCCTGTACGCGAAGGGTTCAGCGATGGAGAAGATCGAGCGCCCCGTGCATGGCTACTATCAGTGCGCCGACATCGAGCCGAACTATCCGCCGCATCTGCCGCCGGGGCCGTACGAGCCGGTGACCTACACGCTCAACACCACGGCGACGGGGATGTTCGAGACGGGGTCGCTCAAAGGATCAGTGGAAGTGAATCTCGCGTTGCTGCAGAATTCGCTGAGCTACGTGACGCAACTCGGTCCGGCCAACATCCGCGCCCACCGGCTCCCGCTCATCAAGAAGCTCCAGGACGAGATGCCGCGGCTCGGGTTCACGCCGGTGACGCCGAAGGATGGGACGGCGAGCGTGGTGACGTTCGCGAAGCGGGATCTCGGGAAGTCGAACATCCCGATTCGGCTCGCCGATGCGAAGATCAATGTGCGGATCGCGCCGCATTGGATGCGGATTTCGCCCTCGGTGTACAACGACATGGGTGATATCGAGCGGTTGCTGGCGGTGTTGGCGTAAGCGCTCAGGTCATGGGAACGCCGTACAGCTGATCGATGCGCGGCGGATAGAGTGTCCGCCCGTCTCGCCGTCATCCGCCCAGTACACAAACTTGCGGCCATTTATGCAGTCTGCCTGACGCGTGACCGTGAACCCTTCGTTGTTGAGGTTTGGCATCGAGGTAGGCCGCGCGAAGAGCCGCGTTACTCCGAACTTGCCGATATTTGCAGCGGCCGGTGTCGTGTTGATCTCGAACGTGGCGAGCAGTCCGCCACATCCGTCATCGCATACCGCCCACAGATAGTTGAGGTCGCGATCGAAGTTGAGCGCCATCACGCCGGCTGGGAACCCGGTCGAGAACGTCGCAAGCTTCGTGAAAGTGTTGGTCGTATGGTTGAGCGCGTAGGCATAGATTATCCCACTCGCCTCGACTCCAACGAAGAAGATTCCTGAGCCGTGGTTCGGATAGTCCGTGGGGTTGTAGGCACGGCTCACCGACTCGTCGATAAAGCCCTTCGACACGAGGAAGGCATCCGGGATCCATGTGATGCCTTCAAGGCCGAGGTTCGCGCCGGTCGCGGGGATGTCGGCAGTGATGTTCCATTCGTTGGTCGCGACCATCGTTGTTGCCGTTCCCGCTGGATCGTAGCGCAGGATGCTATTCCGGCTCACCGTGTTGGCGCTATTGTTGCGTTCGGCAACCGTGTAGAGCCCCGCCGATGATCCGGTGGTGTAGGTGATGTCTTCGGTGTCGGGCTCACCAGTTCCATCGGGATACTTCACGAGCTTACCTGCCGACCATCCATTCGTGGGATCCGGCGTCCAGATCGTGCCGTCGAAAATCAGACGGAAGATTGACCCCGGTCCATTGCGCGCGCCCCAGAGCACGGCGGGTGTGCCGCCAGCAGCGGGCTCGTACATCAGTCCGCTGAGATTTTGTGTGAACACTGACGTGCCGTCAATCGTGACGACATCGTCGAGTCCTGGCCACGGGGTCGTAGTCGGGGCGGGGGTAATGCCACCGCAGGTATTCGCTGTGCCCTTGGTAGACGCTGAGGTGCTGGTGAATGCGCCGGTGCCGTCGGGGCAGCGGCCATAGGTGACGACGGCGTGTGTGGTCCAGCTGTAGCTCTCCACGAGTGTACCGGTCGGCGAGAAGAGCCGTACTGCGTCTGCCGCACCGAGTCCGAAGACGAAGCTTGCCTCGTCGGCCACGTAGTAGCCGCCAGCCGCGATGGTCGTGCCTGCCGGAATCGCGTAGGGGATGTGCGTGTCGTCATTGTCCAGCAGTGTATAACCGCCAATGGAGATCGGACTGCTGCCGAAGTTGTAGAGCTCGATCCAGTCGCCTGGGGTGCCGCCGCTCGACTCAACCTCGTTGATCCGCAGGGGCAAGCTACAATCGTTTGCCGCGCCTTTGGTGGAGATCGTCGTGGTGATCAGACCCGTTTGACCTGCGCAGCGCCCGTACGTTGTGGCCGCGTGTGCCGTCCACGAATAGACCTCAACGGTAGTATTGAAGGCGTTGTAGAGGCGCGCGTCGTCGGCGGCGCCGAGTCCAAAACCGAACTGTGCTTCTTCGAGCAGGTAATAGCCACCCGCGGCGATGGTCGTGCCAGCGGGGATTTTGTATATGGTGTGGGTGGTGTCGTTATCGCGGAATCCCCAGTTGGAGATATCGACCGCGGTGGTGGTGGGGTTGTACAGTTCAACCCAGTCGCCTGGCGTGCCGCCGTTCGATTCAACTTCGTTGATCGTAATGGCGGGGTTCGCGTTGACCGTGACGGTTTGATTGCCATTCACTGAGCCAACCGCAGCTGTAATCACGGCGGTCCCCGGCGCAATCGCGGTAACAACGCCGGTCTGGCTCACGACAGCAACGGTGGGAGCTGATGTTGACCAGAGGACTTGGCCCGTCGCGAAACTGGCACCCGCAGCGTCCGTCCCAGATGCGGCAACCGTTGTGGTCTGTCCGGGGACAACGCT
>Ga0209086_10001225_pt1 | contig 21027 bp, 16 predicted proteins | sample M_130207_XF_Meta_FD_187312 | JGI IMG/M metagenome (GOLD analysis project Ga0209086, IMG submission 187312) | Freshwater microbial communities from Lake Montjoie, Canada to study carbon cycling - M_130207_XF_MetaG (SPAdes) (version 2) | ecosystem: Environmental > Aquatic > Freshwater > Lake... | reverse complement strand
AATCAATAGAATTAAAAAAAGTTAATTGTAGTCCAAAACCAAAAGGAGAAATAAATGGATTTTCATGTTATACAAATAAGTCATTATATAAATTAAGAGATTTATGGAATGAAAGACATCCTGATGTAAAAATTACATCTAATGCTCCAAAAGAAATTCATCGTCAAATAAGCGAAAAATTAAGTGGAATTTGTAATAAAGAATCATGTTGGTTAAGACAAAAATCTATTTTTGGTCCTATATCAAGTGAAATTTCAGAATCCTTTGCTCCTGAGTCTCCACCAGAATGGAAAAAAAATCCCAACGAATGGTTATCTAGTTTAGATATTATAAATGTTATGAAACAATATGAAAAAGCTTATAAATGTTTTGATTTTATTGGTCCAACACCAATTGATTTTGATACAAGAAAATTATATGGTGAATGTGTTTGGGATGAATTATGTAATTTTAGTTTAGAAGACCAAATAAAACACGGTAAAACAAAAATTGGTATTATTTTTAATACTGACCCTCATAATAAGCCAGGTCAACATTGGATTTCAATGTTTATAAGTATAAAAAAGAAAAAAATATTTTTCTTTGATAGTACTGGAGATGAACCTCCTTCCCAAATAATTGATTTTATAAATAGAATTAAAGAACAAGGATTAAATTTGAATCCTAAAATTAATTTTAGTGTTGATAGTAATGTAGGAATAGAACATCAATATGGTAATACCGAATGTGGAATTTATTCTCTCTTTTTTATAGTACATATGTTAGAAGATAAATTATCTGGTCATTATTTAAAAACACATATAATTAAAGATGAATACATGAATAAATTTAGAAATGTTTATTTTAATGATTCATTATAAATAATTTATAAAAATATATAAACATACTTTATTAGTTTATATATTTAATGAACAATTCATTTTTAAGTAAAGAAAATATTGCTACTATTTGGGAAGTTATAAGAGATGAGGATATATTTAAATTTTTAACTCTAGATTTCCAAGAAAGTATTTTTCAAATGTTTATTAGTAATATAAAACTTTTTTATGAAGCAGAAAAGGATAAAACTATTCAATTATTTGAATTAAATAAAAAATATATTCTTTTAATATTAAATTATATTAGAAATAAATATCCACAAAAATTGCCAACTAAAATAAAAATTTTTAAAGATGAACCTGAAAAAGAATTGATTACATTTGAAGAATTACAAAATGATAGAAAAAGTCAATTTGAAAAGGATTTAATTAAAAAACAAGAAGAATTTGAAAATTCAATTAATATTAAACCTCCTCCAGTTCCAAATTTTTCAGAAAATTTTGAAGATAAACCTATTTCTGAAATGGATTTATTAATTAAAGAAATAACTTCTAAAAGAAATTATGATATTGAAAAATTTAATTATAATTATATAAATAATTCAATACAAGATAATAATTGGTTAAAATCCCAAGAAACCTCTATTAAATCAGAAAAATTTAGTACAGTTACTTCAATGGAAGAAAATGAAAAAAATAATAATAGTATTCAAAAAAATGTTACATGGGGAGAGAATAAAGAATTTGAATATAATGTAGAAAAAGAAAAAGACTTAAATATTTTCCAAAAGCTTAAAAAAATTGAAAATAATCAAGTAAATAATTTGGAAGAAAGAATTTATTTCCTAGAAAATGAAATGAAACAAATTAATTTAAAATTAAATAATATAATTGATTTAATTAATGATAAATAAATTATTTAAACTATAATAAAAAAATAACTTTATTTATATAAAATGAATATATTTATATTAATTATACTAGTGGGAAGTATAATGGATAAAATATTCGCTATAAATAATAATAATTTTCTGAATCTAAAAAATTATGGATTCCAAATTCGAAATACAGGTTTAAGAATGTTAGTATTTAAAGAAAAAAAATATCCAATCATTTTAAATCAAATAAAAGATTTAATTTATTATTATCAAATAATATCCTATAACTATTTATATGAACAATTGTATTTTTATAATAGTTTATCTGAAGATGACAAATTATTACTTGAAACAATAGGTTCATTATTATATTAAATTGTAAAAATAACTATAAAATAATATATTTTATTAAACGAATAATAAAAAATAAAAATTCAAAAAAAATGAAAATTAATAATTTTAAGTAACTAATAATTTTAAGTAACTAATAATTTTAAGTAACTAATAATTTTAAGTAACTAATAATTTTAAGTAACTAATAATTTTAATACTCTTTCTCCATTATCATTTATTTCATAGGAACCAATTTTTAATGGAATAATGGAGGAGTCTTTTAATGCATTTAAATAAATTTCTTTATCATACAAGTCTAAAACATTTTTACTGACTCTTCTGTAAATATATTGTACTCCATTGATATCAATTGGTTTTCCTGTCCATTCTATGGCTTTTTTATTTGCTCTAACAGTTGAATCATTTTGTTGTTCTGCGTAGTCAGGAACATAAGAAAATTTATCATTTGTTGGATTTCCAAAATTAACACATTTTCCATTGGAATATATATAACAATCAAATGCTGATTCTTTGATTGCATCCGTTAGTTGAGTTGTTACATTTGCTTTAATTTCGGATATTTCAAATAAATATTGGTCACTTGTTATTGGAACATGAGGTATAGATTTACTTAAATCTTTTCTCTTTAATTCAATAGCAGAATCTGATTTTAATTGAGCTTCTGAAAAAACCATTAAATAAATAAAAACTTCTACAGTTTGAAGAGGAAGGGGTAAATCTTTATGACTACAAATACGTCTTGCTCTACCAATTACTTGTTCTAATCTAACAGGATGCCAATATGGTTCCATTATATGAACATATCGTGTATTTCTTAAATTAATTCCTTCAGACCCAGAGGATGTAATCATAAAAACTTTAATTACCTCACCCATATTATTATTATGATAGGAAGCTTTTAAAATATTTCCAATACTTTCTGGAATTTCATCCCATTCACCATTATAAATATGTCTAATTATTTCTTTTTCTTCCGAAGTTTCCGTACCAGTATATAAAGCAAAGGTTGGTTTTCCTTTATTTGATTCTGAAATATCAATTTCCCAAACTCCTAATGAATTTTTTTTTATTCTAAATCTTGCAAAACCATTTTTTTCCAATACTAAACTAAAAATTCCTATTCCTTCAGCAGTTCTAAATTGACTATAAACTAAATTTAAACCTATATGTGATGGGTCTTGAATATTTTCAAGTATATTTAAAAATTTAGGACTATATGTTTGAAGAGCTTCTGGAGTTAAAAAGTCATTAGAATGTTTTTCTAAATTTTTTATAGATTGTTCTAATTTTTCTTTATATTCTATACCTCCTATTTTATCTAAAATTTCATCTCCTTCTATTTCACCTTCCTTATCATCATTCATATCAAGTGATTTTTCAATTCGACTTGCTTCTTTTAATAATTTTACTATATTTTCTTCTTCTTTTTTCTCTTCTTCTTTCTTCTCTTCTTCTTCTTCTTCTTCTTTCTCATCCACTTTTACTATTTTTCCCTCTTTATTCAAAACAGGAGTTTGCCATCCTTTTGCAATTTTTTCTAATTTTATATCTTTTGGTGTTGGTCTTTCTGGCATAACATAATTACAAAATAATCGTGAAAATATACGATAAGTAGAAGTTGATTCTTCAAAAATATCTCCTACAGATGCCTTTTTTTTAGATTTTTCTGATTTTCTCTCTTCATGACGAGCTGTTTCATATATTTTAAATTGAGTGTCACTCATTGGAATTCTAATAATATGGTAATCAATTCCTAGTTGTTTATTATATTTTGGTAATAAACTTTCTTGTGCACTTTTAAAATAAGAAGATAACCCAATTATTCTTCTTTTTAAAGAATCTACATTTTTTAGAGTTTTATCAACATCATTTACATATCTTGCTAAAAAACTATCTAAATCATCAGGTAAGGCTTTATAATTTGTAATTTGTATTCCTAATGGAACAATATCAATATCATTTCGTTTTAATATATTAATTATTTTTCTTTCAAAATCTTCATCTGATATAAAATCAATATCTAATTCGGATAGTCCCTTTTCGTCCTTTTTAATATTAGATACTCCTTGATAACCTGAATCTTTTTTTATTTTATTTTTAAATCCAAATGGATTTCTTGTAATTATTAAAGTTTTACTAGAAGGAGAATAATCAATATAATCTAATGATTTTTCTCCAATAAGAATATTATGAAGAAACTTTTTATCAATTTTATTAGAAGTTTTTACTACCAAAGGAATTTTCCATGTTTTTATATATCCTCTTAAAATGTTAAAAAGAATTGCAAATTCATTTGGATAATTTATTATTGGGGTACCAGTTAATAATACAATTTTAGAATTTTTAGCTCTTAATAACATATAATATAATTTAGTTGCTAAATTTAATGGAGTTTGTTCTCCAAAAATATTCTCCTTTTCTTTTTCATTTTCATTTTCAGCTTTTTTATTCTTTTTCTCTTCACCAGATATAGGTTTTTCTTTTTTTAATTTATTTACAATTCTACTTATTAAATTATGAGCCTCATCAATAATTACCACTGCATTATCAAAAATATTTTTTTTATAACCTGAAGTCATTTCTGCTAAACGTTGAGAACGTAAACCATTATAATTAATAAAAGTATATTTTTGTTTAATCATTTCATTTAATTGTTCTTCTAAAACTTTTTTATCTATATCACTAAGTTCATCATAATTGGATGGTTTTTTAATATTAACAAAAAAAGCTCCATTATGTCTTCGAATATATTCTTGTGGTAAATTTAATAAAATAGAAATAGTTTTTAAAACTTCAGGATTATCAACAGTAGAAATCCATTCCCAAAATTGATTTCTTTTATACATTAAATCACCTGCTTTTTTAAGTTCTTCTATATAATTAGCTCTTAAGGATGCAGGTGTCATTATTATAACTCTCTTGGAATCCTTCATTCCTTCTGCAATTCCAATACTTGTAGCAGTATTATGTGTAACAGTAAAATCACCCAATAAATATCTATTATTACCATCTAATATAAATCCATAATAATCATCCTCTTTTAAATATTTAACTTCAATATCAGAAACTAAAATATCTTCTTCAATAGTTTTTGGAACATTAAAATAAATAGTTGGTATATTAAATAAGTTTCCTTTTATTAAAATAATAAATTTTTCACTATTTATTTTTTGTATAATGCTTAAAAATCCAAGGCTCCTTGCAATAAAAAGTATATCATTTGCTACGGTTTCCTCATTATAAATAATTTCATATTGTTTTTTAATAGAATCATAAGTTCCGCTGTCATCTATAATCCCTGCTAGAAGCATCAATCTATTTTTTCTCGAATTACATTTATATTCGGTAAGTATTTTATGGAGTGAATTATTTTTTTTTAAAGAAGTACCAAACCTGTATGAATCCATTGTATAATTTTTTTCCTTAAAATCAATATAAATCTTATATCCTTTTAAAAGCGATTTTTCATTTTCTTCTAATTTTAAATAATCTTTTACAGATATTTCTTTAATATATTCTTTATTTCCTGAATAACGAAAACATAATATATGTTCTTGATTAACAGTATATTTATCTCCATTAGATTGTAATATATCATACATTTTATCCTTTCCTCTTGCTAATGATAATACAGTTCTAGCTTTAGAATCATCACCCATTAATAAATCTCCTACTTTAATATCTTGTACTAATTTAATTGTTCCATTAAACATTAATATTGGAGTATTAATACCATGACATTTTCCAGAACCTAATCCATGATATAAAAGTAACCCTCTATAAGGAGTATACAAATTTATATAATCTCTTACAATTTTTTGATGTGTAAGTAGAGAGAAATTAGTTGTTGTCTTACCAATATTATCACAAGATATATTATCCTTATTTTCTATTAGTTCTTTTCGATAAGGTTCAAAAAGAGAATTTATAAAATTAACAAAAATTTCCCTATCATTCATGTAATAACTAGAAACTTTTATAAGAATAGGAGGAGATTGTGTAGGAAGACGTTTTGTTAAATCAGTTTCACCAATTTGTACCAAAGATTCTGGACCTAAAACAGCTACTCCTTTTTCAGGTTTAACAGTAAGTCTACTTTTTTTTTTGGGTAGGACTACTGGTATAATATCTTCATTATCTAAATTATCTTTTTTATTTATTTTTTCTATATCTAATTCTTTATTTTCTTCTTCTTTTTCTTCCTCATCTTCTTCTAATATAAATGGAAGTTTTGATTTGGAATACATTAATGGTTTATCTTCATCTTCTTCTAAAATAAGAGGTTTTTTAATTTCAATTTTAGATGCTTTTTTAGATAGAATTTGATTTTCTATTATAGGTTCAATCGTTTTTTTTTCTTGTAATACTTGAATAGTAGGTTTAATAGTAACTTTTAATTTTTTACTTTCCATTAGTTTTTTAAATACGGAATCTCTATCATATCCTTTATTTGTTTCATCCACAATAATTGTTTCAAATTTATTTCCTTTTTTTTCTATAGGAATAGATTCTATATCGTTCTTTTTATCTTCTACATTTTGTTCTTGTTCATCCAAAATTTCTTCATTTAATTTATTTTTATTATTTTCTGGTTTTTTAATACCTTTTATAAGAACAGCTATACGTTCTCTCTCTTCTACATTAGGTTTTATCATTAATTTTTCTTTTAATAAAACTAAAGGATTCATATATTATATAAATTCAATATATAAATTTTTATATTTATAAGTATAGAAATTAAATATTAATTAAATAAAAATTATTTAATTTTATAAAATTTTATAAAATTTATTTATCATCAATGCCTAAAAATTTTAAAGCTTCATTACAAGCAATTTGTTCCGCTTTTCTTTTAATTTTATGTTGACCTTCTCCCATAAAAATAAAAACTTTTTTAGTTTCATTTACAAAATCTTGAATAGACTTAAAATTTTTAAAAAAGGAAATATCTACAGAATCATTATGAGATAAAGTATGGATTTGTTGACCTAAACATAAATAAACTCCCATTTTATAACCTAATTCAATATCATGTTCTATTTCTAAATAATGAGGTGTAACTTTAAATTCTTTTTGAACTTTTACTTGTAAAATATTTTTATAATTATCATCATTTTGAATTAAAGCAATCCAATCAATATGACGTTCAAATACATTTTCAATAAATTTTTGAGCCATTTGAAATCCAGGTCCTGTTATAAAAATATTTTGAAACCAATTTTCTTCATCTTTTACCACTATTTTATTAAAGTCTAAAAATAAAGCTCCTATAAAAGATTCAAATAAACATCCTAGTTTTTTTAAATTTGTTCTAATTTTTTTTTCTTCTGCATGTCTAGATAAAATTAACCATTTATTTAGACCCATTTCTAATGCAATTTTTCCAATAGCTTCATTTTTCACAATTGCTATTTTTTTTTCTGTCATAAAGCCCTCATCCGCTTTTGGAAATCTTCTATATAAAAGATATTTAGTTATACATTCTAAAACACCATCTCCTAAAAACTCAAGACGTTCATTCGATTTACTACTTAAAGGCATACAATCCATAGGTCTTTCAACTATTGTAATATTTTGTTGTATATTTTCAAAATTAGGTCTTTTAGTATAGGACCTATGTACAAATGCCCGTTCATAAAGAGCCAAATTATCTACATTAGATGGTAAACCATATTTAGAAAGAATAGATTGTACTTCGCACAATGTAATCTTTACGTTTAAAGGATTGAATGGATTAAATATTAATCCTTCTTCTGTTTTTATTAAATCATCGTCATGTGAAAGTTTAACCTCTGTCATTATATAATTTATTTAGTTAACTTTAAATCTCTTTTAAAATATATTATGTTTTATAAATAAAAAACCTTTAGCATATTTAAATAATAATAAATATAAAAATAAAGATAAAAAAATAAAGATAATCTATTATTTTAAAAAATGGTTTAGGAATTAATAAAAATATTTTAAACTATTTAGTTTATAAAAGCTATCATATAAATTTAATATAATTTTATTTTATTAAAAAAAAAAAAATATAAAATATAATATTTTACTAGTATATAAAATGGTGTATATGAGTGGTAGTAAAGCAGCGCGTAATGCAGCTTCTCTTGTTAATAGACCAACTTGTGGTGGTAATAAAAAAGCAGGAACAGGTCCTAGAGTTGGATGGTTTCTTTCCAGTATGCCTTTCATGTTAAGAGTACCTAATAATGTTCCACAATATACTCAATGTATAGGTTCTGCAAGCTGGCCAATTTCTCGTACTATCCAAACCCAACAATACGGATACCGTGCAACAATTGGTGGAAATATGGGATAAAAACATATTTACAGAATATTTTCAACACATTTACAGAAATATTTACAAAACTTTTTTTTATTTTTATATTTTTATATTTTTACCTATTTTTATTTTTTACATGTTTTTATTTTTTACATGTTTTTCAAAATATATTTTTTGGTTAATTTATTAATATTTTAATTATTTATTTAGATTTAATTAATTTAGTAATTAAATGATTTAATAACAATTTATTAAATTATTAAATAACTTATGATTATTAAAGTTGATTCGAGAGAGCATGACCTTTTGCAAAAAATTCAATATTATATTTCTACTATTCCAATTTTTAATAAAATTACTGTAGAAACTCATCCTCTTCCAATAGGAGATATTTTTATTTGTGATAATAATAATGAAGATAAACTAATAATTGAGAGAAAATCTGTTAATGATTTATTAGCAAGTATAAAAGATGGAAGATATGAAGAACAATCATATAGATTAAATGGATTACCACACCATAATCATAATATAATATATTTAATTGAAGGTGATATTTCACATGTAAATAGATTTAAAATGGATAATAAAATTGAAAAACTTACCTTATATTCAGCAATTTTTTCTCTCAATTATTATAAAGGTTTTTCTGTATTAAGGTCATTTTCTTTAGAAGAAAGTGCAACGATTTTATGTAATATGGCATATAAAATTGGGAAAGAAAGTTTATCTAGTAAAAAACCATTTTATAATTTTATTGGATTTAAAGAGAATAATGAGAATAATGAGAATAATGAGAATAATGAGAATAATGAGAATAATGAGAATAATGAGAATAATGAGAATAATGAGAATAATGAGAATAATGAGAATAATGAAAATAAAATTAATTTAGTAGAAGAAAAATTTTCTGAAAAGGATTATATAAGTGTAATTAAAAAAGTTAAGAAGGAAAATATTACTCCTAATAATATTGGAGAAATAATGCTTTGTCAAATTCCAAGTGTAAGTTCTGCTACTGCTTTAATAATAATGGAAAAATATCTATCTATTTCAAACTTAATAAAAGAACTAGAATTAAATGAAAATTGTTTAAAAGATTTATCAAGTACAAATTTAAAAGGTCAAACTAGGAAAATTAATAAAACAAGTATAGCAAATATAGTAAAATTTCTTTTGAAAAAATAAAAATATATTATATGAAGCAAGAACTTATGAACCTTTTTTTATTTATTTTTATATGTTATATTATTTATTTAATATTTAGAAATTTTAATTATGTTACTAGAGAAGGAATGACGGATGCTTCAGGAAATAATATTTCCCCTTCTCAAGATGGAGTTGCTGGTAATGCTGCAAATTATGGGGCAAATATTAAAGCTGCAAATATTAAATTCCAAGATTCATTTTTAATTAGTAAATATCGTTCTGACTACGAAACGGATATATTAAATTTAGATGATTTTTTAAATAATTTAATGTTAAAAACTGCATTATCTATAGATATTGATAAACCAGAAGATTCCATTCAAAAATTATCAAACATGAATCAAGCAAAATTAGCTTTAAATAATGTAATGAAATTTATTGATGCACAAAAATAATTTGAATAATTAATTATATATTTAAATTATTTAAGGGACATATATATTTACTTCATAATTTTTATAATAACCTCCATCTACCAAGTCTTCTGTATAATCTGCTCCTCCCCAATTAGAATCCATAGGATTTGGGCTAACTTTAGCCATTTCTTGTTTTACATCCATTAAATCTAAAGGAGTTGTAGTTCCAATATAATAACTAGATTCATCATATGAAGGATAAGAATTTTCATTATAAGGAGGGTCATTTCGTGTAGCATCCACAAGGAGAGTAGGATTGGGGTAAGCTTGTTCATCTACAGGTTCAAGACCTGATTCCATTATTGGTGGAACTTGAGAAGCTATTCCAAATGGTGGACATGTAGATGGTGGTAAACCTGCTTGTGGCTCTCTAACACTCGGTCTAGCTTTATATACACGTTTTCCTTGTGCATCATAAGTTTCTTGTAAATATAAGACAGGACACCTTATATTTTGACTTCTTTGCCAATCTAAAAATTCAGTATAATCTTCTAAATTTTCAAATTCAATTGGATTAACTCCTGGTACTTGAGCTAATTTTGAATTATATAAAAAAAATCTAGAACCTTTTTGTATAAGTAAATTAGGACATCTTGGCTTCATACTTGTTTCTTCACTTAAATTATTTGTTAAACCTTCTGAATAATTATTAGAAGAACCTTTGGCATAAAAAAATAAACCAATTAAAAATACTAATACAAATAAAAAAGTAAGTAAAGTCATTATATATAACAAGGATAAAAATGTTATAATTTATTTTCTATTTATTTTATATAATGGTTTTTATCAATATTAATAAAAAAAATGAAAATAACTTTAAAAATTCTTTGGATAATTTACTTAAAAAAGACCATGTTTTTATATTAATTTATATGGAAGGGTGCGGGCCTTGTAATCAAGTTCGCCCAGAATGGGAAAAATTAAAAAATGTATTAAAAAAATATAAAAATAACGATAAAATTATTATTATAGATATTGATAATGATTCCTTGGAAAAATTAAATAGTCTTTCTCCTCCATCTAGTTTTCCCACAATAAAATATATAACAAATAAGGGAAATATTATGGAAAATTATGAAGATAGTAATATATCTTTAAAAGATAGGTCTATTGATTCATTTGTAGAATGGATAGATACAAAGACCAAAAATAATACAATAAAAAATAATACAATAAAAAATAATACAATAAAAAATAATACACAAATGGCAGGTAAAAAAAAATATTTACGAAATAAAAAATGGACACAAAAATATAAGCGAAGTATAAATTGTAGATTTCCCAAAGGTTTTTCTCAAAAGCAATTTTGTAAATATAGTAAAAAAAATAAATAAACCAATATATTATATAATTATGTTTCAATTTGTAATTGAAATTATTCTAGGATTAATTTCTGGAATATTTTTAGGTATTACAGGTATTCCTCCTTTTGCAGCATTATTAATAATATTGGATTTTTTAAAAATAGGTAATTATCAAAGTAATCTTGGTGCAATATTATTATTAGGATTATTTCCAATATCAATTGGTGCTGCTTATGAATTTTATAAGGCTAATAAAATTAATCGTCAATTGGCAATTATTTTATTATCAACTTCTATAGTTGGAAGTTATATTGGAGCCAAAATGGTTGTAGGTAAAAAAAGTTTTTTAACAATAAGAAATATTAAATATATATCAGGATTTTTAGGATTATTTATTGGAATTATTTTTATATTATCAGCTTATTTTGATACTAACAAATAAAATTATCTTTAGAATATCCTATTACTGAACAAGCTATTCTTTTTCCAGCATTTCCAGTTTTAAGACTTTCATCATTATCTCCTTTTCCACAATCATCCATATCTTCATGAATTATTAAACCTCTTCCAATTATATTACATTTTGAACCTCTAAGTTTAATAATATCATCATAAAAAAAATAATGTGACTCCCCTTTATTATTTGTTTTTAAATTGCCTAAATCCCCAACATGCCTTTCTTTTAATCCTGGACAGCCATGATTTTTTCCATATGGATTAAAATGGGCACACATACTTATGCATTTTTCGCTTAAATCTCCAGCCTGGTGAATATGAAAACCATGTAGTGAATTTGGAGCAAGACCTTTTAAATTCACATCAATTTTAATCTTATTTATTTTTAAATCTTCAGTAAATTTAACTACACCTTTAATTTTATCATCATTAAAAACTGCAATACCATAAATAGGTTTATTACTCATAATTAAATATATTTTTATTAAAAAATATATTTAACTAATTTATCTTAAAAATATTTATTAATAAAATAATTTTTGTGTTTCTTCATCACTATTATTAATTATTGTTTCTAAAGATTTTATATTATTAGATTTATTTTCATTGGAATCATAATTAAATAAAAAATCCATTAAATCTAATATTATTTTTAATTTAGAAGAAGACCATTGATTTTCAAATTTATTTAAAATATCATTTGTATAAAATTCTTTTGTCTCATCTTCACTATTTATTATTGAATCTTTATATAAAAAGTTAATATTTGTTTCATTAATACAATTAGTTATAATAATATGGTAATATTTTAAACATAAGACTGTTAAAGGACAATTAGAATATGTTTTAATTAAATTATCTAAACCATTTTTTGCAAAAATAAATAAATTTACAATATTTGGAGTGGTTTGAATAAATTTTTTAGATAAATATTTTTGACAAGCTAATTTAATAGGATTATAAAAATATTGTAAATGAGATTTATTACTATTAAACAAATATCTAGTAAATGACTGAAAAATTCCTGGTTCTTGAAAAAATATTTTATTATTTTGAATATGTATTTTTGTACCTATTGGTTTACAAGATAAAATTGATAATTTTATAATTACTGTTAAAGGATTTAATATATATTGTTTAATATAAATATTTTTAAATTCAGTTATTTCCTTTTTTACATCATCTATAATTATATTTGAATTTATTTCTTCTTTTTCAATATTTTTTTCATTTAAAATATTATTATCTAGTTTATCTATCTCTACTTCTTTGTTAAAATTTGTAAAACATTCAATATTTAAAGATTCAACTATATCTTTATTTGCCTCCAATTGAATAATTTGATTTTTATGTTTAGGTATATAATTATTACTACAATAATTATATTCGCTATAATAAATTGGATTCATCATTAAATATAATAATTTGTATTTAAATTATTTTAATATATTTATAATACATTAAATAAAATTGATTTATTAAAATTAAATAAATATAAATTATTATAACTAATAAAAATGGAACACATATTTAGAATATTTGATTTTAATGTTTATAATGCAAAAGAAACTCCAAATGATTCTTCAGATGAAGAACAAAATAATTATAAAGATAGTAATAAATTTATAATTCAAATTTTTGGTGTAGATGAATTAGGTAAAACTTATTCTTTGATTGCTGAAGGATTTAAACCTTTCTTTTATTTAATGGTAGAAGATAATTGGTCTATTAGTTTAAAAGAAAAATTTATATGTCATTTAAAAGAAAAAATGGGAAATTTTTATAAAGATTCTATAACTGATTATAAAATAATTAAACGTAAAAAATTATATGGTTTTGATGGAGGAAAAGAACATAAATTTATCTTTATTGAATTTTCAAATATGAATGCATTTAATAAAGCTAAAAATTTATGGTATACTGATTATAGTAAAGGACATATTTTATTAAAAGACGGCTATTTATTTAATGATACCAATATTATTCTTTATGAAGCTAATATACCACCATTATTGCGTTTCTTTCATATAAGAGATATAAGTCCTTCTGGTTGGATTGCAATTCCTAAAAAAAAAATAATAGAAAAAAAACATGAAAAAAAAATGGTAAATTGTAATTTTGAATTTATTACTAATTATAAAAATATAATTCCTTTAAATGATAAAGAAACACGAGTTCCATATAAAATTATGAGTTTTGATATAGAAGCAAGTAGTAGTCATGGAGACTTCCCAGTTCCAATTAAAACTTATAAGAAACTAGCAACCAATATAATTGAATACATTAGTAATTTAAAAATAGATTTGACAAAAGAAGTATGTAAAAATATTTTAAGAAAAATTATATTATCAGCATTTGGATATGAAAAAATGGATGAAATAGATTTAGTTTATCCTAAAGTTATTCCAAAATCAAAAGATGAAGTACAAAAGTTATGTGAAAAATGGTTAGAAACATTAGTTAGAAATTTAACAAAAAATAATGATGATTTACAAGAAAATACTATAGAAAATCTTTTTGAAAAAATAGGATTGGAAGAAGATGATGAAGAAAATTATAAAACAAATATTAAAAGTTATTATGATAAAAAAGCTTCTATAGTAGATATACTTTGCGACAAAAAATTCGAACGAGAAGGAAAATTAAATGAATTAAATGAATCCTTAAAAAAAGTTTTTCCAAAATTAGAAGGAGATAAGGTTACTTTTATAGGTTCAACTTTTATGAATTATGGTGAAAAAGAACCCTATTTTAACCATTGTATTGTTTTAAATACTTGTTCAGATATACCAATTGAAAATTCAACTATTGAAACTTATGAATCAGAAAAAGAGGTATTGTTAGCATGGCAAAAATTAGTTCAAAAAGAAAATCCTGATATTATAATTGGATATAATATATTTGGTTTTGATTATGAATTTATGTTTAGACGTGCAGAGGAAAATAGTTGCGTAGAAGATTTTTTGAAATTATCTAGAAATCATAATGAAATTTGTGGTATAAAAGATAAGGATAGTGGAAAATGGAAAATTGAAGAAAGTAGTATTCAAATTGCAAGTGGCCAACATGACTTAAGATTTATAAAAATGAATGGTCGACTTCAAGTAGATTTATATAATTTTTATAGAAGGGAAGCAAATTTAATTTCATATAAATTAGATTATGTAGCAGGTAATTTTATTGGAGATTTTATTAAAAATATTCAAATTAAAGATAAGAATAGTGTAATTTTCACTTCCAATATGACTGGACTTTTAAATGGAAGTTTTATTCATATTGAAGAAATAGGTCATTCAGTTGATTATTATGCAGAAGGAGAAAAATTTATTGTATCAAATGTAGATAAAAATAGTAATTCTTTTATAATAAATAGAATTATAAAACCTGATTTAATAAATAAAAAAGTAAGATGGTGTTTAGCAAAAGATGATGTGACACCTAAAGATATTTTTAAAATGACAAATGGTTCATCTGATGATAGAGCAATAATTGCAAAATATTGTATACAAGATTGTAATTTAGTACATTATTTATTTAACAAATCTGATATTTTAACTGGTTTCATTGAGATGGCAAAAATTTGTAGTGTACCAATTAATTTCTTAGTAATGAGAGGTCAAGGTATTAAATTAACAAGTTATATTGCAAAAAAATGCCGTGAAAAACGTACCTTAATGCCTGTAATTGAAAAGGGTAGTTTAGATGAAGGTTATGAGGGTGCAATTGTTTTAGAACCTAAATGTGATTTATATTTAGATAATCCTGTAGCATGTGTAGATTATGCTTCATTATATCCAAGTTCGATGATTAGTGAAAATTTATCTCATGATAGTAAAGTTTGGACACGTGAATTTGATTTAGAAGGAAACCTTTTAGAAGAATGGGGTGAAAAAGATAAAGAAAATAATTATTTATATGATAATTTACCTGGGTATGAATATGTTGATATTTCTTATGATACATATAGATACATACGTAAAAACCCAAAAGCTGCAGCTGAAAAAGTAAAATCTGGACATAAAATTTGTAGATTTGCACAGCCATTTAAAACAGAATCAGGTGAAGGGGAAGCTATTATGCCTTCCATTTTAAAAGAATTATTAAAAGCAAGAAAGGATACTAGAAAATTAATTCCTCAACAATCAGATGAGTTTATGAAACAAGTTTTAGACCAGCGACAACTTGGTTATAAAGTAACAGCTAATTCTCTTTATGGACAATGCGGAGCTAAAACAAGTACCTTTTATGAAAAAGATATTGCTGCATGTACTACTGCAACGGGAAGAAATTTATTAACATATGCTAAACGAATCATTGAAGAATGTTATGGAAATAAAATTTGTGAAACGGTAAAATATGGACCTGTTTTAACCAAAGCGGAATACATATATGGTGATAGTGTTGCGAATTATACACCGATTTATATCAAAGTTTATAATGAATTTAATATTGAAACAATAGAAAATTTAGCAAGTAAATATGGAAATAATTATTGGAAAACTTGTAAAGAAGAAGGTAAACAAGAAAAGGAATTTTGTGAATTAGATGGAGTTGAAACTTGGACAGATAAAGGATGGACTAAATTATTTCGTATAATTCGCCATAAATTAGCATCACATAAGAAAATGGTTAGAATTTTAACTCATACTGGACTAGTTGATGTAACTGATGACCATTCACTTATTTTAATAAATGGTGAAGAAATTTCTCCAAAGGATGTTGAAATAGGAACAGAATTATTACATAATAAATTATTATTAAAAGAAAATAATAATGAATTTATTTCTGAAGATGAAGCAAAAATTATGGGGTTCTTCTTTGGAGATGGAAGTTGTGGTGAATATAATTGTATATCAGGAAAAAAATCATCATGGGCTTTAAATAATAAATCTATAGAAATTATTAATAAATATTTATATTTATGCAAAAAAGTATATACTGATTTCGATTGGGTTATATTACCTACGTTAGAAAGTTCAGGAGTATATAAAATTACTCCTAAATGCAAAAAATATTCATCCATAAGGAATTTTGTAAGATTATATAGAAGTAAATTATATTTTGAAAAATCTAAAAAAATTCCAATAGAAATTTTAAATAGTAATTTTAATATTAGAAATGCATTCTTTGAAGGATTATATGATGCTGATGGAGATAAAGATATAAATGGATATATAAGAATAGACCAAAAAAATCAAATTAGTGCCGCTTGTATTTCATGGTTAGGTTCAAGTTTAGGATATACAACTTCCATTAATAATAGAAAGGATAAACCAAATATATTTAGAGTAACAATGACTAAATTTAAACATAGAAAAAATTCAAATGCAATAAAAAAAATGGAATTTATACCTTACGAAGGATATGTTTATGATTTAACAACAGAAAATCATCATTTTGCAGGAGGAATTGGCGATTTAATTATTCATAATACAGATTCAGTATTCTTTACATTTAATTTGCAAACTCCGGAAGGAAAACCAATTCGTGGTAAAGAAGCTCTAGAAATTACAATTGAAATTGCTCAAGAAGCAGGACATTTAGCATCTAAATTCTTAAAAGGACCACACGATTTAGAATATGAAAAAACATTTATGCCATTTTGTTTATTATCCAAGAAAAGGTATGTAGGTATGTTATATGAAACTGACCCAAACAAAGGTAAAAGAAAGGAAATGGGAATATGTCTTAAAAGACGAGATAATGCTCCAATTGTTAAAGATGTTTATGGAGGAACAATAGATATTTTAATGAAAAAACAAAATATTCAAGAAGCAATTGATTTTGTAAAAACTTGTTTACAGAATATTGTAGAAGAAAAATATCCAATAGATAAATTAATAATAACTAAATCTTTAAGAAGTGGTTATAAAAATCCACAGTCAATAGCTCATAAAGTTTTAGCAGATAGAATTACTACAAGAGACCCTGGTAATAAACCAGGACCAGGAGATAGAATACCATTTGTATATATAGTTTCATCAAATAAAAAAGCACTACAAGGTGAGAAAATTGAAACTCCAACTTTTATTCTTGAAAATGGATTAAAAATTGATTATTCCTTTTATATTTCAAATCAAATTATGAAACCAGTTCAACAAGTATTTGCATTAGTACTTGAAAAAATATGGCAAATGCAAAATAAAAAACCTAAACTTAATAGATTTAAAAGAGATATAGAAAATTTAAAAAAAGAATATAAAGAAAATAAAGAAAAACTAGAAGAAAAGATAGAAACATTAAGATGTAAAGAAATTAAAGCATTATTATTTGATGAATATTTAAGGGAAACAAATAATGAAAAAGAAGGATTCCAAAGTTTAACCAAATTCTTTACAAAAAAATAAATTAACCCTATATGATTCAAAAAAAAATTTATTAATGAATTAAGTTTTTTAAAAAATATTATTTTTTAAATAAAATTTTTTAAAATAATAACTTTATGTTGGAGTATAATATAAAAATTTATATTTTATTATTTTTTTAAATTTCTCTTGAGACATTTTTTTAAACTAAATTATTATTCATTTGTTTATTAAACATTTGTTTATTATTCATTTGTTTATTAAACATTTGTTTAACCATTAAACCAATATCAATCAAACTCGTTTCTAAATTACATACTCTTTCAGAAAGTTTATCTAAAGCATTTATTTTTTTATTATTCTCGTTATCTTTTTCATCATCATCATCATCTTCATCTTCATTTTCATCATTTTCATCATTTTTTCTTTCCTCTTCCAATTCTTCTTCATCTTCTTCATATATATAATCTTCATCATCTTCATCATCTTCATCATATTCTTCATCTTCATCATATTCATCATCTTCATCATCTTCATTTACTTTATTATGATTTAAAACATTTTCAATTTTCTTTTTATAATTTGATGCTTTAAATCCACGAGCTTCAGACCAAGATGAAATAAATCCTTCCTCTTCTAGTTTATATAAAATTGATTCAACACTTCTTTCATGTTTTAATGAAATCATTTGAATATTCCATTCTAAAAGTTCATATTCTCTTTGTAAATTTAATAGCTCGTTAATAGACCATTTATTTCCACATCTTTTATGATTTAACATTTTATAATTAAATAATATAATTTATCTTTATATTATTTTAAATTATATAATTATTTTTTATCTGCATTTTGAGTTTCATTATTCATGAATAATAATGAAGAACAAATCCATGCCCCAAATAAAACCCACATATTATTAATCATTAAAGCAGCATTATATATTAACCAACGTAATCCTTGACAATGAGGGGTAGCAGTCATAAACGGTGACATTAAAAAACCTATAACTGTATTAGGAACACATAATTTAATATATAAATGAGATGCTAAATAATGTAAAATAATCCAAATAATATATAATCCAGAAATTTTAATAATAAATTTTATTGTTTTATATAAATAATTGAAAAAATAAAGACCAAAATAATATATATTAATAAAAAAAATATTATCTTTTTGATGAAAAATTTCTTCTTCATCTAAATTATTTTCATTTTCATTTTCATTTTCATTTTTTTTTAAACGTTGTCTCATTTTTACCTTAAACTAATTTAAAGTCTTTATATAATATTTATAAATTATTTATGAGGTATAATTATTATTTACTAAATTTAGTAATCTAATTAGAGCTTCGTAATTTAATTCATTATTTAATAAATTTCCTGACAAATCTGTAAAAAGATTTATACCATTGTCTTGAGTAATAGAACTATTTAAAAGTCTATTTATGAGAGAAGAATAGTTTGAGTTATTTCTATTTAAATTTAAATTATTAGTTTCTTCATTTCTCTCTATATTTTCATTTTCATTTATATTTGTTGTATTATTTCCTAATATATCTGAACTTGGTATATCATTAAATGTTCTAATATCATATCTACATACTGGACATCTACAATTCGACCTAAACCAAGTATTTAGTTCTTCTGAATTAAAAATATGTCCACAAAATCGTATAATTGTAACTAAATCAGAATCATTAAAATTTTCTAAAGAAATTGGACATGACCGATTTCTTGGAGATAAAATATCGCTATATCTGACTATTCTAGTTGAAATTTCAATTTGAGTTGGTGTAGGAAAAACTTCAATTGGTTGAAAAAAATTATTTATAAGTTGAGATAAATTATTATTAATTGTTTCCATTCCTTCTCTTCTTAATGGAAATCTAAATTCTTCTAAATTTTCAATAATATATGGAATATTATTTAATATAATTCTTCCTAAATTATTTGAATTTGAATTTCTTAATGTATTCGTTTCTAAATTATTTCTATTACTAATTGAAGTAAATTGATTATTTGAATTATTATTATTTGAATTATTATTATTTGAATTATTATTATTTGAATTATTAAAAATTTGAAATAATAAATTACGAATTTGCGTATTATTTTGATTTACTAAATTTATTGATTCATTATAAATATTTATTTGACGAATATTATCATTATACATTGTATTTAAAATATTTATAAATAATAACTGTTCATTATTTAACTCTGAATAAGATGTAGAATTATTCATAATATATATTATAATAAATCTGTTTAAATGTATACGTATTTATTATATAATTAAATGAATAATGAAATTTATAAAAATAAAGGATTAAGTGGTTTATCTAATTTAGGTAATACTTGTTTTATAAATTCGTGTTTACAAATTCTCTCTCATACCTATGAATTAAATTATTTTTTAGAAGATGAATCTTATAAAAAAAAACTAAAACCAAAAATTGAATCAGCTTTATTAGTAGAATGGGATAATTTAAGAAAAATTATGTGGAGTAATAATTGTATAATATCTCCAGGAAAATTTATAAAAACAATACATCAAGTTTCTAAATTAAAAGGAATGGAAATATTTAATGGGTTTTCACAAAATGACCTTCCGGAATTTCTTTTATTTTTAATTGATTGTTTTCATACTTCCCTTTCTAGAGAAATAAAAATGACAATATCTGGAACTCCAGAAAATGATACAGATAAAATTGCTATTCAATGTTTTGAAATGATTAAAAATATGTATTCAAAAGATTATTCTGAAATTTGGAATTTATTTTATGGGGTACATATTTCGGAAATAATCAATATGGAAAATGGAGAGAAAATTAATATTACTCCAGAACCATATTTTATTATAGATTTACCTATTCCATCTAATAATAAATCACCTACACTAATGGATTGTTTTAATCTGTATATAGATGGAGAGATATTAGAAGGAGAAAATGGATTTTTTGATGAAAAAATAAAAAAAAAAATAAAAATAAAAAAAA
>Ga0209086_10001221_pt1 | contig 21100 bp, 32 predicted proteins | sample M_130207_XF_Meta_FD_187312 | JGI IMG/M metagenome (GOLD analysis project Ga0209086, IMG submission 187312) | Freshwater microbial communities from Lake Montjoie, Canada to study carbon cycling - M_130207_XF_MetaG (SPAdes) (version 2) | ecosystem: Environmental > Aquatic > Freshwater > Lake... | reverse complement strand
ATTGTGAGGGCATTGAAAACCCTTGTAAAAACCGTGGCTTTCTAATTCCTTTGTCTCAAGTGAGTCTATGTCTGGTACGTGGCGAAAACTGGCTTGGGTCACAACTGTTTTAATGGTTTGAGTTAGCCTTAGTCTAAGGTTTGCCATCAGCTTGTTACCGTCTCCAGTTGGCGCTTTCGTGTTCGTTTTGATTGTGGACGTATGTGCAAGATTAGTTCTTTTCTATTGTCTTTTTCTTTATTGCTAGGTCCATAAAGGATGTCCGCATTACCTGGATCAACGCCAGTACGCAAGTAGTACACAAGGCGATGGGCATGGAACTGGTCGCCGTTCATGCGTATCAGGTAATAATCCCCTGGCGTGGTCCACTTGCCCGCCATATCACCAACCCTGTGGTAGTACGCATCTTCAACCCACTCAAGACCACTGGGATACGCATCAGAAAGTTTAAGTTTTGTTTCTACGTACCACAGAGGGAGCATTGGCTTGTAGGCGCGAACCATGGTACAGGAGTTTTTTCGACTATAGAACACATCAGGGGGAGGGTCAAGTGCAGGGAATGCGACTTTACCCCTAATTATATCTTTACTAGAAGTAAATAACAGTTTGATTTTAAATTGTAATTTTGTGTGACTGAACTATGACTGTCAGTAGCATTTCAGTCATATAAAATGACAAAACGATTTAAAACTGTTATTTACGTCTTACTAAGTATAAAGTACCCCTAAAGTTGCATTCTATGCACTGTCATTTTAGTCTCACAATAAGACCCCTTGCTATCACTACCCTCTTCTGTTTTCCTTAATATTCTTACGCAAATAAAAAAGCCCCTGCCGAAGCAGAGGCCCTTAACTTCCTCACCCCTGCATCTTACACAGGGCATGCCCCCGTGGGACACCCACAATCCATTGATGCCTCTTCTGCCTCCTCGATGGCAGGTTCCTCCACCGAAGTCAACACCTCTTGAAACTCCTGGTGGAATTGTTGAGCAATATTGTCCCAGTTGTACTGGTCATCAGTGGCTCTTGTGTAGCAAGCGTCTGCAACGCCTTTGAGCTTGTCACGGTCGTAGTACAGCTCATTTAATAGCTCTGTCAGGTGCTTATCGCTAGGACAGGGCAGTTCCCGCCCATAATTGGTATCCACATCTACATGGTCACATCTAATCAGAGGTGCGGCCCCTTCAAAGATTTCTTTACAAGATGTGTGGTTTGGGACAATTTGTGCTACACGACAGGCGGCATGCTCATGGGAAACAAGCCCGTGCCCTTCCCCTTTACACGTATTAATTCCAACGTCAACCGCGTTATAAATAGTATTTAAAAATTCAACGGCTACATTAGGAGGGCTAGGATTATTGCCTGTAAAAATAATTCGTCCATTTGGATCAAGCCCACGCTTGTTCATTTCCCTGCCAAACAAGGGCAAAAGATCCCAACCTTGATCTTTTAGACCCATGTGTAGGTATAGTTGCGCATCTGGCTTATCTACTGCAAAGTCTGCAAATGCCGAGATGGTAATGTCTTGCCGCTTACGAAATTGATTTCTATTGCCATTAAACACAATAAAAATATCTTCCGGCAATCCAAGTTCTTTGCGGCATGCAGCCTTATCTTTTGGATAGAACTGAACCTTGTCAATACCATGGGGTATCACAGAGATAGGCCGCTGGATCCCACCACGAATTGATTCATTTGCACCAAATTCTGTATAACAGATACATCCATCCCAGGAATTAGCAGTATCCCCCAGGGCACCAAGCCACCCATACGAATCCATGGGATAGTACCCCACAAATTTAAAAGCTTTTTTTTCATGGATATCAGCAATTCGCTTGTACAACTCATTAATAATCCAGATATCGTTCATTACAAAAACAATATCAGGTTTTTCTATCTCAACAATTTCTCGAATGCGTTCTACACCAAAAGGCTCAGTTTGATGCCTGTTGCTAGAAGGATAAATCTTATACTCATTTCTCAACGCGTGTGGATCACCCCAGTAATTATTTCCAAGAACTACAATTTCATATTTGTCAGAAAGTCGTTGCAAAACATTTTCTGTTACACGAGCAAAACCCGTCATTGCAATAATATCCCCAGACCAAAGCAGCTTGGGTTTTTTGTCAGTCATTTAATTAATCAGTTAACTCCTTTTGAAATATAGCAGAAATAAAAGCTAGCTAAATGCGCATAATTCTCTTTTTATTGCAGAAGACCGTACTAATGCCTTTTTATCTACTTGAGTTGCGCCCAATTCTTCTATTAAAAAATCAGCTGCTTTTTGCGTATTAGTTGAATCTACGTTGCAGGTATAAAGGTCAATTGCTGCATATCCCAGCTCTGGCCATGTATGAATAGATGAATGGCTTTCAGCCAACAATGCCAACAGTGTTACCCCTTGTGGCAAGAACCGCTCACCAATAACACGAAGCACATTAGCTCCAGCCAAGCATAGGGCTTTTTCCAGCAGCGTACTCAACTGGTCGTAATCATCCAGAATTACTGGATCACAGCCGTCCAGATCTAAGATTAAATGCTGCCCTTGCTTCATTCGTCTGTTGTATTTTCATCTTCTATTTTATTAGCACTTTTCTTAGTTTCTAACACTTCACCATAAAACTCTTTAAACTTTTCTTTATCAGAAGCAACTTCAACAATAGAAGGATATTTTTCAAATCCTGGTCCACTATCCCGAAGCGCCACATTGAATACAATCAAACCTCTTGTATTCCTTTTATATCCAATATTTAACTTTAGCTGATGCTGACATACATCAAAAAATAACGGCTCCCACCTATTCCTTGACATAATATTTACATTTGATTGTTTGCAGAATTCACAGTAACTGGCATATAGCCATTCATTCCATTTAACGTAAGATCCGCTGCCTCCTGGAGGAGCATGTTTAGCAAAACCAACACAACACGCAGCACCTGGTACGTAACACAATGAATGCTCCATCCAATCCAATAAGGGGCTTGATCTTAGGGATTGAATTTTTTCATACTCTTTAAAGTATTTTACTTTGTTCCCTGTGCTCATTAAATATTCACGCATTTCTTCGGTGGTTAAATCTAATAACCAGTTCACTAATCCAGGCAACAAAGCAGCAAATTCTCCCCGTGGGTCACCATTTACATCAAACTTGATTAACTCACGTTGTTGTTCTGGGCCACCTTCAAATGGCCGGTCAAATGGAATTGTTAGACGACGACGCGCCAGTCCTGATGTGTAATCAGTAGATTGAATTGCTTCATTAGCTGTAATCATTACCAAGCCATGGAACTGAAATGGTTCTGGATTCTCGGCTTGAAACTTGCGTTCTACACGGATCCAATCACCACCAGTAATTGCCTTTAGCTTTGATACTGAACCACCCCACCTATCCATGTCTTGGAATAGCAGCAGTTTTTTATTCATAAATGCAATTGTTTCAAATCGATTGGTCTCTAGATTGTTAAAGTCTGTACTGTAGGTATTATGTTTTCCAACTAGTGCTACGGCTAAGTTTGCATAAGTGCTTTTTCCACTTTTACCGGGACCGATAATTTCAACAAACTTCTGAATGTCATAACATCCAAGAAGCGTTGCCCTTAACCAGGCCCTTAATACCTGGACACGTTCCCAGTCATTACGTTGTGTAAACTTCAACCATTTAATAATGCTGTCACAGGTAGCGGCTGGGTCATAGCAATAAGGCATACGTTGAGTTAAGTAAAGTTTTTTATCAAAGTTTAACAATTCTTTTGTTTCTACATTTAATACGCCATTTGCAAATAGCAAATAGTTGGTACCGTCATACCATTTATTAAAAGCCAATATTGATTGCAATTGAATAAATAAATCATTCATTAGATTTGCGCTGAAACCATTAGGTAATGATATTTCTATTAGCTTCTCTCTAATGCTGCCCATCATTTCTACCTTGGTATAAGCAGACCAAAGCCCTGGATGCTCTAGTTCATAGTAATAAAACTGTCCATGAGGTTGGCTATACAACAACTTGCCTTTATATGCTTGTAGCACTAAGTCTGCAATGTCACTTGCAGGTGGATTTCGTGGCTTTTGCTCTTTGCCGCTGCCTTCTGTTTTTATTTTTGTTTTTGTTTGCTTGCCCTTGGTAGGTGTATTAACCCTAGTCATAGCAGCTGCTTCCAGCAACACACTATGCTCATCATCAATTACTTTAATGCCAAGTTGATCTTCCATTTGAGCCAACATTGTTGCAACACTATCAAGTGTTTGATCATCTACATTCATTGCCTTGTGTTCTTGAGAAGGTTTCCAACCGTGTTCTTGTGCAATATGAATAAGGCTGCCAACACTACGTCCACCACCCTTACTAAAAGATTTCCAGCGACGATGACACTCACCATCTTTATACTTATCGCTTTGCTTGGACCAATCATCCCACTCACTTAATAATGATTCATCCAGTGAATGAAGACTTTGTCCAATAGTGATCCATATGTCATAATCATCAGCAGCATCTGGGGGCAATGCATGCATAGCTTCTATTGCTAACTTCATATCTCGTTCAAGAGATATTTCAGTATTAATAGCAAACCCTGGCCCAACAAAACGACTATATTCTGTTGATGGCTTACCTTGTCTTACGTTTTTATTAATAATGCTACGAATAATCCACTCAGGTAATTCAGGTAGTTTATTGGCCCATTCAAATCCAAGCCCTTCTGCTGTGTGATATCCCTCAGTTTCTGGGTGAAGACCCATTAATGCACCTTGGTGTTTACTCCATAACACCTCAAGCTGTTCACGGTTTACTTCTGCATGCCATACATATTTATTACGCAGGAAATGATCCCAATGTTTTTTATCTAGTTTGTATAATTTACGAAACCTACCAGGCTTGCCACTTAGTATTGTTAGTGTTTCAGGCAGGGCCTCTTCTAGGGAACACTGGGCAGTCTCGATAATAAGCTGCTCTACACTGGGGCCATCAGCGTCAACCCATACCAACCCATAGGGATGATTGAACACCGGACCTGCCATCAAACCAATAGCTTTGCAACTGCCTTCAGCTAGTTCCTGTTCAATATCATTTACACCAAAAGGCTTGTTCTGCCAAGCCAAAGTATATGGATCTTTCCTGGCACCCAAAGGAGTAAGGGGCCAATCAAGGGGAATGTAGTCAAGCCGTATCTCACCTGGTCTCAGAGCTTTTGATTCGCTGGTCATTTGAGTACGGCGGCTTGTTCTAGTTTAAATTCAAACGGTGCTTTGGGGAACAGATCTTCTTTAACAATTAAGAAGGCATGCACATGAGCAGTGGAGGGAAGGTGGAAACATAGTGGAGTATCAGGGTTTCCTGACATGACCTGAGCAAAGTATGGAATCCATTGCCCGGTACTAACGTGAATATCCACCAGTCCAAAGCAGCACCTCTCATTCTACCGCCTTCTTTTTCTTCTGACCACTAAGACCTGTTTAAATTAGGTCTGGATCGTAGGCCCCGCATCTTTCAATTTGTGAGTAATATTCAGCAACAAGTTGATACCAATCTTCTCTAAGACTATCCAAAAATTTCCTGGAAATCTTAAAGACTTGAGTACGTATAGGCGTTGATACCAAGATTGCTGCCTGTTGGACTTTCATGCCAAGGGTTTGTTCAATACCCAAATCGTATGCTGCCAATTGTTTAAGAGTTTTTTTATATTTCATATTGCCACCCAAGAGGTCTCGCCATTCTTGCGACCCCTTTTCCACATCCTTAGGCCAATTCCGACTATAGGGTTTAACGCTGGTCTTTAGGTCAGCCAGAGTCAGCTTATTGCCCACTACCCCAATTAGGTCAGGAGATCCAGCCCATGCCCGGTCTTCGTGGTCTTTACCCCATACCCTGCCTACCCCATCTGCTGACAAAGCAAATTGATGTTTGTCCAAAAGTGGTGTCTCAGCCCAGATAATTTCATCAAACTGATCCAAAATCTTGGGCATCCCCTCCCAATACTCCTTATATTCTTCTGGTATTTCAACAGGTAATTTTTTGCAGTACGACTCCATTCCTGCGTGAATACAGGTGCCGCGTTCTGCAGCAGCCTCCTTAACACCAGGATTATTCTTGGACCACATCTCCAATTTTTTCTTATTAGCTTCCGATGCAGTCTCAGAAAGTATTGTTGTTACCGAAGGCGCTGGTCCTGTATAGAATGGAGTGTTGTAATGGCGCTTGCCGTTGATCGTAACCCTGGAGGGCAGCTGATTTAACTGCGCGTAATCAACAGACATTACAGGGTTTAAACTTGTATTAAATATAGTCTACATCTAGTGTTTCCATGGATCTCATCAATATCTTAATAATGTCTTTATTATTGGATTTAGTTGTTATTACTGCCATTCTTACTGTTCTTTATCCCGGTTGAAGTACAATCTACGTATACCTACCGACCAAACCTCCTCATGGGCTGTGGCATTTCTCGATTTTATATCTGTACTGATCGAGAGGAAAATGAAGGGTACGTGATTGATTTAGTCACTGAAGACGCAGAAGAATATGAAGAAAAACTTAAGGCAGAAGATGCTGACTACCTGCGTGTAGACCTATGAACAAGCTTCCTATTATTGCCGTTCCCATCTTAGTAGATGGCGCAAAGCTTCTCCGTCATTTTAAAACTGTTGATGTACCCCTACGTAGGTACTTTATCCTAGATAACTCCATGGGGAAAGATTCTTCCGTAGATGAGGCCATCAAAGAAATCTTAAACACAAAACCTGACCATATTGATGAGGTAGCAGTTTGCTCTGTCTATCAAAACACCGGCTTCCCTGGTGCCGTCAACCTAACGATTCGTCAAAATACCGACTGTGATTACTGGATTATTAGCGGTTTTGATTGGTGGCCTGCTCCTGGCGAGTGGCAAAAAGTTCTTGATCGCATAGGTCAGCTACCCTTTGGGGCGACCCTGGGACTAGGAAATGATGAGATGTGTGGCATGGTCTTGACTTCAACACTATTGCAACGTGTTGGTTACTTTGATGAGAACTTTTTTCCTGGTTATTTTGAAGACAATGATTACCGTTATCGCCTGAAGCTTACCAATACTAAAATTGGCTCTATCCCCTTAGCCAGCGAGCATGCTACTAGTAGTACACTGAATAGTACAGAATTATTCCAAAGAAAGAATACTGTTTCATTTCAAGAAAATTACAACTATTATGTAAGGAAATGGGGTGGACCTCCCAACCGAGAAACTTATGTTACGCCGTTTAACCAAAATGTTCCAGTCGATTACTGGAAGTACAGCCCAACTAGGACCCAAGCCCTCCGATGGACCTGAGGATGTATTGCTTGATTTAGGCCTTCAGCCCCTAGTCAATAATCTTTGCACTACCAAAGAAGACTCATTATCTATTGAGAAATATAAACTTAGAGCAACTATTGATAAAGACCTAGTAATCAAGCTGGATACTACAGTTCCATCAGACAAACTATATAAGAATTATTTATATTACTCAGGGGTTAACAAGCCTTATATTAACCACTGCCGCCTCCTCTGGCATGAGCTTAAACACCTTAAGCATGACACCATCATTGACATCGGTGGTAACGATGGCACCCTTCTTAAAGTTTTTCAAGGACAAACTAATGACAAGCTACGTCTAATCAACGTAGATGCCAGTGAGTCTTTTAAAGAAGATAACCATCTTTCTAACATTGAATATGTTAATGCATATTTCAATAAGGATTTAGATCTGCCCAAGGCAGACATGATTATTTCTACTAATGTATTGCAGCATACCCCTGACGTACACAAGTTTGTAGAAGGTATCAAGCAACATCTGGACGGCGTTTGGATCCTGGAATTTCCATATACCCTAAATACAATTAAAACTTTGCAATTCGATCAGTTCTACCATGAGCATTACTACTACTGGCTAGTCACGCCCCTTGAAAAAATCTTCAAGGAGTATGGCCTCACCATCTTTCATGCGCAGGAAAAGCCTATTCATGGCGGGACAATGCGTCTATGGATTACTAACAAGACTGCCTACGCTGGTACTAATGCCCATCTCAAGTACATAGAAAAAGAAAAAGAATTTGACTATAGCCAATATTGCTCTAAGGTAAATGCCAAGATCCTTAGAGACACAGTCTTCCTCAATAACCTGGAAGGCACAACTGCTTACTTTGGTGCAGCAGCAAAAGGTTGTGTGTACCTTAATGCTCTAAATGTCAGTACTGCAACGGATTCTAATACATATGTTGTTGATGATACCGAAGCCAAGCAAGGGTTATATGTCCCTGGCACTGGAATGCAAATCTTAGATCGCAATTATCTATACAAAAACAAACCTGATAATCTCATTATTCTTGCCCATAACTACAGAGATTATCTCATTCAGGACCTACGGTCCTACTATGAAGGTCGAATCATCACAATGCTACCGTCCATTGAGATCGACATGTATGATGACAACAGGTCTTACTTCCAACAATGAACCAACTCTGGCACATCCCCTCACAAGAGATTAATGCAATCCTTAATAAGCATGAGGTTAATGGGTTTGAAGCCGTTGGTGGCACCGATAAAAATACCATCCATAACTATACCGGGATCTATGAACATGTCTTGCGGCCTTACCGCAAGCTCTCTGGCACCCTATTGGAGTTAGGTGTACAGCACGGTGGATCTTCTTTGTTGTGGCATGACTATCTTCCTAACTTTCAATTGCACCTGGTAGACATTGCCAATATTGCACCCAGTAAAATCTGGGATAGCATGAATGCAGATCGTTATACTTTCTACAATATTGATGGGTATAACAATACAACAGTACAGAAGTTTAAAGAAGAAGTACCCGATGGGTTTGATGTCATTATTGATGATGGCCCACATACCCTACAGAGTCAAGTCTTTGCTGTTAACTCTTACTTCCCAATGCTCAAGCCTGGTGGTATTTTGATCATTGAAGACATACAAGACAGTAATCATTTGGACATTCTTACTGATTGCCTAGAAGATCGATGTTTTGATGATGTACGTACATTTGACGTACGTCGTACTAAGGGTCGGTATGATGATCTAATCTGGACGGTTACCGCCGCTTAATACTGTCGGTTCTCCGATCCAAGGGTGTCCGCTTAATTGACACCCTTTATGTCATACTATTAATACCAGCAATTGTTCTGTGTACATTTACCCTATACTTAGGAAACCCAAAGAATCTGAAATGGCATTATCAAAACAAGTAAAGGATTCAGTACAAGAAGCAGGCGCCAGCTTGCGTAATGCACTAGCCTTTGCTGCCCGTGGGGAACACCCCATTATTATTCAAGGCTTAGCTGAAATCTTAATGAAGCTTGACGCTCTAGAAACCATTGATGAATTCATGGCTAAGATGGGTGATCACAAAATGTGCGGACCCTTTTGATACGTAGTTATTTTTTCTTAGGTGTCCTTGCTTTCTTGCTAGCTTTTTTAGCTGCTTCTGTGTTGGGTACAAACTGCTTACCCTGTTTGCTACCCGTTTTTTTCTTTGCGTCAGTCTTAGCGCGTTCTTCTTTTGACAAAGAAGCCCACGCCTTCTCTGGCAGATAACGCTTAGTACCATCTGGTTGAATTGCTTTGTCAGCCATTACTTACTCTCCTTGTATTTTTTAGCCGCAGCTTTAGCTTTGCTACGTTTTTCATACTCATCTTTTGTTTGCCACTTTTCTTTACCCCATTTCTCCAGTGATTTTTGCCTAGAGTCTTTACCGCCTTGGTACCCACCACCAGCTTTTTCATATTCTTGTACAAGAAGCTGACTCTTACGGGCGCTCCATTGACCGGGCTTACCTCCCTTGTCACCAGCCATTATACGATCTTTAATACGTTCACGTAATTCCGGCTTGGTATATTTACTATCAGTTTCTTTAGACATTAGTTATGCCTTAGTGTAGCTTTTAAAAACCAAGTGGCTTTAAAAGTTTCTCCTGCTAGTTCTGCTGCGTAGTTTTCAATATCAACAGCTTCAATTTCCCTGGCAACCATAGCAAGATCTTTGGATTTCATAGCAAAGTCTTCTAGGTTTTTAAGATATGTCATCAGCATTGACCTGCCGTCATAACTGGTAACGTTGTCAAAGTCAGGATGTGCGTCTCTTAATCCACATGCACACATTGGCATGAGGTAATCCATGCTACGTGTAAATTCAGCCAACTTATCAAACTGTTCAATATGTGCTTCGTACTGTTCTTTTAAAAACTCATGAATAGAAAAGAAGTTACTAGCCTCATAGTTAAGATGGTTTAGATGAGCCTGAGTATAAAGTTGATTTGCGTAAGAAGCATGGCCAATCAACTGTTGAATAAAGGTAGGGATATCAGGTTTGGCTACTACTGCCTTGGTCTTTTTGGTTTTAGGTTCTACAACCTTAGGCTCCACCTGGAGCGCAGGAACATATTGTACAGGGGGCTGACCAGAGGTATACATAAGTCTTTATCAATATGTATAGTCTATCAAACCTTATTTTAAAAATCTTAAATTAGAATAATAAAAAAGAGTTTGTTATGTCTTCTTCTCAGAATTTGTTTAGCAACTATCCTGTATTAACAGCTCCCGCGTCTGGCGAGGTAATGCCAGTTCAACAAGGTGAAGCTATTGTTACACGAAACTATACGTTTTTTGTTACAGTTGCATCTATTAATACAAGCGTTGTCGTTGCATTGAATGGTTCTATTGATGGTACAAATTGGTCAAAAGTAATTGCTAATCAAACAATTTTAGCTAACGGGACTACTCATTATAATCTTGCAAATCATCCATTGCAATACGTCCAACCTATATTTGTATCTGAAGCTGGTGGCACTGCAGCCACCGTGCTATTCAGCATAGGCGCAGGTTAATTGTTTGGCTCAGTTGTCAAGCCACTTTTAAAAACATCAAGGTCTTTACCTTGGATACCAGCGCAGGCCTTTTGATAAAAGTAACAATCAGTTTTACCAGCCGCCTCTAAGGCGGCCTTAACTTTTTTCCACTTAATAATTTGTTCTTCTTCCATCAGAATATAAATGGTTGGGGAAGAGTCTCTTTAAAAAATATTGAGTACATGTCTTTAGCAAAGCCTTGTTCCTTGTTGGTGCGCTTGAGTTCATCTTCTATTACCTTCTTGAATTGTTCATAGTATTCTTCTGGAGCCAATTGATTTTCGCCTACAAACTCAAAGTAGTTGTCATATAAGCATTCGTATAAACGTTTCTTAAACGTTTCTTTATCAGTTTTTAAATACGTATTTGTTTCCCTTGCATCTTTAGCCTCCAAAGAACTCCAAGCTTGATTGCGTTCTTTCTCTGCATTTCCCAGCCATTCACTAAGAGACATAATAATACTTGTCATAGCAATACTTTTTCAGGATAACGCAAACTTCACGTTTTATGAAAATTTAATAACAAAGAAATTCTATAACTTTTAAGTAATTGTTTTAGTAGTATCCGCTACTTCTTTTTTACCTGGTCTCTCATACCCATACTGGGCTAGCCAATCTCTAAATGCCTCACCCGTAGGTGTCTTTGCTGGCCATGCCACCCACTTAACTAATGCCTTTACATCAGTAAACAACCTTGTGACATGGGGTTTCCATACAAGGAATACCAAGGGAGGACCATCCCTAGACACCTGAGTTTTTACTGATAGTTCACTAGCCTTGAACTCATCTTCTTTCATCGATCAAATTCAGGTTCTTGTACTTGGGTAGCTTCCTCTTCTGCCAAAGCCTGGGCCGCAGCTTGCCTTAGTGCCACATCTAAATTAAAATCTTCAATAAATTTTAATCTTTGAAAGTACTCATCTCTGCAGTGGACAGCTGCTTCATCTTTAAATTTTTCCCATAGACCTGTATACAATCCATTGCCAGGCTGGTACACATCATAGATGTGATCCATGAAGTCAGCCTTCTGTTGTTCTTTTATAGGGTCAATGAACATTGCTATCCTCTACATTAGTAATACTTGTGAACACGCCTTGAATATCAGGCGTTAGTTCAAAAAGCAAATCAGCAATCTTATCCTGGAGCAGCTCACCTACTTCTGTTGTAGTACGCCCATGGAATGGGTCATAGATTATTTCAAGGTCAACAGCAAATGAAATTCTAATGACGGGCTTGGGATCGGTTTTCATCTCTTGAATGAGAGTACCCAGAAAGTCTAGCTGCCTTTTGGAGGATTGGAACCAATACCAATTAGTGTTGCCAATAGTGCTGACAGGGTTCCAGCTGCCCGCTCCCCTGGCGCTTTACAGACCGACAGTGATTGGTCAGTTGCATTACCCCGTGGTATCAAGTAGAACATGCATGCCGCCCAGTCAGCTACCGACAAGCTTGCACTGGTAACCACCACTGCCAGAATACAAGTAGATAACCATTTAGCCATCACCCCTCCAGCAAACGTTCTAAGGTATTTACCTGCTGCTGCTGGTACACACCCAACCGTTCTTCAATTAAATTGTTGTAAGCAATAGCAGCATCAACTAACTCAGCTGGTTCAGACTGAGAACATACTGAGTCATTAGCAAGAAGCGCAGCAACCAAAATGGTTACCCTCATCTCTTGCTTAGTACCAATTAATGCTGGCAACGGGGTGCCACCATTGGTAAATGCTTCTAACAGATTGTAAAGATGTTGAATATCCACAGTAAGTAAGCAGAAGAAGATGGCCTGAACGTAATATAACTCAAGGTTATAACAGGGGTTCAGGCCCTATGTCTTCTACTTTAACACCTACTACTTCTCTGCTTTTACCATGTGATACCAATAGGCTCTTGCCGCTGTTAGGTGAAAACGTTTGCCACCCAATAACTTATACTTTTTATTTTCTGTTTCCTCTAGCTCATCTTCTTGGTACGGCAAGACTTCATCTTCAGCTAGACGTGAACGATTAATCTCATTCATTTCTATCTGTAGACCAAAGTCTTCTGCCGCATGGTAATGACACGACATCTTGATGTGTGCATCATCAACACTAGCAGGAGGTTCAATCTTGTAATAAAAGTTCTCCGTTACATTCGGATGCTTCCACTTCCAACCGTTTAGATGTGAGTAGTCTTTTCGGTCGGACTGAATATTCTTGGACAATTTTGATTCCATGGGGAATTGCCTGGCCTGCTTGGTAAGCGTTGCGGAGTTCATCAAGGTTAGGTAGTATTTCAGATTTGGTTTTAGGTTCAGTTTTCTCTTCGAGAACTGACCCATCCATGGATCGTACCACAGTTTGTTTTGTTGTTGTGACCTCTTGTATCAAACAGAATTTCTGTTGTTCTTCTGGGGTCCAGTCATCTACGTTACTATTGATGGTAACTGTGAGAGCTGGTTTTCGTACGAGAACAAACTCATAGTTGCGACCTGTAATTCTATTTTCTTTGATGACGCCTGATCGACGTATCCAATTAAGTAGTCCCTTGAGTCCAGTGAGCTGGGTCTCATGATGTTTCTTTGCTGTTGACAGCAGCTCTTGTTCTTTTTTGACACGGTCTAAGGCATCCTCATGTGCAGACATTGCGTAGTAAATGCGATCAATTTTATCTGACCGCAGGTTAGCAGTTTGTTCTAGCTCTGCTCTACACAAAGTTTGTGACTCTGGTGTAAGCAAAGGTAGGCTGCGCTCTAAAACTTGGTAGTGCTCATAGAGTTTTAAAACATTGAGCTGATCAAGTTTAGTTGCTGTAACTTGAGTTGAGTTAGTCATTGTTGTTTAAGCAAACTGTGATTTGATTTTGTTTAAAGCCCAAGTAATAGCAATAGCGCTTACCGCAAGCAATAAGTCTTTGCAGATAGAACAGACAATAGGAAACAAGAAGTCGAACATTAGAGTGAATGATGGGTGGGCAGCAGTTTAACGTCTTGCCTAGGACGATAAATACTTTTAAGTTGTTTTATAAGAAAGTTGAGGAAGGCTTGTGCCTGGAAATGGAACAAACCCCGCACCTAACATAGCGTCAAACAAATTCCATGCATCATCTGCAGTGTAGTGTTCCTGTGGTTTGTACGTACGCCAGTGAGACATAGGTGCCATAGATCCTGATTTGGTATACAAGACAAGGAACCGACCCTTTGACTTATGGTCTTCTGGTGGAGCATACCACCAAGCACATGCGTTATCAGGGGCAGACCCCCTGTACTGATCACGTACTTCAGAACGTTTTACCAATAGCTCACGATACTTCTTGAACCAAGTCAAGTGAATGCACCATGGCTTATAGCCTTGGATCTCTTGCTGGAACTCAGATAGATTTGTCAACTGCTGCTGGAATGAACCACAAGAACAATACGGTTCTTTAACCTTTTGTTGTGCAGTAACTTCTTCTAAATCAGAGTCCATGTCTACTTCTTCATCAGGATCATAGAATCCTTCTGGTGCAATCAAGTGACCAAGATCTGTATGCTCACTTTGCAGCATAGCTTTAAGCTTGTCTTTACTCTTAAGGTAAATGAACTTATCAATCCATTCCCTTTGTAGTAACGCTTGACCAGTCTTGTGGCTCAGCTGGTGTTGATAGTGCCAACCTTTTAGCATTACATAAGAATTGTTATGCCAGATACCAGGACCTCTATAGTTAGGACCAAGGTATGCAAAAAAGTTTTTAAGACGACCAGTAAATTGCTGGTACGCATCAATCACATCTTGCTTAAGCACCAATAGTTCAGTGCCATCTTGATGTACTACAACAATATTGTTATCACGTAGATAGATCCCACTTACAGTGGTCTCATCAAACTCTGGTAGTGCACGTCTAATGTTGCTAATAGAATAGATTTGTTTTTGTGCAGAATTAAATTGGTCTTGAATTAAATTGTTCATTAGTTAGAATTGAGTTGGTGATTAGATGAACAGGTCGTCCTGCTCTGCCAAAATCTTAGCAGAGCTAGGGGCAGAGTCATAGGCTCTCTTACCAATTTTTAACAAACCATAAGCAAGCATCCCCCATGTAATAGGGTTAGCAAGTGATGCCGCAAGGAGTGTTCCCCCTACGGCATAGGGTGCCGTATGTTTGATAGCAGCCTTTAGTTTTGTGTTCATAGTGGTAGCATTGAGCAAAGCTGTTCAGACTTATGGAAATCAAAGTCATGCCCTTAAGCAAATTAGAACTTGACCCAGGGTTAGCTGATTTGTTCTGGAAAGAAAAAGTACAACGAGAGATTAACGAAAATACCTCAGTCAAAGAACTAAGGCAGTACGCATCTTTGCTGTTGTCTCTTGCAGTACAACGTCAAGGAATAATAAAAGGACTTGCAAAAGAATTGCTCACTATCAAACATCTATTGATAGATGATAGTGAGCTTGCAAATCCTGAAATTACACCAGAGAGTTAGATGAGTGAATCATCTTCTCCAGTAACAGGATCTCTGGCACTAGGCAAAGCAGTTACGTCAACCTCTTTAGTGCCACGTACTTGAGGTAGTATTTCTACTCCCTCTTGAATTCCATATGCACCACCAAGCTTTGCAGCATCCTGCTTAGCATGTTGATTTATATAATCCTGGAACATTACCTGGTACTTCCAAGTTGATTCCCGATCTGCATCAGGAATACTCATTGTATTCAATGATTCAACGGCTGCTTCTTGTGTGCTGTAATCAGGGATATCAAACCCTTCAATAGCACATATCTCAACGTTATTAGCGCCGCGCATGTCATTAACAAGCTGAGGTGTAAATACTGTTGTTGCATAAAACTTTTCATTAAACATTAGTGGAATTTCAGAGTCAAGTGCTTTGCTCAAACACTTAGACATCTCCTTCTCATACAACTTAATCTTCTCGGCTGCATCAGTACCATTAAGTCCTTTTAAGGTAAGGACCATAGGCAGCTTATGTGCCCGTTGATTTTCTGTAGTAAGAATAAAAATCAAGTACTTGGTACGTACACTGTACTTACGTTTGTACATTTCGCCTTTACTGTTAGCAAGATCAGCAGCAACCTTGTCATTATCCCAAAGAGACTTGACATCATCATTATCAAACGTGCCAATCGTTTGCCTCATTCCCGTAGTTTCCTCAACCATAAGGGGAGAACGTAGAAGGACTTGAACTCTAGGCTGAGTAAAATTGAGTCCTTCTTCAATAGAAGTATTGGGAGCCATACCAAAAGTTTGCTTGTAGTTCCAGATAACTGAACCTTTAGCAAATTGATCTTCAGTTGCGCTCCATCCGCAAGTATCAAGGTCTGCGTTCCGCACGAACCAACCTCTTGTTTTAGACTTGTTGAGGGGTTGGATCGTGACAAAGTTTTGATAGCCCGAAACAAATTCTTTAGATTGAAATAGCGCAAAAGATTCAATGCCACGTGTTGTAATAGCAGAGGATTTTTTCATAGCCATGGTCGGAGTTAATTTCGTAGTAGGTGAGTTGGTCGTGGTGTCAAACAAAGTGCTAGTCATTTGAGTAGCGAGGTTGGACACAGGCAGTTTAGCGTCATGCCTGAGGACGGGCCAGCTATCTTAACAATTCAAAAAGGCTGGTCAGCATTGTCAGTACCAAAGCGCCCCGGCAGATCAGGTAGGTTATTTCCCACGTTTTGTCCCCACGGCTCAGCAATTTCTTCTACAGTGCGTCCACCCCACAAGCTCTGTGGTTCATCCGATGATGAAGTAGTCTGTGGCTTAAATGCAGAGGAAGACTCTTGAGTCTTAGGTGCCAATGTCATTGATACAAGTTGGATCTTAGTATTAGATTTGCGTTCTTTAGTTTCTTTATCTGCCCAGGTATCAGTAACTAAACGTCCCTGGATAGTAAGCCCAGTTCCTTTCCTGGTCATGTTTAGCAACAGCTCAGCTTGATTAAACTTGTCATCAGCTGAATTAATTGCATAGAAGTTAAATAGATCGGCTTGGTTTCTACCAGTATTAACTGATAGTGTTTGATTGGTAATCATCAAGCCATCTGCTGTTGTTTTGAATGCACGTGCATCTTCTTTGTCAATATCTTTTACGCAACGTCCGCTAAGAATTACTGTATTAAAAATAGGAAATGATTCGTTAACAGTAGCAATGATGCCACCATGCAATGAAAAACTACGTGCCTCTAGATTATATCTAAGCTTGGCACCATGAATATAAATGTGTGCACCCTTAGGTGTTTTAAGAAATCGTTCAGTACCTTTGCCGTATACATTTAATTCAATAGGCGTTGCACCTTTATTACCTACCGGAGGTAGCAATACAGGACAACGTACTGCTGTATTAGTAGACGATATATAAACCTCAGTTGGTTCTTGTGTGGTTTGAGCGCAAACAGTAATGAAGTTCATGGAATCAAAAGGAAAGTGAAGGGCAGTTTTACGTCTTGCTTAGGACGAAATTCTAGTGGCAATCAAGCCAAGTATAGCCTACCTTAACATCGCCTTCAATAAGACATTGAAAGTTAAAGGTTTGCTGCGCTTGGGGAAACGCAGCTAATGCTTGGGTCTTAACTAATTCTTCATGTTCAGGCAAGCAAACTAGCTGGACTTCATCATGGATCATTGCTACTTGCATCCAGTCCTTGCCATAAACAAGATTTGCTTCTTCTAAGTTTTGTTTAATGTTAATAACAACTTGCTTCATAAGGATTGCACCTGCTGATTGTAGTAATACATTTAATCCTTTAAATGCAGAGCGACAATACAATTGCCTACGATCTAAACCAATTAGATAGCTACGTTCAGCAATATTGTCTTCAATTTTTTGCTTAAGTGATTTAAGTGCTGGCACACCGTCCATGAATGAATTAATAGCAGTACTTCCTATTTGCTTAAGAACTGCTGCATCTTTTTCATTTGGATTAATAATAGTACCTGCTTTAACTCCACCACAGCCATACAGCAATCCATAAAGTAAACGCTTAGATATATCCCTGGTACTTACTCCAAACTGTTGTTGGTTATAAGTATGGATGTCAACATCTGGATTGACGACCATGTTACCGTAAGCACCGTTATCCCAGTAGGCAAGGTAACCAGCAAGGCACCTGAGTTCCAAAGCTTTTGCATCAACGCCGACAAGGGTGTAACCATGGGGAGCATGAAAGAGTGAACGACATTCTTTACCGTAAGGACTATAACTACCTGGGACTTGAGCCATGTTTGGATTGCTATGACTACAGCGTCCTGTTATACATCCATTTGTATTAACACCACCGTGCATTTTATTATCTTCTTTATTAACAAGTTTTAGCCATGCGTTATTACCGTCAGCTATTTGTCCTAGCCTCTTCTTAATTAGTTGGTATTCAGCTAAGAGCTTAGCTTCAGGAAACGGTAAGCTTTCCAACACATCATCATCAAGGATTGCATTTCCTTTTTCTGTAGTTTTTCCTGGATTCCATTTATATTTAATATGTAACCGATCAATAATTTGTGCACGAGACCCTGGATTAAATCGGTGCTCGATTCTTTTTGTGAATGGAACGTCTTTGATGTATCCACGATTCTTGTTGTTTACTTTTGGAATAAAGATTTCTTCTTGTATGATTGGCGGGAATGCTTCCTGCAATTCTGCTTCGAGTTTTTCTTTGCGGTCTCTGAGCACATCCACCAGATCAAGACATTTGTCCACATCAAATGGAAAGCCAGAGATAATCTGATCGTTAATCGCTTTAGCAAATTCATGTTCAAGAAATAAAGATGATTCAGGATAGTTTTGTGATTGAATAAAGCATAGCAACTTGTAAGTAACATTTACATCTTGCCGACAGTATTCTGCCATTTCCTCTGAGTATGCAGAGAAGTCTTTGAATTCAATCTTGTTATCAGCTAGTCTATAACCCCAAGCCTTTAGTGAGGCAGAACCTTTAAGTTTTGTAGGAACCTCAGGATAAATACTAAGATCTAAATCATATAGTATTTCTTTAGGCCATATAAGCCTGGTGCATACTAACGTATCAATAAGACGAGCTGCCCTAAAGGTATAGAATGGATAAAGTTTTCTTATGACTGGGATGTCATAAAAAATTATGTTATGTCCTATAAGTACGTTAGCTTTAGCCAGATGCTCAAGACCATTAGCAATAGAATCAGGCCCATAAGTAAAAGTTTGTTTTCTTTGGATATCATAAATGACGAGGCAGAAGATTTCTACCACGTCATCATACAGCCCATTCGTTTCAAGATCGAATACATACCAGCGTTCTTCTGGTGCTGTTACCATTTGAAACTTACTTTCTGTAAAGCTGCTCATCTTGAATTTCCAGCCCTTGGTTGAACAACTCTACATCATTGTCTTCAATCCATTTAAGGATATTAATAATTCCTGTCTTTTGTGGATGAGACAATATTTTACTTAACGCAGTTTCATTTGTTAATGGGACTAGATAGAATCGATTTGATTCTTGATCTGCTTGGATGGCATGAGGTATACCATCTAAGGTACAGCTGATGAGGTAAGCCATGGTTGTTGCTACTAGTAATCAAGGTGTTGTCTTGGTACTCCCCCAGGGGGTCTGGGGGAGATTCAAGAATACCTAGATACTAACTACTTTATTCCTATGTGCAAGCAATTAGTTTCTTTACTTTCTTAACTGTATTATAACCAACAAACTTGCCTTGCTTCTTGCGTAGCTGTATCGCCTTGCTTGCAGCAGAGCCTGCCCTCTGGGACCCATGGACCAAGAGTGCGAATGGCTTGTTGCCGAGGCAATGGCTATCGTCATGGTCTATCTCTAAGCCTTGGGCCACTGCCTCTTCTTCTGTATACACAACGTATGCCCTGCGAATAAAAATATGTTCACGCCCTGGAATCAGGCTGTCAAGCTGACCACCTATTGATGCAGTCAAGAAGAAATTACTTGGTATATTCTCGGCTTGGTTTAACCACATATTAAGTGATTTAGTAAATGCATAAAAGATTTTATTAGGACGTTGTTTTGCTACCTCTATCCATGCCATAAGATATTGCTCTGTCCAGAAGTCACCTGACTCATGGATCCTTACAAGATCTTCATCATATGGATCAATGGAAGCCAAGATAAGTGCAGCCATATTATCTACGGCAAGCTTTGAATCAGTGTAGGCCGCATCACGTAATAAATCCCAGTTGTACCAACGGGCATCACGTACGTTAGGCCTAGTCTCTGCCATGGCAGCAAAGCATCTGTACTCTGCAACGTCTTCGATTAGTGCAGCAAGACTATCGTTGATCTTACCTGTGTGCCGGTCAGCAAATGTTCTGCATACACCAGCGCTAGGACATGCATAGCCAGCAGGTAAACTAAGGATCAGTCTTTTGCTGAGCTTAGCATTGCCACGGGAAAACTTGAGGAGGTTCATTGTTCAGTTGAGTGTGAGTTGGATAACAGTTTAACGTCATGCTTAGGACGCGGTAAAACCTACATTGGCCTATGCCAAGAGTTCCATTAGGAATAGCAGACGCTTGTTGCAGGCTTTTGATAGCTTGATCTGTTCCTCGGTCATAGGAGTCTGTTGATTGTACAGTGATTCGCCTATGTCACCCATAAGCTTTACATTAGTTAACTTCTTGCGTAGCCTTGCTTTTTCGGCTTGGCTTAGTCGCTGGTACAGAGGCAGCATCATGTGAGTTCAGTTGAGTGGTAAGTTGTCTAATGCCAGTTACAAAATAAGCATAGTCTCTAGTTTCTGTAACGCGTGTGAGCTTATCACATACATTACATACACCATTCCATGTTGATGAACATCCCACAGAATAAACACCATACTTATTACCACAATCATGGCATGTTACATATGCATCACGTAGTTTTTGAATGAGTTGTTTGATTTGTTTCTTAGTCATGGGACGTGTCTCCATGCTTTACGTAGAACGATTCGGTTAATGGTAGCAGAAGATAACCCATATTTTTCTGCAATTGTTTTTTGCATTAGTCCTTTACGTGCCAAGGTACGAATGTCGCGTACGTTACGTTCAGTAAGAATTGCATTTTGATTTGCAGATCCTACATTCTTTATGGCACCCTTGGATCCAAGCTTAGGACCAGGTCGGTTGATTGCATAAGTACAAATGGTTTTAAACCTGGCATTACAATCCAAACATCTACGGTACTGCCACATCTGATCAATGTGATCTTGATGTTGAGTGCAAGTAACCCGTGTGTTTTTACTACGGCAGTTACGACACTTCACTATACTGCCCCTCCTTTGCATAACATGCACA
>Ga0209086_10001220_pt1 | contig 21108 bp, 17 predicted proteins | sample M_130207_XF_Meta_FD_187312 | JGI IMG/M metagenome (GOLD analysis project Ga0209086, IMG submission 187312) | Freshwater microbial communities from Lake Montjoie, Canada to study carbon cycling - M_130207_XF_MetaG (SPAdes) (version 2) | ecosystem: Environmental > Aquatic > Freshwater > Lake... | reverse complement strand
TCGATCCGTCGTGTCCATCACAAGCCTCCCTGCCCGCTGATGCCTCGCAACTCACAACACCGACTCGAATCGGAACAAAACACCCCCAATACTCCAACCCCAGTTTCAACACTTTAGCGCAGGCCAGTCCCACCCTACAGTTTTCGCAGACCCAACTACGAGATGGTCTTGGCTTGGCGGGAACGTGTTGACGAGACATCATTCCGCGCCGCCTCCTTCGCGAACAAATTTGCTTTCCGAGAGACTCCGACATGCTCCGCGCCGTTTTGCTCAGGCTGAGTTTTCTGACAGTTGTTTTGGCCGGTGCGATCCATCGAGATGTCGCTGCCGCTGACCGACCGCCGAACATCATTCACATTGTGGGAGACGACATCGGTTGGGATGACATCGGTTGTTTCGGAGCGAAGGACATCAAGACGCCACACCTCGACCGGCTGGCCGCGCGCGGGCGGAAGTTCACGTCCTTCTATTCCCCCGCGCCGTACTGCACGGCGTCGCGTGCGGCGATGATGACCGGGTGCTATGCCGACCGGATCGGCATCCCGCCGGTGCTGTTTCCGCACTCGAAGATCGGCCTCCACGCGAACGAAGTGACGATCGCCGGGCTGCTGAAAGAGCGCGGGTACGCGACGGCCTGCGTCGGCAAATGGCACTTGGGACATCAGCCCGAGTTCCTGCCGGTGCGTCATGGGTTCGACCGGTTCTTCGGAATCCCCTATCCAAACGATCATGAACCGGAACGCTTTGGCTGGTCGAAGGCGGCCGGAAGGGAGAACTGGCTCGCACCGCCAATGCCGCTGTTCTCGAACGACACCGTTGTCGAAGAGCCTGCCGATTTGGAGAACCTCCCGATGCGGTTCACTCAGGAGTGCGTCAAGTTCATCCGACAACACCACGACCGACCGTTCTATCTGCACTTCTCCAACATTGAGACGCACACGCCTTGGTTCACGCCGGGCCGGTTCACGGGGACATCGCAGGCGGGATCGTATGGCGATGCGGTGCAGTGCTTCGACTGGTCGATCGGCCAGATCGTCGCGACGTTGATTGATCTCGATTTGACCGAGAACACGCTGATCGTCTTTCACGCCGACAACGGGTACTTGCCACCCGGCAGCAATAACAGCGACCTGCCCAACGTGTACGGCAAGTACGCGACCGTCGATGCCTCGCGCAAACATGTGCTGCGCGGCGGCAAGGGGACTCTGTTTGAGGGCGGGCCGCGTGTGAGTTGCATCGCGCATTGGGCGGGCAAGGTTCCGGCCGGGACGACGTGCGACGAAGTCACCGCGAGCTTCGACTGGTTCGCCACGTTCGCCAAGCTGGGTGGAGCCGAAGTCCCGCAGGATCGTGTGATCGACGGCCGCGACATCGCGCCGCTGCTGTTCGCACAGGACGGAGCCAAGTCGCCGCACGCCGCGTTCTATTACTACCACGGCGGTGTGCTGGGCGGCGTGCGTGCCGGGCAATGGAAGCTGATGTTTCCGGGTGGCGGACGCGGAGGCAATGCGAACGCGAACCAGAACGCGGGACCACCTGCTCCCGAGTTGTACGACTTGAACGCCGACATCGGAGAGACGACCGATGTCGCGGCCAATCACCCAGAGATCGTCGCGCAACTCAAACAGTTCGCGGAGCAGGCGCGCGAGGACATTGGCGACACGCGGACTCAACGGAAGGGCAAGAACACGCGGCCCGTCGGGCAGCTCACCGAGACCACGCCCGCCAAGAGAGCGTGGAGTCCGGCGGCTGCGGATTCAAAGAAGTCGCTCGAGTGATCGCTCACGCCCCACTCATTCGCGAACACCACCGGGGGATAATCGTCCCCGGCAACACACCGGCCTTCTTGGGGGCGGTGCATCTATTTCTACTGTCCGACTTTCCGTAGTGACCACCACCACTTCAGCGATTTGCTAGAGCGATCTTGTCGCGGAGCTAGAGGATGTGGGCCGAGTCGGGGTCAGACGCTTCGAAAATTCGGATTGGCCGTGGAAAAGGCACCCGAGCGAACAAGCCTCAAGCCAGCAATTTCCAAATCGCCTGAACCGAATGGCACTGTCATAGCCGTAACTGCGGTTACGCTTGAGCGTTGCAGGATTAGAGTCTTTTCTTCAGGGTGTGGCGGGGTTCGATACGGCCGGGGCGATTCGCGACTTCGCAGGTGGCGATCAGGGACAGCAGCACGCGGAAGTGGGCCGACAGCCTGTCCGGCGCGATGCGGCCGCGCGCCATATCCGCCAAGACGTAGTCTGCTCCGCGTTCGATAATGCCATCGGCGATCTCGGTCTGACAGCCCATGGCATCAATGGTGACGATCGCCCCTGCGATGTCGATCACCTTTAATAACTGCGGAATGGCGGTGATCTCGTTCGATTTCTCGGCGCACGCCTGCTGGCCCAGAACCAGCCGGTTGGTTGTGGCCCACGCACGCACGAGATGCAGCGGATGCCGCGGATGCCGACCGGTGCGATCATCGCCCGAACCGCGCAGCGTCTGCCCGTCGATCGCCACGAGCTCTTGAGATTCCACGCGACGCAGCACGGCGACCACCGACGATAAACATCGCAGAAACTCGTCCGGCTTCAACCGTTGAAAGACCCGAGCAAACGTGTCCGCTGAAGGGATGCCCTGCGGTAGCTCCAGAAACCGTTCCAGCCACCGTTTCTTGGCCCGACCATATCGAGGCAGGTCTTCCCGCGAGTTGCATTCGCAGATCGCACCGCAGACCGCGATCATCACAATATCGACCAGCTTGTACCACCGCGTCCGTGGGATTCGCGGGTCTGTCCAAGTTGCAAAGCTGTCCGCCAAAACTTGCAATCCACTCGTCGTCGCCATCGCGTCGCTCCGTCAGTTCCCAAGCCTCCTCGCACCGAAAACTTTTCGGCACTTGACGAATCGACGGACACTGCAGCATTCATTATGCCACCAACTTTAGATGCGGGGGCCCTGCATAAATCGTGGGACGAGACGGCCCCGTCACACCCGCCAACAGGGACACGCCGCCCTACCCCCAATCGCAATTCTGTCGCCGCCCACATCCTCCGCTGCCTCTCGCCCACCGTCTTGGAACAAGCGATTGAACGCTTCGTCGAGAACGATTTTTGGAGCAGGCATCGCGGGCGTATGGCGAACTGCGCAGCGACAAGAAAGCGTGGGCTGCAGAACAGGCGGAACGCAAGGTGTGGGACAAAACGCTTAAGGATGGTTTCGAAAAGGAATGACGATGACAACTCCGCTGCGCGGCGAAGTGTGCTTTGTGGCCTTCGACCCGATACGGGGGCGTGAACAGGCGGGCAAGCGTCCGGCGTTGGTCGTCTCGACGAACGGCTTCAACGAGAGCCCCCCCGATCTGGGCGTCGTCGTGCCGATCACCAGCAAGGACAAGAGCATCCCGTGGCATGTCCCCCTTCAGCCGCCCGAGGGTGGCACGAAGACCAAGAGCTTCAGCATGTGCGAAGCGGTTCGGTCAGTCTCGCATGACCAGATGGTACAACGCTGGGGCACGGTCTCCGCCGCGACGCTGGATGAGGTGGAAAACCGGCTGCGCATCCTGTTTGACTTGTGACACACGATTCAAGAACTCAAGGCGACTGTTCCAAAGGAAACGACGATGGGAACCGTCTACAAGTAAACCGCAACGAAGCCGATTCCCAAGGGAGTGGAACTGTTCACGAAGAACGCCAAACCGCCGAAGTGTTCCAAGTGGACCTATTCACCGCTCACGCTCGACTTCACCGCTCACGCTCGACGGGAAGCAACGGGCGGTCGAGCTGGCTCGGGGGCGATTGAAGGATAGTCCCGCGTTCCTCGACGAGTGGGAGCAACTCGGACGTGAGCGGGCGTTGAACTACAAAACGCTCGTTCTGACCGGGCTTCGCAAGAATGAACTCGCATCATTGACGGTCGGGCAACTGTGCCTCGATGAAGAGATGTTGTTCGCCTTGTTGAACGCGGCAGACGAGAAGAACCGGCAAGGCTCGACAATCCCGCTCCGAACGGACCTTGCCGCCGACTTGCAAGATTGGATTGTCGAGAAGCGGGCACGCTTCCAAGGGCGTCGTGATGCGTTTGGAAGCGAACCGCTGTTCATCGTCCCCGCCGGACTCGTTCGAATCCTCGACCGCGACTTGCTCGCCGCTGGGATCGACAAGGCCGACAAACGGGGCCGGACGCTCGACGTTCACGCCCTGCGGACTTCGTTCGGGACGTTGCTGTCCAAGGAGGGCGTTGCACCGCGAACGGCTCAAGCCGCGATGCGTCACTCAACCATCGACCTAACGATGAACGTCTACACCGATCCGAAATTGCTCGACGTGTACGGGGCGTTGGATTCGCTGCCAACACTCAATCTCAACGCCGCTCCCTCGACGGAACGCCAGTCGAGGCGAGCAACGGGAGCGGATTGCCGAGACGCCTCGCCAACTAAAGACAGAACTTCCGAACTGGTTGCACCAGTTGTTGGTAAAGCGGGCAATCTGTGTCGTTTGCCGCCGTCTCATCAGACGATGCCGATAAACAAGCGACGATAAGAGCGACACTCGGAAACCGCAGGAAACCAAGCGAAAAAGCCTTGCCCGCAGTATTTGCGAGCAAGGCTTTTCGAGTGGAGACGACCGGGATCGAACCGGCAACCTCAGGCTTGCAAAGCCAGCGCTCTCCCAGTTGAGCTACGTCCCCAAGGCAGACGGTCGATGGGACGAACGTCTGCACAAACATTGAGTGGCTAACTCACTCAGCAATCAACCATCCAGAACTGTCGGAATGACGAACCGCCAAGAAATCAGTGAGCCGCCGAGTTACTCGACGGCTCGTGATTGGGCGTACGTGGATTCGAACCACGGACCTCAGCTTTATCAGAGCTGCGCTCTAGCCAACTGAGCTATACGCCCGCATTCCACTCTCGGTAGTGCCACTGACGACTCCATTGCTCGTCAGTGACAAACCCACTTTCCGTTTGGTTCGGCAACCCGGGCCGTCCAAAGCGGGGCGTAGTATTGCGTCGCCTCAAACGGCTGTCCAGTCAGCCTTCACGGCTCCGTCCAATTTGAGTTTGCAGAACAGGTAGGGTGGGATCCGCGGGGCTTCGCCGCGCCAGGCAGCACCATAAATTTCCGTTGTGCCATGATGGTGGACGGCGTTCGAATCGAGCTTGTCCCAGCCTTTTATGTGTTTCGGAAGAGCCGTGAGTCAGCCTCGCAGACTGCTCACGTCACTTTCCCGTCAGGATTTGACGAAGTGAGGTGTTGCCGATTTCACAGACAGTCCAACGAGGATGCAAAGTCACCACATAGTCCAGCCCGGAATTTCGAAAATGCCGGGCTGCTGTTTTGGTGAAGGCTCATCCGGTGTTTCGATGAGGTATCCCAAGTTGGCTGGGCGACTCTCTGATTGCCAAATGATTTCGGTGGGAATTGGAGACCAAAATCAGTGACCTCCCAGAAACACCGGATGAGCCTTCATTTTTCGGCATTGAGCCTGCCTTGGCTGATGGCTTCTTGGGGAGTTGCTCTGCACAAGAGTCGCGTTGCGCGATCGAGGAGTGCAGGGCATCAGCAGGCGGGGCCTCCGCAGCTTGTTTTTTCCGTGGTTCAAGCGAGGAGCGATACGAAGTTGTGTAAACCGAAAGGTGCCGCGAAACGGTCCTTGGAGACCGAAGGGCGACAACGGAAGTGGCTATCCGCCGGCGATGGAGTCTGGCAATCGCGAGACTTTGCCCGCGCGATCCACGCAGGCCAGCGTACTGGAAGCCGACGCGAGAAGTTGCTCGCCGCGAAGAAGCCGGTAGCTGTGTTCGATCTTCACGGCCGAGACGTTGTCCACGCGAGTCACCAGCGTCAACACGTCGTCGTACCGCGCGGGCGCGTGATAGCTGCATTGCAGTCGGACGACGACGAGGAACAACCCCGCCGCCTCGATGTCACGGTAACAACCGCCCTGTTCGCGCAGCAATTCGGTGCGGCCCTGCTCAAAGTAATTAAAAAACTGCGAATGGTGCAGGCAACCCATCGCGTCGGTCTCGCAGTAACGGACACGGATCGTTAGGGAGTGTTCAGTCAGCATGAATGGCCCGTCGTGAGTTCGGTTGAAAGTTGTTTGTCGCGCGGGGATTCGAGCAACTGACGCCACGAAATGCCAGCGGACAAACATATTCCAACGGTCGTGATCGCTCGGTATTCTTTTCGGCGTTCTCGCGGTCAACTTTCACGCGAGCCGATTCGATTTCGACAAGGTCCTCGCCATGGTTCAACTCTCGTTGACGCTGAGTGTCTCCCTCATCTTCCTGACGGTGCTTCGAGTGGAAACTCCTCGATTCTCGCCATCGGACATGCTGCAAAAGAGAGTGACACACGCCCTCGAAACCGAGTTGCTCGCCTTCCACCAGGCCGACAAGGATGCTCCGGCGGGAGTCGGTGAAGCGACCACTTTGGACCTCAAGACGATGCAGGGCAAGTGGCTGTGCGAGGCATCCGAAGAGTCGGGCAAAGTGATCGACAAGAAAGTGGTCAAGGGCCAGGACCAGCGGCTCAGCATCCGAGGCGGCAATTTCATGATGACCCGCCTTTACGCCGAAAAGATCGGCGCGTATTCGGGCAAGTTTGAGATCGATGCGACAACGGGCCATTTCGATTTTGTCGGCAAAGGTCCGACTGGCAAGCTCGTGAAATGGGTCGGCATCTACGAACTCGACCGCGACAGTCTAAAGCTTTGTTATCGCTATCAAGTGGAAGGAAAGGTCACGCGGCCCACGACGTTCAAGTCGGACGACGGTCAGCCGAACGTCTGCGTGTTCCACACCTACAAGCGGGAACGGGTCATGGTGAAGTAGCCCGATCCCCTCAGGGTCGGAGCAAGAATCGCTGTCGCGTTGTCGTCTTTCGCTCGGCGAAAAGACCTCCTTTTGCGGAGCGAAAGACGACACTCACTTCACACCGTCGCGCAACTCCTTCGCCATCTCGATCAGGTTGTCGAGCAGCTTGTCGCTGGCGGTCAATTCCAGGCGATTGGTGCCGAGCCACGTTTCATAGCCGCCGAGTTGGTGTTGCCGTGGAGTCGGCAGATAGCCGACATAGCCGTGAGCCAACTCGATCAGGAACGACTTTGCGAACGGTGAGCGACGTTTGAAGTCGATCCCGATTTCGCAGAAGACTTCGCACGGCATCGTCCCGAGGCAGATATCGCCGATCCGGATGATGTGCAGCGGAATTGTGGTCGTCTCGGGGTACGAAGCCAGTTTCGTCACACGCTCGGCGTAGATGAATGAGAGATCGGATTTGCTCTTCGGTCCCGCCGCGATCGTGTCGGCCGCCCACTTTTTCTGTTCGTCGTTGGGGCGTCGCCAAGCGATCGTTGGTTCGCGGTAACGACTCGCCAGCGTGAGGCCGTCGCGGTACTCCAGCCTCGTCGTCGCGGCGTGAACTTTCTTCGCGACATCCTCCGCGACGAATCGCATCTGTTCGTAAGGCTGCTTCACTCCGCGCGGTTTACGAAAGTCGATATTGTTGATGTCGCCGCTCGTCCCGTTCGCCATCAGAGCCACGAACGGTGGTCGATCCACATCGAGCGGCCCCGCGGCCCCCGCCGTCATCAGTTGCTTGAGGCTCTCGCAAAAGTAGCCGTAGTAATCGGCGGAGACATCCGTCGGGCCGGTCCCTCCCACATAGTGCAGCGAGTAGGCGGCGAAGATCGAGATCGGGAGACCATCGGTCCCGCGCACGGCGATGAACGAGACCGTCGGATCAATCGGCCCGGCCGGTTCGATGAGGTTCGGGCTGCCCGACGGAGGGTTCATTTTGACGAGGTCTTGCCCACCGAACGGATTCGGCGGCACGGTCCCGGCCATCATGTGCCAGCGACGATTGTTGAGATGCTCCGGAACATCGACAGCCCCAAACGCGAGCTGTGCTGGTCGCAAATTGTTCACCGCGCGGGCCACACCATCGGCAATTCGCTGCGCGATGAAACGTTGATACTCGTCTGGTTGCTGGTCAATCAGCCAGCGAGCCTCACCGAGAGCACTGCTGGCCGAATGCGTGTGCGTCGCCGAGATCATCACGCACTCGCGCGCGATCCCCGACTTCTCTTGAATGAGGCGTCGAGCCTCATCGCTGACGACACGATGGATTCCCAGCAGGTCGCACACCACAAGGGCGATCTTCGTCGTTCCGTCATCCAGCACGAGACATCGCGCATGGAGTTCGTCATGGATGTGCTTGGACGGAAACGGCACGAACCCGCCGATGATCTCACGCCCGATTTCGGGAGTGATGACGCTCGTGGCGGCTCCAGCCCGAAGCGGCTCGGCGGAGAGCAACGTCGATGTGGATGCCGCGATCAGCAGGCTCGTGAATAGCAGAAGTGACTTTGATTTCATGGCGTGCAACTTTACGAGATAGGGTGTCTGGCGAGACGAACCTACTCCGGCCGAAACAGGGCCGCAAGGTGCGTGGCGGGACAGGCAGGGCCATCGCCGGTTCGGGTCTGCGAAACCTGTCGGGCGGGACCAGCGGCGCATCGCCGCGCCGACCCACCCTGATTTCTCGACGTTCCCCGGTGGTGGGCCGACCTTCAAACTGGGCGGCCCACCCTCCTACGTTGCGAAAGTGCGATGGCACTGCGAACCTTGTTGGGAGACTCGCGTCGAGTGGAAACGATGAGTAGCATGAGCCCCTTACCTTTGGACGCTTGCTCACTCAAACCTCGTTGCGGAGACACTCCCATGACGGACTCAGTTCATTCTGAAACCAGCACGACCACGCCCGCTTCTCGTCGTGATTTTCTGAAATCCGGAGCGGCTGTGGCAGGAACGCTTGGCCTCAACTTGTCGATGAATGCTCGCGCGTTTGCGGCGGGAAGCGATCAACTCAAGGTGGGACTGGTCGGATGCGGGGGACGCGGGACCGGTGCGGCGCAGCAGGCGCTCACGGCCGACTCGCAGGTGAAGCTCGTCGCCGTCGCCGACGTGTTTCGAGGACAGATCGACGGCAGCCTGAGCAACCTCAAGGCGAACAACCGGATCGCCGAACAAGTCGCTGTCGATGAGGACCACAAGTTCGTCGGCATCGACTCGTACCAGAAGGTCATCGACTGCTGCGATGTCGTGCTGCTCACGTCGCCCCCCGGCTTCCGCCCCGTCCATTTGCGCGCCGCCGTGGAAGCGGGCAAGCACATCTTCACCGAGAAGCCAATGGCAACCGACGCGCCCGGCTGCCGGTCGGTGATCGAGTCGGTGAAGCTCGCCAAAGAGAAGAAGCTAGCGATGGTCGCGGGCTTCTGCTGGCGCTATGACACGCCGCGTCGCGAGTTCTTCAAGCGAATCCATGACGGCCAGATCGGCGACGTGGTGTCCGTCTTCGGGACGTACCTCACTTCGCCCGTCAAACCGATGCCTCCCGCGAAGACTCGCCCCGAAGGGATCACCGATTTCGAGTGGATGGTTCGCAACTGGTACAACTTCACTTGGCTGTCCGGAGACGGAATCGTCGAGCAAGCCATTCACACCGTGGACTGGTTGCAGTGGGTGATGAAGGATGCGACCCCCTTGCGCTGCACGGCGGTCGGCGGTCGCCAAATTCCGGCTCACGGAGGCAACATCTTCGATCACATCGAGATCAACTACGAATGGGACGGCGGCGTGCGCGGCTTCATGGCACAACGTCAAATCCCCGGCTGCCACAACGAAAACGGTCTGTACGTTCAAGGCACTAAGGGAACGGCCACGATTCGTGGCGGAGGCGATACGGGCGTGTCGATCGACGGCGCGAACCCTTGGAAGTACGACGGCCCCAAGTCGCGTGACATGTACCAGATCGAGCACGATGAGTTCTTCGATTCGATCCGCACCGGCAAGCCGATCAACGACGGCGACCGCATGGTGACGAGTACCCTCACGGGAATCATGGGCCGTATGGCGGGCTACACCGGCAAGCAGGTCACATGGGACATGGCGTTGAACTCGAAGGAAGTCCTCGTCCCTGAGATCACCGACGGTTGGAACACCAAGTTTGAAGTCGCCCCAATGGCTCAACCTGGCGCGACGCCGTTCATTTGAGTTGTCAATTCTCCCATCCAATAGTGTGAGCGAGTGTGCTGAAGCCCGGCTTAACTTTGTTAGCCGGACTTCTCGTTGGCCGAGTGGCAAACCAGAGTAGGCCGGTCACTCCGTGACCGGAATCTTCGAGTCACGGAGTGACTCGTCTGCTTTGGGTAAGAGATTTGTTGCCGAGCGCTTTGAGTTGCGTGCTATTGAGAAGTCCGGCTTTCAGAAAAGCCGGACTTCGTGGTGTCGGCCAGTACAAAAAGGTTCAATTCAGTGAGTGTGCTGATTGCTATTGAAGGGATCGACGGATCAGGCAAAGGGACACAGGCCGCACGACTCGTGGAACGCCTGCGTGCCGAGGGCCGTCGCTGTGAACTGTTCAGTTTTCCGCGTTATCGCGACACGCAGTTCGGTCGGAAGATCGGCGATTTCCTGAATGGCCGGTTCGGACAGCTCGATCAAGTCAGCCCGTTCTTGGTTTCACTGCTGTTCGCGGGAGACCGGTTTGAATCGAAGCCGCTCCTCGCGCGGGCCTTGGCAGAGAACGACGTGGTCGTCTGCGATCGTTACGTGGCGTCCAACGTCGCCCATCAAGCGGCCAAAGTGAACGGAGCCGAACGCGACGAGTTGATCGAGTGGGTTCGTTCCGTCGAGTACACGCTTTACGAGTTACCTCGTCCACACAGTACGGTGTTTCTCGATCTCCCCGTGGATCACGCGACCAAGCTGATCTCGCTCAAGGCGCAGCGAAGCTACACCGACCGTGCCGCCGATTTGCAGGAAGCGGACGCCGCATACTTGCAGCGTGTTCACGGCATCTATTCACGACTGGCCGCAGACGATCCGAGTTGGCTCCGCGTGAGTTGTCTCGACGGCGACGAACTCAAGTCGGTAGATCGCATCGCGGCAGAAGTCTGGCAGGCAGTCGCTGCGGCGACGAAAGGTTGAGCATGTCTCAGTTCGACGAACTGGTTGCCTCGCGCAAGGCGTGGCTGAGTGACGTGCTTCAACCGTGGTGCCGTCAAGCGTCACTGCTCTCGCTCAGGCAGGCCGAATTGGAATGGATGGACATTGCCGGAAAGGTCGCGCCCGAAAAGACACTCTGGTCGTGGGCGTGGTCCCGTTTTCCAGGCCTCGTTCACGAGACTCTCGGGATCGAAGAGACATGTGAAGTCGAAGTCACCCTGTGCGACGGTCGCATCGTCCGGGGCTATCCCGATTCGCGAGCCAGTCAGCAGGGCAAGCTGGTCCTGTGGGGCACGGACTCGGCAACCGGGCAGCCGGGCGAGTGCGGTCCGTTCTCACTCGAAGAGATCAGCGCGGTGAACCGGCTGGCGTGAGTGAGCAATAAGAGTTGTCTGCCCTCACCAGCCCGAAGCGTGAACGAAGGCCCCGACCGAATTCGCCCTCGTTCACACTTCGGGTTGGTGTATTCGGGTCACTCATTTCTTTCCGCTCGCATCACTGCGGAACCTGCACCTTCACGCGTGAGCCGATCGGCACCTTGGGCCACAGTTTGCCCGCCGGTTCGATCTTCACCGCCACCTGCGAGTCATCGCCATCCTCGCCCTCGATCCGCATCGCTTGCGGAGGGATCGTCGCGACGAGACCAATTCGCTTGGAGCGTGCCGGAAAGATCAGCGTCAGTTTGGTTCCCGGTTTCAATTTGGCGACCGCCGACGACGGGATCGAAGCGACCAAGTGACGGCGGTCATCATCGAACAGTTCGACGACCGCATCACCCGCGCCAACCAGGCTTCCTGATTCGCGGTGGACAGCACCGACGACGCCGTGAGAGGGACACGTTCTCGTCAAGGAGTCGCATTGCTGTTCGAGGGAACTCAGTTCGTCCTTCACCCGCTTCAATCGGGTCTCCGCCAACTCGACCCCGACCGCCAATCTCACCTTGCTGGTCAATTCGTCGTCGAGCGTTTTCAACCGTTCGAGTCGCTGCTCGCACAATGTCAATTGAGCCGTCAAGGCCTCCGCCGCACTCGCCGCCGCATCTTCCTTCAGCATCGCCAGAACACGCCGCTCGTCACGGGCTTGACCATCCAGTACCACCGGGCCGAATGTCGCGGTGGATGCAACCAGAGTTGGCTTGACGTTCCAATCGGCCGGTCGGCCCGTCAATTGTTCTTGCCACGCGAGCTGCTCGACTTGGCGGCTCAATCGTTCCTGAGTCACCGCCGCCGCCTTGAGCTGCGTTTGGAACGCCTCACTTTGCAGATCGCGCCGCCGCCATTCGAGCTCCACGTCGGCAGTGGCTCGCACACGTTGCAGTTCCGATTCGAGTTCCACCTGTTCGCGTTTCTTCGCGATGATCTCACCTGTCAGACGATCATCGGACAACTCGAACAATTTCTCGCCGGGAACGACGCGCTGCCCCGTCGTCACATTGAGTGAAAGGACTTTCCCGGCACGTCCCGCAGCCACCGTGATTGTTCTCGCTTCGAGTCGCCCCGCATACGAAGTTGCTCCCCGCACTTCAAACCACGCTGCGACGCCAATCCCGGTCGCCAATGCGGCCGCACAGAGAACAGCAAAGCGGCGCGGCGAGGCAGGGCGAGTCGGTCGAATTGAAGGGACCGCAGCGTCGGTCGCCGGAGTGCCATTCGTCGCAGCGCTGTTGATCGTGTCGGTCGGCATTGTGTCGGTCGTGTCCATGACGCATCCATCGACGGTGGCCGGGCAAAGGATTCCATCCGTTACCACTCTGCGCGAACGGCAAGGATGCAGATCAGCACCGCGCAGCTCGCTCAGGTCGAATCGGCTGAACGAGTGCGGCAAGTTCGGGCGGAGTTCACTCGGCACGACAAGAATGAGGGAACTGACAGTTTCAACCCGCACGGAAGGAAGAGTCTCACAAACTTGTGGACCTCCGAATGACATTGCAAGGTGGCGTCGGCAATTGCTGCCGAGAACCCGACGCGATGTAGTCCGCCTTGTGCGTCGCACGGCCTTGGATGAGACGCTTCGGCAACGGGAGTCATGGTGAGCCGAACTTCGCGTGGGTACCTCCTCGGTCGGTGTGAACACCGTCGAGAACACCTCGCAAATTCGTCTGCAACTTGCCCTGCGTTCCGGCTCTCCCTTAGAGTGCGGCCTCGATGTTTGTTGTTCTCCATTTGGAAAGGTGATTCGCAGTGCAAGCTCAGATCGTGTTGCTCCCCGGTGACGGGATTGGTCCGGAAGTGGTCGCTCAGGGTGAGCGGATTCTCGTCGCGGTGGCTCAGAAGTTCGGGCATTCGTTCCAGTTCACGACCTGCCCGATCGGTGGCTGTGCGATTGACCAGTTTGGTGATCCGCTGCCCGAGCAAACGCTCGTCGCGTGCAAGGCGTCTCAAGCGGTGCTGTTGGGAGCGGTTGGTGGTCCGAAGTGGGATGACCCGAACGCGAAGACTCGCCCGGAAGTCGGCTTGCTGAAGATTCGCAAGGAGCTGGGACTATTCGCGAATCTGCGGCCGATCTCCGTCTCGCCGCATCTCATCAGTGCGTCGCCGCTAAAGACCGAGATCGTCCAAGGAACCGACATCCTGTTCTTCCGTGAATTGACCGGCGGCATCTACTTCGGCCAGTCGGGCAAGGAAACGACCGCCGACGGTGAGTCCGCCTACAACACGATGATCTACAGCACGCACGAGGTCGAGCGGATCGTGCGACTGGCCGGACAGGCGGCGCGCGGACGACGCAAGAAGGTGACATCGGTCGATAAGGCCAACGTCCTTGAGGTGTCGCGTCTCTGGCGGCGGACGTTCGAACGCGTGATGAAGGCCGAGTTCCCCGACGTTCAAATTGAGAACGTCCTCGTCGATGCGATGGCGATGCACCTGATCTCAAGGCCACGCAGCTTCGACGTGGTCGTGACCGAGAACCTGTTCGGCGACATCCTGACCGACGAAGGCTCGATGCTGCCCGGTTCGATGGGGATGTTGCCCTCCGCGTCGATCGGTTCGTCCGGGCCGGGGCTGTATGAGCCGATTCACGGTTCCGCGCCGGACATCGCCGGGAAGGGGATCGCCAATCCGCTGGCAACGATCCTCGCCGCGGCCATGTTGCTGCGGCACTCGCTCAAGCTGGACGCCGAAGCGGCACTGATCGAGCGTGCCGTCGATGCGGTCCTCGCCAAAGGCCATCGCACCGCAGACCTCGCCGCCGGTGGGCCGAGCATCGGAACCGTCGAGATGGGAACGCTCGTGCTGGCCGAGTTGGCGTGAGCGATCAAGCGGTAGGACGGGCACTCTTGCCCGTCCGGTTTTACTGCTTCATGCGGATGGGCAAGAGTGCCCGTCCTACAGTTCCGCTCTTGCCTTCGCTCGCGGCCAGTTCAGCGAAACGCTGGCGATCAGCGTCAGAGCAAGGCCGAGCAGGTTCACGTACTTCGAGGCATTGTGGTACTGCTTGAACGCAGCGGTCTTCTCGACGCCGGGCGGCGTCACCCTCGCGAGTAGCGGCTGATAAATGAAGGCATAATCGAGAACCATCACGGCGAGCACGGCCAACAACGAGCAGATCGCAATCATTTGTCGTCGCTGCGATAACTCAGACCGATCGCGGGCGAGGCACGTCGCCAGCCAGGCCGCTCCGATGAGGGTCGCTCCCGTCAGGTAAAAGGCGGGAAAACGGAGGGCGACCAGCATGTCTTTGGTCGCGGCATCGAAGCCGCCTCGCGTCACTTCGAGGATCCCCACGATCACAAACAGGACCGCCGCCCCGATCCATGCGGACGAGCAAAACCGAGCAACAAACAACGCGGCGTGAGGCATGGGATTCCTTGAGCGGTCGGTCTATTATGCAGCGGAAACGTGGGGGTAATTTTCTTGCCTGCCCGTGACTTATGGACGCGGGAACGGGCCGGTAGAAACCTGCTCCTACGAAGGCCGGGACAAGCGGGACAGAGAATACCCGGAGTCAGAACGAAAATGCAGACTCCCGCCACGCCAACAGATGCCAGTCCTGATCCCGCAGGCATTGCCATCGCTCAATCGGAGGCAAGGCTTGGTCGTCGCCGTCGTTGGTTGATTGTATGCGGCGTCGCTTCGCTCCTCATGAGTTACTTGTTGGGGCCGAAGCCGATCACCATCATGGAAAAAAACAGCCTGTTGTCGGCCGAATTCGTTCCGATTCTCAGGGGCATTTACGCACCTGTCCTATTTGTCATCAACACAGTGTCATCAACACAGTGCCGCTCGTAAAGCATTTCTACGAGTGGTACCTCGGAATCCAAATACCATGAGCGTGCTGCCATGCCTGACTCTATTGGGTGGACTCTTGCTCGGTGCCGACGCGCCACCCGTGACTCCACCCGTCATAAAAAGCCCGCTGTCGGTGGGTGAAGCCCTGAAAAGCTTCGTCCTTGCGTCGCCAGACCTCAAGATTGAACTGGTCGCTGCCGAGCCGGATGTCATCGCGCCGGTGGCCATCGCGTTTGGAGATGACCTCGCGTTGTGGGTCGTCGAGATGCGCGACTATCCCTACGGGCCGAAGCCCGGCTCGAATGAGAAGCCGAAGTGCCGCATCAAGCGGCTGCTCGATCTGAATAAGGATGGTCGGTATGAGACCGCCTCCGTCTTTGCCGATGAGCTACTGTTCGCGACGGGCATTCTGCCGTGGAAAGACGGCGTGATCGTGACGCTGGCGGGTGAAATCGCCTTTTTCGCGGATCGCAACGGCGACGGACAGGCCGAAGTCAAAGAGACGTGGTTCACCGGCTTCGATCAGGGGAACTCACAACTGCGCGCGAACCATCCGACGCTCGGTCCTGATGGCTGGGTCTATGTGGCGAACGGTCTGCGTGGCGGAACGGTCGCCGCCGTGAAGACCGAATGGAAAGCGAAGGGCCAGCCGCTGCCGCTCGCCGGGTTCGACTTCCGCTTCAACCCGCTGACGGGTGAGTACGGAGCGGTCTCGGGACACGGGCAGTTTGGTTTGTGCTTCGATGACTACGGCAATCGTTTCGTCTGCTCGAACCGCAATCCGGTTCAACACGTCGTTCTGGAGGATCACTTCGTCAAACGAAACCCGTTCCTCGCAGTGAAGAAGACCGTTCATGATGTGGCGGCGTTCGCGGAACACTCGAAGCTCTACCCGATCTGTCGGACGTGGACGACCTCGCTCACACACGACCATCAATTCACGGCGGCGTGCGGCGTGCAAATCTATCGCGGCGACGCACTGCCCCCCGAATACAAAGGGAACGCCTTCACCTGCGATCCGACCGGAAGTCTCGTTCATCGCGAGGTCATGACCTCGCAGGGAGCGACCTTCACCAGCCATCCAGGCGAGCAGGGCCAGGAATTTCTTGCCAGCCCCGATTCCTGGTTCCGCCCGGTCAACATCGCGAACGGCCCCGATGGCGCGATGTACATTGTGGACATGTACCGCGCGGTGATCGAACATCCCGACTGGATGCCGGTGGAGCTGCGGACTCGCAAGGACTTGAACGACGGCAGCGACCGCGGCCGCATCTGGCGTGTGACCGCCGCCGAGCCACCGTCGCTCCAGGTGCGGCCCGATGAAGCCCTGAGCAAGCTTACGGTGGGAGACTTGATCGAACTGCTGGAACATCGCAACGCGTGGCATCGTGAGACCGCGGCCCGCTTGTTGCTCGAACGCAATCCCGACGAAGTCCTAACCGCCCTCAAACTCGATTGGAAAAAGAATCGGCTCACACGCAGCCGCTTGCACGTTTTGTGGCTGCTGCAATCGCTCGAGCCGCGACTGACTCCGGCTGTCCTCGCATGGAGCGAGACCGAGAACCGCGACGCTCGTGTGCGCGAACAGGTTGTTGCGGCGATCGGTGAGAACCTCGATGAACTCTTGTCGGACGAGACCGTCGATCTGGCGAGCCATGAGACCGACGATCGCGTGCGATTTCGGATGGCGCTCGATCTGACCGGTCGCAGTGCCGACGATCACCAAGCCCGCGCGTCGCTCGTTCGATTGTTGCGACGCGGCGCGACCGATCCATGGCTGCGTTTGGCAGTTGGAACGCTGAAAACCGAACCGCCCGAAGCGTTCTTGATCGAACTGCTTAACGATTGGGACACGCTTGCCGAACCGGTCGCGGCTGCGGATGAACTCGTTGAAGAGTTGAGTGTGATCGTTGGTCGTCAAACCACGCCGGGAGCGTCGCGTGCGATCTTCAAATGGTTGCTCAGTTTCAATCCGGCCAAGTGGGACGATGCCATCGCACGCGACGTACGACTCGCGGGCGTGCGCGGTCTGTCCGATGGCTTCGCGCGACGTGGCCAGTCGCTGGCCGAACATCTCGCACAACTCGGTGAGACGGAATCGAAGGCCGCCCAAGAATTGATCGACGCGGCCCGCTTACTCATCTCATCGTCCGAAGAGTCCGAGTCGCGACGGCTGGTCACGATGAAAACGCTTCAGTACGCGAAGCAGCCGGAAGTCACCGAGGCTTTGCTCGCGCTGGCCGTTTCCAACGCGAGTGCCCCGCTCCGACTGGCCGCTCTCGACGCGATCACCGCACACCACGAACCGTCAGTCGGTTCGAAACTGCTCGCCACATTTGCCACTCAAACGCCGCCGCTGCGTCGCGCCATGCTCGACGTGCTGCTGGCCGATGATGCCGGATGCGACTCGCTGTTGAAGGACATTGAGGCCGGGGCGGTCAAGGCGAACGAACTCGATACGACGCGGCAGGCTCGACTGACGAAACACCGCAACAAGGAACTGGCCGCACGCGCCGACAAGCTCTTCGCCGCCAATGTCTCTGCTGATCGCGCGGCCGTTGTCGCGGCGTATCAAGCGGCGATCGAGAAGAAGGGTGATGTCACTCGCGGCCGAGCCGTCTTCGAGAAGAACTGCGTCACCTGTCACCGCGTGGCCGGACTCGGCGTGAATGTCGGCCCAGACATCGGCGACACATACAACCGCACGCCCGCCTATCTGCTGACGAACATCCTCGACCCGAATCGCGCGGTCGATGCCAATTACTTCGGCTACACACTGGTCACGACGAACGGCAAGCCTTACACGGGCCTCGTCAAAAACGAGACCGCTTCGTCGATCACCCTGCGGCTACCGGAAGGGAAAGAGGAAACGATTCTCCGCGCCGATGTGGACGAACTCAAAACGAACGGCCTCTCGCTGATGCCGATCGGCTTGGAGAAAAACATCTCCGTCGAACAAATGGCCGACCTGCTGACGTTTCTCAAAAACTGGCGCTACGTGGAAGACGGCGTCCCGCTGGGCGAGTGAAGGACTGCTCGCGATCTTCGCCATCGTCTTTTCAATCTGGGGTGCCACGGCCACGTCGAAGCTCCGTGACCGTGGCACCCCATTTCCGGGATTCGCTCTGCAAACCGACCAAGTCCAAGTCCATCGCCTGGTTGGGTCTGCGAAACCTGTAGGGGGGGGGCCAGTTGCACTTCGCCGCGCCGGACCACCATGATTTCTCGATGTTTTCCGACGGTGCGCCGGCGCTCGAAACGAGCTTGTCCCACCCTACGTGAAAAAGGCGATGGTCCTGGACCAAGTTCAGAGTTGCTATCGCTGGCCGGAGTCGCCCCGTACAGTGCCGTCGCGGAGCGGGCCGAGCGGCCGCGGCGAGAGTGATTTCGCCGAGGAAAGTCCGGGCTTCACAGGACACGGTGGTGGGTAACGCCCACCGTTCGCAAGGACCGGGACAGTGCCACAGAAAGTAAACCGCCGACCGCGCGCGTTGGCTTGCCAGCGTGTGGCGAGGTAAGGGTGAAACGGTGCGGTAAGAGCGCACCAGCGAATCGGGTGACCGATCGGCTCGGTAAACCCCGCCGGAAGCAAGACCAAGCAGGGCGCAGTTCGATCGAGTCGCAAGGCTCGATCGGCGCGAGGCGGTTCGTCTCGTCATGACGTCCGGGTAGGTTGCCAGAGCCGGCGAGTAATCGTCGGCCTAGAGAAATGGCCGCTCACGACAGAACCCGGCTTACAGGCCCGCTCCGCATTTCTTCGCCTGTTGAACCAAGACTTTGTTTTGAAACCCCACCCCGCTTGCCGGGGTGGCCTTCAGGTCTTTGCACTACTTCTTCTTAATACGGTCGTCATCGAGTAGTGCAAAAACCTGATTCCACCGGGACAAGCCCGGTGGGGGGAGTTTTAAAACAAAGTCGAGTGTACGAGAGGCAAGTGTCCGTCCTGCACAGGTTCAACAGTCTGCTACGCAGCTCGACGCACGACCGGGGCCGTCTCGCGCAGATCGACCATCGTGTGGATGTTGCCTAATACCGGCTGAGACTCGAACCGGCCGTCCTGTTTGTCGAGTCGCAGCATCACGCTGCTCGTGGGGCAGAGCATGGTCGAGATGACCTTGCCGCTCACTTCCGACATCGGCACCGCAGTCACCTTGAATCGTTGCAGGATCGTCGGCAGCACGGTCTTCAAAATGAGCATGGCCAGCGGTGCGCCAAGGCACATGCGCGGACCGGCTCCAAACGGCAGGTACTGGTACGGCGACGGGTTGATCTGCAACCACCGCGTCGGCAGGAAGGCATCCGGATCGACGTACAGATCGGACGAGTGATGCGTCATGAACTGGCTGAACACGATCCCCGAACCGGCCGTCAGCGCGAAAGGGCCCAGTTGTGTCGGCACCGCCGCGATGCGTTGCGAGTACGACGAGGCTGGGAGCACGCGCATGCTCTCTTTGACGGTTCGCTCCATGCAAGGAATGCGTTCGACCTGTTCAATTGAGGGGAAGCCACCGTCGAGTTGCGACTTCAGTTCGTGGTGCAGTTCGCTCATCGCTGTCGGGTGTTGCGCCAGCAGAAACAGCGTCCACGTCAGCGAGTGGGCCGTCGTGAGGTGCGCCGCTGCGAAGATCAGCGCCGCTTGGCCGACCATTTCATCGTCCGAGATGCCTCCCTCGGCGTCGTGAGCCTTGATGAGGAGCGACAGTGCGTCGCTTCCGGTCGGGTTCCGCTTGCGCTGTTCGATCAGCTCTTTGATCTCGCCTTCCAGCTCACCGGCAAAGTCCAGCAACTCGGTGTAGCGGCGAGCCATCTCGGGGTCAGCGACGAAAGCTCCCATTCCGAGTTCGTGGTTCATGTGAACCCAATGGTCGGTCATGCGGCCGATGCGATACGCCATCTCGGCGCTCTCGACTCCGAACAAGATCGAACTTGTCAGCCGCAGCATGAACTCGGTCATGTCGCGCGAGATGTCTCGTTCCGTTCCCGGTCGCCAATCGTCGATCATTTGTTCCGACAGCGTGCGAATCGTGGGAACGTAACTCAGAATCGCCTTCTTGATGAACGCATCCATGACCAGCCGGCGGTGCCGCTTGTGTTGCTCGCCGTTCATGCTGAGCAACCCCGAACTGAGCCGTCTTTGCGGTGAGTTGCGCGAGCCACGCAGGGCGAAGAACCGCGAATGAAACTCAGCGCCGTTGCTGAGGACCTGATGATTGGACTCCGCCCCAAACGCGAAGTAGATGCGCGTTCCACCCTCCTCCAACGCACAGACGTTGCCATGCTCCACCTGCAGCTTCTTCATGCAGGCGAGGGGATCGTCGGGGAAATCGAGCAGCCGACCGTGCGTGACTGGCGGACGTGAATCGGCGCCGGGCGTGGCTTCGTTTCCATCCGAAAGTGAAGCGTGGGCGAGTGTGAGATGGGGCGTGGTCATGTCGGCCGGTCTATCGCATCCTGCGAAAAGTGAGACTCCGTTCTCAACCGTATTAGCGGGCGAGCTTCTATCACGAAACCACACCACACCGCCAGCGAAACTTGGTCTTTCGCCGGGCCATCGCCTTGTTGGGTCTGCGAAAGCTGTAGGGTGGGACCAGCGGCGCTTCGCCGCGCCGGCCCACCATCATTTCTCGATGTTTCCTGATGGTGGGCCGGCGCTCGAAGCGAGCTGGTCCCACCCTACCTTGAAAAAGGCGATTGCCCTGGATCTTTCGAGCTCTGTTCGCCACAGAACGGGGTTGACCGGATCAGGTCCAACACTGTTCGGCACTCGGGTTGCTGGCGGGGGCGGATTTCATCTTTGTGCGGCACGTTTTTTGCGCAACACCGGGCGTAGGCTATATGCCTGCGCATGAAAACTAACGCTTCACGGAAGATTCA